>Ga0114918_10001397_pt1 | contig 21607 bp, 28 predicted proteins | sample LantaG_FD_87015 | JGI IMG/M metagenome (GOLD analysis project Ga0114918, IMG submission 87015) | Deep subsurface microbial communities from Baltic Sea to uncover new lineages of life (NeLLi) - Landsort_02402 metaG | ecosystem: Environmental > Aquatic > Marine > Oceanic > Sediment | place... | reverse complement strand
CAAGACTCATCATCACTTTATTAAAAGCTACTGCACCGCGACCACCGTGCCCAGCTTTTACATTAATTTTTACATCGTCAATTAACATATTAATAATATTTAATTTCTATTCTATCAAAAAATCGCCTCTTTGGCGATTTTAAACTTCCAATAATTAATTTATTCTCTTATTAACTTTATATGGCACTTAGGACATTCTAAATCCGAACAAGGAATCCCTCTTTGATGAGCAATTTTATAACCACATTTTGAGCAAATACAATAACCACTAGGCCCTTTACCAAATGCTTCTTCTACCTCGTCTTTAAACCTACCTCGCCTTTGCCATCCAAAGCCTTTACCAAAAACAGGCTTATAAAATCCAGTCTCCACCTCATGACTTTTAATTTGAATAACAACATATTGCAAACTTTCAATTTCATTTATTAATTTTTCTCTTAAATTATTAGATATTTTAGTCGCTTCCTCTACGCTTAAATCACTTGATAGTTTTATCTCTAAATTAGCAGTAACAGCAGAACCTTTTTTTTGTGTTTTTAAAGAAGAAATTTCAATATTCTTTTCTTTAACAATTGATTTTATTTTTTCTTCTATTTCTTCGCCAGCTGAAACATCAAGCAAAGAATCAACTGCTTCTCTACTTAATGAAAATGATTCTTTGATAATATAAATACCAATTAATAAAGCTAAAAGTGAATCAGCATAAATCCAATATTTAGTTAAAAACAATCCAATAAAAATCGCTAATGAAACATAAACATCAATCCTGGAATGAACTCCGTCTGAAAGCAAACTAATTGAATTTTCCTTTTTACCAAAATGAATTTTAAGACGTGCCATTATTTCATTAACTACTGCCGAGAAAATCATTACTCCAAAAGCCAAAACTGGAATTTTTATTGAAGAAGGATCTAAAAATTTCTGATATGCTTCATAAACAATCCATGCGCCTGTTCCTAATAAAATTAAAGTTATAAGTAATCCTGAAAAAACCTCAAATTTATAATGCCCATATGGATGCTTTTTATCACTGGGTTTTTTTGAAATTTTAATACCAATATAACTAATAGCCGAAGAAAAAACATCCATAAAAGAATGAATACCTTCAGCTAAAACAGCAGCAGAATTTGCTATTACCCCAACAACAATCTTCCCAACAGCTAAAATAATATTTGCTAATATTGCAATAATTGCGATTTTTTCTTTCATATATTTATTTTATTAGCTAACCTCATTCTACCAAAAAATCGCCTTTTTGGCGATTTTAATATATTTTGATCTCCTAATAAAAACTATAAAACAATCTTACGCAAGACATCTGCTGCTATCCTACAATCTTCTAATGCATCATGAAGTCTTCTTGGTTTTGCCCCAAATTCTTTAAAGATTTCTTCTGAACGCATACTACCGCTATATCCCTGTTTCAATAAGTGAATATATGTAACAGGCCAAATATCTAGAATATGATAATCATATAGCTCAAAGTCTAATCCAGCAGCTTCAATTATTTTTTTAAAATTTTTAATATCCGCATTTGCAACCCATGATCCGATAATTATATCTGCGCCAAATTTTTCGAAAATCATTCGTCCAACTTCAGTCTGACTGGGTGCATTCTCCAAAGTCTCTTGGGATATTCCTGAGGTAATTTTAATTTTATTTTTTAGGTCAGCAAAAATGTATGTTGAAAAATGATCTTTCTCAACTAAAGTCTCTTTATCTAAAAGCACAGCTCCAATCTGAACCGGTTCTGCTAACCCCTCAAAATCAATTATTAAAATGTCTTTTATAAATTTCATTGGTTGTTTTATATCCCTCCCTTTTCATTAATACTACGAACGATTTTTGCTCTCCCTTACGAACGATTTTTGCTCTCCCTATGGAATGATGTTGGAATTTATTTTATTATTATTTAGTGATTACCTTGCTAATCCAGATATATTATGCCTGGATTGATTTTTCTCATCCATTTTAAAAAATCCTTTCTATATACTGCCCTTATTCCGTTAACGTTCCATGAAATAATTTTCATATTATCTATGATTCTACAAAAAAACCCTACCTTTTGCTATACACAAGGTTAAAGCTAAATATGAAAGCTAAGAATTATTATTTTTTCTTTCTCAAAAGAAAATAAACAACTACTACAATTAAAGCAATTATACCCAGAATCAATGCCCAATTTAGGCCTCCTTTTTCAACTCCATCCCCAGGTACTGCTCCATCTACGCCGTAATAAGGTAAACCCTCCTCATCATATGCTTCCTCTTCAGCTACTACTCCTTCTGTTGTAATATTTAAAGTATAAGCAACAAGTTCCTTACTGCAATACTCGTCACAAATAACGCCGACGAATACATCCCCACTTTTTGTTATTGACACAGAATTTGTAACAATTGCACCAGGATTTGGCGCGTATTCTTCTTTTAGTACTGCCCTATTGCTATCATATACAGCCACATTTATTCTTACCTCGCTTGGCGGAGTTACTTTAGCAACCAATGTTTGTCCTTTTTTAACAGCTATTCTGTAGAAATCCTTGGCATCTGTACCTTGCTTCCCAGAAAGATAAGATTTATATTCTCCTGACCCAACACTCATTGCTTTTTCAACTGTATCCCCAGCATCTGTCTGACTTCCAGCATCATAACGATCTACCAAGGATACATCCAACAAATAAGAAGTTATGTTCCAAGTATCGCTTCCTGCTATAATATAATACTTATACGTCTCTCTGTCTGAATTAGTTATCCAAGAAACCTCACAGGGAATATCCATAGTACCCTCGCCTGATTCATAACAACCAACACCCAAATCTGTTCTATTTTCGTCATATAAATCTACTGTAGCGATTGCGCTAAGTTTAGTTTCAGGAGTAAATGTACCTTTTATTTTTATTTCTTGACCTGGTTTTATGCCAGCGATATAAAAATATTCTACTTCGTGGCTCTCTAAACTCCTTCCTTTATAACTTCCTGGCTCCAGTTTAACCGCTGTTTCAAAACCATCTCCGCCTTTTGGCAATGCTTCTTGGGCATTAACAATTCCTATTACTCCAATTAAAAGAATCCCAAAAAAGATAGTAATTGTTAAATTTTTAGCATTAAATTTTGCCATATTATTTTTAATTTTATTATTAATATTTAATAGAACGCTCGACCTTTTTAATTATACCAAAAAATCGCCTTTTTGGCGATTTCAATGTATCTCGGTCTCTCAATAAAAAAACTAGATGGCTGCGGGACTAGGATTCGAACCTAGATAAATAGCTCCAAGGGCTACTGTCCTACCATTAGACGATCCCGCAATTTTATACCTTGAGGTATTTATTCATTGCCCAAAAGCTAGATACTATACCCAAGAATATACCAAATAATGTTTGGTATAAAAGAATATACCAGAAATGAGACCAGAAATACAAATTTATACTTATCTCAGAGATAAAAGATTCTATTCTAGGACTACCCCACATAACAAGAGGGATTAAGATTAAAATCGCAGCAAAAGAGGCAATTATACCCTGTAGAGCCCCTTCTAAGAGAAATGGACCGCGTATAAAGGAATTAGAAGCTCCCACTAATTTCATTATTTCAATTTCACCTTTTAGAGAATAAATTGCCATACGAATTGTATTAAAACTAATAAGAACACTCAGAAACGCAGCAATAAGAATGACTAAAATAGAGCCTAATTTTATTCCTGTTGATAAAGCATTAATCCTTTCAACAACTCTTTGGTTTTCCATTAAATCTATGGTAATTAATTTATCCTTAAAAGCTGAATCATTAATCCCATCAATAATTTCTGTATAATACTTTGTGTCTTTAGCTTTAATATTTAAAGAAGCGGCTAAAGGATTTTCTCCTAATTCCTCCAGTGCTTTTTTAATAGCTGGGTTCCTGCTGCTTTTTTCTTCAAAAGCTTCTAGTGCTCCTTCCTGAGATATATATTCAATTTTAGCAATTTTTTCATTTCCTATGAGTTCATCACGAATTCTCAAAATATCCTCTTCCGGAACATTCCTTTGGAAATAAATACTAATATCCATTTTTTCTTTCAAAATGTTAACAAGCTGATTGCTAGCACTATTAAATATAAAAATCGAACTTAAAATTATCAGGCTGATAGTCAGCATTGCTATACAAGTAAAAGAAAGCCAACTATTTCTAACTAATCCTTGCCAAGCTGTACGAAAAACTCTTTTTATTAAAATAAACATATGATTAAATTACTAAATTAAGTATCTCCCTTCTTCTTCATCACGAATAATTTTACCTTTATCCAAACTAATAACTCTCTTTCCCAAAGTATTTATTACTTCTTTATCATGAGTAGCTAAAACTATAGCTGTACCAAGCTCATTAATTTTCATTAAAAGTTTTATAATTTCCCATGTATTTATTGGGTCTAAATCCCCTGTAGGTTCATCAGCTAATATTAATTCTGGTCTTTGAGCTAAAACCCGGCATATAACCACTCTTTGTTTTTCTCCAGCAGAAAGTTGGTGTGGAAAATTATTAGCTCTTTCTTCTAAGCTTACTAATTTTAATAATTCAGGAGCATCTTTTTTTATTGCCTGCTCAGAATATCCACCAACTTCCATAGCAAAAGCTACATTTTCATATGCAGTTCTATTGGCTAGTAATCTAAAATCCTGAAACACCATCCCTATTTTCCTACGAAGAAAAGTTACTTGCCTTGGTTTAAATTTATTAATATCTTTATCATCAAAAAAAATTCTTCCTTTAGTTGGACCCTCTTCTTTTATCAACAATTTTAAGATTGTAGTTTTCCCCACACCTGACCTTCCTACTAAAGAAATAAATTCTCCTGATTTTACTTCAAAAGTAATATTATCTAAAATCAAAGAACCGTTATAGGCTTTGGAAACATTTTTAAAAGAAACTAAAGGCATAATATTTATTTTAAATTTACAGAATTTTATCTAAATTTCCATCTAGTACATCTTCGACATTCCCTATTTTTTTACCAGTACGATGGTCTTTTACTAATTTATATGGATGAAGCACATAAGAACGAATTTGATTCCCCCACTCAATTTTTACTTTATCCCCTTTTATTTCTTCTAATGTTTTCACTTTTTGTTTCTCAGCTAATTGATGTAATTTAGTTCTTAAAACAGTTAACGCTTTTTCCTTATTTTTGAATTGTGACCTCCCTTCCTGACAATTAACAACTGTCCCAGTAGGTTTATGGCGTATTCTTACAGCTGATTCTACTTTTTGAACATTTTGCCCTCCTGGACCTGAAGAACGAAAAGTCTCAATTTCTAAATCTTTCTCTTCTAACGGGAATTCTTTTTCTTCAATAATTGGCAAAACTTCTACAAAAGCAAAAGAAGTATGACGAAGCTTTGCAGAAGAGAAAGGGGATATTCTTACTAAACGATGCACGCCATTTTCATTTTGTAATATTCTATAAATATTATCTCCGCTCATCTCCACAACAGCATTTTTAATACCACCATATTCATTTTCTTTTTTGTCTAGTAACGAAAACTTCAAATTATTCTTTTCTGAATATTTCTGATACATTTTTAAAAGCATCAAAGCCCAATCTTCAGCATCTTGACCACCAGCTCCAGCATATATAGAAAGTGTAATATTGTTTCCTTTAGGCATCCTGAGAATTTTACCAAATTTAAGCCCAAAAAACAACTTTAAAGCAACGTGTGCTTATTTTTCATCAGTGATCAAAGGAACAAAACTAAAACCCTGAAAACGCTTAATATCAAATTGATTTTTTCCTTTTTTTATCCAAAGTTGCACTTCTCCATCAAAAGGAGTAACTATTCTTCCTCCTCTCTTTAATTGTTTTAACCATGCTTGAGGAATTTCTTCTACTGTGGCAGAACAAAGAATTTTATCAAAAGGAGCTTCTTCTTTATAGCCATAAGAACCATCACCACAAATAGATTTAATTATCCCTTTTTTTATAAAATTGTATTTTGCTATATTCTCTTCTCCAAATTTTTTTAATTCAGGTATTCTCTCTATAGCAATTACTTTTCCTTTCTTTGATTTTTGACTCACAATATAAGCTAAAAGAGCGCTTGTCCATCCAGAACCAGAACCAATATCCAAAATCTTTTCTCCTGCTTGTGGCTGAAGAAGTTCTAGTATAAAAGCGACCGTAAGAGGCTGAGAAATTGTTTGCCCAAAACCAATAGGCAAAGGAATATTTGAATAAGTATCATCTTTATATTTAGAAACTACAAAATCTTTTCTATCAATAACAAAAAATGCCTCAATAATATTCTGCGACTTCAAATAACCAGAATCAATAATTTCCTGAACAAGATCTTCTTTTGATAACATTATTAATAATCCTTATAGATTTTACTAATTATATCATAAAAAATCCTTTAAAATCAGAAATTAAGAACCTGCTCGTTTTACTCGCAGAACTTTGTTTCTCGCTGCGTTCAAAATAAAAAAAGCCCTTTGCACTTAAAACAATAGGCTTTTCTAAATAATATATCGGCCAATAGGATTTCATTCCATCGGCATCAATCCTGTACATCTCCAATTGATTTCCGCCATTTTAGTTTCAACATTAATTACACAAGCTGGATTACATCCTTCTTTTTGAATATCCAAATCTATCCACCAGGTTCCAGTAATTTCATTACATATATAAGTATCTTCAAAACTATTCCCACATTGTCCATGAATAGCAAGATTTTTAGCTTCTGATAAACTAAGCTTTATATCAGTATCTTTTTTCTGGCAAAACTCTTCAGGAGAAGTAGTTGTTGTAGAAAGACTCGTTGATGCAGTTGATCCAATTGTCGTTGTTGTAGTAGAAGGAAGATTTATTGTTACAATCCCTTCATTTATTAAATAACCCCCGACAAACAACAATCCTATTATTATAAAGAAAATTGAGGCTGATCCTTTTTTATTCATATTTTTTATTTTATATGTTCCTTTCTATTTTACTATATTTAAAATTAAAATGAAAGTAGAAGTTGACACATCGTGTTAAGTCCCCTTATAAAAAGAGACCTATTAGGTAAAATTAATAGGTCTCTACTTCTTCTATCCTTTACATCTTATATTATATTCTTTTCCCTTAAAAATTTCATAAACGAATTAAAAGCTGGAAAATAAAAAGCAATCTTATTAAAAATTAGCTTTTTCTCCTTTTTCTTTCTATCCTCGTAATTCATAAGTCCTAGAGGAAAAAACTTAATTCCGGGTATTTTTTCACCTCGAGTGATTCTCGAATATATTCTTCCTGCCAACCAAATAACCTCTTTTTCACTTCCTTTTTCTCCCGCAAATATTATCTTATGAATTGGGTTGAAATTCGACCATTCTCCATTTTCTATAAATAACTTATGAAAAACAAAAGAAATATTTTCAGAGGTCATGCAGGCCTCTGTTTCAAGATAAATCTTCTCTAAAGGAATGCCCATTTTAACTAAAAAAACTTTCAACCATTTGGCTTCACCTCGCCAACCAGAAGCAACTATTATATAATCACTCCTATTTTCCAAAATAACTTTTTTTAAAAAAGGAATCAGTTTTTTCCTCATTTCTTCATAAAATTCTTGATTTTTCCCGAATCCTAAAATTACAATAAGAATCAATTGTCATCACCTCCCTATGATATTAATATAATTATTTGTCAAATAGCTATTTTAAATTATTAATTAAAATACCCTCTAATAGGGTATTTATATTATATAACATCTATTGGATAAGGTCAATAGTAAACTTGTTCGCCGCAACTTGAACAAGGGCAGGGGCACCAGGACTCGAACCTGGAAATCTTCTTTTGGAGAGAAGCAGTTTACCATTAGCCTATGCCCCTATTTTTTTAGAGAAAGCTTTATAAGTCGCTCTTAATATTCTTGCTACTTTACGATTATGGTAACAAATAACTACACAGCCAGGATAATTATCTTTAATTCTTTTTTTGGTATGCGGTTTTAAAAAAGTTTTATTGAATTGGGTTTTAGGAATTTTTGTTAAATTAGACCAAAAAGATTTTTGTGTTTTTTCGTTATGATAAGAATGGAGATGCATTAAAACTCGTAGTTTATTTTCATCTAGCTGAAAGCTTTTTCGAAATAATATTAAAAATGTTTTTATTAAAACAGGGTCAGAGTTTACAAATCTTACTGATTCATAATACCCTTTTCCACCCTCACACCAATACAATAAAGAACAGTATATCCTTGCGTACCTTATATCTTTTTTCAATCCTTTAACTGTTTTCACAGCATCCGATCTATTTCTTTTTTCTTCGTCCTCTCTTTTTTGTCTCCAACGAATTGCAGATTTATAGTATGGTAATAAACGTCTTCCTTCCAACCTTTTTTGACTCCTTTCATTTAATTTGACATTCCTAACCCACAAAGAAGAAGTACTTTTGGCAATATGCAACTTATCAGCTATTTCTTTAATTGAATAACCGCGAAGCCTTAATTTAAGAGCTCTGTTTTTAGTTTTAACAGGGAGTCTACTCATAATCGAACCCCACCAAATGGTTATATTATTATCACTATAGCTTAACACTTATTATCTCTGTGTCAATGTACAAAAACCTAATTAACCATCTTAATAATTATTTCTTCATTTCTTTATGAAGTGTATGTTTTTTACACCAAGAACAATACTTTTTTAATTCTAACTTACGCTCAACAGTTTTTTTATTCCTGCGCGTATAATAATTGATGTGTTTGCACTCTGTGCACTGTAATCTTACTATAAATTCTTTTTTCATACTATTATTTATCCATTGTTAGTTATTAACTATTCATCATTTTGAGCCGATGGAGGGAATTGAACCCACGACCCCTTTCTTACCAAGAAAGTGCTCTGCCACTGAGCTACATCGGCTGGATTTGTGGGTGCGGTAGGACTCGAACCTACGTAGACCTAAGGTCGCGAGATTTACAGTCTCGTGCAATTGCCGCTATGCGACGCACCCGTAAATGAGCCGAGGAGAGGATTTGAACCCCCAACCTACGGTTTACAAAACCGTTGCTCTACCATTGAGCTACCTCGGCTTCTTCCTATTCCCCGCCCTTCTTTCCATATAATTCTATCAATAGACCCTGAACTACATTATCATCTTTATCTAATCTATAAGCCTCAAGTAAAACCCAACGAGCAGAGGAAAAATCTTCTTGCCAAAGATAAATACGAGCTAAATTTTTAAGAATGGCAATATCTTTAGAATTATTTTCAAGTCCTTTCAATAATTTTTTTTCTTCTTCCTTTATATCTAAGATATGTGAAAAATCTATATCATCTTCTATTAATTTTCCCTCATTAAAAGATTTAATAATTCCATTCTCTTCATCCTCTGTATTGTCGTTTTTTCTTTTTCTAATACTGGCCAAGTTTTTAAAAATCGTTCTATCAATTCTTAAAATTATTATTCGTGAACGAATTAAGAATTTTTCCATAAAAAGAGTTGATTGATTGCAAGCTTTCTGATAATTCTCTTTATTAAAAATTCTAGAAAACTTTTCCAAGAATTTCTCTTTTTCGTTTATTGTCTCCTTTTCTTCTGCACTTTCTTCGTCTTTTTCCTCTTTTTGATTCTTAAATATAAAAATTAAACCAGTTATACCTAAAATAATCAAAAGGGGCGGAAGGATATTAAACATATTAAATTTTAAAACGAATAAAACGACTAATTTCTATATTCTCACCAAACTTAGCAACAGCTTCTTGAATTAATTGATCAATATTTTTAGTTTCGTCCTTAATAAAAACCTGCTTATTTAAACAAACTTCTTGAAACTCCTTTTCAAGTTTACCTTCGACAATTTTTTTCACAATCTCTGGCGGCTTATTACTCTTTTTAAATTCCTCTTGATATTCCTTTTTCTTTTCTTCAATTATTTCTTCAGGAATTTCTTTAGAAGAAACATATTGTGGATTTAAAGCTGTTACATGCATTGCCAAATCATAAGCTAATTTCTTAAAATCAGGATTATTGGCTACAAAACTAGTTTCACAACGTAATTCAACTAAAGTTCCTAATTGATTATTTGAATGAATATATGCTTCTACTATTCCACATTTTGTATCATTGTCTTGTTTTTTTTCAGCACGTAATTCACCCTTTTTCTTTAATATCTCGCTTGCCTTTGAAAAGTCTCCCTTTGCTTCTTCTAAAGCTTTCTTGCATTCCATTACAGGAGCAAAAGTTTGTTTTCTTAATTTTTGAACATCATCAATAGGTACCATTGTAATTTATTAATTAATATTTTTGTTATTTACCTTTCTTTACCTGCTCTATAGCTTCATCCACTTTATTCAAAATATAATCAATTGAGGATTTTGCACTATCATTGGCAGGAATTGGATAATCTATAAGAGTTGGATCATCATCGGTATCTAAAACTACGATCATAGGAATTTTTATTTTCCGCGCTTCCCTCACTACAGTATCATGTATTTTAGGATCTATAATAAATAAAGCATCTGGTAATTTAGTTGTATTTTTTAGACCAATAAATTGCTCTTCCAATTTAGCCATTTTATCATCTAATTTTTTCCTCTCATGCTTGGTATATTTCTGCCATTCACCAGATTTCTTTTTTTCTTCCAATTCTTTTAAATATTTAATTCTACCATTCAATGTTTTAAAATTTGTCAAAGTTCCGCCTAGCCAACGGTTAGTAACATAAGGAAAACCATGTTTTTCTGCTAATTCTTTAATTTTTGTTCTTGCGCCTGCTATAGCCCCAACAAAAAGAATTGAACCTTCTTTTTTAACAACCTCTTTAATATAATCTAAAGCTACCTCTAATGCCTTTGCAGTTTCTTCTAAATCAATAAAAGATAGCTCTGTATAAGATTTAACAGTAAAATATCCGGCTTGTGGATGATTACGAGTCTTGCTATGACCATAATGCAGCCCAGCCTCCTTCATCTCAGCTTCATTAATCGTTTGTTGTTTTTCTTCTTCCATGTTTATATGTTTTTTAAATTTACCATAAAAGATGATAAGAATCAAGAAATATAAAAAACACTACGACAAAAAAGTCGTAGTGTTACAGTGGGGCTTGTCCTCAGGATAGAGAACATCTATTATATTATCACATCTTACATACTAATGTCAATCATAATCATTCCATTTATTGCTTTTTTAATCTTTTTTTGGTATTATAAAAACTACTAAATTATAAATATGAAAAAAGATATTCATCCAAAATACAATACTAAAGCAACAGTAACCTGCGCTTGCGGAGCTAAGTTTCATATTGGTTCTATTGTTGATAATATGGAAGTTGAAATTTGCTCACGCTGTCATCCTTTTTTCACTGGCAAGAAAAAATTAGTAGATTCTGCTGGTCGTGTCCAAAAATTTAAAAAACGACTCGAAAAAACAGAAAATATTAAAGGCAAGAAAATTGCTCTAAAAAAAGCTAAAAAAGTCACATCAAGTAAAACTAAAGAATCAAAGAAAAAAGAAGAAAAGAAAGTAAAAAAAAATAAATGAAACTAGAAGAATTAGAAAAAGAAAAAGAAGAACTTTTTAAGAAACTCAGTGACCCTGGGTTTCTTTCAAATAGAAAGAACTTTGAAGAAGCTTCACGCCAACTAAAAAAAATTGAAGAGGAAATAAATTTTCTTAGAACACTCGCAAAAATAGAGAAAAAAATAAAAGAGGCAGAAGAAATATTAGCTGAAGCAACTGATGACGAACTTTTATCTCTTGCTGAAGAAGATATAAAAAAGAATAAAAAATTAAAAGAAAGCCTCTTGTCCAAATTAGAGGCAAAAAAGCTTGAAAATAGCAATACAACCAAAATTGAAGGTATTATAATCGAAATTAGAGCCGGTACTGGAGGTGGAGAAGCTGCTTTATTTGCCCAAGATTTATTTAGAATGTATAATCGCTATGCTGATAACAAAGGATGGCCAATTAAGATTATTAATATGAATAAAACTGCATTGGACGGTATAAAAGAAGGAGTAATGGAAATAAACAACAAGGAAGCTTTTGAAAATTTAAAATATGAGGCTGGTGTACATCGAGTCCAAAGAATACCTCTCACTGAAAAATCTGGACGCATTCATACTTCTACAGCAACCGTAGCTGTTCTTCCTCAAATAAAAAATATACAAATAGAAATTAAACCAGAAGACATAGAAGAAAGTTTTTTTCGTTCTTCAGGCCCAGGAGGACAGAATGTCCAAAAGGTAGAATCAGCAGTACGTCTTGTCCATAAACCTTCAGGTCTGACAGTTGTATGCCAAAGCGGAAGAAAACAAAAAGAAAACAGGGAAAAAGCTTTAGAGCTTCTAAAAAATAAAGTTCTTATTAAAAGACAAGAAGAAACCGTCGGAAAAGAAGAAAAAGAAAGACGTGACCAAATAGGCCACGCCGAGAGATCAGAAAAAATTCGTACATATAATTTCCCGCAGGATCGTATTACTGATCATCGTATCAAAAAATCCTGGCATAATATAGAACAAGTCCTTGATGGAAGTTTAGATGCAATAATTGAAGATATTAAAAAGGAATATCATCAGGAGTAACCTCGCCTGGTTCTTCTTCCAAAACAGGAAGATCTTCAGTATTTGATTCCGCCTTTTCTGGCGGCATTTTTAATTTCTCTTCTTCTTGTACTCCTCGTGGTCCAAAACTAATATTTTCAGAAATAATTTCAGTTTTTGTTCTTTTTTGTTCATTTGCATCAACCCAACTTCTTGACCTAATTCTTCCTTCTACAAAAACCAAACGTCCTTTGGCAAGATACTGATTACAAAGTTCTGCCATTTTTCCCCAAACTACTACATTATGAAATTCCACTTCCTGTTGTTTTTCTCTATTTGCATTTACCCATACCCTATTAGTAGCTACCCCAAAATTAGCCACTGATTTGCCAGAAGGCGTATTACGAAGGACAACGTCTCTAGTAAGATTACCAATAATGAATACTTTGTTTAGATTCATATTTTTATTATGATTAAAATTTATTCCCGTCGTTTTTCCCCACGTTTTTATTCTTCTTCGAGGATTTCATTAAGTTTTTTGTCTAATTCCTCAAGACTAATTATCTTTTCTTTTTGAGGTTCTTTCTTTGTTTCCTCTTCGGTTTTACTTTTTTGTTCTTTAAAAGCAGGTTTTCTAAAAGTAATTGAAGGAGCTTTCTGTTTTTCTTTCGGTTTTACACTTAATATCATAAAACGAATAATATCATCATTTAATTTAAGATCTTCTTTTAAATGAACTAGGGAATCTTTAGAAAATTCAAATTGAATATAGCCAAAATACGCATTCCTTTCTTTTTTTACAGAATAAGCCAGTTGCTTCAACTGAGGTGATTGACTAAAAATTATTAAAGCTCCAAGTTTTTCTAATTGTTTTAATAAATTATCGAATTTTTTCTCTATCTCTTCCTCATTTAATCTAGACGAGAACCAAAAAGATAATTCATAATTGTTGTTCTTTTGTTCCATAGACCTAATTTTTTGTAATTTGTTTCAAAAGCTCTTTTCCAATTTTAGGATTTTGCTTTAAAAATCCTCTCACGTCTTCAAATCCTACTCCTAATTTTATATCTCCAAAGCTATAAGTCATTCCCTTTTTTATAATAATATTATTTTTAATCCCCATATTTAATAAATCACCAAAATAAGAAATTCCTTGATCATAAAGAATATCGAATTCTGTTTCTCTAAAAGGCGGAGCAACTTTATTTTTTACCACTTTTGCCTTTATGCGCGAACCTATTATCTCGTCTCCTCTTTTAATTTGAGCTCTTCTTTTTAATTCAATCCTCACTGAAGAATAAAATTTTAAAGCTTTTCCTCCTGGAGTAGTAACAGGATTACCAAACATCATCATCCCAATCTGCATTCTTGTTTGATTAGTAAAAATAATTGCCGTATTGGTTTTATGTGCAATCGCAGCTAATTTCCTTAAAGCCCTGCTCATTAATCTAGCCTGTAATCCAATTTGCTGATCACCCATTTCTCCTTCTATTTCAGCTTTAGGAGTTAATGCTGCTACTGAATCAACAACAATTAAATCTACTACGCCTGAACGAACTAAAGCTTCTACTATATCCAGTGCTTGCTCCCCATTATCAGGTTGAGATATTAATAACTCTTTAGTTTTTACTCCAATTTTACGAGCATATTCTGGATCAAGAGCATGTTCTGAATCAACAAAGGCTGTCTTTCCTCCTTTTTTCTGGCTTTCAGCAACAATATGAAGAGTTAAAGTAGTTTTTCCAGAAGATTCAGATCCATAAATTTCAATAATTCTCCCTCGCGGAATACCACCTACGCCTAAAGCTAAATCCAATGAAGGTGAGCCAGTAGGAATAACATCAACGTCAACTTTCTTAACTCCGCCTAATCTCATTATTGCACCCTCACCAAACCGATCTTGAATATCTGTCATTGTCTTTTCTAAAGCATCTTCCTCTTTTTTAGGAAGATCCGCCTTGCTCTTTTTCTCTTTATTTAAAAATTTAGGCATATATAAATATTTGTTCAGATAGGATCAAAGAATCTATATTATAAGCCATATTAACATTTTTAGAGAAATATCGCAACCCAAAATTAGTTTAAATTCAATTGTTCAATAGTTGTATAAATAATTTGCCGAGTTAAAGACGTTGAATGCCCTAAAATATTTACTGCCTCAAATTGAATATTATTAAGTCCTGGAGCAAGAATAATCTTTTCATTAAAAACACCATCTTCTCCAAAAGAAATCTCTTGGTCTTTAATAAAAAATCTTTTTGCGCGAATCACTTTTCCAGAAATCGTAAGTTCTTGCTCATATGTAGTAAAATCGCTGTTTGGTGAATAAAGAATAATTTTTGCAGGAAGAATAAAAAAACTAGCTTCGTAAATAAAATAAAACAGAATGAATCCCCAAAAAAAACATCTTAATATTTTAGGACAAATATTTCTAAAAAAGGAAATAAATTTTGATTGATAAACTGAAAACCTGTTCTTTGGGAGCAAATCGTATTTACCAGAGGACAAACTTCTTCCATTGCTTTTTTGATAAATCTCCAAAACTTTTTTATTATCTAATTTTAAAAAATCCGCATATTTTCTTATCATCCCTTTTAAATAAACAGGGGGTGGTAAATTTTTATATTCATCATTTTCTAAATCTTTAAGCGCAGACAATAGAATCTTCGTCTCTTCAGAAACTTTTTCTAAAGTCCAACCTTTTTCCTGACGCATTTTCTTTAAAAAAGCGCCACACAATAAACTCTCTTTATTATTCATAATTTTCTTCTTCTTTTATAAAAACCTCTCTTGGCTTAGCACCATTCACTGGACCAACTATTCCCTTTTCTTCCAATATATCTAAAAGTCTGGCAGCTCTCGCATAACCAATCCGTAACCTTCTTTGCAATAATGAAGCTGATGCTTTTTTGGCTTTCACCACCACATCATAGGCATCTGGATACAATTCATCTTCTTCTTCTCCATCTACTCCTTCAAAATCAATACCACCAGATGGCGGAGTTCCTTCTATAAATCCTTGTAAATCTTCAGATAAACCATTCTCTTCTTTTTCAACTCCTGATTGCTTAACAATAAATTCCACTAGCTTATTAACTTCTTCTTCTGAAACATAAGCGCTCTGGATTCTTCGTGGTTTAGAAGAATCAGGCGCAAGATAAAGCATATCTCCGCTGCCCAAGAGCTTTTCTGCTCCACCCATATCTAAAATAGTTCGTGAATCTACTTGCGAAGCTACTTGAAAAGCAATTCGTGCTGTAATATTCGCTTTAATCAAACCAGTAATTACTTCAACTGACGGCCTTTGCGTAGAAACAATAAGATGAATTCCTGTTGCCCGAGCCATTTGCGCTATTCTTATTATTAGACCTTCTAAATCGCGGCCATAACGCGCCATTAAATCAGCTAATTCATCAATAATAATTACCACGTACGGCAATGGCATTTCCTTTTTAGCGAGAACCTTTAAATTATATCCTTCGATATCACGACTTTTATACTCAGAAAGCAAATTATATCTTCTTTCCATTTCGTTTGTTGCCCAACGAAGCGCTGGGAGTACTTTTTTATAATCAGTGATAACTGGTGTTAAAAGATGTGGTATTTCATTGTAATGAGAAAGCTCAACCCTTTTAGGATCTATTAAAATCAATCTTAAAGTTTCTGGAGAATTTTTAAAAAGAAAAGAGGAAAGAATACTATGAATACATACAGATTTTCCTGAGCCTGTAGATCCGGCTATTAAAAGATGGGGCATTTTACTTAAATTCGCCAGTAATGCTTCGCCTTTTACATTTCTTCCCAATGCAAAAGATAAGGATGAAGCAGTTTTTTGAAAATCAGATTCTTTTAATAAACTTCCCAAACGCACTAATGAAATGGATTTATTAGGAACCTCAATACCAACTAATGATCTTCCGGGAATAGGAGCTTCCATTCGCAATGGATGGGCTGCTAATGCCAATGCTAAATCATTTTGAAGTGCAGTAAGACTAGAAAGTTTTACACCCTCAGCTGGCTTAAGAGTATATTGAGTAACAGTTGGTCCTACATTTACTTCTCCCATTTCCACATCAATCCCAAAATTCTCAAGAGTCCTTTTAATAATATTAGCATTAGCCCTAATATCCCCAACACGAGGGCGAATGCTTTCAGTTTCTAACAAATCTAATGTCGGAAATTTATAATTACTTTTTGATGTTATAAAAGCACGCATTTTCTTTTCTTCCCTAAGTTTTTCGTCTTTTTGTTTTTTATTACTAACCTCTTCAATCATTTGCTCTGATTCAGAAATTACTTCTTTTTCAATAGGTTCTGGAAAAGGAGAAATTTCTGGTTCTTCTTCTCTATCTTCTTCTTTTCTTGAAAACCTAAGTGGAATATTCAAAACCAACAAGAATCCCGAAACTAAAACAGCTATGTATATAATTAAAGTAGCCCAAAAACCCAAATAATTCTTTAACAAAGCGCCTATAGAGCCAATGACACCGCCCCTGTCATTAGCAAAAATCTCAACAAGAGAAAGAATTGAAAGTAATATAAAGAAACAACCTTGAAATGTAAAAGTTGTAAGATTAATTTTTTCAGTCAAAGAACGGAAAAAATTAAAAGATATTAATAAAAAAAGAATAGGTAAAACAAAATACCCCCATCCTAAAAGATAATCAAAAACTTTAAATATTAATTTCCCTATAGGGCCAGCGAGATCAAAAGAACTTAATATTAAAATTAAAGCTAAACACAAAAAGAGAATTGCATAAATACTATTCTTAATTTCTATATTTAAAGGAGTTTCTGGAATTATCTTTCTAAAAAGGCCTCTTCCATTTTCCAAAAAATTAATTTTTAATCCTCTTTTTTTCTTTTTACTCATTGTCTTTATTTTAACATAAAAAAGGGCTGTTAATAAAGCCCCATTTTAATAATCCATTTTAGCTTTTTATTCTCTATGTATATCTATCTGCTACCTTAGAAGCTCCATAAGATTCAGGCTTAGTTTTAACATTAAACCCAGAGCCTCTGACCATACCGATTATCTCTTGAAGCATCTCTTTAGTCTTTCCTTTAGAACCAATATCTACATGAACCTCAAAATCAAAATCAATATCTTTATTCTGGGATAAATTAAACAAAACTTCTTCAGCTAATTTTAAAGACATCATTACCTCTTGATAAATCCTTTGCCTTAAATTATCTATCTTTTTTTGGTTAACTCTTCTCCAAAAGAACCTCCCTCCATGTCCAAGACGATAAACAACAATAGCGCTAACAAAATCTGTTGTTCCGTGATTTGCAGAATCTGTTCCAATTATAACTTTGTATTTTTCCTTGGTATCAGACTTAATATAAAAAAGGACTTCTTTTAAAAGCTCCTCGTAACTAAAAGCCTTGCCACTTGGTGAATAAAACTTTTTTTTATTATCCATTACAAAATTTAATAGTTAAGAAATGGTAAAAGACCCATTACTCTAGCTCTTTTTACAGCTTTTTTTAATAAACGTTGATGCTTAGCGCATAAGCCAGTTTTTCTTTGAGGATAAATTTTCATCTGGCTGGAAATAAAACGTTTCAAAGTTTCTACGTCTTTGAAATCTATTTCCTTTTTATTCTGAAGACAAAAATAACATTGAGGCATTGAAATAATTTTTAATTAATTTTTAGAATTTTAACGACTAGCTAACTCTTTAAGATAAGAAATATCTTTTTCATACTTATCAGCTATCGCCATTACACTATCTCCATAAAAACGATAACGTGTATTAGTGGAACCAGAAAAATAAATCATTGCTGCTCGCCATTCTGCGTCTCTGGTTTGTTTAGCTGCACCCCACTTTGATAAATATAGGGCAGCGGCAACAAAAGCATCTCTAATGTCCCAAGGATTGGCAGGATTATTACCTGTAATCTTGGATACTTGATCCTTATAAGCCATCCATGTTGAAGGAATAAATTGAGCTGGACCCATTGCTCCTCCCCAACCAACTTGTTTCCCATTTGTAAACATTGGACAAGAAACAGGAGTTGTATCAGGGTCCAATCCTAGCTCTCTACAGATTTTCGAAAATGGTTCTTGGTCTCTACTTGGTTTCATAATCTCTCTCCAACTTTTACTGTATGAATCACCAGGTCGATTACAAGTTCCAACATTCTGACCTAAATTAGATTCCTGTGTCAATACCGCTAAAAGAAGAGCTGGCCTTACTCCCGTGCGACTACTTACCCAATTAGCTATTTCTAATGCTTCCCCAAAAGTGACTTGCGTTTTCACTCCAATTAACTGATAAATACGCGCCCTAATCTCATTCGCTTTCTGCCTTGATTCAGTCAACATTTGCTGATATTTATCTTCGTTTCCATCAGTAACATGCCAAAGATTAACTTTTTCATCCTCTGTCCTTTTCAAATCATTCTTCTGAAGCAATTGCATTGCCAATAAGTTTTGAGTTTCCTCTTTATCACTGCCTAACTCCTGACTTTGTTTACTTAAAGTCGTTTTCAATCCTTCCAGCTCCTCAATACTTTCTTGAATTCTTTCTTGAATGTTATTAAGAGCATTGGAATAATCAAAAAACTCACTTATTGTTCCTGACCCTAATAGTATCTCGAGAAGTGATACTTGTTGCAATTCATAAAAAGATTGTAAAGAATTTATTAGGTTTTCTTTAGTCGCATCTACTTTATCACTAGTTTTAATAATAGAGCTCGTTGTTTCATCAATTCTTACATTAAGATACTGTAAATTAAGATTAGCTGATTCAATCTGAAGAGTCAATTTCGCCGCACTATCTCTTAATGCATTGATTTTATTTTGAAGAGTCTGCTTTTCTTGTTTTGTCGTAACTATCAACTTTTCATACCCCGCTATTTCTCTCTCAACTGCTTCTAGCTCTTGCTCTAATTTAGCTTTTTCTTCATCATACAAAGCTTCAGCTTCTTTAGATTGAAAAAAGATTGGTGCTGTTACACTTGATTGAATAACAGAAAAAAGAAAAAAACAAAAAATTAATAAAGAAACAAATTTTTGTCTTGTTATCTTTCTTTTTGAGAAAAAAGATAAAAAAATAGATATTTTGTGTTTTTCCAGAATTATCTCTTTTTTAAAAGGATAAAAAACATCTTTTACCTTCTTCCTGGAAATAGATTTAATAATCATCCTAAAGATTATTTTTATTACTATTTTTTAGAACTATCTTCTTCTAAAGATTCCTCTTTTTTCTCTTTTAATTCGCCTTCTTCTTTACCTTCTTCACCTTCTTCACCTTCTTCTTTCTTCTCTCCTTCTACCTCTATCTCTTCTACGGTTTTATCTTCACCGAGCTCTTTTTCAAGCTCTTCTTCTGTAATTGGGGCATTTATAGTTACTACTGGTGTATCTTCATCAATTAAAACTTTAACTTTTGGAGGAAAACTAATGTCCTTAACATAAAGAGTCTGATCAAAATCTGTAAGCATAGAAATATCAACATTAATCTCATGAGGAAGATCCATTGGTAATGCTTCAACTTCAATTTCCTGCGTTGGTTTAACTAAAACCCCACCAAGCTTTACTGCCGGAGCTTCTCCAATGAAAGTTATCGGAACATGAGCTGTTATTAGTTTATCCATTTCTACCTCATAGAAATCTATGTGAATAGGCAAACCATTTAAAAAATGATTACTAACATCATAAATCAGAACGCTCTTTTTTTGTTCTTTCTTTTCATCCTCAATTATTAAATCAATAATATCAGTATCTCCAGCTTTTTTATAAACATCTTTAAAGCTCTGAGAATCTACTTGCAAAGAATAAGATGGAGTTTTCTTACCATAAACGACAGCAGGAATAAACCCCTCTTTTCGAAGAAGTTTATTGTGCTTGCCAAAAACAATCCTTTTTTTTACCTTTAAGGTTAGATTTACCATATTAATTAATTATTCTAACGAAAAATCTCTAAAAAAGCAAGAAAATCCTTTATTTATCCAAACTCTTTTGAAAATATGAAATTCTTTCCAATGGATCTTTTGCCTCAAAAATAGCTGAACCAACAGCTATAAAATCTGCTCCCGATGTTTTTATTTCCTCCAAATTCTCTTCATTTATTCCACCATCTATCTCGCATCTAATTTTAGGATATTTTGTTTTAAATTCCTGAATTCTATCCAATACATACCATTCAAATTTCTGACCAGAAGGACCTGGGTTTACTCCTAAGGCAAGAATAAAATTTACTTTATCTAAATATTCATCAAGAACTGAAAATGGTGAATCAGGATTAATGGCTATGCCAAGTTCTACTCCGTTTTTATTACAAAGTTCGTAAATATAAGGAAAATCTTTTATTGCTTCGTGATGAATAATTACTCTCTTAGGAGAAGTTTCTAGCCAATATGGTAAAACTTGCTCAGGATTAAAAACCATTAAATGTAGTTCAAATTTTCCTTTTATTTTTTTGATTTTTTTTAAAATTTCAGGACTATTCCACGTTTTCCAAGAAGTAAATTTACCATCAGCTATATCAATCTGGAAAATCCCATCAAAATTCTTTAATAACTTAATTCTTTCTTTAAGTTTTTGCGTTGTTTTAGTGTTAATAACTGGAATGAGTTTAGACATAATTATATAATTTTTTATATCTTAAATTATTAAAAATATTTTAATTTAATTTTTCAATTTCAAGAATTTTTTTTATCCTTCTTTTATAACGTTCCTCGTTTTTAAATTTTGCTTTTAACCATTCCTTAATAATTTTTTTGCTAGTTCCTACATCGGTAATATCAGCTGCTAAACATAAAATATTAATATCATCTTCTTCAATAGCCCTTTTTGCCATATATCCAGAAAGACAAATCCCTGCTTTTATTCCTTTAAACTTATTCGCTGCAATACTCATCCCAATTCCTGTCCCACAAATGAGAATTCCTTTATCTTTTTGGGGCTTAGATAACACTTTTTCAACTACTTTTTTTACAAAATCAGGATAATCATCATTTTCATCATAATTTAAATTTCCTAAATCTTTGAATTCGATCTTTTCTAATTCAAAAAACTTCTTAATCTCTTCTTTTAAATTATGTCCGCGATGATCGGCTCCTAAATAAATCATTATATATTATTTATTGCTATATATATTATTTAT
>Ga0114918_10001396_pt1 | contig 21610 bp, 29 predicted proteins | sample LantaG_FD_87015 | JGI IMG/M metagenome (GOLD analysis project Ga0114918, IMG submission 87015) | Deep subsurface microbial communities from Baltic Sea to uncover new lineages of life (NeLLi) - Landsort_02402 metaG | ecosystem: Environmental > Aquatic > Marine > Oceanic > Sediment | place... | reverse complement strand
CGTTTCGAGCTTTCTCGCATGGCCAACTTCATTCGCCGCGCTTTGGAGGAGCATTATGGCTGCGTCCGAGAGATCGTCGCGCCTGCCGCGCCTCTATTATGAAAATTTGGATCTACTGAGTCTCTCCATCGAGTCAAGACATCCTTCATCTCCTCTAACCACGTCACCCGGCGCGGCCTTGCGCAACGCCTTGCGTGTCTCCTTCAATCAGGTTACATTTGCACCGACGATTTCGAAAGCGCAGGTGATCGCCCCGGTGGGACAGACCTCTTCGCACAGGCAACAGCAGTCGAAAGTCTCAGTGCAGGTGCGGCGGCAGGCTTCCGGACAGGTGAAGATCTGTCCCCGTTCTCCCAATTCCACAGCATGGCAGGGGCAGGCCTCCACGCACAGCCCGCAGAGTGTGCAGCGAGTTTCGTCAACCTGGGGCAGGGCCCACGTCCTGTTCATCGCTATCTCCTGTACCCAAAACGATCGCCGTTATTGTACCATCAGGGCGGTCGTCTGTCTGCGACAAAAGTCTCTTTTTTCTACGCGCCTGTAGCCTCCCGCTCCAGTCCCTCTCGATCTGCCACGACGACCCGCCCGCGCTGGCGGCGGATTAGCCCGGCGGCGGTGAAGGCCCGCAGTGTGCGCCCCACCATCTCCCGCACGGTGCCGATGTGCGCGGCGATCTCTTCCTGTGTCCAGCGGTGGGATGGCTGCGGGGCCTCAGCCTGGGCCAACAGGAAACGCGCCAGGCGGGTGCGTACCGTGTGCAACGCCAGGTCCCCCACCATGTCGGTCAGGCGTCGCACCTCAGTCGCCAGACGATCCATGATGGTCAGCGCCACCTTGGGGTGCTCGCGCACGATGCGCCGGAAGCGCTCGCAGGGGATGGTGTAGAGCGTTGCCTCTGTCACAGCGTCTTACGGTAGCCAGATGGGAGCCGCCATCGAGCGCAGGGACGAGGTTGAATAGCTCGCCGGGCCCGAGATAGGCCAGCACCTGCTCGCGGCCTTCGTGGGACAGCCGCACGGTCCGCACCAGACCCCGGACGACGAGGTACACCGCCTGGCAGGGATCGCCTTCCAGCAGGATCACCTGGCCGGATGAGAAAGTGTGCTCGCGGACGTGGGGCACGATCTCCCGCAGGGCGTCGTCACCGAGCCCGGCAAAGAGTGGCAGTTGGGACAGGGCCTGAACTGTGATAGTCATCAGCAGCCTACCAATTCAGTGCGTCGCACAGGCGATGCATGGGTCGAAGGCGCGCACGACCCGTCCGACGGCGCGCTCCAGTTCCATATCCACCCGCTCGGCGGTGACGTAGCGCTCGGCCGCGACCCGCAGCGCCCGCTCAATAGCCAGCGAGTTGTGCACCGTGGGGATGATGAACTCGGCCCGGGCGATGAGGCCGTTCTCGATGCGGTAATGGTGGATCAGGGGGCCACGCGGCGCTTCGACCAGGCCATACCCTTCCCCGTCGCGCGGGGTGTAGGGGATGGCGGTGTCCTCGTGGTCGAGCGGCTCGGCCAGGATCTCCAGCGCCCGCTCCAGTGCGTAGACCAATTCGATGCCCCGCGCCAGGTCGAATAGCATGATCGCGTGGGCTGGCTGCCCGAAGGCCTCGTGGAAGCGGGCCAGATACTCGTCGGCGCGCGGGGTGCCCATACAGCGGGCCATGTTGATGCGCGCCAGGCTGTTGGCCCGCATCACCTCACCTCCGTAACTGGTCTGGCCGGCGTAACTGTAGTCGGTCTCCTGGTAGGTGAGATGGGCGCGAAAGTCGCGGGCGGGGAAGCGGGCGCGCATGACACCTGCGGGACACATCACGCGGATGACGTCGCCATAATAGTTGGGGCGGCAGTCGGCGACGGCGGCGATGTAGCAAGCCGGCGCGTCGTCGCCCCAGGTGCCGATGCGTTCGCCCATCTCTAGCGACATCTCCCAGTACAGGTCGAATAACTCGCAGGCGATGGGCAACACCTCGGCCAGTTCGGCGCGCATCGCGGCGGCCTGCTCCGGCCCGATGCCGCTCGTCACCCCGCCGACGACCGCCTTGACGGGGTGGATGAACTGCCCGCCCGCCGTCGTGATCAGATCGGTACCCGCTTTGCGCACCTGTAGCGCCCGCATGGCGATTCCGGCGTTGTCCTGCTCTGACGTTCCCCTCCCTCTTTCCCCCCCAGTGGTAGGGATGAAGGGAGCGACCTGGAAGATACTGGCGACGCCAGGCCGGTCCGGCATGGTGAAGATGAACAGCGACGTGGCCTGGTTCTGGACGATCTGGCCGAGCAACAGCAGTTCGCGGATCCTGAGCGCCAGCGGGGGCGGCGTGACGTCGTAGGCGTCCTCCAGCGCCTTGACGGCCGCGACGTGGTGCGCCGTCGAGCAGACGCCGCAGATGCGTGGCGTGATCACCGGCATCTGCTCCGCCGGCCCGCCCTGCACAAAGTGCTCAAAGCCACGGAACTCTATCGCCTGAAAGCGGGCGGAGACAACCTCCCCGGCCTGCACTTCGATGACGACCTGGGCGTGCCCTTCGATGCGACTGAGCGGAAAGGTTAAGGTTGGCATCTCACAACACCTTCTCTTTCGGCCTGGGCGCCCTCCCTTCATCCCCCCCACTGGGGGGGAAAGAGGGGGGGGCGTAGTCGGCGAACTGGAACAGGAACAGCGCCAGTTGCGGGGAACGCAGCGCCGCTTCGATCTCCTCCGCCGGGACGTCGGTCATCGCCGCGAAGACGCGCTGGATGCTGGCGAACCACTCACTCGACTCCTTTTCGATAAAGGCGTCCGACGGCCCACGGCAGCCCACACACGGATGCCCGGCGCGGGTGCAGGGCGCCCGGCAGCCGCCGCGGGTCGAGGAGCCGATGCAGAGGTAGCCCTGGTTGATGAGGCAGATGTCGGGCAGCACCTCTCCCTGCTGGAAGCCGAGCAGGTGGGCGGGGCGCATATCCTTGAGTTTCTTGCGCCCGCACTCCTGGCAGACGGTCTTGCTGACTTTGAAGTCAGGGGGCTGGAAGAGCACGGCCATAAAGAGTTCCGGCGTCGGCGGGCAGCCGGGCAGGTAGCGGTCAACGGTTACCACACTATCCACGGGGCGGACCTTGGGCAGCAGGTGTGGCAGGTGTCGTCGCTCCGCCTGGGCCAGAAAGAGCGCGCGTACCTCGTCACGGTCGCCCAGGTTGGCCACGCCGCCGGAGATGGCGCAGGTTCCGACGGCCACCACCTGGCGCGCACGCTGGACGGCCCGGCGCAGGTTGTAGAGGTCCTCGTCGGTGCGCACGCCGCCGCTCACCAGTAGCACGTCCACCTCCGGCACGTCGTGGGCCGAGATGACCAGCGGCATATAGACCAGCCTGTACCGGTCTACCCATTCTTCGGCGTTGAGGAGCGATACCTCGCAGCCAGCGCACCCGGAGAGTTGCAGTACAGCAAAGCGGTTCATGTCTCTCTATCGCCTCTCGAGCAACGCCCTAAGCGCCGCCGGGACTCACAGGCCCCAACGGCCAAAGGAAATACGATACAAAAGATAATCCCACGTGTTGCCCATGAGATTACCCATCCGAATTATCCTCAGCACCAGTTCAATGACTCCGGCGGTGTCGTCCCCATAAGCCTCCACCAGTTTCTGTCTGGCGTCTGAATCTGGATTGGCGTCGGTCTCTGTCCAGTGCTGAGCGTAGAAAACGGCAGCGATCTCCTCGCCCGGGCAATCATCCACGATGCCGCTCAACAGTGCTTCCACTTCTGTCTCAGGGATTCCCGTCAACAGTGCTTCTCGGGCATGGACATACGAGCAGTATCGGAAAAACAGCCCTCCTGACCACCTTCGCCACCGATAAGCGAGCTTTGCGTTTCACCGCCTACCTTGATTCAGAACAAAGCCAACTCCGACGTCTCTCCTCGCTACTACGCCGACTGGAGCGCCCCGAACTTTCACCGTCCCCTGATTTTACCTACGGTACCTGAGAAGCTCTCTTCCAGACGATGGGAGCGCTGGCGGCCGAAGAGCGGTTGTTGGTCATCCTCGACGAGTGGCCCTATCTGGCTGGCTCCAGCCGCCGGTTGGCCTCTGTGTTGCAACATGTTTGGGATGAGACATTGCAGCACACACAGTTGATGCTGGTGCTCAGCGGGTCGTATCTCTCCATTATGGAACGGGACATCCTGGGTCAGCGCGCACCCCTCTACGGCCGGCGGACAGGACAACTTCTCTTGCGTCCTCTGGGGGTGCGCGATGCGGCCGCCTTCCTGTCTGGCTACTCCGCCGAGACGATGGTGGAAGTCTATGCGGTGGCGGGAGGGATGCCGGGTTACCTGCTCCAGTTCTCGGACCGTCATGATCTATGGACCAACCTGCGCCGGGCAGTGTTCAACCGCGACAGTTTCCTGTACAATGAGCCGGACCTGCTGTTGCGGCAAGAACTGCGCGAACCCCGGCTGTACGCGGCCTTGCTGCGGGCCATCGCCGGGGGACACCACCAGGTCAGTGATATCACCCGAGCGGCCGGATTCACTGATCGAGCCACCGCGACCCGCTACCTGGATACGCTGCGGGGACTGGGGCTGGTCGAGCACCGGCAGCCCATTGGCCCGGAGCGACGCAGACGACGTTGGGGAACGTGGCATCTGGCCGACCCCTACCTGCGTTTCTGGGGATGCTGGATTCTCCCTTACACCAGTCAGATCGAGTTCGGCGAGGTCGAGCAGTTGATTCAAGAGAGACTGCGCCCCGGATGGGATCGCTTCGTCGGCCTCGCATGGGAAGAACTGGCCCGCCGTCACGTCCACGAGTTGGCTGCGCAACAGGCGATCCCCTTCTGGCCGGAAGAGGTAGGGTCGTGGTGGTCGCGCAAAGCGCAGATTGATCTGGTAGCGGTGCAGAGAGCCCGGCGCAGTAGTGTGCTCGGCGAGGCCCGTTGGCGGCGAGAGAAGATGAGCGTCAGCAACCTCGACGACCTGCAGGCCCGTGCCCGACACTGGCTAGGTGACGAGCGAGGCTGGGAACTGTGGTATGCTCTCTACAGCCGTAGCGGCTTCAGCAAGGAACTGCAAACCCGCGCCGCTGGCGACTCTCACCTGCTGCTCTTTACTCCAGCGGACGTGGTTCTCCCAGGGGCGAACTCGCCCTGAGCAGTCCGTATGGCGTATTGCGTGGTTGGTTTCCCAGACGGTCACCTCCTTGCCTCCCCCATTCCTCCGCTCCCTGTTCCCCTGCTCCCCCGCCTCAGTCGCTTTTGATGAGCCTGGCGAAGCGCGCCCCGAACTCCTCGCCGTGCCTCAGATCCTCCTCCGTCGGGCAGCCGACAAACTCGAAGGAGTCTGCCAGCTCCCACTTCAGCGGTTCGATGAGCCGCTCGAAGTGGCGTTGTGCACCCCCGCTCCACCCGTAACTGCCGAAGCGGGCGACCTTCTTGTAACGAATCCGTTTGGTGGTCGCCATCTCCAGCGCCTGGGCCATCGGGGGAAAGAGGGAGCCTTCGTAGGTGGGAGCGCCCACCATCACCCCTCGCTGCGTCCACAGGGAAGGCAGGATGTAACTGACGTGGGTGTGGGTGACGTCAAAGATCGTCAGTGGCACTCCTTCTCGTGAGATACCCTGCGCCACTGCGTTCATCATCTTTTCGGTGTTGCCGTACATTGAGCCGTAGAGCAAGGTGATGCCGACCTCCGTGGGGCCGCTGGCGTACTCCGCCCACTTCTTGTACAGGTCCACGATGTGTTGCGGGTTCTCCCGCCAGATCAGCCCGTGGGAGGGGGCGATGATGGAGACCGGGACATTGGCCAATTTCGCGATTGCCTTCAGAACCGGCTTGCTAAACGCGGCCACGATGTTGACGTAATAGCGCAGCGCCTCTCGCTCGTAGAACTCGGGGTCGGTGCACTCATCGTCAAAGATGCCGCCGCGCAGGGCCCCGTAACTGCCGAACCCGTCGCAGGAAAACAGGATGCGCTCGCTGACCTCGTAGGTCATCATCGTCTCGGGCCAATGGACGAAGGGGGTGTGGACGAATTTCAGGGTGTGTTGCCCCAACGACAGGGTTTCTCCATCCTGGACGACCTGTACGCCCTCGGTGATGCCGTAGAACGATTCGAGCATGGCGTGGGTCTTCTCGGTGCCCAGGAGAGTAACCTGCGGGGCCATCCGCCGCAGCGTGCGCAGTATCCCTGAGTGGTCCGGTTCCATGTGGTTGATGACGACGTAGTCTATCTGCGAGACGTCGGCGACCTGGTCAACCTGATCGAAAAACTCGTCCGTCTTGAACGCCTTCGCCAGGTCCACGAGCACCTTCTTCTCGTCGTTGATCAGGTAGGCGTTGTACGAGACCCCTTCCTGGGTGATGGGCCACAGCCCCTCGAACAGGTCGGTCGTGCGGTCGTTGACACCGATCCAGTAGACGTTGGGTTTGATCTCGATGGGTAGCATCGTGCCTCCTACAACATTCCCGCCAGCCGGCGCAAGTGGGTCTTCTCCTCGCGGATAATGTTGGAGATGGATGCTTTGTCCGGTTCGTTCACCATCTCGCGCAGGTCGTAGAAGAACAGAAGCGTATCCTTCTCGAAGCCCATCGCTGCCCGCAGAGCAGTCTCCCGGTCCTGGGCCTGCCTGGCCAGCGTCAATGCCTTGTCTGGTCCGGCGAACAGCGCGTTTTCCAGGGCGACCTGGAGATAGGCTTCATACTGGTCATACCCGGCAGCAGGCAACCCAGGGGCCGGCCTCACATCTCCCAGCATCTTCTCAAATACGCGGTAGTGTCCCCGCTCCTGGGCAGCCAGGTCCTCGAAAAGTGCCTTGACTTCGGAGTCGGCGCTCTTCGCGGCCACCTCATTGTAAAACAGTTCTCCGTTCTTTTCGATCTCCATTGCCATCTCGATCGCTTCAGCAGCAGTAAAAACAGCCATTTTTTTCCTCCTTCTACTCATTTACTCATCTACTCGCTCAGCTATGCCTGCTCGACGATTGACTTGACGTGAGAATCCGCCCGTCCCCCACAGTCCTTGCTGCGACCGGCCTCGAAGGCGCAGGCTTCGCAGCAGTAAACCTTGTCGCCACGGCGAATGGGTTCATTTTCGGGCTCAATCTCTTCGTGACAGTTGTCGCATAAAGTTCCTTTCATTTTGTCCACCTCCTTATGTCTTCCGATAGCGCCTCCGGGTCGGTGACCGGGGGACGGCAAGTAGACTCAACACAGACGTAAGCGGTGGCCTGTCCCTCAATCTGATCCCGATCTCGCAGCAGCGGGACGATGGATTGCTCATCATCGGGAACACCCACCGCCAGAACCTGGTGGGGCCGGTAGCCGGTGTTGCAGACAGCCAGCATAGCGCGGGTGTCGGCCGCATCTGCCTCGCCCACGATGGCGATCTCACGGGGATGCGCGAGGGCGTAATCCAGCGCAATCAACCATTGGCCAAAGCCCAACGGATGTCGCGCCAGCAGCGGCTGCATCGGCCCCAGCGCGGCCCGCGCCAGCTCTCCGTAGCGCGGCTCGACGGCCAGCCCCGCCAGGCGCAGCAGCACGGAGGCAGCCATCCCGTTGCCCGAAGGGACTGCATTGTCCTGCAACTCCCTGGGCCGGACGATCAACGTCCCGTGATCGTCACTGGTGTCGAAGAAGCCACCGTCAGGTGCGCTGAAGTGCTCAATCATCGCCTCGGCCAGCTCACAGGCGGCGGTGTACCAGCGCGGATCGAAGGTGGTCTGGTAGAGCTCCAGGAGCCCTTCGGTGAGGTGGGTGTAGTCCTCCAGGTAACCGTTGATCTTGGCCACGCCATCCCTTCGGCTCCGCTCAGGACAAGCCTTCCACGTATGCAACAGGCGGCCATCGGTCGTCCTCAGTTCGCTCAGCAGAAACTCGGCGTTGCGCTCGGCGACCTCCCGGTAGACTTCGGCCCTAACCCCCCGGCCCTCTCTCCCACTTCCCCCCCATAGTTGGGGGGGACCGAGGGGGGGCGAAGGGGAGAGCACCCGCGCACCCTCGGCGAAGGCGGCCAGCATCAGCCCGTTCCAGGAGGTCAGCACCTTCTCGTCGCGTGCCGGACGCACCCGTTGCTCGCGTACGGCAAACAGTTTGCGTCGCGCCTTCGTCAACTCTGCGCGCGGGCTGGCATAGCTGGCGAGTTCCAGAATGTTCCGCCCCTCGAAATTGCCCGCCTCGGTGACGTTATACGCGGCCATAAATGGTTCCGCCTCCGCACCCAGCACGGCCCGGATCTCGTCCGGTGTCCAGAAGAAGAACTTGCCCTCCTCCCCCTCGCTGTCGGCGTCCTGGGTGGAGTAGAAGCCGCCGGCCGGGCCGGTCATCTCGCGGACGACGTAATCAAGAGTCTCTTCTGCGATGGTGCGGTGGAACGGATTGGAGGTCACCTGCCACCCGTGCAAGTAGATGCGGGCCAACTGTGCATTGTCGTAGAGCATCTTCTCAAAGTGAGGCACGAGCCAGTGGTCATCCACGGAGTAGCGATGGAAGCCGCCGCCGATTTGGTCGTACATGCCCCCGTAGGCCATCGCGTCCAGGGTCAGTGACACCATATACCGTGCCCGATCCTCACCCGTGAGGTGGTGATAGCGCAACAAGAATTCCAGGACCAGCGGTTGGGGGAACTTTGGTGCAGCGCCCCATCCGCCGTGCAGCTCGTCAAAGTCCCGATCGAGATTCTCGAAGGCGGTGTCCAACGTCTCACGCTTCACACCCTCATGCTTCACGTCCTCGGCCACCGCCATCTGTTGCTCAATGGCGTTCACCAATTGTTGGCCGCCCGTCAGGAGTTCCTGACGCCGGTTCTGCCAGGCATCGGCTACGCTCAGCAAGACCTGGGTGAACGAGGGCATCCCGTAGCGCGGCGTCGGCGGGAAGTAGGTACCGCCGTAGAAAGGCCGTCCATCGGGCGTGAGGAATACCGACATCGGCCAGCCGCCGCGACCGGTCAGCGCCTGCACCGCGCTCATGTAGATGCGGTCCAGGTCTGACCGCTCCTCCCGGTCCACCTTGATGCTGACAAAGTGCGCGTTCAGGATCGCGGCCACGCGCTCGTCCTCGAACGACTCGTGGGCCATCACGTGGCACCAGTGGCAGGCGGAGTAGCCGATGCTGAGAAAGATCGGCTTATCCTCGGCCCGCGCCTTTTGCAACGCATCCTCGCCCCAGGGGTACCAGTCCACCGGATTGCCGGCGTGCTGGAGTAGATAGGGGCTGGTCTCGTTTGCCAGGTGGTTGGGCATCAGGTTCTCACAACCGGATCAGTTTGAGCACCAGGTCGGCCGTCTTTTCCGGCTTGACCTTGAGCTTGAACTCCACCAGTCGCCCTTCCTCGTCAATCGCAAAGTGACTGCGGATGATACCCTCGTAGGTCTTGCCGAACATCTTCTTTTCACCCCAGGCTCCGTAGGCCTCGGCTATCTCGTGGTCCGGGTCCGAGAGCAGGATGAACGGCAGGTCGTGCTTCTCGCGGAACTTGACCAGCCTGTCGGGCGGGTCGGGACTGATGCCGATCACGATGACGTCCTCCCCCTCAATGTCAGGATAGACGTCGCGGATGGCACACGCCTGCCTGGTGCAGCCAGGGGTGTCGGCTTTTGGGTAGAAGTAGAGCACCACCTTCCGGCCGCGAAAGTCAGATAGACTTACCTCTGTGCCGTCGTCGGCCATCAGCGTAAATGCTGGGGCGATTGTGCCTGTCTCTACCATTTCTTCCTCCGTAAGCGTTTGGGTGATGTGAAACATTGTCAGTCCAGAAACTCGATGACCTCGCCGCTGGGGATGTGTCGCCACCTGTGGGTGTTGACGTCGTGCACGCGCCCGGCCGTGATCTGGGCCTCGTCGGGATACCCGCGCACCTCCCAGTAGCCTGGGATCGAGTGGTCCTCCAACGTGATGGCGATCACGCTCTTGGCCGATTTGTATCCCCACAGGTAGGGGCAGAACAGACGCACCGGGCCGCCGTAGTCGGCGTCCAGCGGTTCGCCGTCAAATTTGTAGGCCAGCAAGGTGCGCTCCTTCAACGCCACGTCCAGTGGGATGCACGTCGTATAGATCTCGCGGTAGGAGACAAACTGGACGTGCGTGGCCCCCGGCCTGATTCCGGCGACGGCCAGAAGGTCGCTGACCCGCACGCCGCCCCATTTGCCCCGCACGCTCCAGCCAGAAACCGAGGTCAACCGGGCGTCGGCGATGGACTTGGGCAGCGCGAGGATCTCCTCGTAGGCCAGCGTGACTGGATGCTCGACCAGTCCGCCCAATTCGACCTGCCACCCCTCGGCCGACAGTGGCCCAGGGTGTCCTTCGGCCCAGAAAACAGGCGTATGCATGTCTTTCAACTTATCCATACCGGGCTCCTTACAGGTCTTCTGCCAGACGCGACTGTACCTCGATCCCTTGCTTGAGTATCTTGTGAATCGGGCAATGCCTGGAGACCCGCAAGAGCCTTTTTCGCTCCTGCGGCGCAAGTTCGCCGCTCAGCACGATCTCTGCTTCGATCTGCTCCCTGTACTCCTCGATCCCTTCACAGTCTTCGCAGTCATCGGCGAAAACCCGGTCGTACTGCAAGCGCAGTTCCACCTCGCGCAGGTCCACGCCGTGGTGTTGGGCGTAGGTGTGCAGCACAACGGCAGTACACGAGCCCAGGCCCGCCAACAACATCCCGTAGGGCGTCAGTTGACGGACGTCTCCAACGGGGTAAAAGTGGTGCGCGCCGGGGTAGTGGGGGTCCAGCGCCAGGATTTCGGTCTCAAACCGGTTGTTCTGACGGACAATGACCTTTTCTCCCATGATTGGTCTCCTCTCGTGAAACGTGTTGCGTGTCACGCTACTCATCTACTCATCTACTCATCTACTCATTCACTCACTTTGGCTTCCCTACGACCGTCATATAGATCGCGCTTTCGTCTACGCCATCCACGCCCAGCAAGCCGTTCACCTCGTCGTCGTAGAGCGCCGCGATCTGGCAACTGCCGAGGCCCAAGGCCACCGCCGCCAGGGCGACGTTCTGGGCGATGTGCCCGGCGTCCAGGTAGACGTAGCGGTAGGCTCGCTGCCTGTACTTCCACTTTGAGCGCTCAAAGACCGCCGTCCAAACGAAGACGACGTTGGCCCAGTAGGCGATCTCCTGGTCGAGGGCCGCCCGGGCGACGTCCGTTCGGAAATCACCCGTTTTCAACTGGTCGAGCACGTGCTTTTCGACACCGTAGTGATAGACGCCGGGCTCAATCCCCTCGACAGCGTGAACCACCAGATAGGTCTCCACCGGATACAAGGCGCCGGCAGAGGGAGCGGTCCGGTATCCAAAGCCCCGGCTAACCCGGGTGATCCCTTGTGCCGCCCACAGCAGTTGCGATAACTCCACCTCTTGCAGAGGCTCGTTCCCAAAGCGCCGCACGCTGCATCGCTTCCTGAACACGTCCCATACCGGCGCGCCGCCTTCGGTCTGGGGTGGGCTCAGCGGGATCCTGGGCGCGGAGGGATAGCGTTTGTAGGTCGCGGGTTTGCCGGCCCAATCCAGCCTGCCACCCGGCAGATGGCCGCGTTGGTGTTTCGTCTCCTGCTGAAAGGTATCTCCAATCCCTGGCTTCACCATCACGTTATCCGATGAAGAACGGCAGTTCCTCGCTGTCCCACCAGGTCTGGTTCTGGGTGAGGTACTCGTGGGTGTTCTGCAGGAGCCGGTAGTGATCCTCCTCCTGGCCGGTCAGGAACTCGTAGGCCTGGCGGGCTTGCGGGTCGTCCGCCGTCTGCGCTGCCTGGGCGTAGAGTTCGCGGGAGATGCGCTCCGTCTCCAGCCCGAACTCTAGCGCGGCGACGTCCCCCTCCAGAGAGATCTCCCGGCCGGGGGTAAAGACCGGCATAGGCTCCGGCGGCTCCTCCCCCGGCAAGTTCGGGCTGGCGGGGTCCAGGGGAAAGTCGGCCTGCATCGCTTCCTCGTAGGGAAGCCAGCCGCGTTCCTCCTCCAGCGCCCGGTACTCGACCAGCAGAAGCCGCAGATGGTCCGCCTCCTGGGAAGCCAGGTCAGCGAACATCGCGCGGCCCCGCTCGCCCGAGGCCCGCTCGGCGGCCTGGGTGTAAAAGTTGTAGCCGTCCCGCTCCAGGCTCATAGCTCGTCGCAGGATACCTTGTGGAGTGTTCCAGTTCATTATGCATTCTCCTTCAGTTGCGCTGTTCGCGTTGTGCCGACTTGTCCCAGGAACGCCGCCCCTCCGGCGGGCGGCGCTCTGGTATGTATTGGAGTTCCCGCTCGCCCCGCAGCACCTCGTCGGAGACGTAGAGGGTGCAGTAGCAAGCACCCCATTCCTCCAAGTCGGGATCGCGATAGTCACAGGGGCAGATAATGTCCTTGTCCTTCTGTTTGTCCCCCGATGCCAACCGGCAGGGGCAGGACTGATACCTATATCGCTGTCTGTTGATGAGCAGCCCTTCCACCAACCCTCGGGTAAACTCTTCGTCGGGGTTGAGGTTGTAGCCGGTAGACTCTGCCCAGCGCTTCAAAGTTTCGTAGAGAGCGTCAACTTTCTCAGGAGGGATGACAATATCTGCGCTCATAGCCCCAGTGCCTCCTCGAGTTTCTCCGGTTTGTATCCCACCACGCACTGGTTGTCGCTTACGACCACGGTGGGGAAGGACACGGCCGAGTTCCAACAGCGGACTTGCTCAATTGCCTCCTCTCGTTCCTGGCCCTCAAGCAAGTCCACGTAGACAAAATCAAACTCTACGCTCTGGTCTTCCAGGAATTGCCGGGTCCGCTTGCACCAAATGCAGGTAGACAGGCCATAGAAAACGGTGTGGTGTTCGTTGCGGTGGCCAGAGATACTGCCTCGCGCCTCTGACATAGATACCTCCTCGTGAATATATGCAATTGTGCGGGTTACTACCGCTTCTGGCCGATCTGCGGGTCAATGTTGCCCGGCCCGCCGCACTCAGGGGTGTAGCAGGTGGCGTCAATGAAGATACATTTCTCCTTGCAACTGGGGCAGACCTCGGGTGGCGTTGGAACCTCAAGGGTATAGCCGCAGTTAGAGCACTTCCACCAATTCTTAATCTTTTCCATCTTCTCCTTATCTACTTATCCACTTGTTTCCTTGTCTATTTGCCTACTTGTCCACTAGACCGCTCCGTAGATGGGGATGCGCGCGCCGTTAATGGAAGCGGCATCGTCGGAGCAGAGGAAACGCATCGTCGCAGCGATGCGCGCCGGCTCCACCCACTTGCGCGGGTCGGCCTTGGGCATTGCGTCTCGGTTGGCAGGGGTGTCAATGATGCTGGGCAGGATTACGTTGGCGGTGACGCCGCTCCCTTTGATCTCGGCGGCGATGACCTCGGTCAGTGTGATCAGCCCCATCTTGGCAACGGCGTAGGCGGCTTGTTTGGCTCGTGGCGCGACGGCTGCCTTGGAACTGACGTGCACGATGCGCCCCCATCCGGATTCCAGTATAAGGGGCAGCACCGCCCGCGAGAGGAGGAACGCGGAGCGCAGATTGAGCGCCAGCATACGGTCCCACTCTTCCAATGGAGTCTCCCCCACCGGCCTACTACCGCTCCACCCGCCGACGGTGTTCAGTAACACGTCCACCCGCTCGAAGCGGGCCACGACAGCCTCTACCAGGCCCTCAGCGCCGCTGGCCTGGGTGACGTCGGCTGCTACGGTGAGTACACGCCCTGCAGGCAGGCCGATCTCGGCGACGAGCCAGGCCAGTTTCTGCTCCGACCGGCCGGTCAGCGCCAGCCGTGCCTCCGTGTGGGCGAACTCACGCGCCACGGCCGAGCCCAGCGCCCCTGTCGCCCCGCTGATCAAGACAACCTTTCCATCCAATTTGTCAGCCATTGCTCTCTCCCTGTCTCCTTGTCCCCTCTGCTCCTTAATCTAAGGCGACGTCCAACGTCATCATCACCGCAAAACCCAGCATCGCTCCCACCGTCGCAATATCGGTGTTCTTCTCCAACTGCGATTCGGGTATCAGTTCTTCGACCACTACAAATATCATCGCTCCGGCGGCAAACGCCAGGGCGTAAGGCAGAATCGGCTGCATCAAGATGACTGCTGCTGCACCGAGGACGCCTGCAATGGGTTCCACAATTCCAGACAACTGTCCATACCAAAAGCTCTTGAGAAGGGACATCCCCTCTCTTCGCAGGGGAACTGAGACGGCGGTACCCTCGGGAAAGTTCTGGATACCGATGCCCAATGCCAGGGCAACCGCACCGGCCAACGTTGCGGAAGGTAGATTAGCAGTTAGAGCCCCAAAAGCAACACCTACAGCCAACCCCTCGGGTATGTTGTGCAGAGTGATTGCCAGCACCAGGAGAACACTTCTATGCCAGCTCGTTTTCAGACCCTCCGCCTCCTCTATCGGAAACCCTATGTGGAGGTGTGGTAACAGCTTGTCTACCAGCCAGAGAAATGCTCCTCCCAACAGAAAACCTGTCGTAGCGGGAATCCAGGAAGGCACGTTCGATTCCTCGGCCATTTCTATCGCCGGCGCCAGGAGCGACCAGAAACTCGCGGCGATCATCACTCCCGCAGCGAATCCCAGCATACCGTCCAGCACTTTTCTGTTGATGCTTTTGAAAAGGAAAACCACGCCGGATCCTAAGGCAGTTACGAACCAGGTAAAGCCGGTGGCTAACAACGTCTGCGATATTGGGCCTAGATTTTCAAACCATTGAATTGTCATAACCCCATCTGAACATTGTCAAACGTCAACCCCCAGAAAAGAGCGAACGATGAAACCAACGAGGAAACTCAACGCTGCCACACCAAGACTCAGTCCGGTCATCTCGAGAAAGCGCCTTCTGAACGGCACATCCCTTGCAACGGAGATGTAGTAATTGAAAAAAGCAATGATCGAGACCGCAGCAGCCAACGTGCAACCCAAACAAACGTAAAAGTTCTCCAGTATCAGATATGGCAGGATGAGAATGAGTACGGTTACGATGTACGCACCGCCCGTATAGATTGAAGCTCTCACCGGGTTCTTGGCGGTCTCCTCAGACTTTGTGGAGAGATATTCCGATGCTCCCATAGATAGGGCCGCGGCGATACCCGTAATCGAACCGGTCAGGGCAATCAGTTTCGTGTCTTGAAGCGCCAGAGTAAGACCGGCAAGGACGCCGGTCAGTTCCACCAGCGCATCATTCAGACCCAACACAATAGAACCCACATAGCGAAGCCGTTCTTCATCCAGAAGTTGGAGCAAAGCATTCTCGTGTTCGTTCTCATCGCGAATAATAGCCTCAGCTTCCTGGATCGTCTCTCGCAGTTGTTCATAATTGTCCTGAGCATCTTCCTCGCCCCTCTCCATCAGCTTGACTCCAAAGGTGAAGCCGAGGATACGACTGATCAAGTAATACTTCCAGATTTGCAGCTTGTCGGGTTTGACATCCTGCTGCGTATAGCTTCGCCAATCTTTGTAGTGTCGGAGCTCGTCATCGGCGATCCTTTCAAGAACCCGCCTGTTTTCAGGGGACTTGATCTTTCCGGCCAATCTCTTGTAGATGTGGTGCTCGGTAATCTCGTTTTTCTGGTAAACCAGCAGTTGTTCTCGCAACTCCTTGCTAATATCCATTTCTCCACTTCCTTCGTTAGAGTGGCCAAGGCCCTTCGGCTTCGCTCAGGGCAGGCCCTGGCGTAGTTTGCAGCCTAACATACTCATATCCGGCGCAGTCGTATGCCGTTCCGAATCGCCACCAGCGACACACCGACGGATGGGTAGATGGTAAACTGGTAGCGGGAACACTCTACAGATGTCACCAATCTACCAGTTACCAATCTACCGACTCAAGCCTCAGCCTACGCCGATCTCTTTGCTGCTCTCCCACAATCCGTGGATGTTGCAGTAGGCCAGGGCGTGCAACGTGCCAGGCTTGCCGATCTTCAGTGATGTGGTCACCGCATGGTGCGTGTAGACGGGCCCCTGGTTCGGTCCAGCGACCGACTCACCGTGGGCGTTGAACTCGAAGTGTCCCACGTCGTAGGTGAACTTGTCGCCCTCCGGGTGGAAGTAGAGGCTAATCCAGCGAATGTGGTGTTCGGTGGTATTGGGATGGGCGATCTCCTTCCCCAGTCCGACTTTCACCTCGAAGACCTCGTCCGCCTTCACCTGGTCCGGGCACTCGATGACCGGCACGTGCTTCTCTTTCTTCCAGTCCGCTTCTTGAATCCTGTCTCCAAATTTCACCTGGTTACCCCCTTTCTTTCATCAACTGTATGTCCTCGACGATCGCCTGAAGATCTTCCTCGTGCTCGATCTCGTCCGTGAGGATTGAGAGGACGATCTCATACGTTACCGGGTCAGCATCTTTGGTAAAGTCCACCAACTTCTGGTAGACCTCAATGGCGCATTGCTCGCCCTTGATATTCTGATCCAGCAGGACTTCCACGTAGGGATCCTCGGGAGCCTCGTACCCGCAGTTGGTCATCTTGTACCAGTCTGCGGGCGTGAGCAGCGGCGTGCCGCCCAGTTGGAGGATCCTGTTCGCCAGCAACTCCGCGTGGCCGAGTTCTTCCGTGGCGTGCTCCAGGAGTTCAGTGGTGACAGTTCCCCTCATAGGCCCCTTGGCCACCTTGGCTCCTACCCAGTACTGGTAGTACGCCAGCCACTCGTCTGCAAGGGCCTTGTTGAGCGTCTCGATGAGATTGTCCACGTCCATACCTACGATCGCTCTTCCTTTTGTACCCATTTTGATTTGACCTCCTTATGCTGATTGTTGAATTTGCTTGGGCGCAGATTTCACTTCAGCGCCGCGATGATCGTCCGACAGAAAGCGGGCAGGTCGCTCGGCACACGTGAGGTGATCAGGTTGCCGTCCTGCACCACTTCCGCGTCAACGTAGGTGGCCCCGGCATTGATCACATCGTCTTTGACTGCGAAAAAGCACGTGGCCCGCTTGCCTTTCATGATGCCCGCCGAGATTGGTACCCACGCAGCGTGGCAGATGGCAGCCACGACGCCGCCGCGCTCGAATATGCCTCTCACCAGGTCGAGCATAAGTTGGTGGCGGCGCATACGGTCGGGCGCGTAGCCGCCCGGTATGATGACGGCGTCAAAGTCGCTCGCCGAGAGCGCGGTGGCGGCGGCATCCACTTTCACCGGATAGCCCAGTTTGCTGTGGTATTCCTGCACGCTGGGCATGCCCACGACGGTCACCTCGGCCCCGGCCTCGCGCATGCGCAGGAGGGGATACCATAGCTCCAACTCCTGATACATGTCCTCAGCCAGAATGGCGATGCGTTTATCCGTTAATTCCATAATCGCCTCCTTGTCCTTCATTTCCCTGCTTCCTGCCTCCTGTTCCTCTACTCGACCTTCTCGAACATGTCCTTGCCAGCGCCGCAGTCGGGACAGACCCAATCGTCGGGCAGTGCCTCGAAGGGCGTGCCGGGCTCGATCCCGCTATCGGGGTCGCCCTCTGCTGGGTCATAAACGTAACCACACACTATACATTCCCACTTGTCCATAGCTGTTTCCTCCTTCAGTTTTTGTTAGTTTCTTGCGCCCGTGACCTGGGATTGGACTCCCTTGCGCTTTTATGTTGGCGCTTGACCATTGATGCTCCTCAGCGCCTCCTGCACGATCTGCCGGATATCGGTAACCTTCAGAGGCTTCTCCAGGCATTTATAAACCGACAACCGCGTCACTTCAGCCTCCACTTTGTGGCAGCCATGGGCCGTTATCCAGATCATCACTGTATCGGAGCTCAAAACCCTGATCTTATCCGTAAGCTCCACACCGTCCATGCCTGGCATTCTCAGGTCTGTAATGACCAGGTCGAAAGGTCTCGCACTGATTTCATCCAGGGCTTCACGGCTATTCCGGGCAGTCACGATCTCGTATCCGTTACTCACCCTCATCAAGGTGCGGCGTAAGACGAAGAGCACCCGCTCATCGTCGTCAACGACCAGTATGCGCTTACATACACCCATTCCTATTAGGCGCTCCTCTTGAGATTGAGATCACGACAAAAGCACTTTACTCTTTCATCGTCGGACAGCGCGGTCAACACCTACTCCATCGGCAGTCCTGGACAACTACTATTATAACACAAAAAGCAGTCTCGAACCGATGAGCTCGGTTGGAACTGCTGTCGAGATTGGTGCAAGAACGTTGGAATTTGGTTGGCGCTGTACTAAGGCTGCTTACTATTCCTTGAACTTGTACCCCACGCCGCGCACAGTCAGAATATGACGGGGATTAGAGGGATCCGGTTCGACCTGGCGTCGCAGACGGTGGATGTACCACTTGATGATCTGCCGTGCCTCGTGCAGATATTCGGGCTCATAATCTCGTACCACCCGCACTAACTCCGGTGGGGGGACTACCCGGGGGGCATTCTGCATCAGATGAACCAACAGTTTGATCTCTTGAGGCGTCAATTCCAGTGGCCGTCCATCCAAAGTTGCCAGGTGCTGCTCCAGGTCAACGAAAAAGCCGCCACATTGTACGACGCGTCTTTTCTCGCCTCTCTCCTGGGATTGAGCCAGCGCCTTTCGCCGGTTCAGGGCCTCTTGTACGGCCTGCCGTACCTCGGCCGGCTTGGCTGGCTTGAGCAGATAGTCGTCCACTCCCTCGCGAATGGCAGTTATAGCCGACTCCAACGAGCCGTGGGCGGTCAAGATGACGACGGCCATCCCGGGCCAGCGGAATCGCGCCGCTTCCAGCACTCGCAGGCCGTCTATGCGGCTGCCCAGATTCAAGTCCACTACCGCTACGTCAAAAGGGGTCTCCCGCAGCAAATCCAGCGCCTCCTCACCGCTGGACGCCGTCACCACGACGTGTCCAACTCGTCGCAAGGTCTTCCCCAGAGTGAGGCGGATCCTCTCCTCGTCGTCCACCACCAGAGTGCGCACTACCTCTGTCATCAATCGCTCTCCTGTCTTCGTCTGCCTTCACAGGGCGGCATCCGGCCGATCTCATTCACGCTGGCAACCACACCTTGAACGTGGCTCCCTCTCCCACCTGGCTCTCCACCTCGACGTGTCCTCCGTGCTCCGCGACGATGTTGTGGGTGACGTACAGCCCCAATCCCAATCCCTCGGGCTTGGTAGTGTAGAAGGGATCGAAAACGCGGGATACGACGTCGGGGGCGATGCCCCTTCCGCTATCGGCGAACGAAACGCATACTCCCGCCGGATCACTCGTGCGGCTCGTGCCCACCTGCAAGCGACCGCCCTCAGGCATGGCGTCTACAGCGTTGAGCATCAGGTTCAGAAACACCTGTCGCATCCGGTCAGGCGCCAGCACGAGCGGAGGCAGATCATCCCCCACCTCCCAATTCACCTCCACCTGGTACTTTTGGCACTGCTTCTTGGTCAGCATCAGCACTTGTTCCAACAGCGCGTTCACGTCAGTAGGCTCCCTCTCCTCCGGCCTCGATGGCCGGTTCAGGTCGCGCAACTGTGTTACGATACCGGCCGCACGTTCTAGCTCCTCCGTGGCTATTTGAAGGAACTCGCCCGCGTCCTCCCCTTCGGCCAGCGACTCCCCGGCCAGACCCAGGCAGCCGATGACCGATTGCAGGGGGTTGTTGATCTCGTGGGCCAACGAAGCGGCCAGTCTGCCTGTGATGGCCAGCTTTTCTGACTGAATCAGGGCCTGTTGGATCTGTTTCTGCTCCGTGACGTCCTCCACCATGACGATGGCGTATTGGGACTTGCCCCAGGCTTTCTGGACAAGCGAAACCGTCAGATTGCACCACCGCAATTGGCCGTCCTTCCGAGTGTGGCATCTCTTCACCTTGTACTTGTTATCGTCACGCCTCCCTGCCATTAGCTCTTCGTAGAGCTTCATATCGGCCGGACCATCGTCTGGATGAATAATCTCCACGAAGGACATGCCGTGAAGCTCTTCAGCCCTGCACCCCAGTATCTCCTGCAGCGCCGGATTGCTCTCCACCAATCGGCCCTCCATATCCACGAGCGCTATGCCGATACCGGCTCCCTCAAAGATCGCCCGAAATCGCGCCTCGCTGGCCCGTAACGCAGCGGTGCGCCTGGCTACTTGCTTTTCCAACTCGGCGGCATGTTGCTGTACCTGCTGGTGCAGGCGGGCATGGTGGATACCAACCGCCAGCTCGTCGGCCACCTCACGGGCAATATCCGCTTGTTCGGAAGTCACGTCGCCAGGACTTGCCATTCCCAGGTTGAGGGAGCAGATCGGTTCTCCCTGGGAAATGATCGGCACGTTGACATAGGCGCGCACTCCCTCGGCCCGCAGGGCTTCGACCAACGGCGACGACGATGGAAGGGTCTGTATATCCTCTTCTGTGTGAATCTTGCCCTGGGCAAGTTCATCCATTATAGACCAGACACCATCAAGTGGGCTGCGCCATCCCTTTCCTACCCTGGTCTCGCCGTCGGCATCGGCGGCGAGCACCATCAGCTCGTTCGCCTCGACGTTGAACTCTATGACGCTGGCCCGCAGGCAGCCCACCAGTTGCCGCACGTGGCGCAGGGTGGCCTGGGCGATCTCCGCCACCGAGTGGGTAGCCACGACGGCCCGGTCAATCTCGTGGAGGACTTGCAGCCGGTCAGCATACCGGCGCAGTGCTTCCTGCGCCTGCTTGCGCTCGGTGATGTCCTGGACAATGCCGAGCATACGTATCGCCTCACCGTGCTCATCCCAGAAGACATCGCCTGTCTCCGAAACCCAACGGACCGTGCCGTCCGGCCATACGATGCGATGCTCAATGTCATAGTCCGCCCCCGCTTCCACGCAAGCGTTGACCGAATCAATGACGTGCTGGCGATCCTCAGGATGGATACAGTCGAGAAACGCCTCGTAGGTTGCGCCGAATTCTCCGCGACCAAATCCAAATATAGGTTCGATCGTGTCGGACCAGCAGAGGTCACCAGTCCGGATGTCCCAATCCCAACTGCCGATGTTGGCCGCTCGCTGAGCCAGTGCATGCCGCTCCTCGCTGCGCTTCAGCGCCGCCTCTACCCGCTTGCGTTCAGCGATGTCGTGATTGACACCGATCCAGTTCTTCGTTAGCATTAAAATCTCCCTCTGCGTGACAAACCACTTATGCTATTTTACCCCATCCTGCTTGTAGACGCAATAGCATCCCATCTGGAGATTACCCATGCGTTGAGGGTGGGCGACGTTCCATCCCAATAAAGTACATCTTGACGCCTTGGCTGGATCACCTGACCAATCCGGTGGAGGATCTCTCGCTCCGCACGGTACGCACCCGTCTGGCGCGTTTCCTGTTGGCCCAGGCCGAGGACCCGCAGCCATCCCACCGCTGGACGCAAGAGGAGATCGCCGTGCACATCGGCGCCGTGCGGGAGATGGTGGGGCGCACGCTGCGGGCCTTAGCCGCCTCCGGGTTGATCCGCCGCCAGCGCGGGCGGGTCGTCGTGGTGGATCGAGAGGGACTGGAGCGTGAGCGAGGGGAACGGCCACTTCGGGCGTACATCGCCACGCTGGACGACGTCTGGCGAGAGCCCGAACGATTGCCCGATGGCACTGTGCAGCCACGCTCGGGGGACGGTGACGGGACTGGGCGGCCGGCGCGCAAGATGATGTGGCCGGGGCTGCGAGCCTGGCGCAGAGTGGATGACTTCAACACGCTCACCTGGTGTTTCGAGGGGCTGGGCCGCATGCCGCCGGGGACACAGCGCGGGCTGGACCTGG
>Ga0114918_10001393_pt1 | contig 21637 bp, 14 predicted proteins | sample LantaG_FD_87015 | JGI IMG/M metagenome (GOLD analysis project Ga0114918, IMG submission 87015) | Deep subsurface microbial communities from Baltic Sea to uncover new lineages of life (NeLLi) - Landsort_02402 metaG | ecosystem: Environmental > Aquatic > Marine > Oceanic > Sediment | place... | reverse complement strand
TTTTTGTCTTCCCTTATTTTTGTATTTTTTATCTTTTATATTATTTTGTGACTTAAGTCTAAAATAGAAAAGAGCCCCATAAAAAATGCAATATTTAAAAAGAAATACTAAATATAGTATTCTCGCCTTTCTCGTAATTGTTCTTTCTATCATTATATCTATTTTCACCCTTGCCAAAACCGAAGTCTACTTCTCCCTATACGATAATCCTCAAATCTTGTTGACCCCTTCCCCAAAACCGGAAGTTCAAATTATAAATACTAATACTTTATCCCAGGATGAATTTTTAAATATATTACAAACAAGCAAACCTCTCGCACAAAAAATAATTGACCTCCCCTTTATGTCATTCCCGCGCACGCGGGAATCTATCATTTTAAGAGAAGAACTAGGATGATGCAAAGAACCAAATGACCTCCTCCAACTACCGGAGCTCGCCAATCTCGAGTGAAAGGAATGGACTGAAGAGGGGATAGTAAATAGTATTGAATAGAGGTAAAATCTATTTCCTAAAAAAGAAGGATTTTATAAGCTTTTTGTCGTATTAATATAAAGGTATAGAAAAATTAAAAAGGTTATTTCTTTTGCCTGTTGGTGGCAATTCAATAAGGTAAACATAGACTCTTAAAGTATGACAAAAACTGTTTTACCTGACATGTACTCTGACACATACAATCTTTGGAATTAGATATGCCAAATGGTAAGCAAGACCCTACTATCTGCAGGCCATAAGGGAAGTAGATAATAAAACTAAAAAAACTTGGAAAGGATTATTGAATCACCTTGAAACAAATGAACATACATTATAAAGCAAATATAACAGCAGGTGCACTGCTAATTCCCGAAAGCAGAAAAATAGCAGATTTGATGTTGAAGAATATTTCAAAAGAAGAATGGAAGCTTGAGATAGAAGAGAAAAATATTTTACAACGACTCAGCGTATCATCTTCACAGAGAATCGCATCATTTATTAAAGCACGCCTGGGATTAATGACACCTGATTTATGGACAATGATTAGAGATGGAGATGCAACTTTATCTACTCAGGCAAATTTTGCCGCCGCGATTAAACATTGTAGATTACTGGGTGATTATTTGGATGTCATCATTCGGGTACAGTTTAAAAAATTGGAAGATACTTTACCATTACCCTTATGGGATGAGTTCATTGTTTTATGTGAGCAGAACGACCCGCTGATGGAAAAATTTCCGTCCTCAACAGCCCAAAAAATGCGTAGTAATATTCATAAGATTCTTATTGAAGTTGGATATTTATCAGATTCATATAAGCGTAAATTACAAAAAATTGAGATAGTCCCCGATGTGATTGATTATTTAAAAAAGAATAATGAAAAATATGTACTTAAATGTATTGAGGTTTGAAGATGAACACAAATTTCAATGATAGATTAAATAAAATCCTACCAACCATAACCTCTGATGGGTTTTTATCTCATAAAGGACTTGGCAATGAAATTCCCTTCCATGTTTTTGATTATCCACCCGAAGAAGAATTGAGGATGCGCGAACATATTGTATTTTTAGCGGAACACTTAAAAAAGAATTATTCAGATATAAAATTTTTACATATAAACCTTTTTGAAACTATGGTTTTGCATCTTCAGGATAGAGCGATTTTAGAAAAATCGTTTATTCTTGAATCACAAAAAGGTTCGAAAGAATTGTGGAAGGCATTGTCAGCCTTAGTGCAGCCACAAAGGTTTGTAAAAGTACTTGCAGATAAATACGATCTAAAAAACTCAGATCTTGTTTTAGTAAGTGGAGTTGGGACTATCTGGCCATGGGTTAGAGCGCATTCTTTGTTAAATAATTTGCAAAATGTAACGGGTAACGTTTCCCTGCTACTGTTTTACCCTGGTAAATATACCGGGCAAAGTTTTCAATTATTTGGTTGTCTAAAAAGCGATAATTACTACAGAGCTTTTAGATTAATTCCATAAAAGAATGGAGAAATATATGAAAATTAAAGATTTATTTAAAAAAGATATTTTTAGGTCAATTAACGGAGTTATAAAAGCTGAACAGCGCGATTCTGAGTCGATACGTCAAGAGTTAGAAGAATTTGTAGTAACACGAGAACTTTCTGGTCACTTTGATAAATTTTTCTCCAGATATGTCGATGCATTAGAAAGTGAAGATATTTCGTATAAATCGGAAAATATGGCAGTGTGGGTATCAGGCTTTTTTGGCTCAGGTAAATCTCATTTTATAAAGGCATTATATTATCTTTTTTCAAAACAACAAATAACATCTGATGGAAAAATAAAAGATGCTGTAAAAGTTTTTGAAGAAAAAATAACCGATGCCTTATTAATGGGCACCATCAAACGGGCTGTTTCAAGGGATGCCGATGTTATTTTATTTAACATTGACAGCAAAGCCGATCAAGCCAAAGGGCGTGATTCGATACTCGCTGTTTTTTTAAATGTCCTTAATGAGCTTGAAGGGTATAGTCCAGATCATCTTCATATTGCCCACATGGAAAGATATCTTGACCATCAAGGAAAATATGATCAATTCTGCCTTGAATATAAAAAACTGACCGGGATTGATTGGAAAGAGCATCGCATTGACTATCAATTTAATCAAGACGAAATAATTGACACTTTAACGAAGGTACTTGGACAAAGTAAGGATGCTTGTCATAATTTAATAGACCACGCAGAAACAGATTTTGCGTTAACGGTGGAAAATTTTTCAAAATGGACCAAAGAATACCTGGATAAAAAAGGCACAGACCACCGTATTTTCTTTTTTGTAGATGAAATTGGTCAATTTATCGGGCAAGATGGACATTTGATGCTAAGTTTACAAACTATTATTGAAAATCTGGGGGTTGCCTGTGAAGGTAGAGCATGGGTCATTGTTACTTCTCAAGAAGATATTGATAAAGTGCTGGGTTCTTTAAGTAACGCGAGAACAAACGATTTTTCAAAAATTCAAGGAAGGTTTAAAACTAGGATTTCTCTGTCAAGTGCAAATACTGACGAAGTTATCCAAACTAGAATTCTAGAAAAAAAAGATAATGTAATAGAGGATCTCAAGCAACTGTATAGACCTTTTACAGATATACTAAAGAGTCAGCTTTCTTTTTCACATATCGGAATGACCCTTGAATCATTTAGATCAGAGGATGATTTTGTTAAAAATTATCCCTTCGTCCCTTATAAATTTAAATTATTACAAAAAGTATTTGAAATGATACGGCGTGTCGGGGCCTCCGGGCTTCATCTTTCACGCGGTGAAAGATCAATGCTTGAGGCTTTTCAATATGCTACCCAGATAGTCTCTGAAAAAGAATTAGGTGTCCTTGTTCCTTTATATTATTTCTACCCATCTATTGAAAGTTTCCTGGACACCTCAGTAAAACGGTCAATCCAACAAGCGAAAGATAATCCTTCTTTAAAAGAATTTGATATCTTCATTCTGCAGACCTTATTTATGATTCGCTATATTGATGAAATAAAAGGAACGATTGATAATTTAGTCACTCTATGCATTGACCATGTTAATGCTGATCGATTGGCAATAAAAAAAGAAGTGGAAGAATCACTGATAAGATTGGAAAAAGATACTCTTATTGCTCACAGTGGAGACCATTATTATTTTTTAACCAATGAAGAGCAGGATATCAGCCGCGAAATAAAAAATGTTGAACTTGAATTTGGAGCTGAGAGTAGATTATTGGGAAGCATTGTTTTTGATGATATTAATAAACAAAACAAAAAACATCGCTATACAAAAACAGGTAAAGATTTTGAGTATAACCGGCTTTGTGATATGCACGCAGTAGGTGGGCGTATAGATAAGGGATTGATCATATCCATTATTTCACCTTTTTACCAAGATTATGAAATGTTTAGCAAAGAAAGTTGTTTACTGGAAAGTAGCAATGATAACGGCTATATTTTGGTCAGGTTGTTGGAAAATGAGCAAGTTATTCAGGAAATTCGCGAATATATCAAAACAGAAAAATATATTCAACGAAAAAATGATGGAAATCCCGAAATACGCCGTATACTAGAAGATCGAAAATCGGAAAACCGAGAAAGAAAGAAGCGCATTATTAACATAGTTGATGAAATGTTTCAAAAAGCTGAATTTTATATTGCAGGACAGTTATTTGACCCCGCTACTCAGGATCCTTACTCCTCTTTTTTAAAGGCTTTTGATTATCTAATCGATAACACTTTTTCTAAAATGCAGTACATTCAAAATCCGAGTAATAACCCACAAGCGGAAATACAGACCCTTCTTAGAAGAGATGATTTAGCTGATATGACTTTTGATTTTAGTATACCTGATAATAATCCAAATGCTATAAACGAAATAAAAGATTATATTAGTTTGTGCTCTGTCCAAAGCCGGCAAATGGTGATGGGGGATCTTGTTAATGATAGGTTTGCCAATAGACCATACGGATGGAATGAATGGCAAACTGTTCTATTGCTCACAAAGCTTGTGATTAGCGGGGATATTCATTTAGTAATGAATAATACGACTTTAGAACGAAGCCGTATCTATGAAATCATAAGCAAGACAAGTAATTGGAAAAAGATAACCATCCGCCATAGGCAAAAAACAGATCCGGTGAAGATAGAAGCTGTTCGAAAGTTAGGGCAAGAGTTATTTGCTGAAATGGGTTCGGATAAGGAAGATACGCTTGCAGAATTTTTAAGAAAAAAATTGACCGAGTGGCAACAGAAGATAGGAGAGTATAAAACATTTGCTGATACAGGTAAATATCCGGGTAAGGATATTATTAAAGAAGGTGAAGTTTTAATCTCTCAAATATTAACATCCAGAGATAGCCTATCTCTTATTACCCAACTATTTGACCAAAAAGATAAATTGAAAGATTTTTCCGAAGATTATGGCGACTTATCGGATTTTTACACAAGTCAGCGAAAAACATGGGATGATCTTCAAGAATTAAAAGCTAAATTTGAAATCAATAGGTATGATCTTGAACAGGATGAAACCGTAAAAAAAGACCTTCTCCGCATGGATGAAATTATCAATGCGCCCGCTCCATATGCCTTAATTAAAGAAGTACCTAATTTATTAGTATGTGTTAACAAAGTGAATGATGATCTTTTATCAAAAAATCGTGAAGCATTGAATAGTGTAGGAAAAAGATACCTTGAAGAATTTGATAGAGAAGTAAAAATAATGAAAGTCTCTGAAGAAGAAAAAGAACTTTCAAAGTCATGTCTACAAAATTTGCTTGATAGAGCTCGGGAAGAAAAAAGCGTAGCCAATCTTAAACAATATGGTGAAAATTTACAGGATATTGTAAACAAAGAGCTTGTTCGTTTAAAAGGATTTATACAGGAAGAGACCGGTAAAAAAATAATAGCCAAAGAAACAGAATCAATAAATGTCTCTGCATATACAAAAAAAGCCTTTATTGAGACCGAAGAAGATATTGAGGAATTCATATCATCATTAAAAAACAAATTAAATGAAATTATTCAGGGGGGTAAACGAATAAGAATTAAATGAATAAAAATAAATTAAAATCTTACGCCCAAAATGCACGCCGTGAATTTATTAAAGCGGTCACTCAGAGTGCTGCTGTTTACGGAATCAATGAAAAAGAAATCCTTCCCTGTGAAGAAAAAGGGGATTTTTGTTTTATTAATGGTAATCCTTTCCCAAAAGCGGTTTATTCTCAACGCAAAGCACTAGAAGAACACATTCAAGCGCAGGGATTTTATCAGGCAATGGAAGATGCCGCATATACCTGGTTTAACCGTTTTATTGCCATTCGATTTATGGAACTGAAAGGATATCTTTCGCACGGATATCGTGTCTTAAGCCATCCGGAAGAAAAGAGAGAGCCCGAAATACTTGAAAAAGCTCAATATATAGAACGGTTAGACGGATTGACCAAAGATGAGATTATCAAGTTAAAAATTGATGGAGAAGGAGAAGAAGAATTATATGCTCGCCTTTTACTGGCTCAATGTAATGAGCTTAATCAGGCGATGCCCTTTCTTTTTGAAAAGATAAATGATTATACCGAACTCCTTATGCCCAAATATTTACTGCGAAGTGATTCATTGATTAGATCCATGGTCAATGAAATTCCCGAAGTAGACTGGGATAGCGTCGAAATTATCGGATGGTTATATCAGTTTTATATTTCAGAAAAAAAAGATGAAGTCATCGGCAGTAAAAAAGCCATAAAGACCGAGGATATTCCGGCTGCCACCCAGCTATTTACTCCCAATTGGATTGTAAAATATTTAGTCCAAAATTCCTTAGGGGCTAAATGGCTAAGCACTTACCCATCATCATCCATTAAACAAGAAATGAAATATTATATTGAACCGGCAGAACAAACTCTCGAAGTTATCGAAGAAATAAAAAAAATGACTCCAGCCAATCTGAATCCGGAAGAATTGACGGTAATGGACCCTGCCTGCGGATCAGGCCATATGTTGGTTGAAACCTATAATCTTCTAAAATCAATTTATTTGGAAAGAGGGTACATGAAACGTGACATTCCAAAACTTATTTTGGGAAAAAACCTTTATGGTCTTGAGATTGATGAACGCGCCGCTCAACTGTCAGGTTTTGCGTTGATGATGAAAGCGCGCGAAGATGACCGAGAGGTTTTTAGCAAAGGAATCAATTTAAATATTCTATGCCTGAAACCGACAAAACATATTGACGTTAATGACACCTTAAGGAGTCTGGAAAGCCTGTTAACCGGACAGTACAACTCTTTTCCTTCAGTAAAATATAAATTCATGGGTGTAACAGATGGTCCGTTGTTTGCGAATCAAACCATGCCCGGGGAGAAGAAGGAAAAAAACCAATTTATTTTGAAAAATATTAAAAAATTATTGGAGCTTTTCACAGAAGCAGACACACTCGGCTCACTGATTAGTATTCCACAAGAGATTGGGAACAATTTATCAGCAATAAAAAAAGAAATTGAGTCCTTAAATATCTCAGAAACGTTTATGGGTCAGGGAGCTGTCAATATGATTTTGCCACTCTTGCAACAAGCAAAATATTTATATCAAAAATATGATGTTGTGATTGCCAATCCACCATATATGGGTTCAGGTGGGATGAATGCAACTCTCAAGGAATTTGCTAAAACTCAATACGCTGATACCAAATCAGATCTTTTTGCTATGTTTATAAAACGCGGTTTTGAGATGGCAAAAGAGGGTATTGGGTTCAATGCGATGGTTACCATGCAAAGCTGGATGTTTTTATCGTCGTTTGAAAAGTGTCGGAAATCATGGATGGAAAATAAAACTATAACCACTATGGCTCACTTAGGTGCGCGAGCTTTTAGTACCATTTCCGGTGAAGTGGTCACTGTAACGGCGTTTACTTTTCTTAATGACTATATTGGAAAATATAAGCCTTATTTTTTACGATTAATAAATTGTAACGAAGAAGAAAAACGACAGGGAATTATTAATAAATTAAATGCTTTTTCGCATACTATACAGGATGACTTCAAAAAAATCCCTGGCTCTCCAATTGCTTATTGGGCGAGTGATCGAATCAAAGAAATATTTTATAATAATATAGAGATGAATAAAAGGGCCCAACCTAAGCAAGGACTAATCACAGGGGATAATAATAGATTTTTACGACAATGGTATGAGCTTTGTTTTTTGAATATTGGATACGATTATAAGGATAGGGAAACTGCAAAAAATAGTAGAAAAAAGTGGTTTCCCTATAACAAAGGTGGAGGATTTAGGAAGTGGTATGGAAATTTAAATTTAGTTGTTAATTGGGAAAATGACGGAGATGCTATAAGAAATAACTTTTTAAGAAATGGAAAATTAGCATCGAGACCTCAAAATCTGGAATATTATTTTAAGAAGGGTATAACATGGACTGCATTAACAAGCAATTCTTTCAATGCACGATTTTCTAAAAAAGGAATACTGTTTGATGCAAAGGGGCCATTGTTGTTTCCAAATACTGACAATATTTTTTATATACTCGGTTTACTGAATTCTAGTGTTTCTATAATTTTCTTGAAAATTTTAGCTCCTACATTAGATTTTAATCAAGGTCCAGTAGGACGAATTCCTTTTATTGAAGATTTAGCCAATAAGATGCAAATAGAAAAAATGATTCAGAAATGTGTAAAATATGCAAAATCCGATTGGGATTCTTTCGAAACCTCCTGGGATTTTGAACAATTATCCATTTTAAAATTAGAAAATAAATCTAAAAACATTCACTCCTCATATCAAAACTATCGTTCTCAATGCCAGCAAATGACCGATGAGATAAAACAACTCGAAGAAGAAAATAATCGTATTTTTATCGATGCCTATGGTCTGCAGGATGAGCTTACACCAGATGTGTCAATTAAGGAAATTACGCTTTTTGCCAATCCATATTACCGCTATAATGGTAATTTAACCGATAATGAACGAGAAAAAAGATTTAAAGCAGATACCATGAAGGAGCTTATCAGTTATGCTATCGGTTGTATGATGGGGCGTTACTCTCTCGATAAACCGGGGCTCATTTATGCCCATAACGGTAATATTGGATTTGACTCTTCACAATATAAAAACTTTCCTGCTGATAAAGACGGTATTATCCCGATTACAGATATAGAATGGTTTGATGATGATGCTATAGTGAGGTTGATAAAATTTATCGAAGTAGTTTGGGGCAAAGAAACATTGGAAGGAAATCTTGATTTTATTGCAGAGGCATTACAACGAAGACCTGGGGAAACCTCACGGGAGGCCGTTCGGCGGTATTTTGTAAATGATTTTTATAAAGACCATTTACAGACTTATAAAAAACAGCCCATTTACTGGGTATTTTTAAGTGGTAAGGAAAAAGCTTTTCAGGCTTTGGTATATTTACACCGCTATAATCCCGGAACTCTTTCGCGGATCAGAACGGAATATGTGCTCCCGCTACAAGGATCTATTAGTCGGCATATTGAACATTTAAAGAAGGATAAAGAGATGGTCTCGACTTCCGCAGGGATAAAGATTCAAAATGAAATAAATAAATTAGGAAAGCAAAATGAAGAATTGCTTTCCTTTGACGAAAAACTGAAGAACTGTGCAGATATGAAAATTGAACTGGATTTAGATGACGGGGTAAAGTTTAATTACAGTAAATTCGGCGACCTTCTTGCAGAATCAAATAAAGTGACAGGTAAAAACCAATGAATAAGGTTCAAATAGAGAGTAAGTTGAATGAGCTTTTCAAAAATTATCGTATTATTTTTTGGAATGATTCAGAATGTGAATTTACAGAAGTTCTTTCTGATTTAAATCTAACTGAGGTAGAGATCCTTTATCCTGGCGATATCGGGCAGTTTAAAACGAAATATTTGATAGAAATAGAAAATCCTCACCAGAAATATCTTATTTATTCTGAAAAAACTGAACCTAAACCCGAAGATGACTGGCTTTTGGATATACGGCTTTATAGCTACCAGTTCAGAGCAGATCGAGCATCAATGATTGTTGCTGACCTTGGACTTCGTGAACACTATTTAGGTGAGCATATAAAAAAAAGAAGTGCGTTTTTTGCAAGCAAAGAGCGTTATTCTAAATTAAAGCATTTTATCAGACCGGATGATTTAGAAAGAGAAATTGATCGGAAAATGATGGCGGTTTGCTCAGGAAGCGATACAGACACCATTAATGATATTGTATGCGCGTTATTTTACTCAATGAGCAACGAAGGCGGGTTAAATGCAACGCCTTCCGGGTGGAAAAACATCGAGAAATTTGATTTAAACGATATCTTTTGGGGTTTTGTTTATGAAACCTTTTGTTATAAATCTGATAACCCAACCTTGCGGGATTTTCTTACTTGCTTATTTATCACAGATTTATCATTGGCTTTGCATGGTGATTGTCCTGTATCTCTAAAACAATTTTGTATAGACCCGGGCGCTAATGCAGTTATTCTTCTTAATGCTTGGCGTGATAGCCAGAAAAAGATGGAAGCTTATGATAAATTGTCAGAAGAATTATCCGAAGTTCTGGATATAGAACATCATATTGGGGGACTAATCATTGAAGCCCTACAGGATGTACAAACATTTTTTATTAGTGAAAAAATTTGCGCGATCCGATTGAAAGAGAAAATTCTTCAAGCAAGCTCTAATGATGATCAGTTGGATGAAGTGATTAACTATGCTAGAAAGCGATGTGATATGCATTGGGCCAATCGGAACATATCTTCAGATTACATTAGCAGGGAAGCCTTTGCTTCAGTTTACACTGCAATAGAATATATGGCAGAATTTCTGAGTTTAAAATATTCCAAATCTCAAGGTTTTTCATCTCTTTCTCAAAAGGATATTTTTTATAGCTATATAAAGGAAGATTATTTATTTGATCAATTATATCGCTTATTTCATGAGTGTGCGGCTATTGCTGTACAAAAAGGATGGAATATTTTAAAGGAATTAGCTGATCAAATTGATGATATTTACGAAAACTGGTTTCTTGCTGGTTTATCTTTAGAATGGGAAAAACATACTTCATTGGTTGATTGGAAGATTGGAGGGGTTGAAAATCAATATTCCTTTTTTGAAACATATCCAGAACCGGCAGCAGGAGAGAACAAGGCGACAGTATTTGTCATTATAAGTGATGCGTTTCGTTATGAAGCGGCTGAAGAGTTAAAAAATAATTTAAATAAAAAATATAGATTTTCTGCTAATTTAACATCAATGCTTGGCGTTTTACCGTCCTATACAAGTTTAGGCATGGCATCATTGCTTCCACATAGAGAGCTGTCTTACAATTCCAAAGGACAGGTTTTAGTTAACGGGGAATTATTAAATTCTCTTGAGCAGAGAGATATCTTTTTAAAGAAGATAAAAGGAGCCGCCATTAAAGTGGAAGATTTTATTACCCTAAAACGAGAAGAAGCAAGAGATTTTATTCGTGATAAACAAATTATTTATGTTTTTCATAATAAAATTGACGCTATTGGAGATGTAGCTAAGACCGAAGAAGGAACGTTTAATGCCGTTCGTGATTCTATCAAGGAACTCGAAAATGTAGTTTCATTTGCTATTAATTCTTTGCAGGCTAAATATCTTTTTATTACAGCAGATCATGGTTTTATTTATACAAGAAAAAATCCAAATGATCTTGATAAATATAAGGTATCTGATTCTGTTGATAAAGAAGCAATTATAAAAATGAATAAACGTTTTATTCTTGGATCGTATATTCCAATTCATCAAGATGCATTACAGGGAATGTGTTCTAACACTGCGGGAGTTTTAAAAGAAAAAGATATGCATTTTATGATTCCCAGAGGTTTGAGCCGTTTTTACTTTACAGGAGGTGCCCGTTTTATCCATGGAGGCATGAGTTTACAAGAGGTTGTCATTCCTGTTATTTGCGTTACTCAACTTCGGGGTAAAGCAAAAGAAAAGACGAGAGAAAGCACCGTTGGAATTCAAATACTGGGGAATCAACATCTTATTACGACTGAGAAATATAGAGTACAATTTTTGCAAGTAGATTCTGTTTCGGAAAGAGTAAAACCTTTGTCTGTAAAAGTGGGATTTTATGATGATGAAGTGCTAATTTCTGATATTAAAACAGTTTCTTTTGATTCTCAATCAAATGATATATCTGAAAGGCAGAAAGAGGCTATCTTAACCTTGCAAAATCGAATATATGATTCCAAAAAAGTATATCGGCTAATTGTAAGAGACAATAAGACTAATATTGAAGTATGTTCTGTTGACGTAAAAATTGATAGGGCATTTACAAGTGATTTTTAAAAGGAAGGACAATTAAAATATGAATACAGATATCGATATTCTTTTAAATCAGCATTTTGCTGGAAAAGTAGTAAGGAAAGACTTAACTAAAAAGCTTAAAGAAGGTGCAAATGTTCCTATTTACGTGCTTGAATATTTGCTTGGCCAATACTGTGCATCTGATGATGATGCGATTATTGATGATGGCCTTAACATGGTAAAGAGAATTTTGACTGAAAATTATGTCCGTCCGGATGAAGCAGAGAAGATCAAATCCATTGTACGGGAAAGAGGAAACCTGAAGGTTATTGATAAAGTAACGGTCATGCTTAATGAAAAGAAAGATGTTTACGAAGCTGTCTTTTCTAATTTGGGAATAAAGCGAGTCATTGTACCGGAAGGTACGGTTAAAAAATATCAGAAATTACTTGCAGGTGGTATTTGGGCTATTATCAATCTATTATATTACTATGAAGAAGGTCAAAAAGTTTCGCCATTTATTATTCAGGAATTAAAACCAATTCAAATGCCTAATATGAATATGGAACAACTTTTTGAGGGGCGAAAAGCGTTTAGTGAAAAACAATGGATTGATGTACTTTTAAGGTCGATAGGAATGGAGCCTTCTGTATTCGAGGAGCGAGTGAAGTGGCATTTTATTGCAAGAATGATTCCTTTTGTAGAAAATAATTATAATGTATGTGAATTGGGACCAAGAGGCACTGGAAAAAGCCATTTGTATAAAGAAATAAGTCCTAACAGTATTCTGATATCCGGAGGGCAGACAACCGTTGCGAACCTCTTTTATAATTTAAGCCGCCGACTCATTGGGTTGGTTGGGTTATGGGATATAGTTGCTTTTGATGAAGTTGCTGGTATTTCTTTTAAAGATAAAGGCGGAATACAAATCTTGAAAGATTATATGGCATCGGGATCTTTTGCACGTGGAAGAGATCAGATTAATGCTTCAGCCTCAATGGTGTTTATTGGTAATATTAATCAATCTATTGACACTTTAGTTAAAAGGAGTCACTTGCTTTCTCCATTCCCTGAGCCGATGATAGATTCTGCATTCTTTGACCGTTTTCATGGGTATATACCCGGATGGGAAATACCCAAAATGCGCCCAGAATATTTTACAAATAATTATGGGCTGATTGTTGATTATCTAGCTGAATATCTCCGTGAAATGCGAAAATACAATTTCTCAGACGCGATAGACAAATACTTTCGATTAGGAAGAGACCTTAATCAACGGGATACAATTGCTGTTCGCAAAACAGTTTCTGGACTATTGAAGCTGTTATATCCTCATGGGGAGTATGACAAAGAAGCCGTTGCAAGATGTCTTGAATATGCTTTAGAAACTAGAAGACGAGTCAAAGAGCAGTTGAAAAAAATAGGTGGTATGGAATTTTACGATGTACACTTTAGTTATGCTGATATTGAAACCAATGAAGAGCGATATATATCCGTACCAGAACAAGGTGGTGGTAAAATAATACCAGAGGGTCCAATGAATCCGGGAATTATACATACAGTTTCAAGAGGAGCGAATGGTCATTTGGGATTGTATCGCCTTGAAACACAGGTGAGCCAGGGGAATGGTTCTGTTCGTTTTTCCGGTTTAGGGTCCAATGCATCCGCAAAAGAATCTTTGCGTATAGCTTTTGATTATTTTAAAGCTAACGCATCTCGCATTAGTGTGATTCCCAAAGCTGGAGATCATAATTACCATATACATGTTGTGGAATTGCATAATTCTGGTCCATCCGATTCTTTAACTTTAGCAGCTGTTATTGCTTTGGCTTCCGCCTTAATGAAAAAGCATGTACAAGCTCAAATCGTTGTATTAGGAAGTATGAGCTTGGGTGGTAATATTATCCCTGCTGAAAATTTGGCGGAATCAATGCGTGTCGCGTTAGATTCGGGAGCAAAACGTATTTTGGTCCCTTCGAGTAGTGTCGGTGATATTCAAACAATTCCAGGAGAATTGTTTGCAAAATTTCAAACCAGTTTTTATGCTGATCCAACAGATGCCGTTTTTAAAGCCGTGGGGGTAGAATAATTTTATAAAGTAAAAAATTTAAAGCTAATACGTTCAATGTTTTTTAATCTACTCTATTTTCCAATGTAATGAATATTAATAAAAGGAGGTATTCAATGGATACAGAAAAGATTCTTGCAGAGCTTAAGAGATATGAGAATTTACTTGCAGGAATTAAAAATAGATTTTCGCGATCTCATGATGGTATTTATATTAAATCAGAAGATGACCCACTACTTCGTCAATACGTTCGAGAACTAATTGATTTATATAATGATACCAAAATTCAAAATAATTATTCTATCCAAATAATTAATGATTTTAACGAAGGAACATCGAACTATATAGGATCGCCTTCATACAAAAGTGTGGAAAACATTATCTCAATAATTCGGGCTTCAATTACTCGATTTACTCGAAATCCAAAACTTTTAAATTCAAAGAAAGTCGAAGCACTATCACTAAAACAAGTACAACGAGAGAACGTATTTATAATTCATGGTCGTGAAGAAGCTAAATGGCGTGAACTACAAAGTATCTTAGAAAAAGAATTTCATTTGAATCCCATTATACTTGAAGAAAAGCCTGATGCAGGTTGTAATACCATTATTGAGAAATTTGAAAACTATGCACAAGAATGTAAATATGCTATTGCAGTTTTTACACCAGATGACGAAGTAACTTTTGAAAAAAAAACATATCTCCAAACTCGACCAAATGTTATATACGAGATTGGTTGGTTTTGTGGTAGACTCGGGCGTTCACAAGTTATGCTTCTTCTAAAAGAAGGTACTTCAATATTTTCAAATTTCGATGGTATTATTCAAAAACGATTTATTAATAATATTACTGAAAAAATAATGGAAATAAGAAGAGACCTTGTAAATAGTGGAATTCTTGATCAGTAATCAATAATAAAATCATATAAATAAGAAAGGGGTCAGCCTGTCAACATTTGACATAACTTTAAAATGATGAAAGATAGTGGAATCAGGTTTCACAAGTTCACAGAAAAATATTTTTCAAGAACATAAATAATAAGCTTACAGAAAGGAGTATAAATGGCCAACAAAAGTGATAAAGATGTACTAGGAGAATTTATTATTAATAATAAAAATCTAGAACGGCTTGAAAATATTGTCAATGATTTTAATATATTTACTTCTTTAAATTTGATAAATAATGAGATAAGACATTCGAATTTTTTGTCTTGGCTAATGAATCCCAAAGAAAATCATAATCTCAAAGATTATTTTTTATCCTCATTGTTGAAAGAAATTTCAGTAAGAGCTTCTTCCTTAGGAATAAACGCACCTTCAATATTTGATATAGATAACTGGAGTTTTATTGAGACTGAAATATTAAGAGAATGGCGAAATATTGATATTTTAATCAAAGATGATAATCATAAGTTAATTTGTGTCATTGAAAACAAAATTTATTCAAAAGAACATTCCGGCCAATTACGAAGATATAGAGAAATTATTAAAGCAGAGTACCCTGATTATCAAAAAATGTTTGTGTATTTAACTATTGAAGGGGATGAAGCTTCTGAAGATGAGTATTTATCAATAAATTATGATGATATTATTAAAATAATAACACATATTATAGAGAATAAAAGCACTTCAATCGGAGAAGAAATATTAATATTTATATCTCATTATAGAGAAATGTTCAGGAGGTATATCATGGAAAATTCCGAAATACAAGAGATTTGTAAAAAAATTTACAAGAAACACAAAAAAGCATTGGATCTTATATTCGAATACAAACCAGATTTATTGATGGAAATTAATGAATGTTTAATAGAAATAATAAAAAAAGATTCGGAATTAATTCCAGATTATTCAAGTAAATCTTATATTAGGTTCATTACAAAAAAAATGGATTTTATTCCTAGGGAAGGAAAGGGGTGGACCAAATCTGGAAGAATATTATTATTTGAATTAAAAAATAATCTTAATGGTTTAGACTTGTATTTTATTATCGGTCCTGGTCCGAAAGAAATTAGAGAAAAATTATGTGAAATAGCAAAAAAGAACTTAAAACTTTTCAATGTTGCAAGTAGAAGCTTCACTTCACAATGGTTTTCTATTTATAAGAAATCGATAATAAAAGCAAAGGATTATGAAGATAAGGATATTTCAGAAATTAGAGAGCATATCAAAGAAAAATTAGAAAGTTTTAAAATAAATGATTTAATAAAAATTGAAAAGGAAATTGAAAAATTTAAGCAAAAAGAAAGTGAATAATTAAGGACAGATATACTAGCTCAATAATTTGGTAACTTTTTCTAAACTTTTATAAGGAGTCAAAAAAATATGAATAGACTAAGTTATGAAGGAAAAATATTTTCTTTGTATGAGTATTCTAAGGAAAGTGATTTTGAAAGAGATGTTATTGAACATTCCAAAGAAATATTTGGACCAAAATCTTTATATATTGATATAAAGAAAAAGATCAAAAATGATAATATAATAACAATTCCAGACGGTTATCTTCTTGATTTTTCATTCGAAATGGATCCTCGTTTATATATTGTGGAAAACGAATTAGTATCTCATGATCCGTACAAACATATTGGACAACAGTTATTAAAATTTGCGATTGCGTATAAGGCAAGCGGGTTAAGGATAAAGAAATTTTTAGTAAACGAAATTTACGAAGATTCTAAAATGAAAAAAGCAGTTGAAAGTGGTTTCAGTAAAGCCGGATATGGAAACATCGATGCCTTCTTAGAAAATTTAATTTTTGAAAAAGAAGTAAGTGCTATTATTATCATTGATGAAATTACCCCTGATTTAGAAAACGTAGTCAATCAATTGGCTATGAAAATTGACTTGCTCGAATTTCAGACTTTTGTCTCAGGTGGTGAAAGAATTACAAAATTCATTCCTTTTCAAGAGGAAATTAGAAAGATAACTGAAGGCGTGGATAAAGAAACGAAAGTTCAGGCATTAGATACAATTGTAGTTCCTGCAAACGAAGAAGGCTTTAATGAAGTTTTTTTAGGGGAAAATCAATGGTACGCGATAAGAATTTCAAGTTCTATGATTGACCGCATTAAATATATTGCAAGCTATCAAACTACACCGATATCAGCTATTACTCATTATGCAGAAGTATCTAAAATTGAAAAATATAAAGATAGCGGTAAGTATATTGTGTATTTTAAAGAACCAGCAAAAAAAATTGATTCAATAAAATTAACCACAGGTAAAAGCGGTAAAGCCCCACAAGCCCCTCGTTATACCTCTTACGAAAAACTCATAAAGGCTAAGAAGTTAGAAGATATTTTTTAGAAATTTACCTTATAAAAAAGTATAAAGAAGGTAATAAATTGCTAAAAGTAAAAGATAAAGATTCTTTTATTAAAATATGCAAAGTTATTTCCTGGTTAGATGATAGACGATGGAATACCAAAGATAATTATAATTTTATTAATTTTTTTAGAGAAAATCTTTCACATTCAGAAAAAATACTTACCCACTGGATTTGCTATATAACAGATAGGCAAATGCCCTTTGAAGCTGTTTGGGAGAAGGGCGGTTATGTTTTCTCTGAGCTGGTAGACGAATATAAAAGAAGCAAATTACTGCCCCAACAAATTCTTACCGCACGTTACGAAAAATTCAAAGATAACAAGAGTAAAGAAAGATTTAGGTTTAAAGCTTCACATAACACCACTTTTGCCTCCCGCTATGTTACCGATGATTATCAAAATATTTTAAATACTTTAAAAGTATTGGATCATTATGAAAGAAATATTATAAATTTTATTGTAGATATTATTAAAAGATTTAAAGACAGGGAGGACCTTCTGATAAGAATTGCCTGTAGCTTACATTTATTGACCTATCAATTAGATGGTAAAAAAGCAAATTCTAAAGAAACTTTAAGGATTTTAAATGATGAGCAGGAATTCGAAAAAACAGTAGAAAATTTTAAAAAGAATAGCACTTCAGGGAAGAAAAGGTTATGGTGTTGCATCAGGGATTACAAGAAGGGTTTATATCATAAAGTATTTAGCGAAGCAATAAGAGAGGTTACAGGAAGAGAAGCAAGCAAGCTTATTAGTATATGGAATAATTTGCCAATGGAACAGATAGAATTACCGGGAGATGTTTGGAATAATAGTCCATTATTTAAAAATAATTTATTTGCTAAAATATTAGATGTTGACAGCATTCCGAAGACTTGGGGGATGCCTGAAATTATTAGAGATATTTATAAACAATTGAAAAATTCTGAAGAAATTAATGATTTTTATCCGGAACAATTTGATATTACTTTTGATTTTGTACCCAGAATGTGTAGTAAAAGATTGTGTGATGTCTGTCCATTTGGCCAGAAGGGTGTTGAATTAGTCTGCATACCGAGCGAAGACAAATATTGTCCTATAACCTTGTTGAGTTGTGGATATATGGCAAAATGTGTAGGAGTAAAAGGGGATTGCATACTTAAAGAAGGTATTGGGAAAGCGATATGCATGGGTAGAGTAAAAAATAAACCAGAAGAGAATACGGTTATAAATAGGGAAAATGATTGAAAGAAAAGGAGCTATCAAATTGAAAAATCATGTATAATTATACAGAAAGGAAAGTTGAATGATGAGTCAAACAAATAATTTTTTTAACGCAGAATTTGATGATGCCACTTTAACGAAGTTATTGATTTTTGAAGAGTATGTAAAAAGTTGGTTGCCCGTTTTTATTAAACAAGAAAAAGACTTAATTTATATTTTTGACTTTTTTGCCGGAGCCGGCTATGATTCACAGAATAATGCAGGGTCTCCTATAAGAATACTTAAGCAAATTAAAATCTATCAATCTATTATTCATAAAACTAAAATTAAATTATTCTTTAATGAATACGAGAAGAAAAATTTTAAAAAATTAGAAATTAATTGTAATAATTATCTTAAAGATAATCCATTGCTTAATAAAATTACTAAGATAGAATATTCTAATTGGAAATTTGAGGATGCTTTTGAACAATTAAAAAGCAGAATAGGTGAGTATCCTAGTTTAGTTTTTATGGATCAATTTGGTGTAAAATATACTAAATATGTTAATGAATTTGAGAATTTTCAAGAAACTGATTTTCTGATTTTTATTTCGTCTTCTTTCTTAAAACGATTTGTAAAAACACTGGAATTTAAAGATTCTTTAAATCTAACTGATGAGGAGATAGAGAGGTTAATTGATACGCCTTATAAATTGATACATGAAGCTACACTAAAATTTTTAAAAGCAAGGCTACCAAGGAATTCATCGCTTAGATTATATCCATTTTCTCTTAAAAAGGGGAAAAATATTTATGGTTTAATATTTGGTTCGAAGCATATTCTAGGCGCAGAGAAATTTCTAAAAATAGCTTGGAAAATAAGTTCTGATAATGGTAGTGCGAACTATGATATCTATAATGATAAAGAGAAAAAAAATAATTTATTCCCTGAATTAGTAGGTAAAACTACCGTAGAAAGTTTTCAGGAAGAATTTGAAGAGAAAATATTAAACAGAGAAATTGAAACAAATAAAGATGCTTATTATTATACATTAGAAAAGGGTCATATACCTAAGCATGCAATGGATGTTCTTATAAAATTAAAGAAACAAGGTAAAATTAGTTATAATTCAAAATATCCTTTAGTTACTTATGATAATGTTGAGAAGAAGGGGAGGATAATCAAATATGAAAAAATCAAAAATTGAATGGACAGAGGCTACATGGAACCCTAGTATTGGTTGTACAAAAATATCCGAAGGCTGTGCTCATTGCTATGCAGAAGTAATGGCAAAGAGACTCCAGGCAATGGGTAACAATGATTATAAAGATGGATTTAAATTTAAACTTCTGCCTAGTCGATTAGAAGAACCACTCAAAGTAAAAAAACCAACAAAATTCTTTGTGAACTCGATGAGTGATTTATTCCATGAGCAAATGCCTTATGAGTATTTAGATAAAATATTTGACGTAATTCTATCAACACCACAACATATTTATCAAATTTTGACAAAAAGAGAAAAGATAATGTTAGATTATTTTGCTAAGAAAACTATCCCTCAAAATGTATGGGTAGGAGTAACCGTAGAGAATGAAAAATATAAATACAGGATTGATTGTCTTAAGAAGATTGATGCATATATAAGATTTGTCTCATTCGAGCCATTAATAGGAAAATTGGGTGACTTAGATTTACTAGGTATACACTGGTGCATAGTCGGTGGTGAATCTGGATCCATGGCAAGATTGATAAAAAAAGAATGGGTTGTTGAAATTTTTAACCAATGCAAGAATCAAGATATCTCTTTTTTCTTCAAGCAATGGGGTACTTGGGGAGCGGATGAAATAAAAAGAAATAAAAAAGACAATGGTAGAACTTTCTTAGGCCAGAAATGGAATGAATATCCAAAGGAAGCAGGTTTAAGATTATAAATTAAGTTTATTGATAGAATAATTTTAACAAAATAAAAATAAAATCTCTAAATTAGATTTGAAGTTCAACAGAAAATACAGTTGAAAATGGAGATTGCTACATGGAACAGCCTTAAAAATCAAGATAGCCAAATCACCTTCTTTATGCCAGAATAGGAACATATAACCAAGGGAACATTTGTAACTTGAGGGTAACTGGCTAACTATAAAAGGAATGGAATAAATAAGTTGATTCTTTTTAAAAGAAAGGAGGTTCAATATGAAAAAACTAAGAAAGATACACCCGCCTCGTCCCCCGAAACCACCTGATTATCCACAAAATCCCCGCACACCGAGGTTGCCAGGTAAAAATGATTGAAAGGGAAAAGAGGGGTCAGGTCTCAACATTTGACATAGAGGACGTAATGTCAAATGTTGTATGCAAAAGAGGGTCAGGTCTTGAAATGACACATTTTTTTAACAACAAGTAAGTATTGATGGAAAATGTGTTATTTCAAGACCTGACCACAAAGTTCTTTTCATTGAAGGATGGTTTAAAAGATGAATAAAACACAGAAATTAATTTTAGCATTTTTTGTTCCAATAATTTTTTTCTTTATTGTCGTATTTATTGCAAACGAAGCAGTAGATTATAAAAGTAGTATTCTTTTTAACTTAGGAGAAACCTGGTATGTGTGGCTTTTTTATTCAGCCTCCTGTTGTCTTTTTGAATTTATACTATTCAGGGATAATAAAATAATTCCCCGGAAAAATAAAGAAGATTAAATACTATTTATATTTTATAATAATAAATAGACACATCCCATTTTTTAAATAGGGAAGGCGTACCAGGTCAATAGTCCGGTAACTTTTGGGTTGTCCTGGAAGAAAATAGGAGAGGAATAATAAAAGAGTGTATTGATTCCGGAAGGATTAAAGATATAAATAGTAGGTAAATTAGGAATCAGAAAAAGGTTATTAAAAATAAAGGGGTATTTAAGAAAATGAAAAGAAAATATTTTTTTGTAATTTTGTTTTTATTAGTAGTAACTACGCTTTTAGTGAGTTGTGGTGGAGAGAATAAAGAAATTTTAAAATACAGCATTACAGAGAAACAAGACATAAGCTATCTAAACACTCCAAGAATGGTATATAGAATAATTCTTGAGGTTGATAAATTGCCTTCAGATAAAGAAATGGAAAAAACAGCAATCGATATTTGGGAAAAAGGAAATAAAAACTGGAAAGAATTTACGGTTTTTATGTATCTACCCGAAATGGATACAAAATCGTTAGCATATGGAATTGGAGAATTTAACCAAAACGGACTAACGGAATTTAAGAAAAATGAATATGCGTTAATTGAAACCAAATGGGAAGTTACGGAAACAAAA
>Ga0114918_10001392_pt1 | contig 21641 bp, 3 predicted proteins | sample LantaG_FD_87015 | JGI IMG/M metagenome (GOLD analysis project Ga0114918, IMG submission 87015) | Deep subsurface microbial communities from Baltic Sea to uncover new lineages of life (NeLLi) - Landsort_02402 metaG | ecosystem: Environmental > Aquatic > Marine > Oceanic > Sediment | place: Baltic... | reverse complement strand
TTGTTTTACCTAACGCAGGCATTGATTTAGATAGTTTGCAGGTCAGTGTAAAGCCAAGTATCTCATCTACAGTATCAGTTAAATATACAAAACAAGACAATCTCTTCGATAGTACAACTAGTTTTGTAATTAATCAAAATTCAGCGATTTATTTTACAAATGAGATTGAAGATGAACAATATGAACTTGTATTTGGTGATGGAATATTTGGAAAAAAATTAGAAGACGGTAATATCATAGAAGTTTCTTATATTGTTACTGATGGAGACTCTGCAAACGGCATTTCTAACTTTACTTTTAGCGGGCAAATAACATATAACAGAAATGCAATTGAATATACGGTCACAAGTGGAATTTCTTTAATTAGTGCGAGTGGACCATCAAGTGGTGGTGGGCAAATTGAAAGTATTGACTCAGTTAGGAAGTATGCACCTCAAGTTTATTCGACACAAAATAGAGCTTTAACTGCAAATGATTATGAAATTTTAATTCCAAATAAAATTTATCCAGAAGCAGAGTCAATTTCAGTTTTTGGTGGCGAAGATCTAATACCACCACAATATGGAAAGGTTTTTATAAGTATAAAACCAAGAATTGGTGATTTTGTATCCAATTCAATCAAAGAAAACATTAAAAGAGACTTAAGAAAGTATGCAGTAGCTGGAATCGTTCCAGAAATTTTAGATCTTAAATACTTATATGTTGAAGTAGACAGCAAAGTCTACTATAATAGCAATTTATCTCCAAATTCTGCATTTGTATCGACTGTAGTTCAATCAAATATTAATAAGTATGCAGAATCATCCGAATTAAATAGATATGGAGCAAGATTAAAATATAGTAAACTTTTGAAGGTAATCGATCAAAGTCATTCATCTATAACATCAAATATTACAACAATTCAAATGAGAAGAGATTTGCGAATTGCTTTGAATACATTTGCAGAATATGCAATTGATTTTGGAAATCAAATTCATGTTTCTTCAATGAATGGTTATAATATAAGATCAAGTGCATTTAAAGTTGCCGACATATCTGATGATGTTTATTTGTTTGATATTCCAAATTTTGATAGAAAAACTGGGACTGTTTCATTTTTCTGTCTTCAATCACCGGGATCAAACACTTCAGTTGTTAAAAGAAAAAATATTGGTAAGATAGATTATGTGAAGGGTCGTATTACTCTTAATCCTGTGAATATTATTTCGGGAAAATTAAAAAATGGACAACAGATTATGGAGATATCCACAGTTCCACATTCTAATGATGTAATTGGTTTACAGGATTTGTATTTGCAACTAGATAGTAGTAGAAGTAATATTGAGATGATTATCGATCAAATTAGTTCTGGGTTAGACCCCGCAGGTTCAAATTATAAAGTAAGTTCAAGTTATCATAACGAAAGCATTGTTAGATAGAAGAAATGTCAGAAAAAAGAGTTCAGTTTAATAAAATTGTAAAAAGTCAATTACCCTCTTATGTTCAAGAGGAATTTCCATTAATTGGTGAATTTTTATCTCAATATTATTCGGGGCAAGAGTATCAAGGAGCTCCTGTTGATTTAATTCAAAATATTGATTCATATATTAAATTAGACTCTTGCGGAAAAATTACAAAATCTACAACTCTTGTAAGCGATATTGACTCTTTTAGTGGAACAATTCTTGTTGAAAATACAGAAGGATTTCCTGCAAATTACGGGTTAATTAAAATTGATGAAGAAATAATAACATATACTAGTAAAACAATTTTTTCTTTTGTTAATTGTGTAAGAGGATTTAGTGGAATTACTTCCTTTACAGATCCAAGCAATTCGGAAGATTTGATTTTTTCTACTTCTACAGCAAAAGATCATTCAAATAACTCTATAGTAGAAAATCTTAATGTTCTGTTTTTAGAAGAATTTCTAAAAAAAGTTAAAAAACAATTTTTACCTGGACTACAGGGTAAAAATCTTACTAATAATTTAAATCAACCACAATTTATTCGTCAATCAAAAGATTTTTATTCGACTAGAGGAACAGATGAGTCGTTTAAGATTCTTTTTAAATCTCTTTATGGTGAAGAAGTAAGTGTCATAAAACCAAGAGATTATGTAATTTCACCATCAAATGCTAGTTATAAAAAAACAAGAGATTTAATTGTACAATCTGTTTCTGGTGATCCATTTGAATTGTTAAATAAAACTCTTTTTCAAGATTCATTTGAAAATATTTCAAAGGCATATGCACCAGTATCAAATGTAGAGAGAATATCTGTCGGCATCTTGACAAATTCTTACTATAAAGTAAGTATTGATGGGTCTTATACTCAAAATGATGGTTCTGCTGAACTTTTATATGGAACTTTATCTATTCATCCTAAAACAAAAATTATAGGTAATGTTGGTGCTGGACAGACTTTTATTGATGTTGATTCTACTGTTGGATTTCCCAAAATTGGAACTTTATCTTTTTCCTATAATAACGGAACAACAGGCATTTTAACTTATTCCGACAAAACAATTACTCAATTTTTGGGAATATCAACTAACGCAATTGTAACAACAATTTTAGACAAAACTGATATTGACCAAGATACTTATGCATATGCTGCTGGTGCTGGAACAACGGATGGAATTAGAATAAAAATAAGATCAGTACTAAATCAATTTAAAATACCCAGTAATACAAAATATCAACAATCTGGTTCTTTAATTAAACTTAAAACATTAGGAAAAATTGCCAATGGTATAAAAGAAAACGGATGGTTATTTAATACTGCCCAAAGTTATGATGTTTCTTCCCTAAGTTTAGTAGACTCTACAAACAATACTTATAGACTAACAACAAAAGATGTTAATATTTTTAGAATAGGTGATGGAATTTCTTTAACTAATAAAAATAATGATGTTTTATCGAATAAATTTCTTATTTATGATGTTTTTAATAGTCAAACATGTTTAATAAGAGGAACTGGAATCACTGATACATTGTCTATTGCTAGAGTAACAAGAAATATTACCAAAATAGATTCTAATCTACACCAAAATCTTAATAAAATTACATCTAATGTACAAAATGTTTATTTAAAAGAAGATAAAATTTTAGTTGCGTCAACTTCTTTACCGTCTTTTGGAGAACCATTATCTCCAACTGGAATAAAGTTTGGACCCAAAACACAAAAAATAACTTTTGGTGGAACTTTTAATAAAGATCAAGAGATTTTAACTTTTGCAAATGTTATAGACCATAATTTTTTTACAGGAGATTCTATTTACTATACCCCAGAAAAGGGATCTGTTCTTACTACAGATGTTGGTGGCGTACCTATATTACAAGAATATTTAATTAGTTTTCTTTTTAATGAAGGTTTATATTTTGTCAAAAGAATTGATAATAAAAGTATAAAATTGGCAAAAAGTATATCAAACATTTATAATCAGATTTTTGTAAAGGTGGAAACTGATGGTGGCAGAAACACTAGTAATACATTAACAATTAAAAATAATACTATTGAAAAATATGAATATAGGAATAAATTAATAGAACCTCAAAAATTATTGAGAGAAATATCTTCTCCCGTTAATGATGGAAAAACATATGAAACGACAGTTGGTTATAATGGAATTTTGGTTAACGGCGTAGAAATTTTAAACTATAAATCCAAAGACATTGTTTATTATGGAAAAATTAATTCTATTGATGTTGTTTCCGGTGGAGCAAACTACGATATAATTTCTCCTCCGATTTTAAGTATTTCAGATTCAATTGGAATTGGAGCAACTGGATATTGTTCTGTAAAAGGGTCTTTTGTTGATATTAAAGTTCTTAATACTGGTTTTGATTATATAGAAGTCCCACTAATCAAAATTAGTGGCGGTAACGGTCAAGGTGCGAAAGCAGATGCAAAATTAATTACTATTCCCCATGAAGTTTCTTTCAATGCTTCTGGTATTGGCACAGCTATTGGAATTGGATCTACTAATTCATCTATTGGATTCTCTACCTATCATAAATTTAGAAATACTGAAAGAGTAGTTTATAAAACTTTTGGTAGAAGTGCATTGGTTGGTCTTGATACTGGAGCAATCTACCATGTGTCAGTAAAAAATGATTATAATATAAAACTTCATAAAACATTGAATGATGCTGTTCTTGGAATTAATACAGTAACTTTTACAGACTATGGTAGTGGTGTTCATGCCCTAAGTTCTTTAAATGGAAAAGCAATTTTAAATTCAATTATAATAACTGATAGTGGAGTTGGATATGAAAATAAAAAACGAACTTGTGGTGTATCTGGAATTAATACTGCATTAGGAGTCGTTAGTATTCAAAATCACGATTATAAGACAGGAGAAATAATTAAGTATTCTGTTGATGGCACATCTATTGTTGGACTTTCTACATTATTAGAATATTATGTTACATCTATAAATCAAAATTCTTTTAAATTATCAGCAGTAGGAGTTGGAACAACTGTAAAAGATTTTTATTTTAAAACGGGACAATATGAAAACTTAACTTCAGTTGGACTTGGAACTCATACTTTCAATTATCCAGATATTTCTGTACAAGTTATTGGAAAAGTGGGATTATCCTCAATTTCCGAGGAAACTTTTAAAGCAATTGTACAACCAATAGTTAGAGGTGAAATTACTTCTATACATTTATCAAATAATGGTGTTGGTTATGGTGCATCGGAAGTACTTAACTTTGAAAGATATCCGTCTATTAATCTATATTCTGGTAGTAATGCACAGTTAACCCCAATAATTTCTCAAGGAAAAATTGTTAGTATTGCAATTAACAGTGGTGGAAATAGTTATAACGCTTCCCCTCAATTATCAATTTCTGGTACTGGAATAGGAGCAGTATTAACACCGGAAATTACTAATGGAGTTATTACTTCTGTTAAAATAAACAATGGAGGTGTTGGATATGGAGTTTCAACAACTTTTATCACAGTAAAGCCTGCTGGTGTTGGAGCAGAATTTAAAACTAGTCTTCAAACTTGGAGAGTAAATCAATTTGGAAAAAATTACAATAATCTAACCGAAGATGATACCTTTATTTCAAAACCAACAAATATTGATTTTGGATTACAATCTTCCTATGTATATGCACCAAGAGCTCTTAGAAGAGTTCTCTACGCAACTGATGCTGATGGAAACACCTTATATGGCAAAAAGGATCTAACATTACTTAATGGACAGGAAATTACTAACTCAGATCATTCCCCAATTATTGGGTGGTCTTATGATGGTTATCCAATATATGGACCTTATGGATATACTACGAAGTCTGGTGGAATAGTTTCTCAACTTAAATCTGGATATATATCTGATTTAAAATCAAATAGACCACCCACTAGTGTATTTCCACCAGAATTTTTTGTTGAAGACTTTACTTGGATAGATTCTTCAGATGAAACTGTTCTTGATGAAAATAATGGAAGATTTTGTGTTACTCCAGAGTTTCCACATGGAACTTATGCATATTTTGCAACTTTTGACCCTGTTCCCTCCTCAGATGGATTATTTAAAAATTATAAAAAACCAAGTTTTCCATATTTGATTGGCAATTCATTTAATTCTAAACCAAGTGAATTTAATACTAAAAAAAGTTCAAATCAAAATGATTATGATTTAAACAATAGTGATTGGATCAGAAATGTATATCCATATTCTCTCGATAAAAAATACAGTGGATATGAATACGTAAATCAATCTTACAAATATGTAAATCAAAATTCTATCATAAAATTTGTTGAAAATGGGTCTGTAGATTCAATTGGAATACTTACCGGAGGAAGAAAGTATCAAGTAAATGACAAAGTTGTTTTTAGTAATAATGCAACTAAAGGATTTTCTGCTTCTGCAAAGGTCTCTCGTTTATCAGGAGTTGGTGTCGGGACAATTAGTGTTGCAAACACAAAACTTTTAAATGTTGAATTTTATCCATTAAATGGAAATGGTAATTTTGTAGGTGTTTATACAGCACCACATAATCTTAAAGTTAATGATACTGTGATTGTTTCTGGTGTTTCGACTACATCATCTTTAATTGAAGGCATATATTCTGTTGGGGTTACAACAAATATATTAAATTTGTCTACGGGAGTTTCTACGACTGGTGTAACAGGCATAGTAACTTATTTTTCTATTTCTAGCAATCTTAGTTCTTTAAACATCAGAGAAAATGATATTTTAGGAATTGGAACGGAAAAAATCCAAGTTTTAAATATTGATCGACTTTCCTCAAGAATTAGAGTTTTAAGGCAAGTTGAGGGGTCCGTATCTGCAGCTCACACAGCAACTACATCTATAAAGGAGTTGCCAAGAAAGTTTACAATTAATGTTGGATATAAAACAACTTTTGATGACAAGATAAACAAAGAATATTATTTCGATCCTAAAGAATCTGTTGGTTTGGGAACCAATGTAGGAGTTGGAATAGGCATAACACTATTCTTTGCAAATCCTGGGGCAGGCATTACTCAAATTTTCATACCAACAAGATCAATTTACTTAGAAAATCATAAATTAACTACTGGAGATGAAATAACTTATCAAATTAATGGTGGAAGCACTATCGGCGTAGCAACGGTTGGTGGAGGAACAACTCACAATCTTATAAACAATACTACTTTATATGTTGCAAAATTAAGTAATGATCTCATTGGACTTTCTACTGTTCGCGTTGGTCTTGGCACTACCGGAACTTTTGTAGGAATTGGATCCACAACATCTCACCAAGGACTTTTACATTTTGTTGGATTGGGGACAGGAACACATCATAGTTTTAAAATATCTTATCCCAACGTTATCAAATCCAATATAGAAAAAAATGTTGTGACAGTTGCAACAGCTGCAACTCATGGTTTATTGTTAGGGGATAATATAGAAATCAGTGTCAACCCATCTATTTCCACTTCAGTAACTTTTAAATACAATCTTCCAAATAGAAAACTATTATCGACGGATTTAAGTTTTACCGCTGCTGGCGTTGGAACAACTTCAAATTCAATTTATTTGAATAGTCATGGTTTAATTACTGGACAAAAAATAATTCACAATTCATCTTCTCCTGCCGGTGGATTGCAAAATGATAAAGAATATTTTGTTTATGTTGTAGATACAGATAATATTAAATTAACCAATAATAAATTTGAAGTTAAAAAATCTATTCCCAATTTTGTTGATATATCTACCCAATCTTCTGGAACAATTTCTCCAGTAAACCCCCCATTAACTTTTTATAGAAATTCTACAATTTCCTTTAATCTTAACGATTCTTCTTTATCTTACACCCAAAGTAGTACTAAGTATCCTGGATTTATTCTTGAATTTTATAGAGACTACCTTTTTACTCAAAGATATGAAACTAGTGGCATAGAATCTACATTTGATATTTCTCAAACTGGAATAATAGGAGTCACTCCCGATGCAAAGGTTAACTTTAAAGTTAATGAAAACACTCCAAACATTCTTTATTATAAACTTGTTCCCATTAGGACATCAGACAATTTACTGGGCAATAAAGAAATTGTTGTTGATGATAGTGTTGATTTAAATAATCAAATTATAATTAAAAATAGTAATTATAGTGGAAAATTCACTGTTTCAAATTACACTCAAAATACTTTTTCATATAATTTAAACAAATATCCGGAATCTAGTTCTTATGATTCAACACAATCTCAATTAAGTTATACAACAAACTCTTTCAATTCTTTTGGATCTATTGCATCTATAAAAATTAGCGATAAAGGAAAAGGTTATTCAAAAGTACCCGGAATTACAACAGTTACTTCTACTTATGGTACTGGTGCAATATTAGAAGCATCAAGTGAAACAATTGGAAAAATTAAAACCACTAAAATAGAAAATATTGGATTTGATTATTCATCAGATTTAACTCTTAAACCAGGTGCTAGCATCCCCCAAGTCTTGAAAATTGAACCTTTGACGGGATTTGATTACATTGGAATTTCATCATTTGGAATTGGATATACTATATCACCAAGACTTGTGGTTCTTGATGGTAAAACAAAGAATCTAATTGATGATGTGGATTTGCAGTATGTTTTGGGTAAAGATAAGGTAGAAATAATTAAAAATAGTTTTAAACTATCAAACACTTTACCAACAATTCTACCAGTAGAAAATCCAAATGGAATTAGAGTTTCTACTTTAAGTTACAATACTTCAACTAAAGAAGTAACTGCAGTAATGAAAACACAATATAGTGATTCTTTCCCATTGTCTGTTAATGACAAAATTTTAGTTGAAGGGGCAAGCGTTGGTGTTGGATCAACTGGAAGGGGATATAATTCATCTTCTTACAATTATTCATTATTCACCATAACTAAAATTCATCCAAATCTTGGTGGAGGAGTTGGAATTGTAACATATAGCATGAGTGATTATGTAAATGCTGGTAGTATCCAGGTAATTTTGACACACAAACTTCATCTGCAACATTAGTTCCTGAAAAATATTTTCCACAATTTAATCCTATTTTAAAAGTCAATGAGTTTTTTAAATCTGATGAAGTTACTGATGGAAAATCATCAGGAATTGTTTTTGATTGGGATCGGGACAATAATTACCTTGTTGTTGAAACTATTGATACATTCGTAACTGGAAAAATAATCAATTCACCACAAACTGGTGCTGCAGGTTTAATAAGCGAGGTTGTATCTTTTACATCTAATTATGATTTGGATTATTATTCTATAGTTGAAAATGGTTGGGAATATTCAACAGGATTTTTAAATAATGAACTTCAAAGAATTCATGATAATGACTATTATCAAAATTTTTCATATTCAATTAAATCAAAAGTTCCGTATGAAGAGTGGAATGATGCGGTAAGTTCTTTAAACCATACATCTGGATTTAAAAAATTTGGTAATCTTCAAGTAGAATCTCAACTTCCTTTATTATCAGCAAATTCATTGACACTCCGCCCTACAGGAACAACAACAACTATAGTTGATTTAATCAGTTCTTATGATTTAAATTGTGTTCCTAATTTTGATTTGGTTTCTGAAACTTATTTGACAAATAATACTCTTGCATTTTCCGATGAAATAATTTTTAAAACACGTATTTTAACAGACTATGCAGAGTCAATTTCTAATAGAGTATTAACTATTGATGATATTAGTGGAGAATTTAATAATAATCCAAGAACTACTCCATTTACAGAAGTTTTTAGAAAAAGACTTGAAGATGGAAGAGCACAAAAATTCATCGTATATGTAAGAGATAGACTTTACAATCGTGAAAGACAAATAATGATTGTAAGTGTGTTAAATGACATCGGCCGTGGTGTTTCAATGATTAATCAGTATGGAAGAGTCGAATCTGTTCTTGATCTTGGTTCTTTTGATTATGTCATTGATGGTGCTGAGGGAGTTCTTCTGTTTTATCCTGTTAAATATACTCTAAACAATTATAATGTTGTTCCACTTGCATACAACATTGATACGCTTGATATGGGTACAACAAACCTTGCTTCAATTGGAAGCACCACGATAGGGGTATCTGGTGCATCTGGATTCCCTGGCGCACTAGTTAGTATTGCAACTTCTAGCATTCTTGCTAATGGAGCAATTGCACAAACAATGGTGACTTTAGCAGGAGTTGGAACAACTTCTTCTGGAACAAGATCTGCGAAAATTTTGGTTAATATTGAAGCCAATGATGGTAGATGTGAATACGAAGAATTAAATCTTATACATGATGGAACAAAAATTGAAATGTTAGAATATGGACAGTTAAGTGTACATTCTTCAGATGCATTTTCTTCTTCTGGTCTTGGAACGTATCATCCATATTTTTCTGGTTCCAATATTAAAATTGATTATACACCTGCAGTTGGAATTGTAACTGCTAAACTTAATACCGTTGTAGTTGCAATTTCGTCTGAGGCATATACAGGACTTGGCACATTTGCAATGTCATATGGAGAACTTACTGCAAAATCAACAACTATTGGATCTGCAACTACTGTTGGTGTTGCAAGTTATTTTAATGATTATGATGCTGCATATTGTTTGGTTCAAGTATCTGATACCACAAACAATAAACATCAACTTTGTGAGATTATAATCTTAGACGACAACAATGAAATTTACTTAACGGAATATGGTAATATTGAAACTTCTTCTGGATTAGGAACTTTTGGTGGAAGGAGAACTGGAGATACTACTGAATTAACATTTACACCAAGCACTACAAACAATTTTCATGTTAAAACTCTAACACATGCCCTTAGGATTACTGAAAATGTATCTGGACAAGCATATAAAGATTTTAATAATGCCTCTATTGATAGTGGATTTGTTGTTTATACTGGAACTGAAGCCACTATTAAAAAAGATTTTAATTTAACTCACAAAACTAATCCAATTTTCAAGAGAGTATTTGATGGATCTGACAACACTATTATTAGCATTGCTGATGATTCACTGATTCTCCCAAATCACTTCTTTGTAAGTGGTGAAGAAGTTTCATACGCACCTCAAACTGGAATTACCACTAATTGTGTAGGTATAGCAACAACAACAATCACTGGATTTGGAAGTACAGATAAACTTCCATCATCTGTATATGTAATTAAAATTAGTGAAAGCAAGATAAAATTTGCAGCAACTGCAGAAAATGCTCTTAAGAGAATTCCGGTGCCTTTAGATATTATCTCTGTTGGTATTGGAACATCTCATAGTCTAACTTCAAAAAATCAAAATCAAAAAGTTTTAATATCAATTGATAATGCTATACAATCTCCAATTGTTGGAACTTCAATTACAACATCCTTAGATAGAGAACTTCTTGTTACAGAAGATATTGCATATTTTGTTGGAATAACATCCTTCTTTGGCGCTGATTATGTTCAAATAGATACTGAGATTATGAAAATTCTTGGTGTTGGAATTGGAAGCACAAATGCAATTAAAGTTGCCAGATCTTGGCTTGGAACTGCTCTTGCCGGACACTCTACTGGAGCAAAGGTAACAAAAATTGATGGAAACTATAATATTGTTGATAATATAATTAATTTTATTGAAGCACCATATGGAAATAATCCGATTGGTACTATAACAGACCCTCCACAATATAGAGATTGGATTGGAATTTCTACGTCATCAAGTTTTAATGGAAGAGTCTTTACACGCTCAGGAGTTCAAGACGGAACAAATGAATCTTATGCTACAAATTATCTTTTTGATGATATTTCTCAAAAGTTTACTGGACAAGAAAAAAACTTCAGACTTACATCTAATAACTCAAATGTAATCGGAGTAGCAACTAATAATGCAATTGTTTTAATTAATGGTATATTCCAAGGACCAGAATTAGCATATGATTATACTTTAAATGAAGCATCTGGAATTACAACAATTTCATTTACAGGAACAGCAAGTTCCGTTGCTTATGATCCAAATAATGCAAATATTCCTGTTGGAGGAGTAATTGTTTCTGTTGGGTCAACCGAAGGATTTGGATATCAACCACTTATAGGCGCAGGTGGTACTGCAGTTGTTTCTGCTGCAGGTACAATATCACTAGTAAGTATTGGAAATAGTGGTTCTGGATATAGAGTTGGTGTTCAAACTGTTCGTGTTGGTGTTGCACTTTCTTCTAGAGAAACTCCAAACATTGAATTTATTGGAACCGCTGTTGTTAGTAATGGACATATTGTTAGTATTGCTGTTACGAATCCAGGTGTTGGATATACTTCAACTAACCCACCATATGTTGTAATTGATCCACCACTTTCATATGTAAATATTCCATTAGTTTATAGTTCAGAATCTTCTGGTGGCGGAGGAGCTCAAGGAAAAATTAATATTGTTGTTGGACAAGGATCTAGCGTTATTGACTTTGAAATTACAAATACGGGTTATGGATACGGTGTTGGACACATTTTAACAGTTCCTATTGGAGGATTGACTGGAATTCCAACGACTTCAAGTGCAAACTTTAAAGAGTTTAAAACCACAATATTAGGAGTTGATAAAGATTCATTCTCTGCTTGGTCTATCGGACAACTTCAAGTATTAGATGATTTTTCTAGTCTTTTTAATGGAAATAGAAAAACTTTTCCAATTAGTAGTAATGGCAATAGATTCTCAATTCAAGCAAGAGCAGGATCAAATATTACTATTCAAGACACACTTTTAATCTTTATTAATGATATTCTTCAAGTTCCAGGAAAATCTTATACATTTACTGGTGGAAGTAGTATAACATTTGACGAAGCTCCAAAATCTAGCGATACAGTTAAGTTTATTTTTTATAAAGGAACTGGTGGTACTGATGTTGTTGATGTAGAAATAATTAACACTGTAAAAGAGGGGGATGATTTAACAATTGAATATGCTAATTCTCTTAATCAAAAATCATTTTTACAACAAACTGCAAGAACAGTAACAGAAGTTGTTTCTTCTAATTCAGCTGATACAACAGTTTATTATGGTCCAGGTCTCTCTGAAGATAGCACTCTTTATAGACCTGTTGAGTGGTGCAGACAAACTGAAGATAGAATTATTGATGGTCGAGTAATAAATAAATCAAGAGAATTGTATGAACCTCTTATTGCTCCATCAGCATATTTAATTCAAAGTGTTGGTATAGGATCTACTATAGTTTTTGTTGATAATGTTAGACCTTTCTTTAATCCAACAAATGAAAATATACTTAATGTAGGATTTCAAAAAGAAATTGTTATTGTTAATAACACTGATAAAGTTTCTGCAGCAGCAACTGCTATAGTTTCTATTGCAGGTACAATAACATCTGTTAAGATTTCTGGAGGTGGAGTTGGATATTCAACAAACCCAGAAGTTAATATTCAAAATCCAATTGGTCTTGGAACAACTGCTAGAGCACTTGCAACAACAAATATTTCTGTTGGTGGAACGGTTTCAAGTGTAACGATAACATCACCTGGAATTGGATACACTGGCACAAATCCTCCTGTAGTATTAATTAGTCCACCAACCTTTACCAAAGAAGATAATACTATTGTTTCGTATGAGGGAGATTTTGGAATTATTACCGGAATTGGAACAACATCAGTTGGAACTGCTGTAACTGGAATCACATTTGATTTGGTCATTCCACAATATTCATCTTTAAGAAATTCGGATGTTACCTCATATACAACTAGAAGTGGGATTGATACCGGTTATTATTTCATTGTATATAACTCTAATGTTGGAAATGGTGTTACTTCTTTAGGAGAAAATAATTCTATTGTTGGAGTTGGGACCTCATTCTTAGACAACATCTATAGAGTTGTTAGTGTAGGAGCTGCAACAACAGGTGCGATTGGTCTTGGCGTGACAGTTGTAACTAGAGTTACTGTTAGCGTATCCAGTTTTAATGGATTAACAATACCAGGACTTGGATATAGTGATTTTTATGGAGAATACAGTTGGGGAAGACTCCTACTGTCAGAGAGAAATAAACTCCAATCATATGATGCTATTACTACAAAAGGTGTTGTTGGTATTCAAACAGGTCCCGTTGTCAAGAGAAACAAAACATTAAAATTCCAGAATTACCTCCCATAAATAAATAAAAAACATAAAATGCCTGCTATCATAACAGATCAAATTAGAATATTAAATGCAAAAAATTTTGTTGCAGGAGTAAGTTCTTCAACAAATTCTTATTATGCATTTATTGGTTTACCAAATCCAAACAATATTCAATCTGATTGGAACACAACCCCACCAAGTCCAATAGATAATTTTAATTCAGAAAATGATTATTGGGACACAACAATAGCTTTAAAAAAAATAACTTCAAGCGATGTTAAGCAAGTTATAAGAAAGAATAATTGGACATCAGGAATAACATACGATTATTATCGCCACGATTATAATATTGCAAACGTTCCCAAAAACTCAAGTGGAACATCTTTGTATTCTTCAAATTATGTTGTAGTTAATAGTGATTATAGAGTTTATATTTGCTTACAAAATGGTACTACACCAGAAACTCCAGATGGAAAACCATCATTGGATGAACCCACATTTACAGATCTAGAACCAAGAATTGCTGGTACTAGTGGTGATGGTTATATTTGGAAATATCTTTATACAATTAAACCATCAGAATTAATAAAATTTGATTCAACTGAATTCTTACCAGTTCCAAGTAATTGGGAAACTAGTGCAGAAAATGCTGCTGTCAGAGATAATGCTATTGATGGTGGAATTAAAATAATTATAATTAAAAACAGGGGAGTCGGAGTTGGCACTGCAAACAGAACTTATACAAAAGTTCCAATCAGAGGAGATGGAAGTAATGCAGAATGCACAGTAACTGTAAATAATGACCAACAGATCGAAAGCATGACTGTATCCAATCAAGGTTCTGGATATACATTTGCTAATGTAGATTTAATTGCAGGAGGAGTTCCTTCTCCAGCATCACCTCCAATTTTAGATGTAATTATCCCACCTCAGGGGGGACATGGACATGACATTTATAGAGAACTTGGAGCATCTAATGTTCTTCTTTATGCAAGAATTGAAAATGATTTAGAAAATCCAGATTTTATCACTGGCAATGAAGTCGCTAGAATAGGAATTATTGAAAATCCTTTGGCATATAATTCATCACAACTTTTGTCTCAAGATAAAGCAAGTGCTGCATATGCTCTTCGTTTGGCAGGCACTGGATACAGTTCAGTAACATTTGTGCCAGATGCCCTCATAACCCAAACTGTGGGAACAGGAGTTACAGCGGTAGGTAAAGTTATTAGTTACGAACAAGTTACTGGAGTTTTGAAGTATTGGCAAGAAAGAACTCTTGCAGGATTTAACACAGTTGGAACTGCACAGACTACGCCAACATATGGATATAACCTTACTAGATTTACATCAGCACCATCTTCAGGTGGAAATTTAACAATCGTTGGAGGCAGTAGCAATCTGTCCATAAGCACTTCATTTAGTGGTATCTCTACCACAATAAATAATAGAACATATTACCTTGGTCAAACCTTTGCTAATGGTTTGGCAAATCCAGAAGTTAAAAAATATTCTGGAAATATTATTTATGTTGACAATAGACCATCTATCACAAGATCTTCAAATCAAAAGGAAGATATTAAAGTTATATTGCAGTTCTAACTAACTATGGCTCAGCAAACTAATCTCAATGTTTCCCCATACTTTGATGATTTTGATCAAACTGATAACTACTATAAAATTTTATTTAAGCCAGGTTATCCAATTCAGGCAAGAGAATTAACTGGACTACAATCAATTTTACAAAATCAGATTGATAGATTTGGGCAGCACTTTTTCAAAGAAGGTGCAAAAGTAATTCCAGGAAATACTGCTTACAGTAGAAGTTATTATGCAGTAGAATTAAATGCAACTCATCTTGGAGTTCCTGTTGAGTTTTATATTGAACAGTTATTAAAAAGAAAAATTATTGGATTGACTTCTGGTGTAACTGCAATTATAGATAAAGTCTTAAAATCAACAAACTCTGATAGAGGAAATTTAACAATTTATGTATCTTATATTTCTTCTGGTGTTCAAGATCCAGAAGTTAAAAAGTTTTTAGATGGTGAATTATTAGCATCAGACACTGATATTATCACAGGACCATTAAACAATACTTTTATTCCATCTGGAGAATCCTTTGCTTCTGCAATTCCAGTAAACGCAAATTCAACATCTTCTTCATTTTCAATTTCTAATGGTGTATATTTTGTAAGGGGAACTTTTGTTAACGTTCAGGACGAAACAATTCTTCTTGATCAATATGATAACGCTCCAACCGGAAGAATAGGTCTTAGAGTTCAAGAAGAAATAATTAATGCCGATGAAGATGAAACTTTAACCGATAATTCTAAAGGATTTAATAACTATGCTGCTCCGGGAGCAGATCGTTTAAAAATTACTTGTTCATTATTCTTTAAACCAATCGACGATTTTAATGATTCAAATTTTGTTGAATTAGCTACTGTTAATAATGGAATATTGCGTTCTCAAGTTAAAAATACGCAATATAATTTAATTGCAGATGAACTTGCTCGTAGAACCTTTGCAGAATCTGGAGACTACACCATTACACCATTTGATATTACAGTTAAAGACTCTTTAAATAATGGTTTAGGAAACAATGGAATTTTCGAACAAGGACAATTTACTTATTCCGGAGAGTTGGCAAATGAAGAGTTATTAGTATATCAAATTTCTCCCGGTAAAGCTTTTGTTAAGGGATATGAAATTGAAACTATTAGCACAACATTTATTGATGCACCAAAACCCAGGACAACAAAGACTTTAGAAAATCAAGGAATTAATTATACAACAGGAACAACACTCAAATTAAATCGTGTGTTTGGAAGCCCTGTGGTGGGAGTTGGTAATACTTATATTGTAAGTTTAAGAGATACTAGAGTTGGAGTTAATAGTCTTACTTCTCCAGGAAAGGAAGTTGGTTTGGCAAGAGTTTATGATTTTGCCTTAGAATCTGGTTCTTATTCATCTTCAAATCCGAATATAAATGAATGGGATATTTCTCTTTATGATATACAATTATTTTCACATATTACTATAAATGAACCAATCACTTTAAATGTTCCTACACATATAAAAGGAAAATATAGTGGTGCAACTGGATTTTTAAGAAGTTCAGTTTCTGCAGGAACCGCGCTGACAGTTTATGAAAAGTCTGGCGAATTTGTTGCAAATGAACCATTCATTTTTAATGGAATAGAAAATACAAGAATATCTATTGCCACAACTTCTTTTGGAATTTCAAATGTAAAATCAGTTTATGGTGGACCAGATTTAGGAAATGTTGGGTTTGATAAGACTTTTTCTGCAGATACTGTCCAAATAACATCATTTAATGTTGGAGTTGCAACTATTAGTGCATATGCCGCAGCGACAGGAAATAGCACAATTGTTAGCACAAATCCATTATTTCCAGGAACTCTTGTAAAACCAAATAGTTTAGTTAAATTTACTGGAATAACTACAGATAATCCCTCTTTAAGCGAACCAGTTTTTGCAAGAGTTGTTAGTGTTGCTTCAACTTCAATTGTTGTTAGTGGGGTGACAACAGTTGCTGGAGTTGCTCAGGGAAAACTTCCAGTATCTTTCAGTCCAATTACCCCACAATTTTTGACTGTAACAGATCTTCAAGTATTGTCAACTCCTTTAAATGACTCTATTGATAATACATTATATACTGCGATGCCAAAAGATAATATTTCAAACGTAGATTTAACAGGCGCATTATTAACAATTAGGAAATCATACAATGTTAACATATCAGGAAATCAACTATCGTCAGCAGCAATTGCAGGAACAAATGAAGTTTTCTTACCATTTGATGAGGAAAGATATTCTCTAGTCAGATCAAATGGTGTAACTGAAGTTCTTACTTCAGATAAGTTTTTTCTCTCTTCAGGTTCTACTGTTCTTCAAATTAAAAACTTAAGTAGCGATGATACTGGAGCAACTCTTGTCACCACTTTAACAAAGTCTAAACCTAAAGCAAAAGTAAAAAGACAAAATAGAGTTAATGCAATTATTGTTAATAAATCAATATTAGTTGGTTCAGGAATTGGTGCAACAACATTAAATGATGGACTTACTTCTGGAAATTTTCCATATGGCACACGAGTTCAAGATGAAAACATTTCTTTGAATAATCCAGATGTAATCAAAATTCTTGGTATTTTTGAGTCTACAAATACTTCAAATGCATCAGCACCCAAAGCAACTTTATCTTCTCTTACCGGACCAACTGGAAAAACTTCGGATTTAATCATTGGAGAGAAAATTAAAGGATCTGCTTCTGGATCTATTGCATTTTTAACCGAAAAAATATCAGATTCTCAAATTACATATGTGATAAGAAATCAAATTTCTTTTAAAGAAGGTGAAACTATTACTTTTGAGGAATCTAAAATACAAGCTGTTGTCACAACTTTAGAAACTCCGAGTAAAGATATTTCTAATAATTATACATTTAACTCTGGTCAAGAAAGTACTTTTTATGATCATGGGTTTATAACAAGAAAAACCAATGCAAAAGCGCCATCAAAAAATTTAAAAATTTATTTTACAAATGGATATTATGAATCTTCTGATGATGGAGATATTACAACTAAAAATTCATATGATACTTTTGATTATAATAATGATATTCGTGCCATTAATGGACGCAGAAATACTGATATAATTGATATCAGACCAAGAGTTTCAAACTATAATGTTCTTGAAAATTCTAGATCGCCATTAGAATTTTTTGGCAGGAGTTTTGACGGATCTGGTAATTCTGCTGCAAATATTTTAGCATCAGACGAATCCATATTAACAGACTTTTCATTTTATGTTGGTAGAGTTGATAGAATTTACTTGACAAAAGATGGAAAATTTCAAATTCAAAGTGGAGAACCATCCGAAAAATTAGAAAATCCAATTCCAATTGATGACGCTTTAGAAATTGGAACAATTGTTCTCCCCCCATATCTCTATAGCACCAAATCTGCATCTTTATCTTTTTTAAATCATAAAAGATACAGAATGTCGGATATTAAAAAACTTGAAGATAGAATTAAAAACCTTGAATATTATACAACTCTTTCACTATTGGAAACTAATACACAAAATCTGTTTATTTCAGATTCAAATGGATTGAATAGATTCAAGTCTGGATTTTTTGTTGATAACTTTACTACGATTTTACCACAAGAAACTTCAATAGAAGTTAAGAATAGTATTGATATTCCAAATAAAGAATTAAGACCAAGGCATTTTACAAATTCACTTGATTTGCAATTGGGACCTGTTGAAGGAGTAAGTTCAACTGAAGATCTTGGATTTTTACAACCAGAAGGAAATAATATTAAGAGATCTGGTGATATCATTACTTTAGATTATTCTGAAGTAGAATGGTTAAAACAAAGTTTTGCTACTAGAACAGAAAGTATAACTCCATTTTTAATAAGTTTTTGGCAAGCAACTCTGGAATTAACGCCATCTTCAGATAGTTGGGTAGATACTGCTAGAATTGAAGCAAAAATTATTAATACTGAAGGCAATTATGCAGAAACAATTGCTAATGCTCAAAGAACTATAGGTCTTGATCCACAAACTGGATTAAGTCCGATCTTATGGAACTCTTGGGAAACTATTTGGACAGACCAAGAAGTTATAAATTCTTCAACAAGAAGAACAATAAATGATCCTCGGCAAAGCACGAACACCAATGTCCAGGGTTCTGGTGGCACTGCCGTGCAACGCACCAGTCAGACTAACGAAACAGTATTTGATAGAGTCATTGAAGATGCTTTTAGAGAAACTATTGATACCGGAATTTCTAATAGAACGGGGACAAGAACTTTAATTACCGAACAATTTGATATGGAATCTGTTGGTGATAGAGTTGTCAATAGAGAAATTATCGCTTTTATGCGATCTAGAAATGTACAATTTGTTTCTAAAAAGTTAAAACCACTAACTCAAATTTATAGTTTCTTTGATGGAGTTAATGTCACCAAGTATTGTGTGCCAAAACTTCTTGAAATCTCTATGATTTTAGGTTCTTTTCAAGTTGGAGAAACTGTTATTGGTAGTCCAAGAGTGACTGGTTTAGGACCGATTACAAACACAGAAGGTCCTCAAATTACATTTAGAGTTGCACAAAGTAATCATAAAGAAGGTCCATATAACGCACCTACTAGTGTCTTTACTAATAATCCATATTTATCTCAAATTGGAGCGACTGGATTGGAGTCTTTCTTAGGAACTCCTGGAACTATTCAATTGGCAAGTCAGAGTGGCAATATAATTCCTTCCACATATTCATCAACATCAACAATTTTGAATGTTGATACTTATTCTTTATCATTACAAGCGCAGGGAGAATTTAGTGGATATGTTGAATCGGGCATGATTCTTGTTGGACAAACAAGTGGAGCACAAGCAATTATTGCAAATTTAAGACTCATATCTGATATTGGCGCTACATTGATTGGCAGTTTCTTTATCCCAAATTCAAATATTGGAACTAATCCAAGATTTGCAACAGGAACCAAAACCTTTACTCTAATTAACAATTCAAATAATGATGCCAATGTATGCGATACTTTAGCTGAAGAGTCTTTTGCTTCCAGTGGAACTTTAGAAACAGTTCAAGAAAATATTATTTCTGTAAGAAACGCTAGAGTTGAAACTAAACAAGAAGCAGAATCTAGAGATGCAAGAAGAACAACTGGAGTACAACTAATAGGTTCTAGAGTTATATCAGAAACAGCAAGGACCATAACAAATACAGTAACAGAATGGTATGATCCTCTTGCACAATCATTTCAAGTTTTAGATGATACTGGTGTCTTTATTACGAGTTGTGACATTTTCTTCCAAACAAAGGATGACATGGATATTCCCATGACATTCCAAATTCGCACTATGCAGGGTGGGGTTCCAACTCAAAAGATTCTCCCATTTTCAGAAATTGTTGTAGATCCGTCTCAAATTAATACATCACAAGATGGGACAGTTGCTACAAGATTTACGTTTAAAGCACCTGTTTATCTTGAAGGCGGCACTGACTATGCAATTTGTCTTGCATCTTGGTCAACAAAATACAGAGTGTTTATCTCTAGGGTTGGCGAATCTGATTTGTTAACAGATGAGTTTATTTCAAATCAACCCTATCTTGGATCTCTATTCAAATCTCAAAATGCTTCTACATGGGACCCAAGTCAATGGGAAGATTTGAAATTTACCATTTATAGAGCAGAGTTTGCATCTAGTGGAACTTTAGAAGTTTATAATCCAATTCTTGGTGAAGGAAACGGACAAATTCCAAAACTGATGCCAGATTCGATTAATTTAAATTCTAGAACAATTAGGGTTGGTCTTGGATCAACACTTCAAGAAGTAATAGGAGTTTCAACTGGTTTACAATTTGGAAATACAGTTTCTCAACAGGGTTCCAATGCAACAGGCAATTATATTAGCAATGCAGGTATCGCAACTGGAGCATTAAGTATCATTAACGCCGGAATAGGATACACTCCTTCATCAGGAGGAATAACATTTAATAATACTCAACTTACAAATGTTACTGGAACTGGTAAAAACATAACAGCAGATGTGACTATTGAAGGCGGAGTCGCTGTTGCAGCAACAGTTAGAACTTCTGGAACTGGGTATCAAATTGGAGATGTACTAGGAATTACTACTATTGGAAATATTAGTGTTGGCAGAAACGTTCGTTTTTCCGTAGTATCAATTGCTAGCACCAATGAAATTGTATTAAATAATGTTCAAGGAGATTTTATTGTTGGTGCAGGAAAAAGTCTCAGATATACTAATAGTTTAGGAATTACAACTGACTTTAATGCCTCTAGTGGTGGTAATGTGCTTCCCACAAGTATTGAAACTATAAGTGATGGATTGCACATTGTAGTGGATCACAAAAACCATGGAATGTATCATGAAACAAACAGAGTAGTGATTTCTGGAATTGAACCAGATGTTTTACCAACAAAACTTACTCTTCCATATGCATCAGATTCTACTTCATCTCTTTCTGTTGATGATAGTTCAGCGTTTAGTACTTTTGAGAATGTTGGTGTTGGCACAACAAACGC
>Ga0114918_10001391_pt1 | contig 21647 bp, 15 predicted proteins | sample LantaG_FD_87015 | JGI IMG/M metagenome (GOLD analysis project Ga0114918, IMG submission 87015) | Deep subsurface microbial communities from Baltic Sea to uncover new lineages of life (NeLLi) - Landsort_02402 metaG | ecosystem: Environmental > Aquatic > Marine > Oceanic > Sediment | place... | reverse complement strand
GCCAGCCCGGGGCGGGGGGCGGCGCCGCGGCGGGGGAGGCGGCGGGGCTCCCCCCCCCGGCGGCAAAGTTCTCCGGGACCGTCGAGTTCCCCCCCAGAAAAAAAAGTTTTACTTTTCCTCTTGTCCCCCGCGAAGAAAAAAAAAAAAAAAAAAAAGCACGAGGGGAAAAAAACTCAACCTCAAAATTAAAAACAAAACTCAAAACTTCAAAACTCGACTCAAACTCTCCAGGCTCAACATCGACCCCAAGTACACCGACCAGCAGCTCCGCGCCACCGTCCGCCTCCCCGCCGGCACGGGCAAAGAGCTCCGCGTCGCGGTGCTCTGCAAGGCCGAGGACGCGGCCGCGGCCCGCGAGGCCGGCGCCGACTTCGTCGGCGAGGACGACCTGATCGAGACGATCGCCGGCGGCATGATGGACTTTGACAAGCTGGTCGCGACCCCGGACCTGATGCCCAAGGTCGCGCGCCTCGGCCGCGCGCTGGGCCCGCGCGGCCTGATGCCCAACCCCAAGGCGGGGACTGTCACTCCCGACGTCGCTGCCGCGGTCAAGGACTTCAAGGGGGGCAAGGTGGAGTACCGCGCCGACAAGGCCGGCAACGTCCACGTCGGCATCGGCCGGTCCAACTTCTCGAAGGAGAAGCTGATCCAGAACCTCAAGGCGGTGCAGGACTCGATCGACGCCAACAGGCCTCCCGGGGCCAAGGGGACCTACTGGAAGACGGTGCGTCAGAGGAAGTTTTTTTATTTATTTTGCCTTTTCCCGGGCTCTTTTCGAGGTCGAGAGACGACAACGACAATGACAACGACGACGACAACGACGATCGGAAACTTTTCAAACTCACTCTCTTCGTTTTCCCCCCAAACTCTCTCGTTTCAAAAACATACAGGCGAGCCTCTGCTCGACCATGGGCCCGGCTGTCAGGCTCAACTACTTCGCCCTCAAGGACCTCACCCTCGCAGAGTGAAGAGAGTGAAGAGAGAGGGAGACAGAAGGAGAGGGAAGGAAAGAAAGACTGAGGTGAAAAGAGAAAAGAGAAAAGAGAGACTTTTTTTTTTCAATTTTCCTCCTTTTATTATATTCGTTTTCCGTTCATTCTTTTCAACACCAAAACCACCCACAAATTTTGAGAGAGAGAGAGAGGAGTAAATGTAACTACTCGCGAGGAGAGAGAGAAACTATTTCAAAAAAGTCCCTTCCACAAGAGAAAGGAAAAGAAAACAAAAAACTCCTTCATCGGAGGTCGACGGAATCAAATCCAGGCTGTTGCTGCTGCTTCGCTCCTCCTCCCGCCTCTGGAGGCACCGTAGGCACGAAAGAGGACGACGACGGCGATCCCCCCGCGGCGGAGACGGCGAGCGGAGAGTCGAGGACGAGGCCGTCCGAGGCCTCCCTCCGCAGCGCGCCCCGGGGCGCGACGGCGACGACGCCGAGGTCTTGCGGCGGTGGCTGCCGCGACGACGACGAGGCAAGGGGCCCGGCCTCCTCATCATCGTTGGTGCTCCGGTACCGCGCCTCCTCGCCGTCCTCGTCGTCGAAAACGTCTTCCTCGTCGATCGTGAAGGGGTTTTTCGGGGCGGGAGCGGAAACCGAAGCAGCGCTGGCGCCCGTCGCTCTCGTCGCCGCCGTCGTCGAAGAGGAGGCGGCAGCGGCGTTCCCGCCGCCTTCCCGCGGCGAGAGGGCCGCGCCGCCGCCCTTGCTCCCGATCCCGGAGGCTATCTCCCTGCCCACGGCGATGAAAGTCTGCGCCCGCACCGTCCTCGGAGTGCCTCCTCCCCCGCCGCTGCCGCTCCCCCTCTTGCCGCCGCCGCCGCCGGCGCCAGCGCCGCCGCCGGGCCCCGCCGCCCCCCGGCGCCCGCCCCCTCCGCCGCCGCTGCCCCCCGCGTCGTACAGGACGTAGTTGTGGTACGCCGGGGCGAACTGGTGCACCGTGTCGGCCACGACGTCGCGGATGGAGATGGCGTGGCGCATCGAGGTGAGGTCGACGCCGCCTGCGGTCCCGGCGGAGGTGCCGCCGCCGCCGGAGACGGCGGCGCGCGCCGCGGCGCCCGAGGAGAACGCGGCGGCGTCGATCCCGCCCTTGTTCGCTCGTCCGAAACAGCTCCGCCCAGCCGCGTTCGCCCCCGCGTACTCCCGCCACGGGAACGCCAGGGCCATCGCGACCGCGGCGGGGAGCATCTCACAGCAGAGCAGCAGGTTCTGCATCGCCTTCCCCGCGGCCGCGCCCGGGAGCGCGCCGACGCCGACCGCGACGCCGACGGCGACCGACTGCCAGAAGGTCGCGAAGACGACGCTCTTGACGCACACGAACTTGAGCACGGGCTTGTGCGGCCTAAGCAGGTCGCGCGTGCCTATGTAAAACAGCAGGAGCGAAAAGAGGGCCCAGGAGTACGTGACGTTGTACACCAGGGTGATCCACAGGTACCCCGAGTTCGCGCCCCAGGACCCCTCCCTGAACTTCCCCTCGTGGTGCAGGGCGATCGTCACCGCGGCCAGCACGGGCTTCAGGAGGACGAACTGCAGCGTTCCGCGCTTGCAGCGCCGGACGAAGGCGCCGTCGACGGGCGTCGGGCCCAGGCAGCAGGTGCAGTGGGCCAAGGACGGACTCAGGACGAAGCCGGACATGGCGATTTCGACCCTTCCGGCCCCTCCGACGTAGGCGAGGCAGAGCGAGAGGAAGTTGTAGATGACCCATGCCTTGAGAAAGAGAGAGAGGAAGAGAGGGAGATAGAGAGAGAGGAAGAGAGGGAGATAGAGAGTGATGGAGAGAGGGAGACAGAGAGAGAGGGAGAGAGAGAAGGAACGGGTGAGTCAAAAACGAGAGAGAAGAGAAGAGAGCGCGAAAGAAAGAAGAAGGACGAAAAAAACGCACCTCGTAGCAGTCGCGGACGGTGTCGAGGTAAGGGGCCGCGACCGGGAACAGCAGCGAGAAGAAGCTCGTGACGGAGTAGAAGGGGACCATGAAGACGATGCGGACGATATAGCGCTGGAAGAGCGGTTCCGTGTAGTGCCGGAGGTGCTGGACGATCTGCACGTTTTTTTTTGTTGTTGTTGGAGAGGTGGAGGTCGAAGAAGAGTTTTGAGTGCCTGCTCGCGTCGGACGGAAACGGAAAACGGAAAACCATCGACGCATTTCTCGAGCGTTTTCCCCGTCTCGTTCTCCCCCCAACCTGTTTTCGGTCCTCCTCCTTCGGCACGGCGAGCCAGTCCTTCCTCACCTGATGGATCGAAATCAGCACGGCGGTCCAGATGCAGATGCCCGCGACAGCGAGGAGGGGCTTGCTCGAGGAGACGTCGATCATTTTGATGCGTCGACTCTCTCTGCCTCTCTGTTCTGTGGCCGTTTCCTGCCGCTCTGTCTATTTTCTTTCTACGCGCACCGCGACAGATGAGTTCGCGGGCGTGTGCTTCGTTGAGGGATGAAAAGAAACAGAGAGATTTCCGTGCGGGCGCCTCTCTCGCGCAGCAGTGACGACGCAGCGTCGCCCCCAGTCGCGATGGCGCGAGAGAAAATGTCGCTGGCACAACCTTCTTCGAACGAAAAAAACGGAAAGAAAAAATGACGACGGCGGCGGCCAATCCGACATCGAGCAGCGCGCGCGCCGCCGACGCCGCTCCCCCTCCCCCTCGCGATGTCGCCATCGCCATAGTGAAAGCGTCACAGCGCGAGCACGTGATCAGCAGGCTGTGGCCCGAGTTCGTCAAGGTAAAGAGAGAGAGAGAAAGAGGGAGAGAGAGAGAGACAAGGGAGAGAAAAACACATGCGACGGCTAGCGCCTCTCTTGCTCTGTCTCTTTTTCTTCAACCTCCTCTCCTCAACTCACCCGCCTCCCTTCCCTTTTCCTCCCAAAAACATAAAACAACAACAAAACGACAGTCCCAGAAGCTCAAGCACGCTGACCCGACCCGGGCGTCGACGGCGGCGCTGTCGCTCTTCGTGGCGCGACTACTGGCGGGCGAGGTCGGAGGAGGAGAGAGCGGGGACGAGGGAGTCGAAGGAGGAATCAGCGACGCCGCTGCCGTCGCAGAAGCGGCGTCGAGGCTCGCGAGGAGGCACCTGGGCGTCGCCGAGCAGCTCGCAGCGGAGAAGAAGGCGTCGAAGGCCGCAACAGAAGCGCCCAAAGCGGCAGCGGCGGAGGCAGCGGCCCCCGACGGCGGCGGCGCCGCCCCGCTCCCCCCGCCTTCCGCCCCGCTCCTCTCGCTCTCCGCGGCGGTCCGCTCGCTCGTCGCCGCGACGCTCGCGCACCCGCGCTCGAAGGAGCTCTACGGCTCCTTCCCTGTGACGTCCAAGGGGTGGAGGAGACTGCCGCGGGTCTACGGGAGCGCGAGCGCGGGAGCGGGAGGCGAAGGGAAGGGGAGCGACGTCGGCGTCGGCGCCGGCACTGGCGCCGGAGCTGCTGCTTCTTCCCCGCCGGCTTCCTCCTCGTCGTCTCCTCCTCCTCCTCCTCTCCCCCCGGCGCTCGTCGCCATCGACTGCGAGATGGTGGAGACCGAGGGAGGGGATCAGACGGACCTTGCCCGCGTGGCGGTCGCCGCGAGCATCCCGCTGTGCTGGTTCGAGGAAGACGAAGAAGAGGGAGGCGGGGGAGAAGGGGGGGAGGACGGGAAGAAGCAGAAGGACGACGGCGGCGGGGCAGAGGAAGAGGACAAGGCGGCACACGGCGGCGGCGGCGACGGCGCCCCCTCTCCTCCCTCTCCCCCTCTTCCTCCAAAGCAGCTCTCCCCGCTCGAGGCCGCGACCATCTCCCTTCGGAAAGCCGGCTACGGCCCGCCGCACCTCGTGCTCTCCAGCGCCGTCGCGCCGGCGAGGAGGGTGTCGGACTGGAGGCCGGGCATCACGGGCCTGACCCGCTGCTCCCTCGCCGCGGCCCCGATGAGCCGGGCAGGGGCGCAGAGGGCGGTGGCGGCCGCGGTGGCCCGCGCGAGCGGGTGGAGGCTGGGGGCCGAGGGGGGGGCCGAGGGCGAGGAGGAGGAGGGGTCGCCGCCGCCGTCGCCGTCGCCGCCGCCGGCGCCCGGACCCGCGGCGCGCCCGCGGCCGCGGCGCCTCCCGGCCCCGGCCGTGCTCGTCGGACACGCGCTCCACCACGACCTCCGCGCCCTCAGGCTCTGCGCCGCCTCCGGGGAGCTCGTGATCGACACGGCGCTGCTTTACGAGTACGAGGGCCTGCCGAGGGCGACGCCGGGGCTCGCCGACCTCTACGCCGCCGTCGTCGGCCGCAAGAGCGGCGGCGGCGGCAAGAGCGGCGGCGGCGGCGGCAAGAGCGGCGGCGGCGGCAGCCCCGACGAAGGGAACACCGCCGCCGCCGCCGCCGTCGCGCCCCTGCGGAGCCCGGGCGCCCCGCACGATTGCGCCGCCGACGCCGTCGCGGCCCTCGCCCTGGCCGCCGAGGCCCTCGCCGCCCGCGTCGGGAGCGGGAGCGCGAGCGGCGCGCGCCGACCGACGGGCCGCAGGATCACGGTCCCCGCGCCGGCGCGCAAGGTCGACCGCGACGAGCTGTGCAAGCTGCTCGTCCACGGCCTGAGGCCTCCCGCTCCCCCCTCGGACTTCGACGCCGCGGCCGCCGTCGCCGGCCTGTTCGATACGATGCCCGCGGGCGTCGCGAGGCCCAGGTTCGTCGAGGCCGTGGCCGCTGCTCCGGGCACGGAGAAGGAAGCGACGGGGGCGGCGGCGACGACGACGAAACCCGCGGCCGCCGCGGCGACAAAGGCCTGGGCGGTCTTCGCCACCCCGGCCGAGGCGGACGCGGCCTTCGCCGCCCTTCCCTTGCCCAACCCGGGCTCGCCCTCCTCGGCCTCCGTGGCCACGGACTCCCTCGGAAGGCCGCAGCGCCTCGCGAGGATCCCGGCGACGGCGGTCGCCCCCGCTGCCGCTGGAAACGGGGGAGAGACGAAAGACACCGAAAGCCCCGAGTCGTTTGTGCCGTCGGCGCTGTCTTCGCAGGTCGTCAGGGTCCGCAAGGCAGCGGCGCACGCCGGGATGAGCCACGGCAGGTTCAAGCCGGCCAAGAGGGACCGGTCCGCGGCGTCGGTGAGGCACGGCAGAGAGCAGAAGATGCGGCGGAAGTGAGAGAAGTTGTTTTTTTGTAAGAAGCTAGTTTCACCCTTTCTCCTCTCCATTTTCTTTTTCTCCTCTTGTCTGCGGGGAAGAAACTCCTCTTTTTCTCTCCTTTGCTTACTGTTGATTCCAAGAAGAAAAATCGCATCTCTGTCTCGGAACGAGGAACACTCAACTCGCGCGCTCTTTCAAAAGGAGAAAAACATGAACAAATGAAAAACAAAAAAAAACGTGTTCTCTCTCTCCCCTTTCTCCTTCTCCTTGCTCCCTCTCCCGCTCCCCCTCTCTTCTACAACGCCTCTTCTAATACCTCAGCCAGTAGGTGCGCCTGCGGAAGTACGTGTAGTCCGGCAGGTTCTGCGTGTCCCCGAGCGCCGCGATCGCGACGTCCTGGTCGAAGATAAACCTTCGCGCCACCTCCTGGACCTTGGCGGGCGTGACGGCGTCGACCCTCGCGAGCATCTCGGCGAGCGGCACCCTGCGCCCGTAGACCAGCAGCTGCCTCCCGATCTCCTCCGCGACCCCGGCGGGCCCGTCGCCGGCGAACAGCAGCGACGCCTTCAGCTGCGTCTTGGCCCGCTCGACGTCCGCGTCGCCGGCGCCGTAGCACAGGCCGGAGACGTCGCGCATGACGGACCAAGCGAGGTCGTCGACGGGGCCGCCGGGGTCGGCGACGGCGTAGACGCCAAAGAGCCCGGCGTCGTGGTAGTTCGTGTTGAAGGCCATGTACGAGTCGCAGAGGCCGTTGGCCGAGGCGCGCTGGGCGAGCATGGGGGACGCGGCCCCCCCGGCGCCGCCGTGCTTGTCCCACGCGCCCAGCATCGACTGGATCACCATCAGCGGGACGGCGTCGGCGTCGCCCCAGGAGGCCCCCTTGAAGGCGACCGCGAAGTGCAGCTTGCTCATGTCCGGGTCGCGGAGGCGGACCTCGCTCCCGGTGAAGTGCGCGGGGCTCGCTGCCACGAGCTGCCCCGTGGTCGGGTGGCCCTCCCCCGAGGGGAGCCCGCCAAAGGCCTTGGCCGCGAGCTTGACGAGCTGGTCGTGGTCGACGCCGCCCGCGGCGGCGACCACCATGCGGGGCGCGACGTAGTTCGTGTCGATATACTTCTTGAGGTCGTCCCTGTTGAGTTTAGAGAGAGTGCGGCAGAGGAAGGGAAGGGAGAGATTGGAGGAAAAAGGGAGCGTTTGAGTTTCTTTGTCTCGTTCGGACGACCTCGGAAGGGGGGGGGGGAGGAAAATCGAGACTTGAACGCACCTCGTCAGCGACTTGACGTTGGCAGCGGGCCCCAGGATCGTCCTGCCCAGCGGCGTCTGCTGGAACGCCGTCGCGTGCAGATGGTCGAACACGACCTCCTCGGGCACGCCCTCGACCTCCTGCATCTCGCGCAGGATGACGTCGCGCTCGCGCTCGATCGCGCCCTCGTCGAGCTTCGAGTTCTGCAGGATGTCCGCGAGGATGTCCACGGCGCGGGCGACGTCCCCGGAGAACACACGCGCGTAATAGCACGTCTGCTCGCGCGACGTGTACGCGTTGAGGTGGCCGCCCATGTCCTCGACCTCCTGCTCGAGCTGCCTGGTGTCACGCACGGCCGTGCCCTTGAAGGCCATGTGCTCCAAAAAGTGCGCCGCCCCATTGGTGGCCGCGGACTCGTAGCGCGAGCCCGCGTCGATCCAGACGCCGACGGCGGCGGTCTGGGCGTGCGGGGTGGCCTCGGTGGCGACGCGGAGGCCGTTGGGGAGGGTGGTGATCTGTTGAGAGGAGAGGTTTTTTTTTGGGGGGGGGGGGGGCAGGTTGCGGTTTTTCAGGTCTAGAAAAGAAAAGAGCTCGCCCTCGCCCTCGTTCTCTCTCTTCAGAGTCTCTGCGCTCTAGCACATGAGCCCTTTCATTCGCCCCTTTCGCTCCCATGGCTCCAAAGAGCGCGTCGAGAAGAGAATGCTTGGATCCAGCATGTTAGATGGCGTGAACGTGATCGACGGGGGAAGAGAGAGTTGGAAAGAAAAAGAGCACGAAAAAAAAACGCGATGGGCGTTTCTTCTTCGATGATGGCGTCGACGACTGTTCTTCTTCTCTTCTTCTCTCTTTCTCTCTCCCTCCTCCTCATCAACAAACACCTCTTTTTTACCTTAGTCTCCGGCAGTCCCTGCAGCGCCGGCGTGAAGTCGTGCGCGGCGGGAGCGGGGGATGCGAACCTCAGGAAAGGAGACGAAGACTCGGACGTCGTCGCCGGGAGGGCGGCAAACGAGCGAGTGAAAGCGGCGGCCGACGTCGCCGAAGGGAGCACGCTCTCCGCGACAGCGGACGCGGCGCCGCGCTTGGAGGCGGCCAGGGCGAGGCGCAGCATCGCGTTGTTCTCTCTCGGAGCAGGAGGGAGAGAAGAAAGGTGAACGAGAGAGAGCGCCCGACCGGAAGAGACGACTCTCAGTCTTTTTCCCCTCGCCAATTTCTTTCGATTTTGTGAGTGCCTTGCCCCCAAGCTCGATCGACCCTCGTCACTTTTCTCGATCGAATTCGTCGTCGAACATCAGCGTCGGGAGCTCCTCTCTCCCTCAGCTCTCTCTCTCGCTCTCTCTTTTAGACCACTGGCTAGAAACGTCTCCCTTAAAGCCCGGACCAGCCAAAAAAGAGGCGTTTAAGATGCCCGCTTCTTCTTCCTCAGTCGTACCGCAGGAGGTAGCCGATCTCGGCGCCGCCAAGTTTGGCGCTCGCCACCTCTTTGCCGGCGACCTCCACGACCCCAAACTCCAGCTCGGGCCCCACGGCGGTGCCATCGCGCCCTTCAAGTCCCCCGTCGACGGCCTCCGCCTATCTTCTTACTGGCTTCCCGCTAGAGACGGGGCGAAAGCCAAGGGGATCGTCGTCTTCGTGCACGGCCACGGGAGCTACTTCCTCCACGAGGTAGGCGCGATCTCGGGGCCTGGCCAGCCGTCGAGATACGCTGATTCCTGGGCCCAGAAGCTCAACGCGGCCGGGTACTCGGTCTGCGGCATCGACAATCGCGGCATGGGGCTCTCTGAAGGTGCCAGGGGGGGGCTGCGGTGCTTCACGGAGTCGTTCGACGACTACGTCGCCGACGTCGCCGCCCTCGCCTCGGCCGCCGTGTCGTCTTCGCCCTCTTCTTCTCCTCCCGGCTTCTCGGTCCCGGTGCCGCAGGGTTTCGGCCCTGGGCTGCCCCTCTTCCTGCTCGGAGTCTCCCTCGGAGGGTGCATCTCGCTGCACGTCTCGGAGGAGCTCGAAAAAACAAAGAGCGACGAAAACGAAAACCTCAGAAAACACTTCAAAGGCTGCGTGCTGCTGGCGCCGATGCTCGCGATCGACGCGCTCGCCTCGCGAGGGATCAACAGGCTGCTGGTGCACGTGGGCAAGCTCATATCTGTCGTGCGGCCGACGCTAGGGATCGCGCACGGGACGAAGAACGAGCTATTCCCGGAGCTTCAGGTGAGTTTTTTTTTTTTTTGAGAGGGGGGAGAGGAGGGGGAAGAAAGAGAGAGAAAACTCGACAGAGATCTCACTCAAAAAAGAAATGACAGGCTATCTGGGACGCCGACCCACTTTGCTGGCACGGCGCGACGCGCGCCCGCAGCGCGATGGAATACCTCCGCGTCACGCGTGCCCTCTCCGCCGACGGCTGCGCGCGCCTGAAAGCGTTTTCGATGCCTTTCGTGGTCTTCCACGGCGACGGCGACACGTTGACGGACCCCAAGGGCAGCCGCGACCTCCATGTGCACGCCGCGAGCAAAGACAAGACTCTGAGGATTTTGGAGGGGAGGTGGCACATTTTGACGAAAGAGCCCGGGAATCGGGAGGTGCTGCGGGAGATCGTCGAGTGGTGCGACGGGCGCGGCGGAAAGGTGGAGTAGAGAGGGAGGGGAGGACGTGTGACGAAAGGACGGAAGAAATAACGAAGAAGGAAAAGAAGTTTAACAAAACAAATTAAAACGGAAATCGCTCATTCTCTATCTCTCCCTCTCTCGTTGTCTCTCTCTCTCTTTCTCTCCCCGCGTCTCTCTCTCTTTCTCTCCTTCCCCGCCTCCCCAATGGTCACTTTCGCGCGCACAAGGGAAAACGAAAGAGAAATTTCGATCGAGAGAGAGCTCAAAACTCACTCTCTACTCCTTCTTCGCCTTCGCCTCCCTCTCCTCCCTCTCGGCGTCCTCCTTCTCCCTCCGCTCCTTGTCCTCGCGCTGCTTCCTGTCCTGCGCCTGCTTCTCGGCCCAGCTGGTCCCCGTGACGAGCGCCCGCGCCTGGGCCTCGTCGGGGGCGAGCACGCGGTCGATGACGCCGTAGTTGATGGCCTCGAAGGGGTTCATGTATCGGGGCCTGAAGAGATTAAGATTTTTTGTGAGATTTTGAAGAAAAATGTTTTTGAGTTTTTGTTTTCGGGTTTTTGCTTTTTCGAGCGGAAAAAAAACGAAACTATTTTGTGTCCCTCTCCCTCTGGCTTCCTCCCTCTATTTCTTCCCCTTCGGGCCGCTGCGAGAAAGAGCAGGCGGAAGAAAAGAAAGAGGAAAAACAAGCAAAAAAAAGACAAAAAGACTCAACGTCTCCTCACCTGTTGAGGTCGGTCTCGATCCGTTCGACGTCGTTGCCCGTGTGCTTGGCCAGAAGCCTGAACAGCTCGTCCTTGGTGCGGCGCATCTCCTTGCGGTAGATGTCCACGTCCGACGCCTGCATCTGCGTGTACCGCTGCATCGGCTGGCGAAGCATGATCGACGCCGAAGGGAGTGCCGCCCGAGACCCGCGCTGTCCCGCGGCCAACAGGAGCGCCGACTCGCCATACGCGACGCCGACGCAGAGCGTGCGCACGGGGGGCTTGACGTGCTCCATCGTGTCGTAGATGCTCAGCGCCTCGGTCTCGTAGCCCAGTCGGGAGCCCTGTTTTCCCCCGATGACGCCGGCGGAGTTGATGTAGAGGTAGATGGGCTTGGTGGCGTCGTCGTACTGGAGGTAGAGCATCTCGGCAACGAGCAACTCGGTGACCGAGGGGACGAGCGCCATGCCCTGGGGAGTTTTTTTTTTCGGTGTCGGATTTTTCGGGTCGATCGATGAGGCAGGGGGGAGAATATTGATATGGAAGAGACAGATCGCTCTTCTGCTTTTGCTCCCTCCCCCTCGGGAGGAGGTCGGCGGTACAAGAGGAGGGGGGGAGGTCGAGAAAGGAAGGAAGAGGTTGGTAGTTGTCGGCTTGCCATCACCCGAGAAACAAAACTCGACATCAAAACCTTCTTACCAAGTAGACGATCCTCTCTTTGAGCAGGAAGGAAGGCAAGTCCGGTGCGGCTTTCCTTCCGTCGGCTCCAAGCTGCGGGATGACCTGTGAAAAGGGAGAGATCGAGGTGGAAGAGAGAAACGAGCGAGAAAGGAAGAGAGAGATTTGAGCGAAAGAAAGAGGGCGTCGGTCGTGTCAAGTCGCCTGTTTGTTCACCCCTCTCACTTTCCGCGATTTAACTCACCGCCACGACGTGCGAGTTTCCCCTTCGCCGCCCCGCGCTTCGAGAGGGGGCGAGTGGAGACGCAGGGAGTGCGAAAGAGCCGCGCTGGCCGCAGCTCGAGGGGAGAGCGGCAGTCGAGAATCGCGACGTTGATGAAGAAGAAGAAGAGGCGGCGGCCAAAGACGACGAAGACGACGACGGAGACCTCGTCATCGCCACCGCTCTGCGCGGCGCTGTCGTCGACGCCGCGGCGCTCGACAGGGCTCGTGCCTGGAGCATGCTGCTGGAAGACATCTCTCGCTGGAAGAGCAGCGCGCGCGCGAGCGAGAGAGAGAGAGAGAGCGTTCGCTATTCTTGAAAGAAGAAGAGGAAGGAAAGAAAGTGAGCAAGCAGTGAGCCCTTGGCTTGAACTCGAGCGATTTCGAGCAGGGCAACGCTCCGAGCATCACTTTTCCCTCTCTCTTCTCCTTCTTTGCCTCGCCTCGGAGGGAGCAGCGACAGGAGCAGCACGCGCGCTCTCGTGTGGTGTGCTCTCTCTCTCGCTTTCTCTCTCTCCCCCTCTCGGAGCTTTTCCAGTCTTCGCAGCAAGGCTAGAAAAGGAACGAGAGAGAAGCCTTTGTCGACCTTCACCGTCATCGCTGTCGTTTTTTCTTCTATCGAGCAATTCTTCTTCCGCGTTCGCTCTCTCTTAGTACCCCCACAGACCGTTCTGATTCCACTATGGCAACACCCGGGTGAGTCAATTTTCAGCATGGTCCTCGGCGAACGAGCGAGGAAAGCAATAACGGAAGAGGGACTCAAAAGAGATGGTTTCTTTGGTGGCGGCAGCGTCGTCCGACAAAATCCTCTCGACCCTCTCTCTTTCTCCCTCCCCACCTATGCGGCGTCTCATCGCGGAGATGCCGGTCCTTCTTCCCTTTTCCCTTTGGTCCTCTCCAAGCGCCCACCACGTCTCTGCATATCACAAACGAAACCGCAACCCACGAAATCAGCCCCCCCCCGTTCCCGCTCGCGGGCCAGCCCGACCTCGTCCGCGCCGCGCAGAAGGACGACGTTTACTCGATCGCGCTCGCCGACGGCGCACACGATGCGGCGCGGCGGGTGCTGGGCCCGGCGGGCGCGAGCAGGTGGTCGGCGGAGGTTTCGGCCGCGGCGAGGCTGCTCTACCATGGCGCGACGACCGGAGGCGGAGGCGCGAGCGGCGGGGGGCGCCTCGGCCCCCTCGGGGCGGGGGGGGGGATCCCGACCCCGGGAGAGGAGTACTGCGACCTGATGCAGGTGACCTCCTCGGGAGCTCCCCCGGGCCTCGTCAGGAGGTGGTTCTTGGTGTTGCTGAAGTCGCTGGGGCCCTATGCGGCGGTGGCGGCCGAGAGGGCGCGGCGGCGGCGGAGGGAGGAGCGGGAGGAGCAGCAGCAGCGAGGGGCGGGGGCGGGGGAGGAGGAGGAGGAGGAGGCGCGGACTCGGTCGCCTTCGAGCTCTTCTGCCCCTCCTCCCGCCGCCGCCGCGGTCTCGGCGCCTCCCTTCCTCTCCTCCTCCGCCCTCTCGCGCCTCGGCGGCCGGGCCCGCTCCGCGGCCTCGCGCCTGCCGGCGCTCGCGCGCTCGCTCGCCGACGCCGCGGCCGAGCACTCGACCTCGGACCACGCGGCGAGGCTGCACCTGGCGCTGTTCTACCTCCACGGCGTCTACTACCACTGGCCGGCGCGCGCCGCCGGGGTGCGCTTCGCGTTCGCGGGCCGGCCGGACGCGAGCGGCAGCGCCGCGGGCCCGAGCCTGAACTCGAGCGGGGCGCGGGGCCGGCCGACGTACTCGGTCTTGGGCGTCTTCCTCGCGGCCCAGCTCGCCGTCGCCGGGGGGTCGGCGGCGCTGCGGGCGAGGAGCAGGGCTCTGGACGCCGCGGCGGCGGAGCGCGGGAGGGCGGCGATCGAGGAGCTCGCGGCGCGGGAGGCGGGGGGCCGAGGGGGCGGAGGAGAGGGCGGCGGTGGCGGCGGCGGCGGCAGCGCGGGAGGGGCCTCCCCGCCGTCGGCCTCGGCGGCGGCGACCACCGCTGCGATCCTCTCCGCCGCCGCCGCGCACGCCGTCGTGCTCTCTGACGACGGCACTCTCGCCCAGCTCCGCGAGGAGGGCGAAAGGGGAGGACGGGGAGCAGGCGCGGGAGAAGGAGGAGAAGAGGGGCCTCCCCCGCGGGCGACATCACGCTGCGCGCTGTGTCTGGGCAGGAGGCGGTTCCCGACCTCGACACCGTGCGGCCACGTCTTCTGCTGGGCGTGCGTGGCCGAGTGGGGCACGGCGTACAAGCGGGAGTGCCCGCTGTGCAGGGCCGGATTCGAGCTGCGGGAGCTGGTGCGCGTCGTTGGGGCGGACTTTTGAAAGGGGGAGAGAGAGAGGGGAGAGAAAGGGGAGGAAGAGGAGGAGGAAGAGAAAGAGAGAGAGAAAGAGAGAGAGAGTTAGAGGGAGAGAGAGGAGTTGAAGTGTCTTCTATTGACGTCTTTGTTGCTCCGCTTTCTCATTTTTAGTCTGTATCATCATCATCACCATCTTTGATTTTGTACCGAGGGAGGGAGGCCGTTGCTGAGGAAGAGAAGGAGAAGAAGATTGAAAGGCGGCGAGTGAGCGAAGAGCGCAGACGAAATAAACAAAAAACTCGGTTCACTATTCTCTCTCGCGCGCTCTCTCACTCTCGCTCTCTCTTTACTCGCCGCAGACAACGATGGCCGCCACCCTGACCGCCGGCATCCACTCCCCGCCGCAGGGCCCCGCTTCGCAGCCCCCCGTCGCCCCGCTGCACGAGGCAAACGCCAACACCGACGCTGCCAACGACGAGGCCGCTGCGGCTGTCGTCGCACGGGCTGCTATCACTGCAACCGCCGCTCCGTCGGTGAGTCGTTTTCGTCCCCCTTTCCGTTGACTTCTTCCCCTCGTTTTTTTGTTGAGCCAGTAGAGGCTTATCTCATCCGTGCCAAGAGCGAAGGAGGAGAGGAAACGAGTGTTTGGAGGCTTGCGCGCGAGGGAGAGAGAGAAAGAGTTTGCGAGGAGGAAAAAACTCAGCGGAGCAAGCGAACGAGCAAAAACTTATGCTCGTCTGTTACGCGCCGTCTCCCTCTCCGTTTGCTCTGAAACCGCGAGGCGGCCGAGAAGGGTGCCAGGCGCGTCGCTGCATGGTCGGAGGGCGGGCGAAGACCGCGGTTTGGGGATGGAAAAAAAGAATAGATGAAGAGACCTTTTTTTTTGGCGCCCGACGAGCGAGCGCCGACAACGACGAGCGATGCCGACGACGAAGAGCAAAGCGTGCCGAAGGGGTAGCGTCCCCGACCCTCGCTCAACGAAAAAGGGGAAAACTCAAAAAAAACTTCAAAACCAAATCACCCAAGGTCCACACCTCCGACCTCAAGCTCGCCGAGATCGCCGACTCGGACACGATGATGCGCGAGAAGCCGGACGAAGGAGGAGAAGGAGAGAAGAAGAAGGGCGAGGAGGAGCAGTCCCAGCAAGCTGGAGATGCTGACGCCGACGTTGGCGAAGCCGCGACCGAGGCTCCGGCTGCCCCGGCTGCCCCTGCCGCCGCCGCCCCGGCTGCCGAGCAAGAGGAAGAGAAGGAAGAAGTGAGCTCCATCGTGAATGCCGAGGCCGAGATGGAGGAGGAGGAGGCCGAAGCCGAGGCCGGCAAGGAGGAAGCGGCGGCGGCGGTTGCTGCCGACGCCGACGACGGCAAGAAAGAGGAGGAGGAGGAGGAGGAGGAGGACGTCGGAACCGCGGCCGAGCGCGCCCCGAAGTCCAAGAGGGCGCCGTCTGTCAAGGTCAACGAGGCTCCGGCGAAGCCGCGCGCCAAGGCCGCGGCGAAGAGTGCGTGCTTTCTTTTTTTCGAATTTTCCTCAAAGTTTTTCGAGTTTTCGAAGTTCTTTCCGCTCACTTCCTCTCCACCTCAACCTCCACCTCCCGACAAAACAGAGCCCGAGGCCAAAAAGGCCGCCCCTGCCCGCAAGCCCGCCGCCAAGAGTAAGGAAGAGTTGGAGAAGAGAAGGGAGTTACAGAGAGAAGAGCTAGAAAGAGAGAACGGACGAGTTGTTTTTCTTTTTTTTCTCAACCACTTTCTTCCCTCTCCCCCCTCCGGAGGGAAAAAAAAACGACGCCTCCCAACAAACAGAGCCCACGGCCAAGGAGGCCCCGGCCAAGAAGGCTCCGGCCGTAACGAAGTCCGTGGCGAAGACGCCGGCAGCGCCCAAGCCGACTCCGACGCCGAAAAAGGCCGCGACGACGGCGAAAAAGGGGGCGACAACGGCGGCGGCGAAAGGGAAAGCGGCGAAGACGCCGGCCGCGCCCAAGGCGGCGACGACGGCGGCGAAAGGAAGGAGGGCGACGACGCCCGCCGCGCCCAAGGCGGCGACGACGACTTCGAAAAAGCCCCAGGCCTCGAAGCGCGGCGGCAAGAAGTGAGGAGACAGCGGCCCCGAAAACTGAACTGAACTGACTTGATTTTGAAAAGAGAGAGAGAAAGAGAAAGAGAGAGAAAAAAGGGGGGAAGGGGACGAAAGAGAAATTACCCTCCCCCTCCCACCTTCCGCCCTGATTCGACCAACGCGCGCGCTGACTTTTGAAAAAGAGAAAGAGTGGTTTCGTGTTAAAAAGAGAAACGGGGGCTGTTCTTCAAAAGTGTGCGTTTCTTGTTTTCTCTCTCTCTCTCTCTCTCTCTCTCTCTCTCACCCGCCGCCACTCTCGCCGCCACCGCTCGGAGGAGCCGCGCCGCAAAAGACCGAGCGCGCGTTCTCCCAACAGGCCCTCGCCACCTCGCCCTCGTCCCTCCCGAGGGCCCGGGCAAGCTCAGGCAGGAGCGCGGCGACGTTGGCTGGCTGGTTGAGCAGCGGCGCGTTCCTCGCGTTGTGGTGCTTTGAACTTTCTTGATTCATATTTTTTTTCGCTGCTGCTAACCCTTGTTGTGTGCTGTTGCTCAAACTACCAACTGCTTCTTCCTTTTCTTCCTTTTTCTCTTCCTTCTCCTCCTCTCCTTCCCCTTCCCCTTCCGCGAGGGCCCGGACCAGGCCTTCTCCTAAGCAGCGCGGCTCGAAGCCGTCGGGGGAGTCGGTCTCGATCAGCAGCCTCGACGGAGGGATGTGGGAGAGGCCCCCGGCCGTCTCCTCTTCCTTCCGCGGGAGCGACCGCGCGCCGAGGGAGAAGAAAACGCCGTTCCCCAGCCTGCTGAGCCTCAAAACCTCCTCTTTGTGGCCCTGCCAGCCGTGAAGGACCAAGCAGGTGTTGTCCAGAGCCAGAGGCGAGGGACCGGAACCGCCGGAGGGAGAGGTCGGATCTCGCCTCGAAAACGGCGCGAAGGCCGAGAGGGTCTCGTGGATCGCCCCCGCCGCTTTGACGCAGTGCACCGTCAGCGGCCTGCGCAGCTCCCTCGCGATCCTCGCGTGCACCCTCAGAGCCTCCAGCTGCACGTCGAGCGACGGTAGCTTCCGTTTGGAAGTCTTCGCACGGTCTATCCCGGACTCGCCCACGCCGGCGCTCGGAAGAGACCTCAGGAGCGCCTCGAGCCTCGCCTCCCACCCGGGCTTCCGCCCCCCCTCCAGGCACCAGGGGTGCAGCCCGAAGCTCGGATGCACGAAATCCGGGTACCGAGCAGCCAAGGCGGCGACTGTTTTCCAGTCCTCTTCGGAGCAGCTGCAGCAGGCAACGCCGGCGACGCCGACCAAGCGGGCGCGAGCGACGATGGCGTCGAGGCGTCGATGCCTTCGATTCTCTTCGTTTTCTCCCTCTCCTTCGTCTCCTTCTCCCCCCCGCAGCGCCCACTGGCCCATGCGCCTATCTTGGAGGTGACAATGGGCGTCGAAAAGCGGGGAGAGGCGGAGAGACAAAGGCGGAGAGAGAGGGGGCGACATGTCTCGAGTTTCCCCCCCCTCGAAGCTAGCCGCTTCGACTTTGTGATGAGGGGAAAAAAGAAGATCACTCTTTTCAAAGTCCTTCGGGCTTTCTCTCTCCCTCTTTCTCCATCCAGCTCGCTCGCGATGCTGCTAGCAGGCTCTCCCTCTCGGCCTCTAGCGCCTTCTCTGCTGCGTCCTGGACTCGCAGGATCAACAACATCAGCAGCAGCGAGAGTGCCCGCGTGCTCGAATCGCTTCCCGGCGTCGATTGGTCGTCCAAGTCGCCATCGAAATCATCAACCCTTCGCTGCCTCCAACAACGGCGGGCCTGGCGACGGCGACGATGATGACGACGATGGCCCTTCCTCCTTCGACATAGACGCCCTTGCGTCGGCTCTCTCCCGGGCCGCGGAGGAGAGGCGGCGGAGAGCCGACGAGGGCGGAGACATCGAGGAGGGAGACGATTCCGGCGCCGACCCTGTGCTCGACACGCCGACGCCGACGCCGACGCCGCCGCCTTCTTCGTCGTCCGCCTCCTTCTCCCCCTCCTCCTCCTCTTCACCCTTCGGCACCGGCTCGAAGCAACGCGAGGCGGAAGTCCTGGAGGAGCTGGGAGGCGACGGAGGGTTTGATCCGGACGAGATCGAGCTGGTGAGGGTTACGGCTTTTGGTTTTTGGTTTTCCCCGTTTTTTTTACAACTTCAACCAACGCCGCCCCCCTCCCCCCCTCCTCTTCTCTTCACTCAAACTCTCGCCAACAATCGACAGCTCCAGGAGCTCGGCCGCGTCTCCTGGATCACCAGCGAGTCCTCCAGCAGGAATTCCCTAAACGCTCCTAAGACCGCAGCGGCTGTCTACGCAGCCAGGTACAACCCGCCGACCCCGCTCATGTCGCCCACCATCGTGCTCGTCAAGGAGTACTTCCCGCAAGCGTCGTCGCTCGCGTGCAACGAGCTGCAGGTCGGGGCACGGCTGAGCAGCGGTGGTAGCTTGCCGGCGAGGAAGTGGCACGCCGCGAGGAGCGACGGACCGCCTCCGCCGGCGCCGCCTGCGGCGCTGCCGCTGCTGGGGTGGTTTGAGGCGGCGTCGGCGCCCTCGAGCGCCTCGCAGGAGGAAGAAGCGGAGGCATTCGGGGCCGGGACCCTGCCCTCGCCCTCGACCGCGGACCCGGACGCGAGGTCGCTGTGGCTGGTCTTCAAGTGGGTCGGAGGGCAGCCCCTCTCTTTCTACGCGCAGCAGCAGCAGCGGACCTCGCTGCGCGCGACCGGCCTCGCCGCGCTGCTCCCCTCCGCGCTCTCCAGCCCCGAGAGGGCGCTCGCGGAGGCGCTGCGGAGGCGAGCCGGGATGGTCAGGAGGATCGCCTCCGGGGCGACGGCGGCGCTCGCGCGGGTCCACTCGGCGGGAGTCGCCCACGGCAGCCTGGGGGGGGGCTGCGTGCTGCTGTCGACCTTTGACGACGCCGCGTCGGCCAAGCTCGCCGTCTGCCTCGACAACTTCGGCTTCGCGACGATGCGGAGAGGCGGCGGCGGCGGCGCTGCCGTCGACGTCTCCGCGTCCGCGGAGTTTGACGAGGACGACCCTGTGCTGGTGGCGCAGGCCGCGGACGCGAGGCAGCTCGGGAGGCTCCTGCTCGAGACGGCGCTCCTCGCGCTCGGGCGCCTCGTGGTGAGGCCCGACGCCCCGCGGGACGGGCGACGAGAGGGCCCAGGAAGCGGCCCGCCCTCCCCCTCCTCCTCCTCCTCCTCTTCCTCCTCCTCCTCTTCCTCCTCCTCCTCCTCTTCTTCCTCTCCTTCCTCTTCTTCTTCTTCTTCTGCGAGGTATCGGGAGGTCAACGCGTACGCGAGCCTGGAATCTGCCGGGCCCGCCGTGCGGGAGGCCGGGGCGAGGGTGCTCGAGGCGGTGGCGGCGGCGGTTTCGACCTCGACCTCTTCTTCTTCGGCGGCAAGAAGAAAGAGCCGCGACAGCGGCAGCGGGAGCGAAACGGAAGAAGAAGAGTTCGAAGAGCTCGACCCCGCGATCTCGCTCGCCGCGGAGGCCGCCAGGCGCGTCTGCTGCGCCTCGGGCGAGTGGGACGCGGCCGTCGAGCTCCTCGACGACGACGGGGGCGCGGGCTGGGAGCTGGTCGGCGGGCTGGCCGCCGGGGTGCTCCCTGCGAGGCTGGTGGCGAGCCGGTTTTTTAGGTGAAAAGCCTTTTTTAACCTTTTTCAGATAAAGTGGAAAAGAATATCTCCTTTTCTTTTGTTCCATTTTTGTAAGATCATTTGAGAACCAATTGAAGCCCGAGGTGAAAGGAAAGGAAGGGGGGGAAGGAAGCGGGGGGAGGGGGTGGGTGGGTGGGGAGCCGATGGGTCGCAAGGGGAAGAAGGAGGAAAAGGGAGGAGACGCTAGAGTTTGTTTCTATGTCATTCTTCAATTTTTTACTATCCGCACCGTTTTCCCCCGTTTTTCTCTATCGTTCCTGGCCTCTGCCCCTCTCGACAAGGAGGCGCACACACGCACTCTGCAATGCTGCGCCAGATCCGAACAGGGGGCGGGATGGCGTCTTCTGCTGCCGCAGCGGCGGCGGCGCAAGCGATGATGGGAGAATGTCAGTCGCTCGCTGCCGCCGCCGCTTTCGGCAATCCGAGGCTTCTCCGCCACCTCTCGGCCGACGGTTCGCCCTCTTCCTCCTCTCCCTCCTCCTCTGGCGGCTCTTCTTCTTCGGCTACTTCTTCGTCTATCGCCGAGGATCCGCGGTGGAAGAGCCCGCTCTTCGACTCGCTGCTGTCCCTCGCCGCGCGCGCTTCGCTCCCTTCTTCCCCGCCGACATCGTCGGCATCGACCGCCCCCTCAAAAACCTCGACCTCCTCTGCTCTCCCCCTCCCGCCGCCGCTCCGCTCCGTCGTCGCCGAGCGCCACGGCCTCTTCGACTTTCTCCTCGACGGCGCCCGCACGGCCCAGGCGCGCGTCCTGGCCCACTTCATCCGCTCCAATGTCGAGGCCTCCTTCGACGACGCCGAGTTCCTCGAGGGCGCCGCCGACGCGCGGCACGCGGTGTTTGACGCGCTGTCGGGCGGCGGCGACCTGGCGCCGCTGCGCGGGGCCGTGGCCCCGGGGCTGCTGCGGGCACTGCACGGTCTGAAGGAGATGCACGCCGCGGCGGGGCTGGCGGTGAGGATGACGGCGACGGAGGACGGCGACGGCGGCGCGGGAGGAAGGGCCGAGCTCGGGGTGATGGGCCTGCTGGACCCCCCGCTCTTCGAGGCGATGTCCAACGCCGTTCCGGGGTTCGAGGACCTGCCCTCGATCAGCAGGGAGCTCGAGGAGAAGATGGCGGCGTCAGAGAGCGAGAGCGGCGGCGGCAGCGACGAAGGCGGCAGCAGCAGCAGCAGCAGCGGCGGCGGCGGCGGCGCCGACGCCTCCTCGGACGCCGCCGGGACGCCGCCGACACCGAAGAGCAAGCTCGCGCTTTCAGCGCTCGACGTCAGCTCTTTCGCGAACGCCGTCGAGGCCGCCAAATCCAAGAGCGGCGTCTTCAGCGGGAGGTATCAGGTCCTCGCGGTGAGGTTCACGGGGAGCGTGCTCGTGCAGACGTTTGCAAAGTCGATCTCGGCCTCTTCCTCTTCCTCGGTCACCGAGGAGAAGGGCAAGCAAGAGGAAGAAAAAGCGAACGTCGCTGCTGCCTCTTCAAAGGCGGCAGCCGGCTCTTCTCCTCCTCCCGCTACCCCCCAGTCCAAGTCGACGACGACGCTCACGCTCGTCCGCGAGCTCCTGGACAAGAGGCCGCACTCGTGGAGGTTCGTGCGCGGCCCCCTACCCGAGGGGCTGCCGGTGAGGCAGCTGGGGCTTCCGTGGACGCTGCTGTCGATCGACTTGGATTGAGTCGTTTTGTTTCTTTCTTCCGTAACTCTTTCGGTGTAACTACTTGCGTAGAAAATCACGCGCGCACTGAACTAGTAAGAGAAACAGAGGGAGAGACAGAGAGAGAAAGATGGAAGAAGTAAGAAGAAGAAGAAAAACGTTTTTTTTCTTGGTTTTCACTATTCGTTTTCGTGGTAACCGCTGCGTTTTGTTTTCCTTTACTTTCCTCGAGCATAATGACCGCCGACGCCCAGTTCGCCACCTCCGACCTCCGCTCCACCCTGTCGAAGTTCGAGGCCCGCGCTGAGGAGGCAGGCATCGAGGGCAAGGAGGCTGCCAAGGTAAGGAGAGAAGGAGAGAGAGAGAGGGAAAGAGAGAGAGGCGGTTTTTTTGTTTTTTCGCGTATCCTCCAAAAACGCTCACCTCCCCTCTTCTTCTCTCTCTCTCTCTCTCTCTCTCTCTCTCT
>Ga0114918_10001390_pt1 | contig 21648 bp, 18 predicted proteins | sample LantaG_FD_87015 | JGI IMG/M metagenome (GOLD analysis project Ga0114918, IMG submission 87015) | Deep subsurface microbial communities from Baltic Sea to uncover new lineages of life (NeLLi) - Landsort_02402 metaG | ecosystem: Environmental > Aquatic > Marine > Oceanic > Sediment | place... | reverse complement strand
TAATCCGGGAGCTCAACCTGGGCGGCACGGAATGAGCCGGCTGCCGCGACCAGCGTCCTGCCGGCGGGATAGTGGCCCCGAATGTAAGCCGCGGCTTGGGCCGGTGGCGCGGGTGTCTGTGACAGAGAGGCGACCCAGGGTACGGCCTGAACAAGTAAGGCCAGGCTGGTGATCAGCATCACGGCTGTTCCGGCGAGCGGTCGGTTTCCGACACGTGCCCAGCCCGAGGCGATCAGCAATGCAAGGGGTGGGAGCAGGGGTAGGAGCAGCCGCGGACGATCCAGCGTCTCAACCACCAAGATTTGCACGGCGACGCTCAACACCCAAAGCCCGAGCCAGCGGGTTCGGGGTCTTCGCCAGTCGGCGTAGATCAGTCCGGGGAGCACCACCAGTGCCAGTCCAACGTAGCGCCAAGACGTTCGCAAGGGGGTGGGTGGGTAGACGCCAACGCCGATCAGGGATGTCAGCAGCGTATCCCCAAACGCGAACAGCCTGATGCGCAGCGCTTGGGGTATGGGTTCGGCCATGCCCAGCAGTGAGTCCGCTCTGCCGACGTGGGCGGCGTGTGTGCGGACGTGGTCAATGTAGGCTGAGAGCCCCCCTGTGGCGCCGGCTGTGGGGATGAGCCAAACCAGGCTGCCGGCGATGACGAGCGCTGTGGCTGCGCCCCAAACTCCCAGTGAGCGCCGGTGCACCAGATCGTCGATGAAGATGGCCAGGACCAGCAAGCCGACAGGAAGTGCGTTTTGAGGGCGCATCCCGAATGCGAGTCCGGTCACCAGCGCCGCGGCATAGGGCGGCTTGGGACGAGACTGGGCGGTCTGCCGGGTATGCCAGGCGACCCACTGCCAGAGGCTTAGCAGAATGATCGCCAACCCGGACATATCGCTTAGGGCTTTCTCACTGGTCAGCCAGCTCATAGGGACCAGGGCAAAGAGCAGAGCGCCAAACGCAGCCGTTAGCGGGCGGCCCGGGTCGAACATCTGTCCAAGACGACACACCAGCAACGTCGCCATCGTGCCGCTTAGGACGCTAAGCAATGTCAGTGCTGCGACCTCGCTCGGCGACATGGCGTAGAGCGCGCGTGCCAGTGCGACATAGACCGGGAATCCCGGCGGCTGGGGTTGTTGCAGCGTGAGATCGAAATCCTCAAGGGCCAGTGCGAAGCTGTAGCTGTCGAAGTCATCGAGGCCCAGGCTGCGGAAGGGAAGGTACAGCAGCAACGTGGTGGCCAGGACCACGATGGGTAGTATCCAGCCTCGGGGGAGAGGCCCCGCCGAGCGACGTGGCGTTTGCTTGGTCATTGGCACGGAGTATACACGCTCCCGGTTACGTTGACAACGCATCTCCGTATGTTATAATCTCGGTGTGTTTGCCGTTTCATCTCTCGTGAACGTAGTCGCCGCCGGCGTTCAGCAGTCTTGCGACGCCGCCGGCTGATTCTGTGGTGTCATATGCGAGAATCCATTCCAAGAAACAGGACTGTGTGCTGTGCACAAACAGTTCCAAGGAGGCACAAGCTCATGATCGGCAAAAAGCTCCAGATGGCGATGTCGCTGTTCCTGGCGGCGTTCACCCTGTTTGCGCTGTTCCCGGCTCTGGCGGTTCAAGCTGCTGAGGTAGAGAGCCCTTATCGCCAGGATGCCGGAACCAACCTGCTGGTTAATCCCGGCTTTGAGGGTATTGGTCGATCTATTGACAATTCTACGCCGAACCTCGGTAACTGGACCCGCGACACATTCACCGGCGCCCAATACGGCGAGATTTTTACGCCGGAAGGTTGGGTGACGTGGTGGGAAGAAGGCGAGTACAAGCGGCCTGAGTGCCACGTGATTGCCAACGAGGCGCCCTTCATCGGTGATCCGCCCCGGATCTATGAAGGGTACTATAGCGGGATGTGCTTCACCTTCTTCGGCAAGCAGAACGCGGGATACTACCAGGTCGTCCGGAATGTCCCAGCGGGTTCCCAGGTTGAGGCTTCGTTCTATGCGCACGCCTGGTCTTGCAGTGATGATAACCCTCCGCTCTCGTGCGGTGATCCCTACTCGTTCTCCTTCCTGGTAGGTATTGATCCCAACGGTGGTACTGATCCTTTCTCCGCGAGTATCGTGTGGAGCTCCCCCTATTTCGTCTACGATACCTACGGTAAGGTCGGCCCCGTTCGGGCGACGGTCGGTGGTGCCGGCGCTGCGACGATGTTTGTCAAGGCCTACGGCAAGTGGTCGCTGAAGCACAATGATGCCTACTTTGACAACATGGCCCTGACGCTGCTGACGCCGGCGGAGACGCCCACACCGACGCCCGAACCCCCCCCGCCGACGTCCGAGACTCCCCCCACACCGCAGACCACGCCGACTCCGCGTCCCGATGGGGCTATCGTGCATGTGGTGGTCGCCGGTGATACGCTGTTCGGGTTGGCGATCGCCTACGGGATTGACGTGCAGCAGATCTATGACCTGAATAACCTGGATTCGAGCAGCCTGCTGTCTATCGGCCAGGATATCGTGATCTCGGTGTCGGGTGATATCGTGCCGACGCCTACGCCACAAGTACCTGAGGAGACGGTGGAGGCTGAGCAGCCGGCAGATACAACAGCCCCGCCCGCCGACGGGAACGGTGATTTGCCCGCTTCGCCGGCTACCGGGAAGGCTGCGGTCTGTGTGTTGGCTTTCCACGATGACAATGGTGATATGTTCAGGCAGCCCGCAGAGGGTGAGATGCTGTTGCCGAATGCACAGCTCAACATGCTGGCGCAGAGTGGCCCGGTGGACAATCACACGACGGATGGCATCAGTGAGCCGTGGTGTTTTGACAACCTCGAGCCGGGGAACTATATCCTGCGGCATATGCCGCCTCCCGGATACGCGCTTACTGATGGCGGGCAGATGAACTTCGTGCTGGGCGCGGATCAGGTGCTGAACGTCGAGCTGGCATATTCCCGCGGCGACGGGGTGGCTGATCCCGACGCGCCCGACGTAGCACCAGCTGATGAAACCGAGAACGACGCCGGCGGTTCAGGCGTGACCAATGTGCTGAACGTCGTGCTCCGCGTGAGTGGCTTTATCGTCCTGGCGCTCGCGATTGCGGTACTTGTCCTGTTCGTGCTTTCGCGACGCTCCGCATAACAGCGTCTCCAAGCAAGGCTATAGCGAAGCAGGCCATCGGTTTTCCGATGGCCTGCTTCTTTGGTGTGGGTGATTCTGAGCCCAAGAGCTCAACAGAGGGACCTGGCACTATGGTCCGCTTTCAGCTTGTGGAGCCTAGATGACCGTTCGCTGTTTGAGGGTGCTTACCTACTATTCGTCGTCATCATCGTCGTCCTCGTCCTCCTCATCCTCATCGCCATCGTCGTTCTCATCCCAGTCGATGTCATCTGCAACCACATCACCATCATCGTCGAGATCATCGTTGAGATCGCGAACGAACTCCTCGTCCTCAAATTCGAAGACGGCTTCCAGCTCGAGCGGCACGGGATTCAGGACTTCCAGCTCAGCATGACAGGATTCGCAATAGATGTGATCCCACCGCTTCAAGCCTTCACGGAACGTCAGCTTCTGACCACACTCCGGGCAACGGGCCATGGTTTATCTCCTTAGCCAAGTTTGGTTCGGTCTCACTATATCGAAAAAAAACGCTGAAGTCAACAGTTTTGACATCTTCACTGACTGTGATAAGATTTTGGACAAAGCAGGTTGTGATCTTATGCTCGCATTGTCTCCGTTTAGGGCTGCGGACCGCATACATACCAGACGCCGTTATACGATCTTCGATTATTAAGGCGTTGGCGCGTAGGGGGCTGTTGCCTTTGAGATAGCAGGCACCTTCATAAAGGGGCGACCTGCCATGGTCGCCCGTCACCATATCATGGAGTACTTATTATGGATTCTAAACAAGTCAGGGCTCTTTTTCGGATCGTCGGTGCTCTTGTCCTCGGTTCTTTCGGCATCGCTCTGGGGTCGCAGCTGGAGCATTTTCCCGTAATCCCTGCATCAGCCTACCAATACATCATGGCTTTTGCCGGTCTGGTAGGTGGTGTGCTGGGCTGGATATTCACGCCACGATTGGTGCTCAGGCCGTTCAATCGCTTTCGACGCTTTGTTGATCAGGTTGACAACGTTCCTGCAGCGGTGATCTTGGCGGGTGCCGCCGGGTTGTTTGTCGGCCTGGCCTTTGGGGCCATCGCTGCTTACCCCGTCTCTCACCTCCCCGAACCTTTGGGTCAGTTCTTGCCTTTCTTCATCGCCGCCGCCTTCGGCTATGCCGGTCTGACCATCATGGTCGCGCGTCCCGACCTCCTACAGGGTGTTCGCGATCGTTTCTCAACCAAAGAACGCGGGCCGGAGCCGGGCAAGAAAGAGGTCACGGCCACGCCGATGGGGATCTTGCTGGATACCAGTGTTATCATTGATGGGCGTATTGCTGACATCTGCAGAACGGGGTTCATTCAGGGGGAGTTGGTGGTGCCGCTCTTCGTGCTGAATGAGCTGCAGCACGTGGCTGACTCTGCAGATACGCTGCGCCGCAATCGTGGTCGCCGTGGTTTGGAGATCCTCCGACAGCTGCAGGAGGAGTCACCTGTGCCGGTGCACCTTGTCGACGAGGATATGCCGGCCGTGCGCGAGGTTGACGATAAACTGATCGCGCTGGCCAAAGCGATGGATGCGGCCATTCTCACCAACGACTACAACCTCAATCGGGTGGCTGAGCTCCAGTCCGTGCGGGTTCTGAATGTCAATGAGCTAGCCAACGCCGTCAAGACTGTGTTGCTCCCGGGAGAGACGTTCACTATTCACGTGCTCCAGGAAGGGAAGGAGTACAATCAGGGTGTCGGGTATCTGGATGACGGTACGATGGTAGTGGTAGAGGATGGTGCCGCCTATATCGGAACCACCATTGACTTGACGGTGAATAAAGTCCTGCAGACAGCGGCCGGTCGGATGATCTTTGCGCGCCCCAACGATTTCGAGTCCTAGTCACCCATAAGGGGATCTGACGTGGCACTCAAGGTTCACAACTTCCTCTCTCGAAAGCTTGAGCGATTCCGGTCTATTGATCGTGAGCGGGTCACCATGTACGTGTGCGGCCCGACTGTCTACGATCATGCCCACCTGGGGCACGCGAAGAAATATGTGGTCATGGATGTGGTCGCCCGGTATCTCAAGCTACGGGGATACGAGGTGCGCTGCGTCCACGGCTTCACCGACATCGGCCACATAAAGGATGGGGAGGAAGATCGTCTGGCATCGGGGGCCCGGCGGTTGGGCATCATGCCTATGGAGTTGGCTGACACCTATATCTGGAGTTTCCACGACGATATGGATGCTCTAGGGGTGCTGCGTCCCAACATCTCCGCACGGGCTTCGTGTCATGTCCCCCGGATGATTACCTGGATCGAGGATCTTGTCGACCTTGGCCGCGCCTACGAAGCCGGCGGCTCTGTCTATTTCTCTGTGGACCGGTCTGCTGATTACGGCAAGTTGTCGCAGCAAGCTTCCGGCACGCAGCAGGCCAATTCCGACCTCGATAGGGAGCAGGATAAGCGCAATCCAGCGGACTTCGTGTTGTGGCGGTCGGTAGATTCTGAGAACCCTCTGCGCTGGCCGAGCCCGTGGGGGCAGGGGGCTCCTGGTTCGCACGTCGCCTGTTCGGTGATGGCGAACACCTATTTAGGCAAGACCTTCGACATCCACGGGGGGGGGCTCGGCGACCTCGTGCTACACAACGATTGCGAGCTTGCCCAATCTGAGGCGCACAACGGCGTGCCTTCTGCCAGGTACTGGCTCTTGGTGGGCGATTTGCGTGTCGCCGGTCAGCGGATGAGCCGGAGCCTGGGTAATCACCTGACCATCAAGGATGCTCTCAAGCTCTACTCCCCCGAGGCGATCCGCTACTTCTCGTTGTCTACGCCTTACCGTGAATCTTTTGATTTCCGCCGGGACGCGCTGCAAGCTGCCCAACGTTATGTGGATCATTTGCATCAGACAGTGCGGCACCTCCGGTGGCGGATGCAGGAGACGCTTCCATCTATGGGGTCAGGCACTGCAGCCTTCTCGAGTTTCGCATCGCTACCGGACTACCGTGATGACTTCTGCGATGCTATGGACGATGACTTTGACACGTCACGAGCCCTGACCGTGATCTTTGATCTGGTCGCAGAAGTGGACACTGCGCTGATGGCAGACCGTGAGGCCAGCCTGGGCACACTGTCGACAATGGATAAGTTTTTCCGCGATCTCGCCGGCGATGTTCTAGGTATCCTGCCTGAAACGGTGGAACTGTCAGGGGAGGGGAAGCTTGTTGAGCAGCTGGTTGAGACGCTGCTGGAGCTGCGATCCAATCACATCGCTGCCAGGCAATGGAGCCAGGCGGATGCTATTCGTAGTAGACTGGATGAGATCGGTGTGACTATCCAGGATGGTCCGCAGGATACATCCTGGCGATTGAAGGGTAGCTAAGGATATGCGAGAGACACTTTACGGTCGGCACGCTGTGTGCGAGTCGCTGCGAGCTGCACGGCGGCATGCTTACCGGCTGGTGATGGCCAAGGGTATTGGGCAGACAACCATCACCGAGGAGATCATGTCGCTTGCGCATGACCATAGTGTGCGCATCGATGCGGTGCCGCGCAACGAATTGACCCAGATCGCCGGCACCGAGCAGCATCAGGGCGTTGCTCTGCAGACCTCACGGTATCCCTACACTAGTGTTGACGAGATGCTCGACCTGGCACAGGCGCGCGAGGAACAACCACTGCTGCTGCTGCTGGACTTGATTCAGGATGTTCACAACGTCGGCAGTCTTATCCGCACGGCTGAAGCTGTGGGTGTACACGGTGTGATTGTGCAGGTCCGTCGGGCCGCCGGAATCACGCCGGCAACTGTCAATACGTCGTCCGGAGCTGCCGAGCACTTGCTTATCGCCCAGGTCACCAACCTAGCGCAGGAGATCGAGCGGCTGAAAACGGCTGAGATCTGGATCGCCGGTCTGGAAGATGTGAGCGGTGCGCAACTCTACACTGAGGTCTCTTTGACGGTTCCGCTCGGCATTGTGGTCGGCAGTGAGTCCGACGGGCTGCGGCGACTGGTTGGGGATCGCTGCGATTGGCTGATGCGTATGCCGATGCGTGGGCATATCAACTCGCTCAACGCGGCTATTGCCGGATCAATTGCGCTCTACGAAGTGCTGCGGCAGCGCACGGTGGAGTAGACTACATCTCGACCTAGGTCATTGGGTGCCTAGTGCCTTCGGACGGCCGGTGACCACTCGTGGATGCCATAATACGGCGCTGTGGCGAGCGGGGAGGCTCCACCGCGCGCGACGGGCTATGGGGGGAGCATGCTCTACATCTTTGACCTGGATGGGACACTGGCCGAGACTTATGGTGAAGTAGTGCTGCCGGGTGTCGCGGAAAGACTGACGGCGCTGGCGGCGCGGGGTGACTCGTTTGCCGTGGCGACAAACCAAGCTGGTCCGGCCTGGCGATTGGCCACCGGCGAGGCGAAATACCCGGATCCTGCCGCATTGGGCACACGCTTGGCGCGGATCGCCCAGAAGCTGCCTCCATTGATCTCGGTGCCTTGGTATGTGGCGATTGGAGACGGAAGACTTGAGCTATCCTCCAAGGAGTATCAGACGATAGAGAGCGCGATGTGCAAGGCTTCGGAGGCGCTCAACCTGCATATCGCCGCCGATCTTGCGTGGCGTAAGCCGGGGCCAGGGATGCTGCGTGCGGCTTGTGCTCGCCACAGGAGTTCCGTGTGCCAAGCGCTCTTCGTGGGTGATTCGGATGCAGATGCCGGGGCTGCCAAGAATGCAGAGATGCGCTTTGTGTTCGCCGACCGTTTCTTTGGATTGGGAGATGTTGTGAGCCCGGGTCTCGATCTCCAGAGTGACATCTGCGGCGGTAAGCGGACGACCTAGAACTCGAGGATCATCTGCTGCAACGTGCGGTGGTGTCCGAATCCGATCGCTGTCAGACGATCAACAAGTGGCGACTGCTCTGGGACCATCGCGATGGCCGGCCACGGGGGGAATCGTTTCATCCGGTCCAGACACTGATTCACGATCTCTTGCGCATCGCGGTCGCCTGGTTCAGGGGCTGCGAGCAGCTCCCAGACGTGGAATCGGAAGCGGCGATCTGTTTTGAGCTGGATCGCCATAGTTACAGCGCCCGTTTCATCCTCGTGAAGGACTGCTTGTTCTCTCTGGCGACCTAGCCAGAGGCTGAGGTGGTGCTCAAGTCTGCCGAATTGGAAGGGCTGTGCTGCGATCTCCAGCACCAACCGCTGGTCATAGCTGTGCATCATGGCAGCCATGCGCTTCCAGTGTGTGTCATCTTGGGGCTTTGAGCGGCGCCACACCAGGGCCGGCTGGGGGGGGCGGGGCCACTCCATGCCGTCGGGCCTCAGCAGATGCACGGTTCTACCGACCGGTCGGAATCCGAGGTGCTCGTAGAGCCGGCAGGCGACGAGATTGTTGGCGCGAACCTCAAGCCCTACCCACCGCGCGTCCTGTTCTTGCACAGCCTGAATGGCCCGTTCCATCAAGGCTCGCGCGATCCCGTGCCCGCGCCAGTCGGGGTGAACGACGACGTTGCCGATCATACGGCCGTGATGGCTGCGAGGTTGGGCGTGACGCAAGGAGAGGTTGCCTATGACTTGGCCATCCTCTACCCATACGAATCCAACCGGGTTAGGGCCAGTGCTGTGGACCGCACGGCTGAGTGTGTTGGACCGGGCAATCTGACGCATCTGGCGCAGCATCTTCCAGCCCTGCGGGTCCAGTTCGGCCCGGAATCCGATCTCGATAAGGTCCAGGACAGTAGGCATGTCGCGTCCAGGGTCGATCGGCCTAATGTGCGGCTGCGTGTGCCCTATGATATTGGGCCTCCTGACGTGAGCCTCGTGTGTTTGATCGGAGTCCTGTTGGTGGCGGCTGCTCCGACAACCAAGTGTCGAGTATCTCGGTGACCTTGGGTGCTTGGCATTACGGGTCTATGCGATTGTAGATTTAAACGCTGTATGGGTCAAGGCTGTTTGGATGGTGGGTGCCACAAAGCCAAAACTGCAATCGGCCTTCAGGTGTGCAGGTTCTAATCTGGTTTCTGTCCCGAAGATGGAACGCTCCCTGGATGGTTAGTATTGCGTATCCTGTTCCCAATACTATAATGGGGTAGGAAGGTACTCTACTTGGAGGAGATTTATGAGACATACAAAGCTGCTGATGCTGACACTGCTTGCACTCTTGGTCGTAGTATCCGCTTGTGATTCGACGTCCCCAACCCCTGTGCAGGCGCTACCGACGGCGACGTCACAACCTGAGGCGACCCCGCCCGAATCGACAGCGACGCCAGTCCCTGCTCCGACCAACACCTCGGAGCCTTTGGCCGCTGTGGTCAACGGACAGCCGATTCCGCTGGCGGAGTATGAACGCCAAGTCGCACGCTATGAAGCTTCCATGGTTGCGGCGGGGCAGGATCCCAGCACGCCCGAAGGACAGAGCGCGTTGGCTCAGGGGCGGCAGTGGGTGTTGGACTTAATGGTGGAGCAGATGCTCATCGAACATGCGGCGACTGCAGAGGGCCTTGTTGTGAGCGGTGCTGATGTCGACGCTACGATTGCCGGGCTGCGTGCTGATATCGGTGATGAGGCGTTCGATGCATGGTTGGTCCAGGAAGATATGACGGTGGAGGAGATGCAGGAGCGACTCCGCGGGGATATGTTGGCCACGCAGATGGCCAATCGCGTCGCCGAGTCCATCCCGGCACGTGCGGAGCACGTGCATGCCCGTCACATCATTGTAGCCACTGAGGAAGAGGCCCGTCTGATTCTGAGCCAGCTGCAGGCCGGCGGTGACTTCGCTTCATTGGCACGTACGTATTCGCAGGATATCAGCACCCGTGATCTCGGTGGCGATTTGGGCTTTTTCCCTGCCGGGGTGTTGACCTCCAAGGAAGTCGAGGTCGCAGCTTTCGCGTTGCAGCCCGGACAGTTGAGCGATGTCGTCCCGAGCAACCTAGGTTTCCATATAGTGCAGGTAGTGGAGCGGGTCCCGGACCGCGAAGTCGATCCTGAGAACCTACGTCTGCTGCGGGACCAGGCTGTACGCGCCTGGCTGGATGGCCTAAAGACCTCTGCAGACATTCAGATCTTTGTAGTTCCTGAATCCTAGGAGGAGACCATGGGGCGGCGGGAAGGTATCTTCAATCTGCTAAGCTTGGTGATGTTGGGGCTGACGGTCATCACGCTTTTGTGCTTCATCTCAATCGCCATCAATCCGTACTTGCCCTTCAACCCCTTCCCGCCTGAGCTAGAGATGGTTTTGGTGGCCACGACGACTGCAACCCCCATTGCCACAGATGCTCCGGCATCGACGTGGACGCCGACGGTCACGCCAACGGTCACACCTACGCCGCCGGCGAGCTTCACGCCGACCGTCACGCCGACGCCCGAGCCTACCACGCCGCCGCCGACCAAGGCCCCCACAGCGACACCGACGCCACGTGTCACGCGCTCTCCGTATCCCTTCACGTATGATCTTGCCTATGAAACCCCGTACTATGGTTGTTCCTGGATGGGGGTAGCCGGCACGGTGGAGGATATCGATGGGAACGCGCTGGTGGGATACCCGATCCATGTCTGGGGTGGCGGGATCGACATGGTAGTCACCTCGGGTGACAAGCAGCTGTATGGTGATTCGGGGTGGGAGCAGTTCTTCGATAACTCCCCGAAAGACGTCCGTGGCGTCTTCCGGGTCCAGATTCATGCCAAGTATGACCCTAATCATCCGCCTGTTTCCCGGGAGATTGTGCTCGATTTCGAAGGCTATTGCTCTCGATCTCTGGCACGGATTGTGTTTGTGCAGAATCACTGATGCCGACGCTTTACATCGTAGGTACCCCCATCGGGAACCTCGAGGATATCACGTTACGGGCTTTGCGGGTGCTCAAAGAAGTCCAGCTGATTGCTGCTGAGGACACCCGCAAGGCCGGTATTCTCCTGCGCCACTACGATATCTCAGCCCCGCTGACATCGTTCTTTGAGGCCAATGAGCGCCGCAAGGTCCGCGAGATCCTGGACGCGCTTGCTATAGGTGATGTAGCCTTGATCTCCGATGCCGGTATGCCCGGTATATCCGACCCGGGCTATCCACTGGTGCGCGAAGCCATCGAATGTGGATATCCCGTCGTGCCTATACCCGGTCCCTCGGCACACACCGCTGCATTGGTGATCTCCGGTCTGCCCATCGACCAGTTCATGTTTTTGGGATTCCCGCCGCGTAAGCATCCCGAGCGGTTGTTTGAGGGCCTGGTCGGAAGTGCGGTGACGTTGGTCCTCTATGAAGCCCCGCATCGCTTGCAGCAGACCCTTGAGGCGATACTGCAGACGTTGGGGGACCGCGACATCGCGCTGTGTCGCGAACTGACCAAGATGTATGAAGAGGTCTGGCGTGGGCGGGTCAGCGACGCATTGACCTGGATCGACGAGAACCCGCCGCGGGGGGAGTTCACCTTGGTGGTGGCCGGTGCTTCGGGAGAGTCTGAGCGGTGGCGCGAGGCACGCGTATGCGAGGCGCTGGCGACGCGCATGGCTGAGGGATTGAGCCGGTCACAGGCCGCCCGCGAGATCGCTGCCGAGTCCGGATGGCGCCGGCGCGAGATCTATGATCTCGCGTGATCCACGATCCGCCGAACGAGGGCCTGGTTCAGAATTGGGGCGAATACTCAGAGAGGGCTGATCGCTAGACCATCGGAGTGCTACTGGCCCGCTCCGAGCCGCGCCTTGGTAGTTTTGGCCCTGACGATGGTCGGCATGGTGAACGGCCATGGGCCAAGACTGCTCCCCAGCGGTCAGGTTACACAGAGGTTTATCTGGTTATTTCTCCTGGAGTGAAACACTCCCCCGACCGACTGAGATCAGGAAATTCCCTATCCGGCAGATACGGTGTTGCCGCTGCCGTGGTCGAGGATTAGCGGGCCTTCGGGCAGACGGGGTGACGTGTCCGGATGGACTGATCCGGTTGTCTCAGCCAGAGACGCGCAGTGACTTCGTCCTCGGTCATCTGGTGGATCAGATCATCCACTGAGTCGAACCGCCATTCGGGCCGCAGTCGATTCAGGAAGTCCAGCCGCATCGGTTCCCCGTGGATGTCCTCCGAGAAGTCCAGCAGATAAGCTTCCACGGTTCGCGTGCCGTTATCGAAAGTCGGACGCGTCCCGACATTGGTGAGGGCGTCGAAGGTGCCGGACTTCAAGTGTGCTTGGCAGATATAGACGCCGTTCGCCGGCAGCAACCGGGTGCTTGGTACGGCCAGGTTGGCTGTCGGAAAGCCCAGGGTGCGCCCGCGTCTGTAACCGTGCACGATCTTCCCGCACAGGTGGAAACGATACCCAAGACAGCCGTTGGCTTCGTGGATGTTCCCCTCACTCAGCGCCCTGCGGATGCTGCTGCTGCTCACCCGCTTGCCTTCCCAGCGGACGGTGCCCTCGAAGACGTGCACGTCAAAGCTGAAGCGCCGGCCGGCGCTTCGTAGATAATCCACATCTCCTTCCTGGCCCCGGCCCAGTTTGAAGTCCGGGCCAACCCACAGCCCGCGCAGTTTGGCGTGGTTCAGAAGATCCTGGACGAAGTCTCCCGCCGATGTCTGCGTTAGAGCGCTGTTGAAGGGCAGGACGACAAGCCCCTCGACACCCAGGGATTCGAAGAGCGTCAGACGTTCTTCCAGCGTGGAGAGCAGCCGGTAACTATCAGGCTGGAGAACCTGTCCCGGCAAGGGATCAAACGTGATCACCAGCGGCAGTAGCCCCTGTGAATGGGCATCTGTCACCATGCCGCTTATCACGGCCTGGTGCCCTAGATGAACGCCATCGAAAGCTCCAATGGTGACACCGCTTGGTAGGGTCAGTTTGAGTTTCTTGAAGTCATCCCTGATCCACATAGTCCCCAGCTCCAGTTAGGTCTCATCTGCGCACAAACAGAGCTGTGCTGTTGCCTTTGCCCCGCTTGCGTTTCAGGGTGCGCAGATGCCGCCCGACGTCTTTCGATTTGATGAGACGGGTGATGGGTGTCGACCTACCGACAACCAGGATCCGATATCCTCGTTTCAGCCGGGTGGCCGCGGTGACCAGCGCGTGCTCCACCGCATCGGGACCTTCATCATCCCTGAGCGTGCCAACCACAAGGGTCGGATGGCTGTTTTCCGGTACGAACGAGGTCTCGTGATGCAGCCTAATGGCATCTTCCGAACAGCCGTTGTCGATCAGATTCTGTCTGGACGTGCGCAGGGCCAGCAGGTCTCGCCCCACCAGATCCAGCTGCTGAGGGGCGAACCGCTGCCAAAGCACGACGGGAAGAATGCCCTGCCCGGGGTTGAAGACGCAGAGTCTTTCGACCTCGTCATCGTCAAGATCCTGCAGGATGGGGTCCTGGAGTGCTTTGTAAGCCAGAATGGTTGCGTAGCTCAGCGTGTCGAATTCCGAGAGCCCGCGCATCGTCCGCAGCGGCAGTGTGGTTTCATCCAGGACGAATCTGATGGTCGCGCGATCGTAGAGCCCGTCATCCCAACTTAAGGGTGTGTCCGACGTATCTTGTTCGCCCGTGAATCGGTAGTGGAAGACGGCGTGTGCTGCCGTGGTCCGGTGCAGGAGCGTCTCAATACCAGGACTTGACAGGGTCTTTTCGACCAGTTCCTCAAGCGGCGAGACCACGACAACCGCGATCAGCCCGTTTGTCGAGACAACGCGTTCGACCCTGAGGAGGAGGGAGCGGATCACGGACTCTCCGGCCTTGCCGGGGATATTGGAGACGACCACATCAAAGTCCCGTTCGATCACGTCGTCGTAGCCCAGGCTGCCGTAAGCCCTGACGTTGGCGATGTTGTTGAGGGCGCTGTTGTGTTCGGCAAATATCACGGCCAACGCGTCGCGGTCCACGAGATGAATCTCGCTGTCGGGGGCGAGTTTCGCCAGTGCGAGTCCCAGGGGACCGTATCCGCAGCCAAGGTCCAGGATCTTCCGAGCATGACTCAGGTCGATGTCAACGAGGCTCTTGAGCAGATGCTGTGTGCCAATGTCGACCTGGTGACTGCTAAAGAGACTCTGGGCCACGGCAAAGTGCAGCGTTGTCCCTGCATAGCGGAAGTCTACCGTTTTCTTGGAGAAAGGATCTAGCATGTTCGACTCCATTTGGCGGTGGGCAGGTGGCACTATCCGTCAGAAGGCGGCAGGACCAGAGTCGGGCGGTACTGCGCATCCGATACGTTGGTGAGCACCGCGATCAGGTTGCCCTGGCGATCGTGGGCCTGGATGGATTCCGCGGCATCACTGGCCTGTAGGTCAATTCGTTGCCCATAGCGAAGTGCTCGCTCCTGCTCGGGCGTCATGATGGCCGTAGGCATGACACTGAGCGCTGTCTGGGGGGGCAGTAGCGCCTCAGCGAGGTCGCCCTCTGCATACAATTCCTCGAGCTCTGCCAGCGGCCGTGCCTGTGCGATTGTGAACGGTCCGCTGACCAGGCGCCGCAGCTCTCGAATATGTCCACCGCAACCGAGTTGCTGTCCGAGATCGTGGGCCAGGCTCCGAATATAGGTTCCAGATGAACATGCAACATCCAGCGTCAGATCCGGTGGCTGCCAATCAAGGATGTCGATGGCATGGATTGTGACCGCACGAGGCTCGCGCTGGATCTCTTTTCCCTGACGTGCAAGCTCATAGAGCTTGCGTCCCTTGACCTTGATGGCCGCATACATTGGCGGGATCTGCTCGATGGGGCCCACAAGAGTGGTGAGCGCGTCCTCAATAGCGGCGCGGTCTACGGTGACGGTTCTGTGCTCGGTGATGTCACCGTCGGCATCATAGGTGTTGGTGATCTCACCCATCCGCACGACACTGTAGTAGCGCTTGCTGCCGAGCATCGCGAACCGTGAGAGCCGGGTGGCAGGTCCCACCAGTACGACCAAGACACCGGTTGCCATTGGGTCAAGTGTGCCGGCATGGCCCACCCGGCGCGTGCGTGCTAATCGCCGCACGACATTGACGACGTCATGCGATGTCATCCCAGAGGGCTTGTCGACGACAAGCACGCCACTAATCATGGTCGTTGAGCGTCTCTCTCACCATCGCCAGCGCGCGTTCGACCGCAGTCTCGAGGGGGCCGGGTACACTGCATCCGGCCGCCTGCCGGTGGCCTCCGCCGCCAAGTGCGTGCGCGATTGGGGCTACGTTGTATCCAGGCCGCGCCCGGAAGCTGATTTTAACGGTGCCATCGCGCATCTCGATGAAGGTGGCGATGACTTTGGCCTCCGCAACCCGGCTGATGAGGTTGCCCAGGTTCAGGTCGTCGTGATCCTCGATGTTCAGCGCGATCTTCTCGGCGAGCGGGAACGTCGTCCAGGCAATTTTCCCATCGAGGTGCAGTCGCTGCAGGGCGGTGCCCCAAGCACGCATCTGGTCGAAGGGTACGGCGTCGAGGCTTTTCTGCATCACGGCGAGATAGTCACCGCCGGCCTCGATCAACTCGCCGACGGTCCGCAGGACGTCGGGTGTGGTGGTCTGGGTGCGCAGCCCGCGTGTATCGGTAAGGATGGCCGCCAGGAGACATGTAGCCATGTCGCCTGTCACCGGCACGCCCAAGGCGCTGATGACTTCGATGACGGGGAGAGCGGTTGCTGCCGCATCCGGGCGAACTAAGTTGACATCGCCGAAAGCGTTGTTGGTCTCGTGATGATCGATGACGACCAGCGGTAATTTGCCCCGCCAGCTTTCTCTGTAGATGCCACCGGTTCGTCCTAGATCGCTCATGTCGATGGCGGCGATGAGATCAATGTCAGCATCATCCGCTACGTCGGTGGCAAACGCCTCAGCTCCGCGGAGGTACATCAGGCTGCTGCTCAGGGGGTGCACACAGACCACCGTGGGCTCCTTGCCAAGCTCGATCAGCGCCAGGCGTAAGGCCAGCGCTGATCCGACTGTGTCGCCGTCCGGTCGCGGGTGCGCAATCAGGAGCGGGTGCTCACTCCTGAGGAGCAGCGAGGCTATCTGCTTTGCCGTATTCGATGGTGTTTTCGTCTGGGTCATCAGGCTGAGCGTCCTCGTTATGAAGCTGTTGCAGGATTTCATCAATCCGTGCACCGTGCGCCAGGGATGGATCGTAGATGAAGACAAGTTGTGGTAGATTTCGCAGTCGCAGGCCGGGTGCCATCTTGCTCCTCAGCCACCCGGCAGCGCCATCCAGCGCTGCCTGTACTTCCATAATCTCATCCTGTGTGCCGATGATGCTGTAGTAGACCTCGGCACGCGTCGTGTCCCGGTTGACGCTTACGTCGGTGATGGTCACCTCGGTAAGCCTCGGATCGTTGCTCTGTTCCATCAGCAACTGCGTGACTGTACGTCGGATAAGCTGGTTGATGCGGCTTATGTACTTCTTTCCCATGGATTCCTCCCAAAGCGGCCTATTTCGCTTCGACACGCTGCATAACGTAGAATTGCAGGCGATCGCCGACCTCTAGGGCGTTATATCCGTCGATCTTGATGCCGCACTCGAAGTTCTGTCGCACCTCACGGACATCCTCCGTGAATCGCTTCAGAGATTCGATGCTGCCGTCGTGTAGGATCTCGCTATTGCGGAGCACGCGGATCTTGGCATTGCGCCGGCCGATGCCGCGGGTGATGAAGCACCCGGCGATGGTGCCGATGCTCGAGATGGTGAACAACTGGCGAACCTCCGCTTCCCCGATCAGCACGGGTTGATAGGTGGGCTCAAGCATACCTTTCAGGGCTTTTTCGACGTCATCGACCAACCGGTAGATGATCTCGTAGATCTGGATATTCATGCCTTCCGCGTCGGCCATACGCTGTGCGGAGCTATCGGCGGAGACACGGAAGCCCAAAACGATGGCGTCAGACGCCAGAGCAAGGTTTATGTCCGACTCGCTGATATTGCCGGCTGCAGCGTGAATCACATTGACCTTGACGTCGGCTTGGCTCAGCCGCTTGGCGCTGTTGACAATCGGTTCAATGGAGCCCTGGACGTCGGTCTTGAGTACGATGTTGAGTTCCTTGATCTCACCCTCGCGGATCGCCGAGGAGAAATCATCCAGCGACAGCGGGCGGGTCGCGCGGGCCAGCTCGCGTTGTCTGGCTCTCTGGCTGCGCTTCTCGGCGATGGCGCGGGCCGTGCGCTCATCCTTAACGGTCTCCAGAAAATCGCCGGCCATCGGCACGTCGTGAAGGCCGATGATGACGGTCGGGGTTGCCGGCGGCGCGGTTCGATGCCGGTCATTGTGCTCGTCCTCCAATGCGCGGACCTTGCCCCATGTCTGCCCGACGACCAATACATCACCGGTGTGCAGGGTGCCGTTCTGAATCAAGACCGTGGCCAATGGGCCACGCCGCTTGTCCAGGCGGCCTTCGAGGACGGTACCGACGGCCGCGCGTGTGGGGTTGGCCTTGACGCCGACCTCATCCGCAACCAGGATGATCGCTTCGAGCAAATCCTCCAGGCCCAGCTTCATCGTCGCGGAGACCGGGATGATCATAGTGCTGCCGCCCCATTCATCGGGGGTGAGTCCCAACTCTGCGAGCTCCTGCTTCACCACCTCGGGGCGTGCATTGGCCTTGTCGATCTTGTTGAGTGCCACGATGATCGGCACGTGTGCGGCACGCGCGTGGTTGACGGCCTCAATGGTCTGAGGCTTGACGCCGTCGTCGGCAGCCACAACCAGGATGGCGATATCCGTTGTATTGGCACCGCGGGCGCGCATCGCTGTAAAGGCCTCGTGACCGGGTGTATCCAAGAAAGTGATCCGCTTGCCCTCGTGCTTGATCTGATAGGCGCCGATGTGCTGAGTGATCCCACCGCTTTCGCCGGTGGCTACGTCGGCGTGCCGGATGGCATCCAGCAGGGACGTCTTGCCGTGATTGACGTGACCAAGAACCGTGACGACGGGAGGGCGATCCTTGAGGTCTTCGGGCTTTTCGTCCGCCAGCAGGATCTGCCAGGCGGAAAGCTCGGACTCGGCTTCCTGGTCGAGCTCCGCATAGGGTTGTTTGGCCTCAAAGCCAAACTCGGCAGCGACAATGGCGGCAGTGTCAAAATCTACCTGCTGGTTGATGCTTGCCAGTACACCATTGCTCATCAAGGATTTGATCAGCGCTATGGGGGTCTCCCCCAAAAGGTCCGCAAGATCCCGTACCGTGATGACCTCGGGAATTGTTATTTCGTTTTCCGCCATATGTCTTTCTCCTTTGCCCGTTCTCATGAGCTGTGCACTCAAGGCGACGGCCCGTTCTCATCACATAGCACCGGAAGCGACTCCGCATACGCTTGAAGCGATGCAAGCGCCTCGGGCGTTGGTTGTATACGCAGTGCGCGCTTGAGACTGCCTTGCTTGAGCGCCGTCTGCCAGCAGCTGTGCTGACGGCATAGATAAGCGCCCCGTCCGTTCTGTTTGCCCGTTTCATCTACTCCTATGGTCCCGTCAGGCAGAAGCACAACGCGCACGAGTTCGCGTTTCGGCTTTGTCTCTCGACATGCCACGCAGGTTCTCAATGGGACATGTCTCTGTTTGGGCTGACCTTTTTTCTTCACCATAGTCACAATCCAGTTGTGCCCAGCTACGACTGACACGAAAAACGGGACGCTGAAGATACCTTCGGCGTCCCATCATCCAGGACCAGAGTGGCCTGTGAGATACTGCTCTCTACCGTCGTTGCAGTCGTCTCAGCATGATATTTCGTGCCCAGATTGAGATCCGGGTATCGCGACAGGACCCACCAAAGGATTCATGACACTGTGCCAATCAGGCTAAAAGTCTTCGTTATACTCGCCCCAGGAATCGGACCCGCTGCGGTGTTTCCTCACGACAAACGTTTCTCCGCTGGCATCGTCGTACAGGACCGTGCGCCGGCGTCGTTTCTTGTCCTGACGGTCACCCGATTCTGAGATATCGGTGCCTTCTTCCTCATCTTCGTCTGTAAAAACAATATCGTCAAGACTCGCCGCAAAGTCCTCGTCCTCCAACGCCTCAACTTCGAGAGCCGTCTCTTCCGAGTCCTCATCGAGCTTGTCAACATCGTCCGCCTGCTCTGTTTCGGCGACCGGCTCGTCTGTCGCGGCCGCGACCTCTTCGCCCGTCGTCTCTTCTGCCACCAAATCCCTGGCGATGACCGGTTCCTCTGCCTCGGTTGCAGTTTCCGCTTCTGCTGTGGGTTCAGCGACCTCAGCCTCCACAGCGGTGTCAACCGTGACTTGTTCATCTTGAGTGTCGCCCTGGCCCAGCAACTGGAGCCCACTGGTCTCCACCGCATCTTTGATCTCGCGTAGTGCCTTGACGCCGATCCCGTTGATCATAAGCAGCGGTTCATCGCCAACAGACAGTTTCTCCATCACGTCGCCGATGCTTTCCAGTCCGCTGGCCATGAGGTGATTGTGAACCCTCCTAGACAGACCGAGTTCCTCCAGCGGCACTTTGAAGGCGCCCCGAGGCACGCGGGCCTGCGCTTCCTGTTTAGCTTTCACACGGTCGGCGTCTGCGTCGCGCTGTGCCAGCTGCCGTGCTCTTGCCTGGCTTGAGCCGGGGCGCTCGGCATTCCGTCGTGCGATGAGTGCTTCGCGGACAGACTTGATCACCGTGCCGATGATGTTGCGTTCCTCATCGGTGTAGGGATAACGATCTGCCTCGTGGGTGCGCATGATTGCCGCAAGACGTGGGATCAGCGCGGCTTCGTTCCGCAGTGCATCCAGCAAGTCGGGCGTCTGGTTGACCTGGTCAAGGGCCCACATCGCTGCCTCTGTCGCGCCTTGGATATCAATGCGCCCGTTCGTCAACTTGGCGGCGAGGCGTGCGTTCTGTCCCGAGCGCCCGATGGCGAGGGATAGATGCTCGTCAAGTACAGCGACAGACGCGGTTCGCCCGCCGGGGTGATGTTCATCCAGCGTCACACTGACGATCTTGGGAATACTGAGCGCATTGCTGATGAATGTCTCAGGATCTTCATCCCACTGTACAACATCGATCCGCTCACCGTGCAACTCGTTCGAGATTGTCTGGATGCGCATACCGCGCATACCGATACAGGCTCCGACCGGGTCGATGCCTGCCTGCCTTGCGGAGACGGCAACCTTCGCCCTCGTCCCAGCTTCGCGCGCTACAGCGTTGATCTCCACCTGGCCGTTGCGGATCTCCGGCACCTCAATCTCCAGCAGCCGGCGCAGCATCAGCGGGTGACTGCGGCTGACAATGATCTCAGGGCCTCTCGATGTGCGGCGCACCTCCAGAACGTACACACGGATTTTCTGATGCAGTACGTACCGCTCTCCGGGGATCTGTTCGCGGCGCGGCATCTGCGCCTCTTCCGTGCGCTCCAGATGCAGGGTCACCCCTCTTGGGTTGACCGACTGCACGGTGCCAATGATGATCTCATTTTCCTGCCGGCTGAAGCGGTTGAATTGGCTCTCACGCTCCGCTTCCCGAAGTCGCTGTGTGATCACCTGTTTGGCTGTTTGTGCGGCAATACGGCCGAAGTTGCTCGGCGTGACATCCACCATCAAGATGTCGTCGACCTGCACGTCGGCTTTTCGCTTGCGCGCTGCCACAAGTCGAATTTCGACCTGAGGGTCCTTAATTTCTTCTTCTACGACGACTTTCTCGATATGGATGCGCGCCAGCCCGGTCTCCAGGCTAATCTCAGCCTCTATGTTTTGGGTTGCAGGAATCTTCCAGTCACGTCTGTACGCAGTCGCCAAGGCTGCCCGAATCGCATCCAAGACGACCTCTTTCGGCAAGCTGTATTCAGCACAGACCTGGCTAAACGCCAGGGCGAACTCGCTCTTCATTAAGAATCTGCCTCCCCGTTCTGTTTCAAGGGTGTCTACAAAGAAAAGTGGGGCTCGCCCCACTTTCGAGTGTTACTATACTCCACTCCTTTTGAGAGGATTATAGCATAACCAAATCGAATAGACAAGGTTCCCTGGAAGCCCACATATCAAGGTAGGGTGCCCGCCGCTACTTACGGGGGAGACGGGGCAAGGCCAGCAGCACGATGCTCGATCTCGCCTCAACTTCGTAGGTGTTCGATGTGATAGCGGGCGCTTCTCCCTCGCTATGGATGTCGTTGGGCGCGGCCAATGATGTATCGATGATGCGGTGCCATTGTAATTCCGGATTGTCCGCCAGCGCAGGTGGCGGAAGCTCAAAGATCAGGGGCTGCCAATAGGCGTTCAGAATGATGTGGAGGTGCTCGCCGTCGTGTGGTGATTGCAGTTCAAGCGCCAGACTGTGAGAGTTGTATGCCCAATCGGGCTGATCGAGCCCTACGCCGTGCCAAATAAGCCGCGGAGCTGAGTTCCCCTCCGAAGTATGCCAGAATGCCTCCTTGCGGAAGACCTCAAGGCCTTGTGTGAACGTGATGAGCCGGCGAACAAAGCGCAGGAATCCTGGATAGAGGTCGGGGTGCTCCCAGTTGAACCAGCCAATCTGGTTGTCCTGGCAGTAAGCGTTGTTGTTGCCCTGTTGCGTGCGCAGGCATTCATCCCCCATCAGAATCATCGGCGTTCCCTGGGCGATGAAGAGAATGGTTAGGAAGTTGCGAGCCTGTTTCTGCCGCAATGCCTTGATGGCCGTGACCATGGTCGGTCCCTCCAAGCCGCAATT
>Ga0114918_10001389_pt1 | contig 21648 bp, 26 predicted proteins | sample LantaG_FD_87015 | JGI IMG/M metagenome (GOLD analysis project Ga0114918, IMG submission 87015) | Deep subsurface microbial communities from Baltic Sea to uncover new lineages of life (NeLLi) - Landsort_02402 metaG | ecosystem: Environmental > Aquatic > Marine > Oceanic > Sediment | place... | reverse complement strand
CTGCTGAAGTGCAGCTATTTCCTGTTGGTTTATATCTACTTTTACCATTATTTACCACGTCCTTTACTTCGTGTAGTTTTACAATTTCCGCGCCCGCGATTTGCGCGTGTGCCCCCGCCACTGCCATTGTGCTTTGGTACGCCTTTTTTGGTTATTTTTTCACTTCCTGATTGGCGGCCTCTAGGGCTTTCATTTTTTCATATGTCTTGCCGCATCTCGGACAGACTATTTTGGTGCCTATCTTAGGCATTTTTCCTGCCGGCCCGGTTACTTTGGTGCCGCAGATTGAGCAGAAGAACCTGGCTATACTGGTTCTCCCTGTTTTCTTGTCTCTGCATCCGCATCCCATTTTACTCTACTCCGTTGATTATTCGAATGTCCAAGTACAGCTGTGATAACCGCGTCAATTCTTTTTTAATCTGATTCTCTAGCGTTTGAAATTTATCAGCTGCGGAAGTTGCATTGTTTATTTTTACCTCAAATTGGTAAGCTGAATAAACCGTATAATCATACCCAAATTCTATTAAGAAAGACTGCACAACTTTTTCTACAGCCTTCAATGACAGCGGGCAGTTTCCTAACTCTAGTACTACGTTATTATTCGCTTTCATCTGATTCACCCAAATCTATTCCTTGCTCCTCAGCCGCTTCTCTGGCTTCTGGTGTTGGTTTCAACAGTTCAGCTTCTTCTTTCTTAAGGCCAAGATACTTATCCCAGCACTCTGGGTGGAAGACTTTCTTGTACCCTATTATGAACTTATTGTACTGTATTTTCTTTCCGCAAAATTCACACTTTCCCATTTATTCACTCTCCATAGCTATTACTCCTTCTATGATTTCTAGAAGGTCAGGACCGTAGTCGTCCTTCTCGAATTTGATTCTGACATCGCGAAGTCGGTTCGCCAATTCCAAATGGTCTCGGCTTGCTTCGTCCTCGGCCTCGGCGATGTGTCCAAGGGCCAGCCACTTGTGCATCGGGTATCCTTTCTTCGATTCGCACAGCAGGACTATGGCCTGAGCTAGGTGCTTCTTTACGCACCCTAGACAGCTTTTTCTCATTTCTTCAACTCCGAATATGTCCCGCAGCCGCCGCAAAACAGGCATTGATATACTATTACTCCTTCAAATGACCACAGTATGAACTGATTGCGGTTGCAGCTTGGGCACTTTATTTCTTTGACTGCTTGTAATTGTCCCATGATTTTACCTTTGAAAGCCCGTCTTTTTTTCTTTTTAAATTAATATCATTAATTAAGTCAGTGGCCAAGTATCCTCTGGTGCCTTCTAGTGCCTCCACAGTAGGGAGGTCGACTTTTGCTGCGCGACCGGCATATTTCATATGTTTACAGTGTTTGTGTCCAGCAGGGTCATACTTGTCAGCTTCATTTATCAGGCCCCGTTGTATCAGGTCTTCTCCTCTGTTACTATACCACTGAGCAGACATCTTTGGTATTCTTTCAGCTACCACAGAAGGTTTTACCCAGCCTATATCTTTTTCTTCTGCATCTGGATACTCTTTCTTCTGCTCTTTGTAAATTTTCTTCAACTCGTTTACCCACTGTTCTTCTTTGACACTAAGTACTGTAGGATTAATACAACCTAATTTTAGAAACACCATTACACCATAATAATAATCATCGTAATTAGCAATTATGTTTCTGGCTGAATCGCGTTCCCTTTGAAATTGGTGAAGCGCAGCGCTGGCCTTAATGAAATCCAGCAACTTGTCTATCTGGCTTCTGAGCGAAAGCGACGAGTATCTAATCGCGTATGAAGCTAGGTCAGGGGCAAATGGTACAATGACGCTGACTCTCGGCATCTTTTGCAGACAGGCTCTGAAATCTTTATTGATAGTCGGAGTCCAGAGTCCGGCAGCCTTACGGCATTTCAAGTCAACCACCTTTTTAGTTAACTCTATTGACGTGTCCAGTCTTAAGGCATCCCAGCGTCTCATCAGTTCTTCGTCGATTGCGTGATTCATGCTAGTTATGATAAATACGTGCTTGCCTTTAATGTGAAGCCTGCGGACTTTACGCTTATCGTCTAAAGTTGTTATATTATTCGAACCGCTTGCTCTGATTTTAAATGCCTGAAGTTTCAACACCTCTACTTCTGGGTCCTCCAGATATACTACCCTGCCATCCCAGCTTGAGCCTTCTCCGAGTGGTTCCCAGTAGTTCAGGACTTTAGGCGTGATTGCTGTCTCATGAAATACGGTCTGCTCATCAACTAACAGAACTTTGCATACGCTACCTGTTAACTTATCCTTCCCGCCGCCAGTGCGGTCAGACACCAGTAAGTTACTGCTAGTCTCTGATGCATTTTTTACCAGGCGCATAGATATTTTATTTATTAATACCAGTTGAGCTAGCTCTTCCCCGGCTACCCCTTCAGTGTGAATTTCTTTTATAATGTTGAATAGTAAATTTGGTTTCTTCAGCAATTCAATGTCAGTCTTGGTTAAGTCTTCATTGACTGGCTTATCCGAGTCACCTTCAGGCGGATTGCCTAGGCCATATTTTGTGTACGCAATTTTTTTAGTCTTTTTAAATGTATCTCCTGTTAATCCGCCCTCGACACATTGGCTACAATCAATATAGCCTTCCAGCATAGCTATTAATGTAAGCGTGTCTCCTCCAGTGTTATGTCTAAAGCAATGCCACATATTTTTATCGTTATCGACGTGAAAGTTTTCTCCACTAGCAGAGTTATGCGTAGGATGAGGCCCTACCTGCTCTCCGCCTTTCTCGGCCATATACTTAACTGGATACTTGTCCAGCACTATTTGTATATCCATATCTATTCCAGATATACATTGGCTTACCCGTGATTTTTCTTTGCGCGGCCAGTATGGCTTAAAAGCATTGCGAAGGGTTTCTGCTGATATGGTTGCTATTGAAACGTTGTTTATTACTTTGTAATGTTTTCCTGTTGCCTTGTGTAAACTACCCGGTCCTAGAGCCTGCGCCCCTTTCCACTGAATTTCTCCCAGGTGAGTTCCTTTGTGTTCTAGGATTACTTTTTCCTTTAAATCTGGTACAAAGTAATATATATGAGTTCCGCCACCGCCTGTGCGTATCTTGAAGGATTCCGGCAGGTTGTTGTCAGCGGCTATTTCCATCAATTCATCGTCGCAGTCAACTATGGCCAGTGTGCCTATTCCGCAAACTACTCCGTAGGCCTTGGCTGACTTTAAGTAGTCCTGAAACTCTGCCTCGGTGTAACGGTAGTTAGCTTCTGTCTGCCAGGAAGGCTCCATCGGTGATTTGCCCTGCTTGGAGCTGAAATTTATCTTGATGAACTTGATGCTCTTTTTTCTCAGCTGTTTTGGTATGTTCATTTGAGTCCTAGCCTCCGCAGTTCCTTGCAAATAATGCAGCGTTCCCTGCCGAAGTCAACACACCTGTGGGGTCCTAGGTTTCCTGTCCCTAGACCGTCCTTGTCGCCGCATTCACGTATCAATCTGGTGCGACGTCTGCGCATACTTTTCTTATTTAAAGACTGCCGATACCTTGTCTGACAGTCTTCGCATCTTAGACAGTTATGGTGACGATACCAGATTGGAGTGTGGCAATCAATACAGTATCTCTCTTGCATAACTATCATTAAATTGATTTTATTAATCCTTTGTCGTAAGCCTCTAGTTTTTTGTGAAGCTTCTCTGTAATTTCAGCGTCAGTGATATTATGAGATAGAACATATTTTAAAGCTTTCGCATCTCCAACTCGGGCTGCCATCCACACGTCCCCGAGAACGTGGTCCTTTCCTTTGATTCCTAAGAAATTGGCGGCTACCTCAAGAGATTTTCGGTGCAGTTTTAGAAGTCTGCGGCTCATGTAGTACAAATCTTTGTGTTTTACCATGCCAAATTGGGCAAACTCAAGACCCCATTTAAGACAGCGTGCTCGAATAAAAGGTATATCGTACCCTGTGCCGTAGAATGTAATAAGAACATCATACCTTAGCATGTCCTTGAGAAGTTTTTTACACACCCTCTTGTCGAACTGAAGTTTAAGGAGTTCTTCCTGGGTTATTATTCCCTGGTAGTATTCTTTTTTATCACGTGTTTTGATAACGTAAGACAAGATGTGATGGTAATCGGCCTCAAGTCCGGTGGCCTCGATATCCAGGTAGCCTATTTTCAGCTCCTTTTCCATTTCGCGCACGAAACATGCGGGATGCTCTACATATTTATGACCATGTGTACAGGTGCCGGTCAAATACTGCACCAATTCCGCTTTTTTCAGCGTATTCGGGTTTACGTTTATAAATCCTTTTTGCATTCTTTCATCTCATTGAATCGATATGTCGTCGGGTGTTTTCTGGTTCTGCTTGTTTACTACCTGACCGACGAGCACGGTAGTCCTGTTTAAATCCTCTATTATGGCCATGTCCATTTTATGGCGTTCTTCTGCTTCCTGTTGAAACATGATTATAGTTGACTGCGCTAATTTAGACACCGTAGCCCATGACGCGGGTCTGCGCATCCAGATTTTGTGTAAAATTCGTTGTATACGTCCGCGCGGTACAGGTTTACTCCCGGGGGTTCCCAGACTTCTGAGAGCCTCAATAAACGGGCACGCCTGTTCTTTTCTTTCTATGCCCGGGAGCAGTTTTTCTTGCTCAGTCATTTTTTTCACTTTCTTTATTGACAATATCCTTGATTTTGGAAAGGTCCGCTTTCCGCGGTTTGCCTATGAAAATGTTATATATTGGGCGCTGCTGCTCAGTAAGCTGCATTTTGGCCTCCTCAAACTTCTTTATGACCTCGGCGTTGGTCTTAACCAACCTGGTATACGTGTCCATAGCTGAGAGTCTGGTCTTGCTGTTCTCATCAGTCATTGCAATATTATAGGCCTGGGTGGTCAACTCCTCCACTGTTTCGAGGATATGCCCCTTCTTATTTTGCAGCTCGTCTTCCGTAAGGGCCTCTAGGTCCTTTTTCAGGTCGGCGTTTATGGTGGCGTGTGATACTACCATGCCGTAGTCCTTTTTGAGTATCTCTGAAATCTTCCTGGAGGACAGCGTGCCATATTTGGCAATAATGTCAGCTATTGCCTGGTAACGCATCTTAGTCTGCGTCTCGGTTTTACGTCCAGTTTTCATATTATTTCTCTCTCTTGAGTAAAATGCGCGCCCATATATATGATGCGCCTACTACTACAATTTGCTGTTTGATAAGCACCTGAGGCGGATTTGTCGGGCTGATGTCCATAGACGGCCTTGCGAACATAAGGCTGATGTGCTTCGACGCGATAAAATTAAACGGAAAGTACTTCCATGGAAAGCGCAGCCTACTTTTGATGTGAGTATCTTGTAATTCAGTGATAATACTAGAAAAATCATTAAATAGCGCGCTGTCAAAAGTCACTATAGTGCTGACAGTCGTCAGTTTTAGCTCGCCCTCTTCTTTCATAACTATATATATGTCTTTCATGCTATTTAAAGGCTTCTGTTTTAGCAGGAGGACCGTAAAAGCCTAAAAGGAGTCACAACGGGCCAATAATTGAACCCAATTTGACTTTTCCTAAGATATGGCGGCCAAAATTTCTGCCAGTCGTATGAGTTAAACGCCAATTTGTGGCCTATCTCAAAATGAGCTCATTTTAACTCTTATACATTTACTGTTTAACTCTTATGACTGGCAGAAATTGGCGCTTTTATATCTTATGGCTAGTCACAACGAAAGGGGGGCATATGACTCCGTTGTGACTCCTATGACTGGCAAAAGCTCTAAAATTGGCGTTTCTACCCGCCCACTTATATTAATGATAGTATATAATTGCGTGTGAATTAATGCGCTATCTTGCAGGTGCGGCAAGCAAAGCCGTGGATTGGGTGGGGAAACATTACTAATATAACAGTTGAGATAGCTCGGGATTTTTTGCCAAAGCAGCTTGAGGTGCTCGAGGCTCTTAAAGAAAAAACCACTAAGTTTGTACTTTATAGTGGGGCTTTTAGGGCAGGCAAGACACTGTTGCTGGCCAATATTGCAATTAGAACGTGCATAGAAAATCCTGGATGCGTTGGATTCCTTGGGTCTTTGACCTATCCGCAATTAAGAGATGTTGTATTTACGGTATTTAAGCAAGAAATAGAATATTACCAGAAGACTCTTGACAAAAAGGGCGTTCCTATTACGCTAATTACGAAACTGGTAACCTCTACGGGTGCCATGCGCGCTGAGTTTTGGAACGGCAGTATGATTCATTTTAAAGCGTGTAATGATGAACTTAAGCTAAGAGGCTACACGCTGGACTTCTTTGGCTTAGACGAGCCCATTGACATCGATGAGACGATATTCACTCAGCTCGTAGGACGTATTTCAGGAAATGTGCTAAAGAAGCCCTTCGGAATATTGACGACCAACCCGGGCAGCGAAAACCACTGGATTTACAGGAGGTTCTTCGAAAGCGGAAATCCTAAGTACAAAACAATAAAAACTACAACTTACGATAATAAGTTACTCCCAGATTACGGCGAGTACATTAAATCTTTGCAGGAAAATTTTGACGACGATTGGATTAAGAGATTCCTTGATGGTGATTGGGGAGCGTTTAGTGGTCAAATCTACAAAGAGTTCAATCCTTCAGTACATGTCGGCGACTTCACAAAGAGGGACGACATAAAATATTACATCGCGGGCGTAGATTACGGAACGCGCAATGCGTGCTGTATATTAACGATAGGTGTAACAGACAAACGTGAAGCTATAGTCGTTGACGAGTGGTATCATTCTGGAAAAACCAGTCGCGAAACCTGCGAGCGGTTAAAATATTTAGACTCAAAGCGTTATCATTATAGAAAAATATTCGTTGACCCTGCGTCACTGGACTTAATAACTCAGTGCAAGCAGGCCAAGCTACCTGTAGAAGGTGGCGAAAATAAAGTAGAGCCCGGAATTGCCAAGGTAAAATCTTTAATAAAAAAAGGCTTACTCTTCATAGATAAGCATTGCCTTTACACGATAAAAGAAATGCAATCCTATCGTTATGAAAGAGACAAGCTGAATCACAACCCTTCAGAGAAGCCTCTGAAAGTGGACGACCACAGTTGTGACGCACTAAGATATGCTTTGTTTTCATTTAAGGCCTGGAAAATAAGAACACGCATTGGATGGGTAAAACAATCACTTTGGGATTACTAGGTGAATGAATGACTACATTAGGTGACAGGGTAAAAAAAGTTTGGGAAAACTATCTAGCTATTTCAACAGAGATAGCAGACACAGCGCCAAATTCTAAAAAGCTGGAGTTTAAACCTGACTCGTACGACGAGGAACTATCCGTGCAGGGCTACAAGAAGCTAAACCCCAGCAAAAGACGCAAATTGGCGCAGGAAACCCCGCTTTTGATGAAAGGCGTGCGGAAAAAGTGCGCTGATACTTTTAGGGCGTGGTGTTACCTGGAAACTTTGACTGGAAAAACATCTCCGGCGTCTAAAGACCTGAAACTTATCTCTGACTTTGAGATGCGGTCAAATATCAAAGCAAAATTCACCGAGGCCCGTATTGCTTCGCATATTTTCGGCACAGGCTTTTTACTTATCACTTTTACTAAAGACGAAGAGACTGAATTGTACGACCCAGTTAGTCCTGATTCAATTCCATGGGACGCTACAATCATCAATTCGGAATATATCAATAAATTAGACTATTATAATAAAGCCTTTGAAAAGAAAGGTATTTTGCATTATATTTATAATAAAGGCAGCGAAACTAAATATATTCACCCAGATAGAATAATTGCTATCCCAGCCAACAAGGTTCCGGGACAACAGTTGGGTACTTCTACTTTTGACGTTTTGCGCTGGATTATTTTCAGCAAGAAAAACGTAGACATAGCCACAGGGCGCATACTTTCATGGTTTTCTCACGGAATCTTAGACATAGCGGTTGAAGACTTAGACCCGGATGAACGTGAGTACTACGAAAAGACAGCAGCGCAGCACCCAGGCGCGTGGGTACACGATACTGATATGAAACTAGGCATTCACAATCCCACTGCGATTGACCCCAAACCTTTTTATGAATATCTAATACTTAATATAGCAGCAGCGCTAGTGATGCCTACGCATGTATTGACAGGTATCCAGACTGGCAGAGTTACTGGTTCAGAGGTCGGGTTCGCTGACTACTACAGAGATGTCAGAGACGACCAGGACCTAGTTATATCGCCGCTACTTAGCAAACTGTATTCTCGCATTCTTACCACGCAAGGAAGAGAATGGAAATACAAATTAGGATGGAATACGACTTACATAGACGAATTGGCAGAAGCCGAGATAATGCTAAAGAGAGTGGAAGCAGCTGATAAGGCTCTCAACGGCAGCAAAGGCGGCCAAGGATTCGTTGATGATGAAGAGGCTAGAAAAATGTACAATCGCGGACAGATAGAATTGGACCCGTCTAAGAAAATAGAGCACGCGCCAATCCCGCAGCCGAAACCAGAGAACGAACCGCCTGTTAACCCTATGAAACCACCGAAACCCGAAAAAGCAGAGAAGTCGTTTCTTTCAGACGAGCAGCTGGCTATGATTCAAAGATGCAAGGATGCTAAAGAGCGCGAATTGCAGGCTGTGGCAGATAAAGAAAAGAAACTTGGCAAAAAGATACTGGACGAGCAAGACGATGTACAGGATACAGGCTGAGGGCCTCGATGAGGTTGTAGAGGATTTCAAGCAGGCCGGCAATATTGTTATATGGCGGAAGATGTTTCACGACTCTGCCATAGATGCGAAGCGCTACGCTAAGCACTTGTGTCCAGTAGATACCGGACATCTTAGAAATTCAATTTACATACGCAAAATGAGCGACCTGGCCTATGAGCTGGGATTTACAGTATATTACGGATTATATAATGAATACGGATGGAGCGGCATTCCACCAATTGGGGATGAGCAGCATCCAGTATTCTATAAATCAGGATATCGACCATTCCTGAGACCTGCAATGTGGAGAATGGTGCACAGAATGCCAGACATGCTTGGGCAATATTTCAATATACTAAAATAAATAAAATAAGGAGATAGAAACAATGGCACGCAAAAGAGCCAACAGTAAGAGAGAAACAGCAGCGCAGGGAAAAGCTATTCCCATAATCATGCCGCTGCAACAACGGGAAACCATGTATTTCTCGGAATTGGTGGAGTTGAGCAACCTTTACGCAAAGCTTCGCAAACAACACGAGCAGTATGTTTTCGTGCTCGGCAAACTGAAAGAACAGCGCACTGACATACAGAAAGGTAATATAAAATTGCCTATCCTGATGCCATTAGGCGGAAAAGCGTTTTATTCAGAAACCGATAAGAAAAAAGTTCTTGAGGAAATGGACGACCAGATAAACTCTCTTAAAGAATCAATTAAAGGTATCAAAGGCCAGATGGACCACAGACGCGACGATTACATAGAGGCAGGTCTTCGCCTTAAAGAGTTCGCGACAACGCGCTTTGGAGTGTACAAACCAAAACAGATAATGGCAGACCGCAAAACGGCAAAAGCAGAAGAGAACACAATCTTCGAGGGCGAGTTTGACAAAATCTTCGGCGCAGACGCCAAACCAGAAGTTAAAAAAGAATACGAAGCTGCGGTTAAAACAGCAGTCAAAGCTAATGAGAAGGCGGCAAAGTAAATGGATATAATGGGTGGCGAGAAGCAGAAAAAGCTCATACAGTGTGCTGTGTATCTGCTGAGAAAAAAATTAGGCTCGTGCGCTACCGCAAAAAATATTCATAATGACATGGGTAACTGCGGAAATCCTGCGATTAAACGCGTCAACGATACCATTCAAAAATATGCACAATTAATTGAGCCAAAATATCAACGAAATATGACTTCGGAACTTTCTGAGCTTGGTCTCTGGATATTATATAAAGATACCGCTTATCGTGATGTCTTTTTCTGTATACTAGCAGACCTAATGATACATTCTGATGAATTGCTTGCAGAGCTAAAACCATATATTAAAAAACCGCATGAGTGGTATCCTAATGTATGGTGGCGTTCACGAAAGCGCTCTAAAGATTTGAAAGATTCCGGAAAAATCCCACCTTACGCTAAAAGCCACGAAGAGTCGATATTCACTCCGACTGAGCAAAACAAAAGACTTAATAGAATAAAGTGATAAAATGCCAGAAGTCAAAGAAGGCGAGAGCGAGCAAGCGTTCGTCAATCGCTGTATCCCAATCGTAATTGATGAGGGAAATGCGAAAGACACCAAGCAAGCCGCCGCTATTTGCTACAGCATGTATAGACGCCACAAGGGTGAATACTCTGAGTTCGTCGAATTTGAGTTTGACGGAGAGTACATCATTCAGGAAATTAAAGACCCTGAAGCATCAAGTGCTGGCGAATATTCTGATTCTCAGAAAGACGAGAATGGAATGATAACCAGACGAATTGTAGCGCTCAAAGGAAACATGTTCAAAAAAGGTCGATTCATGTCGGCCAGCGCAATTGAAAAGTCAATAGACAGCTGGAATGGAACTCTGCATGACATTAATCATTTCGGCACAACTCACAGCCTTCCATTTGACACCAGGCCAGACATCAGATTTTTTGTGGGTTACCACGATAAGGCTGAGTATAACGCAGAGTCCAAGACGGCAACAATGAACGTTCACATCGACGAGAACACCATGTACGGAAAAACATGGAGCTCTTATGTTGATTTATGCGCCAAGGCAGGGCGCGTGCCAAACGTATCCGTATCAATATTGGGGAAAATCGAATACGTGCAGGCAAAAAATTTGCCCGAAGACGCCAACTATAAAGAGTTCGGCTACACCGAGGAAGACTTCGTACCTTGTTTTACGGAAGTTTACCCGGTAGCATGTTCTACTGTTTTAAAGGGCGCCTGGGACGAAAAAGACGGTTGTGGAATCGTTCCAAAACAGTCAACTGTACCTCCGGTGGAGGCAGATGGCGAAAATGCAGACAAAATAAATGAAGCAAAACAAAAGCTCATTGATGAGTTAAAAAAAATGGACGAGACAGGTGAATAAAAATGTCCAAAGACTACGAAGAGATGTCCGTCGAAGAACTGGAGGCCTTAAAAGCTACTCGATTAAAAGAAGCAGCTATCAAAGACCTTGAAGCTCAAGACGCGACAAAAGAAAAAGCCGAATTGGAAGCTCACGACACGCAAGTCGCAGAGCAGGCTATCAAGAGCTATCTTGAAAAAAATCCACCTACGACCAAACTTGACACCAAAGAACCAGAATCAACGAACGACCCAAACCCCCATTCAGAGTATTTCAAAAAATTCATTGACAAATCAAAGTATGATTTCGTTACGTACGAAGACGCAGCTCTCTTAAACTATGAATTTACTAACTCAGACACTGACTGTGACACTGACGTTTCAGACTGGTCTCCAGCAGATACTTACGTGTCCATGGTATGGCACGCGATGTACTGTAAAGCTGACCTGATGAAAATCTGTGTACCAGGACTCGAAATCAATAAAGGCGACGGTTTAACAGTTCAGATTCGAACAATAAGCAAGTTTGGCGCACCAACAGAAGCAGCAAGCTGTGAATGTGTTTCCTGTGCTAGTAACACTCTAAGCTCATACTCACTTACACTTAAACAGTACGGTTTAGTTACCGAAATCTGTGAAAAAGACGTTTGGGACGTCGGAGAAATTTACCGCAGCAAAATGATTGAGGCTCTCGGTCTTCGCTGGGCAGAATTTTTCGACGCTACAATCTACAGCGAGCTCGAAACCGCTACACCCGGAACTACTGAAACATTGGCGAACGCACTCTCGTGCAGCCCGAATTTCGGAGGCTCCTGCTGTTCAGACACTAGCTTACTAGACTTCTACCACGCAATCAACGACCTCACCGCATCAATGCGAGAAGGCGCTGCACCTTACGACCCTGACTACATCATAATTTCACCGACCGTAGCCAGTATCCTAAAGCGCATGCAAACACCTACAGTTCAACCTTGGGCTTCGAGCATCATCCAAATCGACAGCGATGGCAAAATTGCAAACTTCAACGGACTCAAAGCTATCGAGTACTGCGGAGCAAACAGTTGTACAGATGCACAAGGCGAAGTAATCGCAATCTTGATTGACTCAAGTCGTGCGGTAGGTTCAGCATTCGGCCAACGGCCAAAACTGTACCAAGACTTCAGTGTCGACTGTAACAGCACGACTGTTGCAATGTGGGCATTCTGGGCTTGCGCAGAACTTGACACAGGTGCTATCGGTCACGTAGTAAATCCATAGAGAGATTAACTCTCTCTTTTTAATTTTTAACCGGTAAGTGTAGTTTACGGAACTGAAAATTTGGGTTCGACTCCCGATATTTACCTTAAGGAGAAATAGTAATGGAATATATATCATTCTATCACAAACAAACAGGCGGCATAGTTAATGTGCGCGCTGATGCGGAAGACTTACTAAAAGAATACCGTAAAAATGAAGAGTATATGGAGTTCTTTGAGGGAGATTTCTGCAATGGCTCGAGCTGCTAGGAAATGGCAAATCATAGAGCCACCTGAGTTTGAGTGTACTTCAAACGCTTACCATATTGGCGGAAAAAGATACTTGAGAGTTACTCATACATTATCAATCATAGGAAAACCAGGATTAGTTGCTTGGTTTTTAAAAGTCGGCAAAAAAGAGGCTGACCGCGTTCGTACCAATAGGCAAAACCTTGGTACTAGGGTGCATAAGCTGATTGAGCTTGACCTGAAAGGCGCAGAGTACAGCCTTAAAAATGACGAGGATGAGGTAAAGGAAGACCTTGAGCTGTTCTCTCATTTCAAAAAAGACTGCAAACTAGTTCCAGAAGGATTGGAGCAGCATCTGTGGAGTAATAAATACGACTACGCTGGAACAGCGGATTTCATAGGCAAATATGTGTCTAACGAAAAATATAAAGTTCGCGGGCATACGTTGCTATTTACAAAACCAGCGCAAGTTTTAATAGACTGGAAAACAGCAAAAGTTATCTCAGATGAATACTGGCTCCAGATGGCGGCCTACGTGGTTGCTTTCGAAGAACTGACAGGTATAAAACTGAAAGGCGCCGTCATAGTTCAAATCCGATTTGGTAAAATTAAAATTCGCGAGAAAACATACGACGAGCTCATTGAAGAGTTTGACGCATACTTGGCAGCACTGAAGCTGTACAAGTGGAAACACAAAAAGTGGAATAGGTGCTATTAGATGCAGCGATACATAATTACTGAGACCAGTGAAGCTGGCAGCTACGAGCGAAATGATGATTACTTATGTCATATTACTATTCGCGATGCTATTACTAGGGCAGAGAGCACGCCGTCAGATGTTACAATTACTATACGAGACCCGTGTGGAAGTGAATTATTGGCGCCCACAGCAATGAATACTGACGCTACTGGTATATATTATTATGATTATACTGTCCCTGCTGATGCTCAGTACGGCAGATACGAAGTTGAGATTTCAACTGCTACGTATACACAAAGATGGGTAACTGATTTTTACCTGTTTCCGTGGGACGCGAATAATCAAGTTCGCAGGTTGTCAGGAATTGGCGAGAATAAGTCAATAAGCGACTCTGACCTTAACCAGTTAATATGGGATGCTTACGAAGAAGCGCGCAAAAAATGTTACGGCCATTACTACGGCGAGAGACCACGATGCCAGTGCCAGAACGAATCGTGCAGGTGCTCTTCGGTAGTTTGCAGTGACTTTGATGGCACTAACACGACTTTCTGGTCCAGACTAGGATACCTGGCGGACCGAGACGGCGACGGCGTAGTAACCGGATACGGCGAACAGTCGTGCGGCACAGACGTGTATCTTCGCTGGAAAGATTGCGATGGAGACTGCCATGATGGCTATGTCGAAGTCCTTGACGCCAAATGCGGAAAATTAAAATTAACACAGGACGGTACAGTTCCGATACCCGCCGACTACGGCTGGGTTCACTTGGAGTACTGGACTGAATCACGCGGCTTCGTAGAGAGGCTGCTTCATAAGGCCACTAATTACCTGGCCGCTCACGAGGTATTGCTCAGGTTCGGTGAACTTGAAAGAGCTACGGCAGCAGACCTTGTGGAGGCACAGAATGTAAAATACGTCAACCCAAAGCGCATGGAAATAAAGTACAAAAAAATAATGCGCAAGATAGCAGTTCCGTCCATCAGCGGAATTGGCGGTGGGAAAGACCCATATGAGGGAGAATAATGGCGTACACATCTTTCGACCCACGGAAGTCTATCCGAGAGAAGATAGGCACCACATGGTGGGACACAGAGAAAGGTGATATGTGGACAATCAATATCACAGATAATAATAACGCAACCGTTCGTATACCGATGTTTCTGGCCGAAGAGGTTAAAACAGAGACATTGGCCGAAATGCCGTACTTAGAAATGAATATGGCATACACCACCTACGACCCCCATGATGTAGGTGCTACGACACGCAAGATGGAATCGTACATAGATATCCGCCTAGAGTTTGCGGATACCGACAACATTGATGCAACAGAGTTTGGAAGAGATGTCTGCGACCAAATTATAAATCAAATTCGAACGTATCAGTGTGAATTTACAGGAATAGATTTCATCAACGTTGAAGAAATAAGGCACTTGAGAGAAACAAGAGCACACCAGGTAGTATTCCTGTATGTAATTACAGTGTACTGCTTGTACTACGACATATGTACCTAAAAGAGGAGTAAGAATGGCACTAGACACGCTAGGCGGACCTTTCAAAGGCAGTATCTGGTACTGGGTTGAGGCTAGTTACGGAGGCGGAGAATCAGCCGTTACGTTGCCGGTTTCATGTAAAGTACAGGACGTCAGAATAGGGTCCGGAGACCGTCATATACCGTTACGCGGTATTGACTCACCTTTAGTCTGCAATTTACTTAAGCAGACGAACGAGCCCACACTCCACATCGAGTATATTCCACAGTGCGACGACACAATGATTGATGATTGTGTTGATCGTATCGGGAGTTGCTGCGAACTGCAATCATTTGCATTCTGCATAGGAGCCAACACTTGCGAAGCTGACTCTGACGACGTATCGTATTTCAATGTCCTTGGCGCAAAGCCGGAGACCGTCAGAATAAGTGGAGCCAAGAACGCGCCGTACAGAATTACGGTTGACTACCAATGTCAATCGATAACTACAGCTCATACAGCTACTGGGTCTGCGCCAGCCGACCTGGCAGGGGCATACTTGCAGTTTAACGTTGCTGGAGAAATAAGAAAAACCGGTGGGCATGTCGTAAACACAGACCACATTGCTTTCATCACAAATAGCATCGACATTACTGTAACGCATCAGTTAACCCCTTACACTGACCATGACGCTTTACTTAAGGCGTATCTGGTTGAAGGGGAAATGACAATCGAGGGAACCTGTGACATCAGCCTAGACGGCGGTGGCGCAGAACACTTTGGAGAAGTACTAGCTAATACAGCCTTCGAAATCGAGATTGATATGGGCGGAGCAGGCTGCCCAAGAATAACGTTACCAGGCTGTCAGTGGAAATCCGGTGAAAACGACCAGAATATATCTGGCGAAGCGATGATGGAAAGTGCACCGTTTACGGCAAAACCATCAAGTTGTACTGACATTGTTACGGCAGTACCAGCATAGAGGATTCGGGGATTTTCCCCAATTTTTTTTATTTTAGGAGATAGAAAAAATGACACAACAATATACCAAGCGTCCAAAAAGTTGGTCAAGAAGCATAACTCAATATTACCTGAGTCTAGCACAAGAAATATTATTAGATTTAAAACAAAATGGATGCGCAATATGTGGTTATAATAAATGTAATCGCGCGCTTCATTTTCATCATACTAATCCAAAAGATAAAAAATTTCAAATTAATAGGTCCACTATACGAAAAAAACCAGTTGTTGTATTGGTGGATGAAATTAACAAATGCATATTATTATGTGCAAATTGTCATATGGAAATTGAACAAAGGAGATAGATAAATGACACAAAAATACACGTTGAAATTTGTGAACGACGGCAAGCCGTTCACCATGCCACCATGGTCAACCGAAAAACACGAGGCCGCAATAGCCCATTGCCTAGCCGAATGTGGTGACCTCCCGGCAGACAAGCAAGATAGGGAACTTCGGTTTTACGTTATCTACGAGACTCTGCACGAGTTAGACGATAGCGTGGAAGTTGCACTTATTAAAAGTCTTCACCCAGAAGACCTTATTGAACTATTCAATGCTGTCTATAATGCGGGAAGAAGTGGTATACTTTTTCAAGAGAAGTCGACTCGAAAGAAAAGCAAGTAATACAGCCCCTTGTAGAAAGACTTGAATCTTTAAGAGAGGGAATAAACATACTGTATTTGCGGGTCGGCGGCTATAAAGAAATTATGGGCATGTGTTACTGGGAATTTATCTCGGTAATGGAAACACTTTCAGACGTGAAAACACGCGAAAGTGGGCATTCAGTTATTAAGCAGGGTTTATCTGCCACTCAAAAAAACATGATTGAGAGGCGTAAATCACAGAGGTAAGCATGGCAGAAAAACGTGTGAGTATAGGTTTCTACTATAAAGGAAACTTGATTGATAAGGTTCGTCAGGTGGAAACTTCGCTCAGCAAAACAGCTAGCACAACTAAGGTCTATCAGAACGGTCTTCTGAAGTCCAGCACAGTTACTACTCTGGCTTCTAATAAAACAGCAGGGTTATCAAAGGCTCTGAATGGTGCAGCGCTTAGGTTCATAGGACTTAATGCAGCGCTGACTCTCGCTATGTCCAGCGTTAGAAAGATTGGCGAGTTCATTTCAGAGAGCACAACTAAGTTCAGGGAATTTGAGAACAGCATGGCTGAGGTCAGCACTATTCTCACCGGACCGTTGTATGCTAACATCAGCACACTCACACGCGGAGTAGAGGTACTGTCGGTAAAATTCGGTCAGTCTGCCATTGACATGAGCCGAGGTCTGTACCAAATATTGTCAGCGGCGGTTGACGTAAGGGAAGCAATGGGTCTTTTGAATGTTGCAACCAAGGCGTCGATAGCAGGGCTGACTTCTGTGGAAACTTCTGTAGACGTGCTGACATCAATTTTAAATGCTTACGGAAAAGAGGTTACCCAGGCCACGAACGTGTCTGACATATTATTCCAGACTGTGGTTCGCGGTAAACTCAGATTCGAAGACTTGGCATCATCGCTTGGATACATCACACCAATTGCGGCAGCAGCTGGAATCGCATTCGAGGAAATCGCGGCAGCGTTGTCAACCGTGACTCGTATGGGTCTCCACGTGGACATGGCGTCTCGTGGTTTAGCTCTGGCGATTCAGAATGTTGTATCACCGACAGCGGCGGCCCAAGAAGCTGCGGCGGAGTTCGGTGTTGAGATGAGTGGCGTTGGTCTTAGAGTATTCGGGCTTGAGGGATTTATATCAGATTTGAACAAGGCTGTAAACGAGTTCGGCATAACGGCGCTTCCAAAGTTAGTCAAGAACATGAGGTCTCTCCGTGTGGTACTTGCACTAGCCAGCGAAGAGGGTCTAATGGGTTTCAAGGAGGACCTTGACCTGGTATTCTCGGCGGCTGGAAGAACTGACGAAGCTATGGCCAAGATGATTAAGACTCAGGAAAGGGAAGCCGAAGTAGTTAAGCAGTCCCAAGAAATAATCGCTCGTAACATAGGAAAAGTGTGGAGCCCCATAATGAGAAACGTGGAGGCTACAAAACTCTGGTTTGCTACGTTCGTGGCATCCGGGTTTAACATAGGAAAAGCCAACACCGAGATAGAGAACCTGAGCCAGACATTGGCGAATAACAGGGAAGAAATCTACAAAAGCATAGCCATCATGAGCAGGGGAAGCGCAACGCCGTTATTTGAGCAGCTGTTTAATCTCGGTGACATGAACGTGTCAGATATAAAAAGCATAACTGACGCGGCGATAGACTTCGGGGAAGTAAGGAAGTTTTTAACGGCCCAGCAAGAGATGCAGCCACAGTCGATGTTTGGGGATATAACTAAATTCGAGGGTGGCATAGTAAAGGTAAACGAACTCATATCTAATCTTCGTACTGAGTCCGTGCAAGACGTACAGATTATGGTTAACTTTATAACATCAGCATTCGAAGAAATTAACAATATAAAAATGAGTGACAATCTTCCTGAAATGCAGGCTCAATTAGAAGGTCTTTCAGATGCTATAGACACGTCTCTCACCAATGCGCTGAACACTTCAAGAGATGATTTTGATAGGTTCTGGTCTGCTATAGACACGGCAAGAGAGAACGTGTTCAATTACAAAACTAACATTATAGAATTAAGTTACGCCATGGAAGAACTCAGCTTTCAAGTTGAGCAGACCTATAGTACACTTGCGGGAACCCAACACGAAGGCAAGCTTGGATTCGAGTTAGACGTAGCGTCTTTTGACACTGCGATAGACAGGATGCAAAGTTTCACCAAGATGATTCGAGAGTACGGCGACGAGTATGAGCAGATGTTCTACAATATCTTCGAGGGCAAGTCATTCACAATCGGCGACGAGGAAATATCATACGTTGAGCTGTACAACAACGAGCTTAAAAGCTCGATAGACATTGTTCAGCAGTACACTGAGGCCCAGAAGAAGCGCAAAGAGGTCGAGAGCGAAATCGCAAAACAGATGAAGCAGAATAACCTGGAGATAATGAAGCTCGAGCTCAAGGGAATGATGCGCAGACGCGGCCTCACTAGAAATGAAGAAATTAAGATTAAACAAATTAAAATTGACAATGCAAAACTTCGCCTGCAAGACATGGAGTCTGAAATAGCGGCCGAGGAAGACGTTCAGAAGACCGCTTACGACAAGGCTACCGACGCGCTAACGGAGTTCTTTGACAGAAAGAAATTCCAGCTAGACCTGATGAAGGATGGCGACGACGATGAACTAGAGCACATGAAAATGGTATACGACCAGAAGCAGTCAACCTTAGAGAGGTACGGCGAAGCAATGACCTTACAGGAAAATAATCTTCGACGAGCGCACAATATAGAAATAGGCTTATACCAATATATACTGACAAATCACCCAGACATAGCCGCTTCGTACGAGAGCGTTTACGGTGTGTCTATACCTAATGCCATGAGCAAGGCAAACGCGTCAATGGAAGAGTACTGGGGATGGCTTGAGAAACTTCGAGGCGGAACTACTACTCCCATAACACCGGAGATAAATGCAGGTGTTACCGACTCAGGATTATCTGGAACCCTGAGCAATATTAATGCGGCCGGTGTTACAAATAATACCACATCATCTTCGCAATTCAGTGTCGGCAGCGTAGTTATTCAAGTTAAAGAGGCCGCTGAGGCGGGCGACATAGAAAAAGTGGCAGCTCTGCTAGGGGCCGCGACCGGTGCAGGATTGGTGAGGAAAGGCACCACAAGATTCAGGAACCGATAAAATGGGAAAATCATATGAATTTAAAATAGCTACTTTGGGACATGGAAATGATGGTAATTACTATACCATAGACTCTAGAGATATTTTAGTAAGGTGTACCCCAAATGCTAGTACTTTAACCACAAGATGGCTCAGGGCACGGGCACGCACCCGTCCTAAGCTTTACCAATTGGAAGTGACCAATACAGCCAACGGAGATTTTGTCACTCTTAATCAGGGTGACATTGTAATGGGATACGACGACCAATATATTTATATAATGCGGACAGTAGCGGAGAGGCGGTAGAATGGGTTCAGCAGACCAGAGGGCAATTTACAAGTTCTACGGAATTTATCAGAATGACTGGGTTAACGACTTCGGAAAATTTCAGGCCGGAACTCATTATGAATTGACGCGCGAATACATAAGCGATGCGTGTGACACCACAGACTACACCGCGGCTTCGGCTGGGACAGACATAAACATAGACGTCGAGTTCATGTATCCAAACCACATAAAGCGCCAATATTCTATAGAGGGCGTTGTGGAGGGTGAGTTTACCGTGGCGTGCAATGGCGGAAACTCCACTGTCACGCAGTATAGAGTTTCTGTGTGGAAGACTAATTTTGACACTACTTATGAGGAAATATGCACTACTGATTGGGTTGTGGTGTACCTCGCTTACTTGGGATGCCGGCTACAGTGTCGGCGAGGAAATGGTATACCACTATCGGATAGACCAGTGGGACCACTATGACCTAACAGAGTATGACAGGATTTTTATAAAAATAGAGATACAGTGCACGGCTACCAATACAAGGCTGATGCACTCTAACGACTCAGACTGGACAGATATCTGGGTCGAGGTACCGTTAAGGCTTGATTAAAGATGGCAGTGAACTACATAACTCTCACAAGAGAAACAGCTTACGAGACGTTCTACTTCAATGGGTATGATGTCGGTGTCGAAGAGTGGGAGATAACACCTGAGGACATGATAGACGGCGACGTTACAACGTACGCCGGTACCACCATAGACGGTGATGTACAACTGCTTACTGATAATACTGCTGTTGCCGATACTACCACGATAGTCAGCGTTGAGATAAGGGCCTGCTCGGCTTCTAATGACTTTAGCAGCCCTACCGGCGTGTATGCCTATCTGAGACCTGTATTTGGTGGCGGAGATGGTGATAATCATGGTTATAAGCCGCGCGACCTTCACTGGAATGAGGCTTTTCCTTTCGTATGGTCTGAGTGGTTCGACATTACCACAGACACCAATGCACCAGGGACTTGGGATTGGGCTGACGTTGTTGCGTTAGACTGTGACCACTACCCGGATATGCCGGTGGGTGGCGACATTTACACGCTAGAAACTTCTAAGGTAGAAATAAGGGTCGGGTTCAATTCGACCTGTTCGCTTACTGCTCCGCAGAGAATATCTAGAAGCCACTCAAGAAATGTCATGATGCTTAACATGTGGAACGGCGACAGGGAAGTTTACGACTTCGCCCGCTCTTCTAAGAACATGGTACTGAAAGGCATGGAATGGGGAACTGACGCCTGCACCAGAATAGACTGCGTGAGATTGATGGGGCGTAATGGGTACAGAGTAGGCATCACTGGACTCAATGACGATAATTTGGACACTTGGTTTCATATCAGGAGCTTCGGTTGGAAGAAGCACAGCGAGTGCCCTCTGGTTTACGCATGGATACTGGAGCTTGAGTTTGATGACATGTAATTGCAAACAATGGACCCTGAGAACAGACGACATTACGACTAAGTATTACTTTGACGAAAAGGACGCGGTCACTGACTGGGACACATCGCCCGAGAACATGATAGACGGTGATACGACTAACTACGCCTTGTCGTTCGTTAGCGCAAGGACGCAGTACAATACTGCTACCACTGCACCAGACAACCTAGACACCACAATAACCAAGGTGGAGATTCGCGCGCTTACCACAGCTTCGTGGTTTACGCTGAGCAGCGTCACGATGTACATGTATGCTGTGTTCGCGGCAGGAAATGGGACTACGAGAAGCTGGACTCCACCAAAGAATGACTTTAAAGAGCCCGCTGAGTTCACTGAGTGGTACGACATTACCTCAGACCCCAACGCCCCGGCTACGTGGCTGTGGGAAGATGTCGCGACACTAGGAAACGTGATATGGGGAGTATGGGGCGCGACAGGAGACCCGGTTAACGTCATGTGCTCATACATAGAAGTCAGGGTAACGTGGTACGACTCGG
>Ga0114918_10001388_pt1 | contig 21661 bp, 21 predicted proteins | sample LantaG_FD_87015 | JGI IMG/M metagenome (GOLD analysis project Ga0114918, IMG submission 87015) | Deep subsurface microbial communities from Baltic Sea to uncover new lineages of life (NeLLi) - Landsort_02402 metaG | ecosystem: Environmental > Aquatic > Marine > Oceanic > Sediment | place... | reverse complement strand
TCTCTCTCTCTCTCTCTCTCTCTCTCTCTCTCTCTCTCTCTCTCTCTCTCTCTCTCTCTCTCTCTCTCTCTCTCTCTCTCTCTCTCTCTCTCTCTCTCTCTCTCTCTAAAAGAGGCAAGTGGTTGCGTGAAAGCAAGAAAGCAAAGAAAGCAAAGAAAGCAAGAAGAAGTTTAGAGCAAAAGGTTGCTGAAAAACAAAGTTTTCCGGCGGAGGAGCAGCACAGCAGGAGGCGGGAAAGAAAGAAAGAAATAGAAAACCGAAGAACGAAAGAAGGAAGAAGAAGGAAGAAGAAGGAAGAAAGAAGCAAAGCTTGTTGTTGTTGTTGTTGTCGTTTTCGGTGGCGCACTAGGAACTATCTCGCCCTCGCGTTTCGGCGTTTCCGCTCCTCCTCGGTATGTAAAAAAAAGGGAAGGCTGCTCTTTTGAAGAAGACGAAGAGTGCCGCCGCAGCAGCCGCCGCCGCAACGGGACAAGAAATTTTCTGAAGTGGGGGCGTTTTCTTCATAATCATAATAAGAAAGCGCGTGACTGAAAAGAACATTTCTTCAGACGCCGCTCCCCCTTTGTTTCTCCCCGCAACAGCAAGCAGCAGCAAACGACGGCAGGGGGATAGAAATAGCTCTTCGCCTTTATATATTTTCTTCAAGGCGGCCAAAGGAGAAGGAAAACGGAAATGCGCAAAAAAAAAACGCGAGGACAAAGCGAAAACCCGCGAGCACACACGCGCGACACAACCAAACAAAGCTCCCTCCCTCCAACTCCTCGTCTCCGTCTCCAGTCTCTCGCCTCTCGTCTCTCGCCTCTCTGTCTCTCTCTCTCTCCCGCCCTCGAACTCGAACTCGAACTCGCTCCCCTTGTTCGTGACCTCCAACAGAGGAAGCCACGCGCTCCAGACTCTTTTTTCTTCTCTCTCTCTCTCTCTCTCTCTCTCTCTCGTACTAGGAAAAAGGGTTTATTGGTTTTTGGTGGTGAAGCGAATTCTTTTCTTTTTTTTGGGGGGGGAGAGATCTATCAAAGTCGGGATTTTTTTTCTCGCCGTCGTTTTTTTTTCCTCCCTCATTTGGTCAAACGTTGGTGTTGTCGTTGTTGCCGCTGTTGTTGTTCCCCCCGTTGGTCGCGGCCAGCAGGCTCGCGATAGCGGCGCGCACCGAGTTGACGTCCTGCTGCTGCCCTCCTCCCTGCCTGCGCGGCGGCGGCGAGTGGAGGAGCTGCTGCGCCGCCGACGTAGAGTTGGCCGCTGGCGACGACGAAGATATCGCCGCGGCCCTGCTCGCGCGCTGCTGTTGCTGCAGGAGCAACATCAGCTGGGCCGCGTGCGCCAGGCCCTGCTGCTGCTGCTCGCGCTGCCGCTGCTCGCTCAGGTGCTGCCGGTGCAGCTGCTGCGGCGAGAGCGCGGCGGCCGCGGGAGGCGGCGGCGGAGGCAGCGGCGGCGGCGGCAGAGGGCGGCTGCCGTGAAAGAGCGCGGCGCCCTGCTGCTGCTGGTGGTGTTGCGGCTGGTGGTGGAGGTAGCCCTGGTGCTGCTGCTGCTGATGGTGATGATGGTGATGATGATGATACGACGACGACGAGATCGAGTTGTTGCTACTACTGTTGCTGTTGCTGTTGTTGCTGTTGTTCTTCGAGTGCGGGTAGAACCGGACACCGCCAGGGTGCGTCCCCTGCCGCTGCTGCTGCTCAAACTGCTGCTGCTGCTGCTGCGCGTGCGCGAGCTGCATCTGGAGCTGCTGGTAGTTGAGCGTGCGCTGCTGGGCGCGGAGCGAGGGCTGCGGGCGGGGGGGAGGCAGAGGGGGAGGGGGTGGCGGGACGCCGAAGGAGCTGGCGTTAGCGTTGGCGATGTTGTTATGAAACACGCCGCTGCCGATGCCAAAAGGCTGCTGCTGTCCTTGCTGTCCTTGCTGTCCTTGCTGCCCCTGCTGCGGAAAAAAGCGCTGCTGCTGCTGCAGGAAAGAAGAGGAGGAGGACGTGGAAGGTGGCGGGGGCGGAGGGGGCGGAGGGGGATGCGAAGCAATGCCAAACCCGTTGAGGCTGAGCCCGAGGCCCCCGGCCGACGCGGCCGCCGCTGCCATGGCCGCCGCCGCGTTGGCCGTGCCCATCATCCGCTGCATCTGCAGGTTCTGCAGCTGCTTCAGCAGCTGCGCCTGCCTGCGGGTCATCGGGCCGCTGTTGCTGCTGCCGCCGCCTCCGCCTCCGCTGCCGCCTCCGCCTCCGCTGCCGCTGCCGCCTCCACCTCCGCCGCTGCTGCTGGTGTTGCCGCTGCCGGGGCCGAGGGAGCCCAAGGGCTCGCCCGAGTCAAAGGCGGCGGCGGCCTGAGCAGCGGCCTGCGCCCGAGCCGCGGCGGCCTGGGCGGCGGCCGCAGCGGCGGCCGCGGCGGCCCTGGCGGCGGAGGCCTGGTGGAGCTGCCCGCCGCCTCCGGCGAAGCCGCCCAGGGCGGCCGAGATCTCCTCGGCGGAGGGGGTCGCGGCGGCGGCGGCGGCGGCGGCGGCGACCGCGGAGGCCGCACGCTCGCGCGCGCGCGCGGCCGCCTGCCGCTCTCGCTGCAGCTCCCGCTTCTTGTTCTTCTCGCGCCGCTGCTGCTTGTGCAGCTGCTGCCTCTGGAGCTGGAAGAACTGCAGCTGCATCAGCTGCTGCTGCAGCTGGAGCTGCTGCTGCTGCTCCGGGTCCAGAGAAGAGGGGGAAGAAGAAGCCGCATTCGAAAGCGAATGCAGACCGAAGCCGCCGCCGAGGTTGAGCTGCTGGAGGTTGTGCTGGTTGAGCCGCTGCTCCTGCGCGGCCACGGCCGCGAGCGCGTGCGAGAGCGCCAGCGAGGCGCTCGCGACCTCGTCGTTGGCCGAGGACAGGCGGGAAGCGGAGGGCGTTGAGGCCATCGAGGAGGAAGAGGCGATCGAGCCTCCGCCTCCGCCGTCGTTGGACGAGGAAGGGGTGAAGGGCGCGGCCAAGTGGGCGAGGTGAGGCAGCGACGAGGTCGAAGGAGCGATGGCGGCGGCGGCGGCGGCGGCGGCGGAAGCGCGAGCCGAGGCGGAAGACAAGCTCAGGGTCCCGGTTGCAACCGCCTGGGTCTTCTTCTTCTTGCCCTTCGACAGGGGGAGCCAGCAGCCCCCGTCGCCGTCCTCGTCGCCGCCACTGGCGACGACGCCGAACGAGGAGAGGTCGAGCTCGTCGAGCTCCTCCTCTTCCTCGCCGGCCTCGTCGTCGCCGTCGTCGCCGTCGCCGCCGCGGAGAGAAGAGGAGGCAAACGACGCAAAGTCGTCGTTGGTGTTGCCGCTTTTCAGCGCGTCGGCGTCTCCTTCTTCTCCGCCCAGGCCCAGGGCGGAGAGGGCGCTCGCCGCGGCGGTGGCGGCTGCGGCGGAGAGGGAGGTGGACTCGTCGACGATAGCCTTGGAAGCGCGCTGCCGTAGCTCAAGCTTGCGATCCTCCGGCGCGGAAGAAGCGGACAGAGAGCCCAGCGAGCGCGACAGGGAGGCGTCGTTCCCGTCGCCGTTGTCGCCGTCGCCGTTGTCGCCGCCGTTGTCGCCGTCGCTGCCAGAGCCCGCGGACGGGAGGTCCTTCCTGGCTCCCGAAGGGACGGCGGCGTCTGTGTCGGACGCGGGCCTCCTCGGCGGCGACGCGCGGGGAAGCGAGTTGCTTTTCAAAAGCTGCTGCTCTTCGACCTTTTGCCCTTCCGCCGCGTCGGAGAGAGAGAGGTTGGCCAGCAGTGTTCCCGCGTGCCCGCTCCCGTCGCCGGCGATCGGGATCGGCCTGCTCGCAGCAGCGGAGGGAGAGGAAGAAGAGGGAGACTTTCGCGCAGCATCGCCCTCGCTGTCGGAGGCAGCAGAGCTCGAGGAAGAGGAAGCGGAAGACAAAGACGAAGACTTGCCGCCGCCGCCGTCGTCGGTCGTCGTCTGAGTGGAGTCATAGACAGCAGCAAACTGCTGCCCTGCTCCTCCCCCCGCAACGCCGCCGGACGAAAAGCCGCTGCTGGCGCCAGCAGAGTCCCCCGAGATCCCGGCCAGCAGGGAGATCCTGGACGACGACGACGAGGGGGCGTTGTTGTTCTTGATCGAGCCGATGGCGCCAAAGGCGCCGCCGCCGCGAGGAGGGGCCCACTTGGGAGCGGGAGCAGCAGCAGAGACTTTCTCCTTGTGGTCGTTGTTGTTCTCCGCAGCTGATGATGTCCCTCCTGCCGCGGCTTCTCCCGCCGCCGCAGCAACCACGGCGGCGGCGCCGTCGGCAGTGGTGGTGCTGGTGGTGGCCGCGGTCGCGGCCGTCGCGGCCGTCGTCGCCGCCGAGCTCGACGCCTGCGAGAACGGCGACGACGGCGACGGCGGAACGGGGCGCACCGCGGCATCGACGCAGCCGGGCCACCGCGGCTGCTGCTGCTCCTCGGCGGCCGAGACGATGGAGACGGCGGAAGAGGCAGCAGCGTTAGCAGAAGCACCGCTCACGACGCCGCCACCGCCGCCGCCGCGCTCGACGGCGAGCTCCGCCCCGAACGCGGCGGCGAGCGCGTAGCCCGAGGCCGCGGCGCGGGCATAGGCCCTGGCGGCCGCGGCGGCGTCCGAGGCGGCGACGCCGCGGCCGGCCTCGTAGCAGAGGCCCACGAGCAGGGCAGCCAGCGGCGAGCCCGTTGAAGGAGAAGAAGAACCGTCGTCGTCGCCGCCGCCATCGCCGTCGGCAGCGGCGAGCGAGGCGGCCACTTTCAGGCAGCCAAGCCCCTCCGCTGCGACGGCGAGGTCCTCCTCGGTGTCGACGACGCCTTCGCCCTCGCCCTCGCCCTCGCCCTCGCCCTCGCCCTCGCCCTCGCCCTCGCCCGGTCCCGAGACGCGGGTCGGCGCCGAGCAGAAGCACAGCACCACGCCCAGAAGCAGCTGCGCCTGCCACTCTCCGGACAGTGCGCGCGGCGCCAGCGACCGGACGAGCGCGCCGACGTCGTTGGGCGTCAGCAGCGCGCGGCCGTCGAGGGCGCCCAGCACGGCGCGGCGGACCGAGGCCGGCGGCTGAGGAGGGGGAGGAGGAGGAGGAAGGTTTGGAGTCGAGGCGCCGGTGCCTCCTCCTCCTCCGCCGCCACCGCCGCCTCCTCCGCCGCCGTCGCTCTCTTCAGCTCCGGAAGAAGCAGCAGAGGCAGCGGCGGAAGCAACCGCTGCCCTGGCCACCTCATCGCGGGCCACCTCCCACAGGGTGTCCTCGAGGGCCTGCACGTCGTTGGCGAGCACGGCCGCGACGACGCGCGGGCGGGCGCTGCCCGCCGAGGCCGAGAGGCAGAGGTGGTCGAGCAGCGGCGTCGCGCCGGCGGCGGCGGACGACGACGAGGAAGAGGAAGAAGAGGGAAGAGGCAGCGGAAGCGTCGACGTCGTCGTCATTTTGATTGTGTGACTTTTCGACTGAATAGAACTTTTGGGACGACTTTAAAATTCCTCCCCCTTGTTCCCCTGCTTTCGTTTCGTTGCGCAGGGGCACGGGGGAGAGGAGAGCTCTGTGTGGTGATTTGGGTACGGGAAGAAGGGCGCTTGTGAGTTGCGATCGTCGAAGAAAGAGGGCTTTGTTGTTGTTTTTTTTCTCAGGGCGCCCATCGTCGGAGGCACGTGTCGTCGTCGTCGCTCGTTCGATTTGTTTTCGCCTTTGAGGGGCCCTTTTCGCCCTTCACTCGCGGTCAATTATCACCAAACATCGCATGCAAGAACGTATACAGGACACCTCCGCACCATGGACGGGTGAGGAGGTCAAGAAGAGCGACAGAGAGCGAGAACGAGCGAGCGAGAAGAGAAAAGAAGAAGAGGGGAGATGGCCCGGAATTGAGCAAACGTCGAAATCGAGCAGCCGCTTTGAAGAAAAAGAAAACAAAAAGACGTTCTCTTTCTGGCGCGTTTCCAGAGCGTTCGCACCCCTCTCCGATCGCGCGAGCGGCTCCGGAACGTAGAGCGCGATGCATCGGCGTGGTTCGGCCGGTCGGATCGTCGACAAAAAGGCCGGAACAGGGCCGATGCGCACGCGTCGAAAACAGACGGAAAAAAAGTTCAGGCAAAACCTTGCGGTTGGGTCGATCGATCGAAGCTTCTTCTTCTCTCTGCCCCATCCCAATGCCCACCCTTTCTCCACTCTTTCTCACCTTTCCGCGCCGGCGAGGACAAAGAGGGGAGACGTACGGTGCGCTACAGGGCGTCCAGAGGGAGATGTGGAGCGCCTTTCGCCGCGCCGTCTCCCTTGGAAGGGAGGGAGGGAGGGAACGGAAAAACAAAAAAACAAAAAAAAAAGTGAGAGAAATTTCTCTTATCGTCGAGTCGACCTCTTCGAAGGAAAAGGTCGAGAAAAAATATCAACAACAAACTACACCGCCTCCGCCCCCTCCTCCCCCTTTCCTTTTCAAAAACTCCTCCTCCCGCCAGCGAGCGCCACCGCGATCGCCCCGCCCACCGCGGCGTTGTTCAGCACCAGCGCGACGTTGATCTCCAGCGACTTGCCCCCCGTCGCCTCCCGGATGCCCTCGAGCAAGAAGGGCGTCGCCTTGGCGCCGGAGACCGAGCTGCTGCTGCTGTTGCTTCCGTTGTTCCCGTTCCGCTTCGCCTCCTCTTCTTCTGCGGCCCTCGCTCTCGCCAGCGCGCCCTCGACGGCCCTGTCGATCTCCCGCAGATCGACCCCCTCGACCTCCGGGGGCGGGACGGCGACGACCAGTCCCCCCAGCCTCATCCCTAGGTGAGCCTCGATGATTTTCGCGGCCTCTTCGGCGTCGGAAGCCCTGCAGGGCGCAGCGAGCCCCGAGCGCTGCGAGAAGAACGCCGGGAGCTCCCCCGTCCGGTAACCCACCACGGGCACTCCGGCCGTCTCGAGCAGTTGCGCCGTTTTAGGTAAATCTAGGACGCTCTTGGCGAAGGCGCAGACGACGGCGACGGGAGACCGCGCGAGCTCGGGCAAGTCGGTGGAGATATCAAAGCTCTCCGAGGCGCCGCGGTGGACGCCGCCGAGGCCTCCCGTGACAAAGACCTTGATCCCGGCCGCCGCGGCGAGCAGCATGGTCCCTGAGACGGTGGTCGCGCCATCGGACCGCGAGGCGACGCACGCCGCGATGTCCCGCCTCGAGAGCTTCCTCACCGTGCCCTCCGCGCCGCCTCGACCCAGCCTCTCTATCTCTTCTTTGGACAGCCCCACCGTGGGAACACCCGCGACGACGCCGACCGTGGCAGGGGTGGCCCCCGCGGCGCGGACGGCGGCTTCGACCGCTAGCGCGACCCGGACATTGCGAGGGTAGGGCATGCCGTGCGCGACGATGGTCGACTCGAGGGCGACGACCGGGGAGCGGGAGCGCAGGGCCGCCGCGACAAGAGGGGAGACGCGGATGCCCTGCAAAGAGAGAGAGGTCGAGAGAGGTCGAGAGAGGTTGAGAGATCGCTTTTCCTTTCTCTCTCTTTCGCTTTCTTTCTACTCCTCTCCGACGCCACACTCACCATCTCCTCGGCGTCTCTGGGCGTGTTGTCGAGCGCGTAGCACGGCGCCGGGGCGACGTGGCGGCTGATGGCCCGGAGGCGGCGGCGCGACGCCGCGATGGAGGAGGAAGGAGAAGAAGAAATCAATGGCATTGAACTCGATGGCGCTGAGGTCGACGCCTCCGCTTCGACCTCGGGGGGGCCTCTCCGCATCGTTCTCTGAGTTCAAAGAAGATGGAGACGGGTCGTTGCTATCCAGAGGCAGTAAGTTGAGGTGATTAGAAGGGGCTTTTGATTGCCCAGAAGAGAGAGCGCGCGGCGAGAGAAGAAGAAGAAGAAACAAACAAGAAAGAAAGAAAAATGAAAGAACGATGCTCACTTTCTTCTCGCCTTCGCTCGCTCGTCGATCGATCGAAGCACCATGTCCGCGGCCTGGCTCGACTCCGTGCTATCCCAGAGGGGCTCCCGCGCCCCTCCGTACCGCCCCGAGTCCAGGCAGGCCGTCAAGAGGCACCTCGTGGACCTGACGCAGGTGCGATGAAGGAAAGAGAAAGAGAGAGAAAGAGCGAGCGAGCGAACAAACGCTTTCGAACGATGACGACAACGATGGCCTTTTTTTTCCTCCTCAACCTCAACTTCAACAAAAAAACTGCACTACCGCCCACCACCACCACCAAACTTCCCCCGACGACAGGAGTTCCCCACGCTCGTCCTCAAGGTCGAGGACTACACCTACCCGGATGGTCACACCTTTCCCCTCCTGGTGGCCGACGGCACCCTTCCCGTTTACTTTCTGGGAATCAAGTACAACATCCCGATCGCGCTGTGGCTCGGGGAAAAGTACCCCAGCCTGCCGCCGACGCTGTACGTGCGCCCGACGGCCGAGATGGTGATCAAGCCAAGGCACGCGCTGGTCGACGGGTCCGGGCTGGTCTCGACCCCTTACCTGTCCGCGTGGGAAGGGGACGGGGCGAGGCCCGGGATGGGCTTCTTGGGCCTCGGCGGCAGCAGCGGGAGCAGCGGGGGCTCGAGCAACCTGGTCGACTTGTGCCACGACACCTCGATCAGGTTCGGCGCCGACCCGCCTCTGTACTCGAAGCCCCGCGGGTGGACCGGGGACGAGGCCGCCGAGGTGGCCGCTGCTACGGCGACGGCGGCGACGGCGGCGACGAGCAGCGGGAGCGGCGGCGGCGGGGAGCAGCAGAGCTCTGCCGCGGCAACGGCGGCAGCTCAGCCGCAAACTCACCACCCGGAATTCTCCAACCCCATCCACGGGCCTTCCTCCGCTTCGAGTTCCGGAGGTGGGGGAGGGAGCATCTGGGGGGGCGCGCTGGCGGCGATGGCGGCGGCTGTTTCGGGGAGGCCTTCGGCTGGAGGAGGGACTCAAACAGCGGCGGTGATGACGACGACGACGATGACGACGACGACAACTCCACCTCAACCAACTCCTCCTTCGACCTCCTCCACCTCCACAACAACAACAACCACTTCCGCCGAGCTCCTCGCGGCCTTCCGCACCGCGGCCACAGAGGGCCTCTCGGCCAGGCTCCGCGCCTCCCTGCAGGCCGCGTCGGAGGCCTACACGCGCGCGGCAGAGGCCGAAACCCCGGCGCGAGAAGAACTCAAGTCGAGGGCGGCGAGGCTCTCCGCTGGCATCGAGGCGCTGAGATCGGAAAAAGCCGCGCTCGAGGCCGCCGTCGCGGGCTTGTCGGCGCAGAATAAAGCCTTAGAAACGTGGCTGTCTGACGCGGAGGCGAAGATGCCGGCGGAGTGGAGGAAGAAGCGGAAGGAGGAGGCGGAGCGGCGGAAGAAAGAGGGCAAGGCGGCGACGAGCGACGGGAGCAGCGAAACAACCACCACTCCTTCCGAGACCGAAACGGACGCCCCAGAGCTCGAAACGCTCGAACCCCCACTTGCTTTATCTGCAGAAGATGCCGACGCGGCGATCGAGCCCGCCGACGCGCTGAGCGCGCAAGCCCTGTCGACGCAGGCCGAGGACATGGCCGTGGAGGACGCGCTGTACTCGCTCGACCGCGCCCTGGCCGCCGGCGCCTTGGGCTCCGAGGCCTACCTGCGGGCCGTGCGCAGGCTGTGCTCGAGGCAGTACTCTCTGCGAGCCTTGGGGGCGAAGGTGGCCGAGAGGCAGCATGCGCTGGCCGCCGAGGCGGCGGAGGCTGCGGCGGCGGCGGCGAGGGCGGCGGCGGCAAACCGGGTAGTTTCTTCCGCCGTTCCTTCGGCTGCTGCTCCGAGCGGCGTGGAGATGCCGCAGGGGGACTCATGGTGCTCGAGCGGCGTGCTTTCCAACCCGCTGGCGGCGACGACGACGAATAGAGGCTTTGGGGGGAGGCGGAGGTGAAAGTTGAATTTCTCTTTGAAAACAAAACAAATAAAAAACTCTTCACTATGTAACACATGTTTTCGTTTTTCTACTCTTGCTCTCTCTCTCTATCTATCTCATTCTACTTCCCGCTGCTCCCCAAGAACGCGCGGAGCCTCTCCGCGCGGGCAGCCAGGGGCCCTCCGGCAGCGGCGGCGCCCCTGGCCCCGGCGGCGAGCAACGCGGCGGCGAGACGCAGGCCCCTTTCCGCTTCCGCTCTCGCCGCCGCTTCTTCTTGTTCTCCTCCTTCGCCCTCCGCGGCGGCATCAGCGTCAGCCACCTTTGCCGCGGAGAGCCCAGCGTCGACCAGGTCCGAGGCGCGCTCAGCGTCGTCCTCGCTCGCCGGGGTGATAGAGGAGCTCGAAGAGCTCGAGCTCGAAGTCGAACTCGAGCTCGCTGCCTCCCTCGCTTGCTCCTCGGTGACCCCGGCCGTCGAGAGCCTCTCCCGGAGGGCGCGGGCGTAGAAGGGCCTGGCTTCCTTGGCCGACGCCGTGGAGTAGAGCAGGTCGCCCAGCTTGTTGAGCGTGACCGTCAGGGCGCGCGTGAGCTCTCTTCGCGAAGAAGAAGAAGAAGTGGAGTTTTCTCCTCCTCCTCCTTCCTTCGGCGACGACGGCGACACCAAATCCTCGAGCGCCCTTTCGAGAACCGCGACGGCGCCCTCGTACCTCTCCGTCGCGGCCTTGAGCTCTCCGAGAGAGCGGTGGCTGTCGCCGATGATCCCGGAGACCGCGGCGCGGCGAGCGGCAGATAAAGAGGAAGAAGAAGAAGACTCCTTCAGCTCCTCCTCGAGGGCGGCTTCAGCTCGCCTCGACCTCGCCAAAGCCGCCTCGTGGTTCCCGCCCGCGGCGGAGCTCATCGCCGCCCGCAGCCACGCCTGCGCCTGGCCCTGCCCGTCGGCCCGCGCGGCGTCCTCGAGCGCGGCGTCGGCGAGCCGCTGCGACTCGGGGTCGGGTTTTCGAGAAGAGACGTCGGCGCCGCAGGCGAGGCAGTCCCTCACTTTCTCGCCAAAACAGCTCCCGCAGAAGCGGTGGCCGCAGTTGAGGACGACGCAGTCGTGGAAGAGGGACTTGCAGCGCGGGCAGTGGAGGAGGGAGAGAGGCGGGCCTCCGGGCTTGGAGCGGCCGAAGCCGAGAGGGCAGCCGGCAGAAGGAGGAGGCGCGCCAGTCGAAGAAGGAGGAGGCGCGTAAGTCGAAGAAGGATGAGGCATCGTCGTCGTCGTCGCCATCGCCGATGAAACATCAGCTTTCGCCCCGGAGAAGGGGCAGACGCCGGCTGCCATCGCTGCTGCTGCTCCTGTTCCTCCTCCGTCGCGCTGCATGATGCCGCTGAATGGGCAGCCGCCTCCCGATGGAGCGCGCGGGGCGTCGTTGCTCATTTTTAGAAACAAAATCGTTTGTCCAAAGGCGGAAACGATTTTTGAAAAATGATTTTTTTCGTTTTTTTTTTTATTTTTTTCCAAAAATTTTCTCTTTTCTTTTCACCTCTCGCTCCTCGACCGGCGCTTCTTCTTCCCCTCAACCCCTCCGCCGCGAGCCTTGAGCACCTTCGAGGCCTCTTTACGAGCAGCCACAGAGGGCCTCTTCCCTGCAGCAGCCTTGCCCGAAGAAGAAGAAGAAGACTTGGAAGAAAGAATTCCTCCGCCGCTGCTGCTCCCGGCCTTGGGCGCGCCAGAGCTGCCGCGAGAGACCTTCCCGCCCCGGCCCTTGGTCTTGATCCCCTGCCAGTCGGCTCCCCCGGAGGGGGCAGCGCCGCCGCCGACGACGGAGGCGCGGAGCCTGTCCGCCGGCGTGGCGCGCCCTCGGCCTCGGCCCCCGGCGGAGCTGCCGCCTCGACCTCCTCCTCCTCTCCCTCCTCGCCCGCTGTTCCCAGCAGCAACCCGCTCCTCCCTCCGCTGCTTGGCCGCCAGCAGAGCCCCCGGGTCCCTGGCGGCTTTCCTCACCCGCACGGCCCTGCCCTTGAGCAGCATCCCGTCCCTCGCTTTGGCCGCAGCGGCCGTCGCCGCGTCCTTCAGTAAAACGAAAGCAAACCCTTTCCCCAGCGAGGTGGCCCGGTCGCGGACGACGCGGACGGCGGAGACGGAGCCTCTCCCTCCGAAGAGCGACACGAGCTCGGCCTCGTCGGCGTCCGGGGGCAGGTTCCCCACGAAGACCGAGAGGGCCGGGTCATAAAGAGAAGAGGCGGGAGCGGTGGTGGCAGAAGGGGCGGAAGCGGGAGAAGAAGAAGAGGAGGGCTTGTCGGTGTCGCTGTTGTCGTTTTCGACCCTGGACGAAGGAGGCGCGGCAAAGTCGACCCGAACCAAATTCCCCCCGACCTCCTCCATGTTCTTCGCCAGGGCCCTCACCGCCGCCGCCCTCTCCTCGAAGACGACGTAGGCGCAGGCCCCGCCCGCGCGGGACGCGTCCGCCTTTTTGGCCAAGAGCGCGGCCCGGCGAGGCAGCGAAGTGCCCTTGGCGAGAGGCACGCTCCGCAGCCGCACCGACTCGACTTTCCCGAATTCGCTGAAGACCCTTTTCAGGGCTTTCCTCTTGGAGGTCGGGGAGACGTTGCCGATGAAGATGGTCCTCGAGAGGCGTTCCTGCTGCTGTTCTGGCGTGAGGGAGGCGTGGGCGGGCAGGGAGGAGGGAGGGAGGGGCGAAGGCTGAGGAGCCGGGTTTTCCTCGCCGCCGTCGTCGGTTCCGCTCTCGCTCAGAGCGGCCAGGCGCTCGAGCTCGTCCTCGCTCCCTCTTCCCGCTTTCCGTTCTTCCTCGTCTTCCTTCCCGCTGTCGCTGCTTGCGAAGCCGTCGGAATCACCGTCTGCGTCCTGCTCGCGCGCCGCGGCGGCCGCTTGCGCCGCGGCCTCGGCCTGCGAGCGGAGGAGGTCGAGCTGCTTCTGCTCGTCGTCTTCTTCGGCGCCGGCGACCGTTTTCCGTTTGCGACGAGCCGCCGCCGCGGCATGCTTGCCGACGGCGTCGCCCCCGGCCAGGCCGCCTCCTGCTCCTCCCCGTCTCTTGCTCTTCTTGCCCTTCTCGGCGTCGGCGTCATTGCGCTTGAACGCCGACGATGCGCTGAAGAGCGCCGCGGCTGCGGTGGAGCCCTCGCCGAGCAAGCCGGCGAAAAGAGAGGTCATCGGAATTCGATTTTTTTCGAAAATTTCTCGTTGCTGGAAAACGTTCGTCACAAGTGAATTTTTGACGTCGAAAAATCTGTCTTTCTTTCTTTTCTTCTTCCGCCTCCTCCGCTTCAGCCGCTGCTCTCTCTCTCTCTCTCTCTCTCTCTCTCTCTCTCTCTCGCTCTCCCGAATGGCGGACGAGGACGCCCTCTTCGGCGATGACATCTACACGGAGGCGCCGACGGCCTTCGCGGGCGCGCCGGCGGCGGTCCAGGCACCCGTAGCAGCACCGGCGGCATCGACGATGATGCCGCAAGCTCCTCCTCCTCCGGCGCCGGCAGCAGCACCAGCCGCGCCTGGAACAGATGGAGCCACTGCCGCTGCTGTCGTCTACGCCCAGTTGGCTTCGCTCAAGGCACAGTGAGTTGGGAGGAGAGAAACAGAGAAACAGAGAGATAGAATCGTCGCCGTCGATCGTCTCTCTCTCTGCTCGCTCAACCTCAAAACTTCAACCTCTCCACCCCCAACCTCTCCTCTCCACCAATAGGCTCGCCCAGCGCGACGCGCGCCTGGCCGAGCTCGACGACACGCTCCGGCGGGCCCAGCAGGAGAACGTGCGCGTGCGGGCCGAGGCGACGGCGGCTGTCGACGCCGCGAGGGCGGCCGCGGCGCAGGCGGCGGCGACGGCGACGGCGACGACGGCGGCAACAGAAGGAAACGGAGGAGGAGGCCCCGCCGGAGCTCCCTTGAGCGACGCAGCGCTCGCCAAGGCCTTCGATCCCATCGACGGAGAACAAGAAGAAGAAGAAGGCGCCACCACGAAGCGAGCGGCTGCCTTGTCCGCGAAGCTGGCGTCCAAAACCCTCGAGGCCCTCACGCTCCGCCGCTCGCTCGCCGCCGCGCGCGCCGCCGCCGGACCAAGCGTCGCGCAGGCGAGGCAGCTGCTGCTCGACCTTGCAGTCGCCCGCGAGTTCGAGCGCCTCAGGCGCGAGGTCGAGGCGCACGCCGGCGCGGCGGCGAGGCTCCGGGAGCAGCTGCGGGCCGTTCCCGGGGCGGCGGGGGCGGAGGCTCTGGTCGCGCGCTTCCACGAGCTGCAGCGGGAGAACCGCGGGCTCGCCGCCGCTGCCTCGGAGGGCAGGGCGGCGCAGGCAGAGGGGCGGGCGGCGCTCGCCGTGGCGGCCGCCGAGCGCGCGAGGCGAGGGGAGGCGGAGGCGCTGGCCAGGGCTGTCGCGGCGGAGAAGAGCAGTGGCGGAGGTGGAGAGCGAGAACGAGAGCGAGGGGAGCGAGAAAAGAGGGAGCGGAGCAGAGGCGGCTCGAGGGAGCGAGCGCCCAAGAGGGAGCGCGAGTCCGTGCCGCCGCAGCAGCCTGCAGACCAGCAGCACCGGCAGCAGCAGCAGCAGCAGAGGGCGCCTTCGACGCGAAGCAGGCGCGAGCCCAGCGAAGGAGCGGACGCCGGGTCGAACAAGAGGCGGCGGTAGAGAAGAAGAGAGTTGACTGGAGTTTTTTGCAAGCAAAGAAAAAAAAACGAAGAGGAAACCATTTTCGAAAAAAAAAAAAAAAAAACTCGAACAAGATTCGAAACCGATGCTTCCGCGAGCGCTGCCGGCCTCGGCCGGGGCTCCCGTCGCTCCGAACCGGCGCCTCAGGCTTCTCTGTCTCCACGGCTTTCGCACCAGCGGCTCGATCATGAAGGAGCAGGTGAGGAGGCGAGGGAATGGGGGAGAGAGAGAAAGCGATGATTGGAAGAAGAAAACGAAAACGAAAAAAGAGTGTTGACCGACAAAGACGCTTTTTCTCTCTCTCAACCCCGACCTCCTCCTCCTCCTCTTCCGCTTCCTCAAAAAACGCACCTCCAGCTCGAAATCGCCAGGCTCGACCGCGACCTCGCCGACCTCGCCGAGCTCGTCACGGTGGACGCGCCGCATTTAGCTACCGGTTAGTTGGTGTTTTTGTGAACTTTTCCTTTCTTTTTTGTTCTCTCTTCGTGGGGAATGGGGCTCCAAGTCGGGCTCATCGACGACAAAAAAAAACTCACCTTCCCTTTCTTTGCTCTCTCTCTCTCTCCCGAAACCTCCTCCTCCTCCAGGTCCCGTCCCCTCCGACGTCCCCTGGCCCCCACCGCACTTTGAGTGGTGGAACGCCGTCGAGGTCACGAACAGCAACCAAGAGAAAGAAGACGACGACGAAAAAGAAGGCGGCAACAAGGGGGGAAAAAAGAAGGTTTTCGAGTACCAGGGCTTGGTGCGGACCCTCGACTTCGTCGCCTCGACGCTGGAGTCCCGAGGCCCCTTCGACGGCTTCCTGGCGTTCAGCCAGGGGACGATCCTGGCGAGCCTGCTGCTGGCTGCCTGGTCCAAGAGCGACGAGGCGAGGGAGAAGAAGGAGGCGGCGGAGGAAGAAGGGAGGAGAGTTTCGTCGTCTTCAAACGCTTCGACCTCTTCTTCTTCTTCGACCTCTTCCGCTTCCCCGCTCGTGCTCCCGCCGCGCCTCGCCGACCTGAGACCCTCCGCCCGCCCGCGCTTCGCCGTGCTCGTCAGCGGGGTCTGGGCCAAGGCGCCCATCTGCTCGGCGCTGGAGGGAGAGGAAGAAGGAGAAGGAGAGGAGGAGAGCGGAGGCGAAGGGGCTCGCTGGACCCGTCGAGAGAGCGGGAGCGGCGACGGGAACAGCGAGGACGGAGCAAATCAAAACAGGCCTTCTTCTTCTTCGGGAGGAGGCTGCATCAGGGCCCCCTCGATCCATATAATTGGAAAAAGAGACTACGTCGCGCCGCTGTCGCGGAAGCTGGCGCGTGCCTTCTCGAACAGCGTCGTCGTCGAGCACGCCGGCGGCCACGTCGTTCCCCGTTTGCCCCCGGACGACCTCGCGACGCTGCGGGCGTTCCTGGGGTCGCAGCTGCAGGCCGGGAACTCTTCGTTGTAGTCTTTTTAAAAGGGATTGTAATAGGGAAAAAAAGAGCGCTTTTTTTTTGCAAAAAAGAAAATTGGAAAGAAAAAACGAAAGCAAAAAACTTCGTTTCAGAAATACTTCGGGGAAAAAAAACAAAAAAACTCTAAACTTCTTCTTCTTCTTCTCTCTCTCCTTCTTCTCCATCTCCTCTACTCGTCCTCCTCGTCTCCCATGCCCCCCGTCGACGGGATGAACAGCAGCTGCTTCCTCTGCGCGTAAATTAGTAATGCTCCGAGCAAGATGGCGGCAGCTCCGGTAGAGCCCCAGGTCGCGGCGTGCCACGCCGCGAGGCTCGTCTCCCTGCTCGAGAAGTACAGGTTCTGGCCGAAGACGGAGCCCACGGCGGAGACGAGCGCGATGGCGAGCCCTCCCATCGACAGCGTCATGTTGAAGGCCACCAGCTCGTTGCGCCTGCGGTCGAGGTCGAGCCTGACCAGGGCCTCGGTGGCCGCCGCCCTCTCCCTGAGAGCTTCCAGGCGGCGGAGCGTCGAGGAGACGATGGCTGCATAGGCGTCCATCAGGTCCTCGCAGCCTTCGACGTCTGGCTGGTTCCTCGCGTCTCCCTGCTGGTTGGGACCGGGGACGCGGGCCCAGGCGATAGTGCGGACGTCGTCGTCGTCGTCGTCGTCCTCGGCGGCTGCGGCGAGCTCGTTGTCGTCGCTGCTGCCGCTGCTGCTGCTTCTGATGCTCTCGCCCCCAATCCGGTTTCCTCCGCCGCCTCTCCCGCTCAGCACGCTGGCAGCGCCCCCCTCTGAGTTCCTCGTCGTCGTCCTCCTGCTCCTCGAGGTGGTGGCGAGGAGCCCGCTGCCGCCGCCGTTCAGGCTCGTGCGGGTCCTCTCGAGGAGCAAAGGGGCGTGGAGGGGGGTGGTGCTGTTGCCGTTGCTGCTGTTCCCTTCTCCTCCTCCGCCGCCGCCGCCGCCGCCGCCGTGGCTGCGGCGAGAGGTCGGGGTCGAAGGAGAAGAGGAAGAGCTTGAAGAAGCGGCGGAGGCAAAGGGGGCGCGGGAGTCTTCCCTGCGGAGGGAGAGAGCCCGCTCCAAAGGAGGAGCAGGAGAAGAGGACGAGGAAGGAGCAGGAGCAGAAGCAGAAGAAGAGGCGACGACGGCAAAAGTCGGAGGGGAAGAAGAGGAAGGAGGAGGAGGAGGAGCAACGGCAGCAACGGCAGCGGCAGCGGCAGCAGCAGCGACGGCCTCTTCCTCCTCGGCCAAAGGCTCGAGAGCAGATTCCCCGGAATCCTCGGAACCAGCCTCCTCTTCCTGCGCCTGTGCCGCAGCCGCGGCGGCGGCGGCCTGCGCGGCGGCTGCGGCGGCGGCGGCGGCGGCGGCGGCGGCGCGGCGGCCCAGGTACATATTGCTCATGTCCTGCGGGTCGCCCAAAATGTTTTCAATCGCCCTCTTGACGCCCGCGGCTCTCCCGAGAAGCCTCGAGAGAGCCGCCTTGCTTTCCCTGACGCGCTCGAGCTCCCCGCGGGACACGGACCCGCCCGAGGCGAGGCGCTCCAGGGCGGGCAAGGTGGCCTCTTCCAGCGCGGCGGCGTCGCCTTCGAGCCGGCGGGCCGCGGCGGCGAGCACCGCCTCCGTCGCGCGGAGCTCGTAAGGGAGGTTGCCGTCCGAGGAGGGCTGCTGTTGTTGATCGGTGCTGCTGCTGTTGTTGGTGTTGGTGTTGGTGTTGGTGTTGGTGTTGGTGCTGTTGATGCTAGTGCTGCTGGTGGTCGCGTTATTGGCGTCGGTGCTGTTTTGCAGCGGGAGTAGAAGGGGAAAGAAAAAGAGAGAAAATAAAAGGTGAGGTTTTGAGATATTTAAAAGGTTTGAGGGAACGTGATAAGGAAAAAAGAAGAAGGAGCAAAAAAAGAAAATGAAACAAAAAAAACTCAGCTCACCTCTTCTCGGTCAGCCTGGCGACGAGGTCCCTGAGGAACGGCGCAGAGGGTAAAGGAGGCGCGTTGGGAGCGAGCGCCGGGGCGGAAGCGAGAGGCGGCGTGACCGAGGAGGCCCAGGGGCTCGTTTTCGCCGTTGTCGTCGCCGAAGTCAAGGTCGAGGTCGAGGTCGAGGTCGAAGAACTCGAGGAAGGAGAAGAAGAGATCAGACCCGGGCCCGAGGCAGAGGGCGAATGGGTCGCGGGGTTCTGCGGCGGCACACCCAGGACCAGCACCTGGTCGGCGCAGACCACGGCCCTGACGCCCTCGATCGCGAAGCCGATGGCGCGCTCGCGGATGAAGACGGTCGCGGACTCGGCGGAGGCCGAGGGGGTCTGTTTTTTGAAAAAAAAGTTGAGTTTTTTTTTTTGAAGAAAGGAAAAAAAACTTTTCGGGTTTTTCTTCGTTTGCCTCTTCACGAAAAGACCTCTCTCTCCTCTTCCTCTCCCATCTCCTTACCATCGGGTCGATCACGCGGAGGTCGCGGTAAGGGAGCCCGAGCTGCATCGCGAGCGTGTGGCGGTCGGCCTGTCGAGAGCAAAAGGGGAGAGAGAAGGAGAGAGAGGAAGAGGTCAATGAAAAAGAAGAAGAAGAAAAAAAAAACGAAAAAGGAGAGAGAATCGTGGTCAACACGGAAAAAAAAGAAAACAAGCGAAAAAACCCGCTTCCTCTTTCTCTCTTCTTTTCCTCACCAAGACGTAGGTCGCCTGGCCCTTGGCGTCGACGCGGAAGACCTTGCGCGGCGGGACGTAGGGCGCTCGCCCCGGGGCAGCGACGGAGAGGGCGACGGGAGCGGAGAAGGAGGAGGAGGAGGAAACGGCGGAGGTGGTCTTTGATGGGGCGAACGGCGGAAAGGCCGTTGCCGTTGCTGCTGCCGTTGCCGCGCTTCCTCCTCCTCCTCCGCTCCGCGCGCCGAGCGGCGCAGCCGGGGGAGGTAGGAAAGGATGCTGATGCTGCTGCTGGGGAGAGGAAGCAGCAGCAAGGCCGTTGCCCTTTCCGTCGGGCTCCATTTCCAACAAGAGAGAAGAAGGAAGAGAGAGAGAAATGAAAAAAAAAACGGAAAAAGTGAAAAAAAAGCTTTTCTCTTGTTTTGTTGTTTTTGTTGTTTTTTATCGATCACAGAAGAAAACCAAAACACAAACAAACACGCTCGTCGGAAACGTACACTCAAAGATTAAAAAAAAAAGGACGCGAAAAAGGAAAATGGGGAACAGCGAAGCGACGATAAGATCAAAGCGGGGGGGTGGGTTGAGAACGAAGAGAGAAGAGAAACAGTTTTCTTCCTCTTCTCTCTTTTTCATCTTTCATTTCTCTCTCTCTTTCTCTACTTGGCGCGCCTGCGGCGGAGGAACGCCGGGATCTCGATGCCCAGGCCTCCCCTGGACGAAGAGGCAGCAGGAACAGCAGCAGCAGCAGCAGCGGGCATAGAGAGCTCCTCGGCGGCGGCGGCGGCGGTCGCCGAAGCGACGTCCCTCGGCGCTGAAGAAGCAGTGACGGGCGCCCTCGACGAGACGAAGGGCGCGACGGCCGAGCCGGCGAGGCCCCCCTCGCCGAAGCCCGTGGCGATCAGAGTGATGGAGAGCTCGCCCGACGCTGCCAGGGCAGGGTCGACGACGGCGCCGAAGATGAGGTTGGCCTCCGGGTCGACGAGGTCGTAGACGACCTTAGAGAAAGAGAAGAAAAAGAAAAAGTTTTTTTTGATGAAGTTTTCAAGATGAAGAAAAGTGAGATTTTCTTTCGTTTTTTTTTCTTTTCCGTTTTTTTTCTTTTCTCTTCTCTCTTTCTCCTCTCTCCCCTCTTCCCCCTCTCTCTCACCTCGGCGGCCGCGTTGACCTCGGCCAGGCTCATGTCCGGGGGGCCCGTCACGTTCCACACGATGCCGCGCGCGCGCTCGATCCCGACGTCGAGCAGCGGCGACGAGGTCGCGGCGAGCGCGGCGTCACGCGCGCGCGTCTTGCCGGTGCCGGTGCCCTGGCCCATCAGCGAGGAGCCGGCGCCGGTCATCACGGCCCTGACGTCGGCGAAGTCGACGTTGACCTGGAGTTTTGGTGTGGAGAGGTGGAAGAGAAAGAAGAAGGAAAGAGTGAGTTTTTCTTTCGTTCGAAGAAAAAGACCTCGAGAGAGAGAGATAGAGAGCCCGATTTCGAAGAAAAAAAGTCGAATGCAAAAACTCGAAAAAACTAACCAGCCCGGGGATCGTGATGATGTCCGAAATGCCGCGCACGCCCTGGCGGAGGACGTCGTCGGCGACGCGGAAGGCCTCGGTGACGGGAAGCGAGGCGTCGACGGCGTCGAGGAGGCTGAAAAGTTTTTTTTGATTTTTTCAATTTCGAAAAGAGGTGAGCGCGTTTTAGAGCGAGAGAGACCCTTTTTCCGCTCTATTTCGCTCGCTTCTTTCACCGCTCGCCACCTCCCTCTCTGCTCTCTCTCTCTCTCTCCCTCTCTTATGGAACGACGAAGATAACAATAAAACCTACCGGTCGTTGGGGATCACGATCAGCGTGTCCACCGCGCCCCTCAGCGCCTCGATCGCCTCGCGCGCCTGCGCCGCGCGCTGCCTCCCCTCGAACGAGAACGGCGTCGTCACGATCGCGACCGTCAGCACCCCGGTGGTGCGGGCGGCGGCGGCGACGACCGGAGCGGCCCCCGAGCCCGTGCCCCCACCCATCCCGGCGGTGACGAAGACCATATCCGTCCCCTTCAGCATCTGCTCGAGGGCCTCCTTGGACTCGGAGGCGGCGCGGGCGCCGACCTCGGGGTTGCCCCCAGCCCCGAGGCCGCGGGTGAGCTGGCCTCCGATCTGGACCTTGTTGGTCGGGGGCAGAGGGGAGGTGGCGAGGGCCTGATGATGAGGAGGAGGAAGGAGGGAGTGGTTGGGGTGGTGGCGGATTTTTTTTTTTTTTTGTGAGTGAAAGCGGCGAAGAACGAAAGAAAAGATTTTTTTTTCGAAAACTGGAAAAAAACTATTCTCTTCTCTTCCCTTCTCCTTACCTGCGAGTCCGTGTTGAGCACGTAGAGGTCGACGCCGGCGAGGTCGGATGCGAGCATCCTGTTGACGGCGTTGCTGCCGCCGCCGCCGACGCCGATGACCTGAGGAGCGGTGGAGGAGGGTGGAGGTGGAGGAGAGGTGGAGGGAGTTATGAAAAAGAGAAAGAGAGGTTGGTGAGAAGCGAAAGCGTCGAAAGAGAGAGCCGAATTTTCGAAAAAAGCAAACGGTCGCCGAATTTCTTTTTCTTGAGAGGGAAAACGCATCACTCGGGTTCTCCTCTTTCTGCTTCGCCTCTTTCTCTGTTTCCTCGCGCGATGAGTTCACCACGTCGATATCTGTCGCTGATCACGGAGAGAAAGAATGGAAAGAGGCTGGAGACTGACGAAAAGAGGACGCTAATGGCCGAAAACAAAAAACAAGACCAACACGATGATGCCGATTTTTCGAAGCGATCGCGCGCGAACGAATGCTCAACCTCAACTCTCTCGCCGCGCTCTCTCTCCCTCCCCTAAATCCCTCTCACCTTGATCTTGGCCTTGGCGTAGTCCGAGGGAAGGGCCGCGCGCAGCGTCGAGCCGATGGTGCCGACACCTCCGGCGCCGATCACGCCGCCGGAGACGCGCGAGGGCTGCTCGTCGGCGGGCAAAGGAGCGTCTGCGGGCGCGGCCGACGACGCGACGATGCGGACAGCGGCGCGTACGGCGGAGCGGCGCGAGGAGGCAGCGACGGGCGCAGAGGCGCGCATGCCGCGGGAGAGCGACGACAGGGTCGCCATGGTTGGATTTGAGGGCTGGGGTGGGGGGCGGGGGTGGGAAGAAGGAAAAAGAAGAAGGAGAAAGGAAAAAAGGAGATTTGCCCGGCCCGACCTGTGGGGCGATGTTGGAAAGAACAAAGGTGGCCTCCAAAGCTTTTGGGTCTCCTTTGAAGTCTGCGGCCGGTGCGCAGTGGCCTCGGTC
>Ga0114918_10001387_pt1 | contig 21663 bp, 35 predicted proteins | sample LantaG_FD_87015 | JGI IMG/M metagenome (GOLD analysis project Ga0114918, IMG submission 87015) | Deep subsurface microbial communities from Baltic Sea to uncover new lineages of life (NeLLi) - Landsort_02402 metaG | ecosystem: Environmental > Aquatic > Marine > Oceanic > Sediment | place... | reverse complement strand
TGAGTCACCCGCACCGCCGTATCCGACGTGTTTCGATGCTGGCCGCCTGGCCTGGATTCCAGTAGGCAGATGAGCCAACCCCGCAGGAACTGAAGATCCGACATCAGGACCTAAAGTACGAGACCTACCGGGGGTCAGGGCCAGGCGGCCAGCATCGAAACACGTCGGATACGGCGGTGCGGGTGACTCACCTGCCTACTGGAATCCAGGCCTGTTCTGAGATCAAGAGCCAAGTCCAGAACAAGAAACTGGCGCTCGGTGCACTGATGGCCCGACTCGCGGATCGGCGAGAACAATCGACTGCCCGTGACAGGAACTCGAAGCGTAAGAGTCAGTTGGGTACAGGCATGCGGAGTGATAAAATTCGTACTTACGCCGAACAGCGGGGTCGTGTCGAGAGCCACGTCAATGGGAAGCGGTGCAAGCTCCGCGACTACGACAAGGGGTTCGTCGAGCTCCTGCACTAAGAAACAAGCCTGCGAGGACCATCCTGCGCAGGCGGGGCTACCCTTACCCGTGATGGTCACAAAGGGATTTGCCACCGTGGTGAAACAGTAAACACAGCGTCTTGAGAAGGCGTCGCCTGTAACGGGTTTGGGAGTGCAAATCTCCCCGGTGGCATTATCGGCTCGTAGCTCAGTAGTCAGAGCAGCACTCTTATAAGGTGAAGGTCGTGGGTGCAAATCCCTCCGGGCCAAACCGAACAAGCCTTGGTCAGATGATGGTGTATTAGAAAAGATGAAAAATGCCTGAAACATTCGACACTTGCTGAATGTTTGGGGCGTCTCCCATACTGCGGTCAAGAAACGTCTTGGCAAGATTACCAGTCCCGATGGTGGAATTTAGTAGACATGCGGAGCTCAGAACTCCGTGCCGAAAGGCGTGCAGGTGCAAGTCCTGCTCGGGACATGTAGGGGGAGATCGTAGGTTCAAATCCTACCGATGCGGCCTGTATCCGCTAGTGGTTCAGTTCGGTTAGAGCGCCCCCGCTCGACTCTGTGGTTGGAATTAGTAGACACGGGGAGTTTAAGCCTCTCTGCCCTTACGGGCGTCCGGGTGCAAGTCCTGGCAGAGTCATCTCGGTCCTGTGGTTGGAATCAGTAGACACGCGGATTTCAAAAATCCGTGCCCTTACAGGCGTCTGGGTGCAACTCCCAGTAGGACCATCAAAGAGGGAGAACCGATGTGAGCATCGATAGCGGATAGACGAGACACCTACTTTCAAAAGGAGGTGTCTCATGATGGGACTCAAGTATCTGCGAAGTGGAAATGGCCCTGTGGACCCAAACCGTTACTGGGGTAGAACCCCTAGGAAGCGGTGCCCGAAGTGCGGGCGTAGGATCCGTGGACCGAACCACGACGCAGGCCATCGTTAGATGGCCGGGTCGCCGAAAGGCGGCCCAACACACAAAGGGCTATAACTCAGCAGTTAGAGTGCCTGTCCGATAAACAGGAAGCCGGGGGTGCAAATCCCTCTAGCCCTAATGAAACGACATGAACAGACCGTTGCCCTACTAGGGGACGGCAAAGACGCCTCGATGCGCGTCTTCGGTAACTCGATGGTGCCATTGATCAGGACGAAGTCAGTTGTGACCTACCGGGCCACGGACGACTACCAGGTCGGCGACGTGGTCTTCGTGAAGATCGGCCGCAGTTACCTAACGCACAAGGTCACAAAGACCGACGCGAAGGGGCGGTATATGATCGCCAACAACAAGGGCCGTGAGAACGGCTGGGCCGGCACGATCTACGGCCGCGTGATCGCTGTGGACGGAGAACCGTTCGGGCGGCCCACAGAAGACACAGGCGTGTAACTCAGTAGTCAGAGTGCTGCTCCGATAAAGCAGAAGCCGTGAGTGCAACTCTCACCACGCCTATCACCACCGACCGATCGTCACCTCGAACAGGAACGTCAGGTCGTCGCCCGGTGTGTATTTCAGGACGACGTCACCTTTCAGGACCTGAGTGCCGTAGACGGTGATGTCGAACTCCGCTCGGATCGAAATGTTCCTGATCGCGCCAAGCCAGTCGTCCCCGCTGGGAAGGCCAACGCTTATGTTGGGCCGCAGTTTGAACTTGACCCAAGTTCCGACCGAGGCCCCCTCGGCGGCGTTAACGTCGATTGAGACGGGAGGAGGGCTTCGGTCTCCAGTCTCTTCTCCAGGATCTGGGTTGAAATTGAAGACCGCCAGGTAGTTGAGCTTGAACTTCAACGTGTTGCTGAGCGTCAGGGGGCCGACGCTCCACGAGAGCTCGGTTCCGACGGTGTGGACGTAGGCCTCGGCTGGCGCTCCTCCCATCTCTGGGGTCAAAGAATCTAGCCAGGTGCGACTCCACCACGCGTCCGTCGTTGGCGCGTTGTTCCAGACGTCTAGATCAATCGGAGGATTGTCACTCCGTTGCTGATACCTTCGCGCAAAGAGACGAACCTGGCTTCGTGCGTGTTTGATCGCCAGACGTTGCGGCCCGTCGTAGTCTACGATCAGTGACCCAGCGGGGAACCTTCGCATGGTGACCAGGCTGATAAGGCTCGGCTCAGCCGGCTCGTAGCGGAGCTCGCTGACGTCTACGTTGTGGCGGCCGTCACTCGTCAAAAGACCGCTTGAGGGACGTTCCGAGACACCATCAAATGCGGCCGCATTTGCGGTCAGGGTCAAGGTGAACGCTAGCAGCAATAGGTGTTGCTGCTTCACGACTCCTACCTCCTGTTAATGGAGTATAGGGGAAGAGCAAGTTAAATAAGGAAGTTGAACCGGACAAGCGATGCCGGGCACGATTGCTAGTCGTTGCGGCCCTTCACGGGGCTGGGGAGCAAATCCTCCTGCTTCCGTCGGGTATACTGACAGTGGAGCTCGGCTCCAGGGTCAAATACACAATAGAAACCACATTTACGGGGTGGAGTCTCGGAGTGAGACGCTGCGTTCGGGACGCAGAGGCGGCAAGTGCGACTCTTGTCACCCCGATTGGAGACAAACGTGACCGGAATGATCGTAGACCAGCCCGCATTGGTGCTGAACAGAGGGTGGCAGCCAATCAAGTTCCTGCCAATCGGAACGTGCATTGCCACGCTGCTGCGCGATATGGCCTGCGTGATCCACCCGGAGACCTTCGAGCCCCTCTCCTTCGAGGCGTGGCTAGAGCGTGCTCCGGAGGACTCCAGGATGATCAAGACGTCCGGTCGGCCTGTGCCGGCTCCTGACGTGATCGTCCTGAAGGAATACGGGAAAATGCCACCGATGAAGATCGGCTTCAACAGGAGCACGCTCTTTCGCCGTGACGAGCACACTTGTCAGTATTGCGGCGTCCAGCTCCCAGGCTCGGAGCTTCAAATCGAACACGTGATGCCCCGCTCCCGAGGAGGTCCCACCACCTGGGAGAACACGGTAGCTGCCTGCGATCGCTGCAACAGCTACAAGGCCGACCGTCTTCCTGCTGAGGCAGGAATGACGCTCAGGACGAAACCGTCCGCCCCCCGCTGGAAGCCCGGTCTCCGGATCCCGCAGGGTGCGGTCCGGCCGCTCTGGGTGAAGCTGCTGAAGCAGGGAGCCTGACCGGGGTATAAGACAGGACGCGCCGGTTGCCACCGGCTAGTGAGGGTCGCGAGTTCCTCATGATTGAAGCGACGTGGCAGTCGCGAACACAGCGCCGTGCTCCGGAGGAGCCGTCCAACTTGTGGGGACGTTAAGCGGGTAACCCTGGAGCTTCGGCTACGAAGGGGCCCCGCGACCACTCTGGAACGCGACCCGGACAAGCGCGCCGGCTCAGCCTGGAAAGCTGCAGGCACCCGTAAGGGTGTGGGGTGCAAGTCCTCCTCGTTCCGTTCGACGTATGAAGGAAAAACACCCAGTTTTTCTCTCATGAGTTGATGTAAAAGAGCATGCTGATTCACATCAGCTTTTCTACACAACCCCTGTAGCACGTTAGACTTGACGCACTGCAGTAGATTGCCCCGGCCTGGCAACCCCAACGGCCACAACATGGCTAAGAAGAAGAAGAAGAAGAAGATCACGTGGGCGCCCTCCGTTGCGGTGGACTCCCTTAAACCATTCATTCGAGAGATCCTAGAGCATATCGCCGAGATCACCGAGCAGCCTGGGGTCGCCGGGGCCATGGTCTCTGACGAGTCCTCGATCTCTGACTTCATGCCCACTCGTTTCAGCGAAGCGCGGAAGCAGCGTTATCGGGAGAAAGTCGCGGCCGAGACAGACCCCAACATCAAAGCAAGGGGTGAGATACTGCTGGCTTACATGGAGAAACCCCGACCGAGCCGAGAGCTCATAGAGGAGCGACTCATGGCGCTTGGGGTCAAGCTGGGAATCGAGATCGCCGCCGGTGACTGTGTCTACGAGGTCGCGATCCGACTCCGCAACAGGTAGTGCCGACCAGCAACAGGTTGGGTATGATGACTCCATGAAGCTTAACGAACTCGTTTGCCCGACCTGTGGCCTCAAGTGCATGACTGACGCGTCCTACACGACGTGTGCCAGCTGCCAAACCATGTTCTACGCCAGTCAGAGCAGGTCGGTGGACAATCCTCTGCCGGTTCAACAGGTCTGGATCCAAAAGGTTCAGATCCAGGAGGTTCAGATCGCGCCGCCGCCCTATACGCCCCATGTGATTTGGATCGTGCCTACCGGACCGCTAGGGTCACCTAACGGTCCGGTCACAACCTGTGGCGGAACGGTGTCCGTGGGCTCCCCAGACCTGAGCGGACTCCGAATCACCAATGGGGTAACCCATGAGGTCCTGGTCAACGACGGATGTTCCAGCGGTCTGCAGCTGAACTGACATGAAGCCCTACGGCGTGAGTCGTAGGCATTAGCACATGCTCCTGAAGTCTAGATAGCGAGATACCCTGCTCGTAACAGGGAGAGTCCGGTGCAAGTCCGGGCAGGAGCTTCTCGCCCCCGTGGCCTAGCAGACTAAGGCAACGCTTTCCTAAAGCGAAGATCGCAGGCGCGAATCCTGCCGGGGGTATTCCAAGAGCCGCGCTGTCGTAAGTGCATCATTCGGCTACGCTGTGCTGCGTGGCAAAGAAGAAAGACCCTGTAACCAAGAGGCCCCTCAGAGCCCTCTTCGGTCCGAAGAAAGCTCCGGAGAAGAAGCCCCCGAGTATGAACGCCTCAGTCGTTCTTCGGCCGGAGCTGATCGTTCCGCAGAGCGGCAAGCGGGCGCCGAGGGCTACGACTCGTAGAGTTGCAGGACCGTTGAGTATCCACGAGCTTCCCTCGGGGATCGTTCACGTAGTCTTCAACCGAGATCTCTTTGATGGGGTGGTGACCAAGGACGCTGTAGTCCGTGACCCGGTAACGCGTCGGCTGAGCAGAAAGAAGCTCACCGATGGTATGCGGAGAGTGACCGAGTATTACGACAGGACTGGCCGCCTTCTCGACGAGAACAACACAGACTGGTAATCACGCCGCTGCCTAGTAGTAGGGCCCACCTTTTGTATGGATGGAGTTGGTTGGGTGCGACACCCCCCTGCGGCTTACCTTCCGAGAACCAGTGTCTCCTTAGTCTCGGTAATGATGTAACCAGACGTGATGTGATAACGGGGCTTTTCAGCCTTGCTGAGGATGTCTTCCTCGTTCACAACAAAGAAGTCACAGCCCCACACCAGGACTTTTGGAAAAGGGTCCGGGACCCTGGGCTCGCCAATGACGAACCCGAAATAGTCGATAAGCTGAACGCACGTCATGTCCTAGGTTAGACGAGCACATCGGTTCCGTTCAGGGTAATCAATCACTTTTCTTGGAACCACCAAACGTTAGTGACGACCACTCGCTAAATTGAAACTGTGGGTAAGGCCGAGGAATTGAACTTCGCGCTGGAGGCGGCTGAGAGGTCGCTGGGCCGCGTCGTTGAAAGATACCGTCTCGCCCTGGGATGCTGTGCTCTGTGCGGAGACTTCTTCGAGCTCGGAAGCCTCGCAGTGGTCGCTGCCGATGCGGCTAATCGAGTCTGCTTCGAGCACGAAGAATGCCCACCGGATCCGACAAACTATCGCGAAGCGTATCGGAATCCACAACAGGGCGACTCGTCAGGCCTGTCCCCGGTATAACAAGTTCATGAAAGCGAGCGAATGCGTGAAGTTGATCATCGGTGACAAGGTAGAAGACATCGCATACCTCAAGGGTATGACCGGAACGGTGACCGAGGTGCTCCCCTGTAATCCAGACAATCCGATCGAAGAGCACGGGTTTGTCACCGTTCGACTCGATCCGGAGCATGTAGGAAACTTTCCCTGCAGCCCACCGGATGAAGAACATTACGTCGACCACGAATGGTGGAAGACACTGCGTAAGCTCCACAGCTCTCCTAAGTAGGGCGCCGAGACATAAGCTCTCATGGCCTAACAGACAAGGCACGTTCCTCCGAAGAACGAGATCCAGGTGCGATTCCTGGTGAGAGCATCAAAGGGGACAAATGACTTACTCGATCGAAGTGTTTCTTCCGGACGATCCTGAACCAGTAGACCTGGATGGCTTCGCGGCCCATCTTGCTACGGTGGCCGCAGCCGGCGCACCTGCTCAACAGGAGATGCTTCCAAACGAGGTCTACTATGGCAATCCATCAATGGAGACAGAGCTCTCCATCACACCAGGAGATGAATGATGACGAGGTCGAACTAACGACAACCTGATTAGTCAGGCAGAGAAGAAGATGGACGACTCGATCGTCCTGTTGAGGCAGGCCTTCCGGGGGATCAATACCGGAAGGGTTCGTGCGTCCCTCCTTGAGCCGATCAGAGTTGAGGCCTACGGCGACGTAGTCCCTCTTAGCCACGTGGCAATGGTAGGAGGGGGAGGCCGGGCTAGGTCACTGACAGTAGTCCCGTTCGATCCGTCCTTATTGGGAAAGATCCGAAAGGCCATCCTCAAAGCCGATCTGGGGTTGAACCCTCAAGTGGCGGGGACTTCTCTCCTGGTAGCGGTTCCGCAACCGGACCAAGATCAGAAAAGTAAACTCGAATCCCGGGCGAAGTCGCTATCCGAGCAACAGCGAGTGGCGGTGAGGAACGTCCGTAAGGACACGCGAAATCGTGCGAAGCGTGAGGACCGCTTGAAGCAAGTCCAGAAATCTCTGGAAGAGCTTACCAAGCTAAAGATCGATGAGATCGACTCGCTTCTCAAGGCCAAGGTGGCCGAGATCCACTGGAGAGACCCTCGCTGGAACAAATGATGACCGAGAAAAAGCGACGAGAGCCGACGATCCTGGACCGAATCAACAACGGTCTGACATCGGACCGAAAGGTCCGACAAGGCCTTCGTCGCTACGCGGAGGGGCTCCTCCCTCAGCTACTCGAAGAGGGTTACGATCTTCCAGTTACCAAAGAGGATCTCACCAAATTTCTCGGTGACTGGATCTACAGTCGTGGATTCACGGGACGTGGAACCAAGAAGCTCGTCGACAAGATGGTGTCTAAGATGCTGAGGACTTACGAGCGTGACCTGAGGGCCGCGCTTATAGTGAGAATGCAGGAGCTGAGTAAGCAGGGACCATATGGTCAACTCCAAGCTGATGGTATAAGGATTACCCTTGCAAGTGGCAAGATCGGCAAGGAACGAGACAGATGGCACAGATACCGGTAAAACGCCGTCGCAAGAAGCGGCCAACCGAAGCTCAGATGATCACTAGCGAGGCGAAGAAGCTGCGCGAGATGTCGAGGTCGAGTGATTCAGCCCGTGTCAGGCGCCTACAGCGTCTAGGGCTGACCGCGTCGGCCCGCCTGGTTACTCAGGGCTCCGCTGCATCAGACGCGCCACGTTCTCTGCGCAAAATCCTGGGTGCCCATTTCGGGTGATCAACTCGTAGATTAGGCCAGACTCCGGATCCTCTTCGGTGAAGACCTGAGTCAGCGGCGCTGGGCAAGAGCACACCAGAGGCTCCTCTGACTGGAACTTGACGCCAATCAACCTCCAGTCGTCCATGACTGCGGCCACGTCGTCAACGTGATACGCCAGGTGATGGACGGCGCCCTTACCTCCCCGCTTTTCGACCCAGCGCTGAATCTTCGAGCCCTTGGGCCCAGAGGACACGAAGACGTCCGGGTTGAAGGGGTGAGTAAGGGCATAAGACTGGGCAGTTGACCCGTCAGCTAGTACGATGTTGAACCGATCAACGATCGTGTAGCCCCAGGCTGTTAAGAGGGCCGTTGCCTCATCTCGATCGGGGACGCGAAGGGCATAGTGGTCAAGTCGGAGTGCATCGATCATGGCCGCAGAATAACCTATTGGAACGGAAACCGGACAAGCGCGCCGGCGTGACCTCGAAAATCACAGGGTCCCGAAAGGGGCTGGGGTGCAAATCCTCTCCGTTCCGTATACGCTAGACGTTGGTATGGTGCCCCAATGACCGAAGACGAAGAGCGTCTAGAGAAGATCGACAGGCGACTCATCGCCGCCGCGAAGCTCCTAAAGAGCAAGCGGGAGGCGGATGTCCGCCTCAACCTCGCCCTCATCGCGTCTGGTGTTGGTATGTGGGATTGGGAAATCGCAACTGACGTTCTAATCTGGGATAGTCGCATGTGCCGGTTGTTCGACGAACCCGAAGCAACAGCCAAGGACTACGACACCTTCATCCTCAAGGTGGCACCTGAAGACCGCGAGCGCGTAAGGTCCGCCATTAGCACAATGTTGCTTACCGGCAAACCATTCTCGGTCGATTACGAGATCATCCGGGCCGACGGCGCCCGCCATAAGATCCACGCCCGTGGGGCTCGGCATCCTCTTCAGGGCAAGGCAGAGAAATTGATCGGAGTGTGCATGAGCGCGCATGACACTAGCCTGATCTAACTGAGTCAAAGAGAACAACGGGGTGTAGTCTCGGAGTGAGACGTTGCGTTTGGGACGCAAAGGCGGCAGGTGCGACTCCTGTCACCCCGATATGAACATGGCATTCGACGAGTGTGAGTGCGGCCATGTGGCCATCACCCACTTCTCAGACACCGAGGTCACCACTGACAGTCCGTGCAGCGAGCGCGACTGCGACTGCGACAGATTCGTCATGAAGGCGAAACCTGCTCAGTCTGATCTTGATCACGTGCCGAACTGATCTGGAGCTCGAACCGAACGAGCGATGTCGGCACCAGCTTGAAACTGGATGGTCCCTGAGAGGGGATGGGGTGCAAGTCCTCCGAGCTCCGTACAATAGCGTCAAATTGTTAAACGACCGCCGCGATCTTGTCCAGGACGTTCAGTGATTCTGAGCCGCCGAAGACGAAGGTCAGGCGGTCGTATCGCATCGTGAGCGTCACCTTGAGAATGCCGCTATCCATGGCGTCTAGTGGGGTGATTACGAGACCGCTCGACGCGGGCACTACACCGTTCAAGACGACGTGCAGGCTTGGGTCTCCGTCCACTCCAAACTCATCGGTGATGTGAAAGATCCCCACAACTAGTGGTATACGGTCCCTGATCTTAGCGAAGTCGACGATGTCTGGTTTGAGCGCCGACTCGATCACGACCTCCCCTGGACCGCTCCAAGGCGTCCCAGGCCTGATATCGATCAGGGAGACTCCGAACGGCTTTCCATCAAAGCCGATCCGTGGGGCAAATCGAAAGCAATGAAACGGATCGAGGTCAACTGATCTAGCCATGTGATGCTCCTTTCGGGTGAGTCTAGCAGACTCGCGCCCATTTGACTATTGGGCGTCTCCGGGTAATCTGTGGACATGATCAACCGCGCCACGATTCTCCTCTTCACGTTCGTAATGTTCTCCGGCTGCAAGGCCCCAAAGACGCCCGGGAGCCTCCCCCCGCCTGAGGGGGACCTAGCCTATTTGCTTGACGCCAAGCCAGAGGCCGTTACCGCAGCCCAACTCGCCGCTAGCGTCGCTAGCGCGGACTCACGGGTCCTAGCGGACAACGTCGTCGAGGGGATCTACTGGCAGGCGATCCGTAACAGCGACGCGGCCGCACCTGACGGGTATGGCTCTGGCGGGGATAGCCTTCTGTTCACGGGCATGCACCTCGCCTCCCAGGCCTATCGCTACGGGGTAACCCGAGATCCTGACGATCTAACAAAAGCTATCGAGGCGTTGAGGGGAATCTACATCCTGACTCACATCAGTGGCACACCTGGCGCTCTCATGCGTTGTGCGTTTCCAACTAACTCCCCAAAGGCGTGGGGTTATCCGGCCGCATGGCAGAGTCGGATCGACAAGGGCTTCGTCTACGACAGCCCGACGGACATTGCTGACCCATTCAATCCCGGCAATATGCTTCCTCAGATGACCTATTACACCAGGGTCACGCGAGATCAGATCACCGGTCTGGTCTACGGACTCGCCGTCTTCGAGCGTGTCGTGAACCGAGACTTCGCGGATCCGTCTGATGTTGCCCGCATCGATCAAGCCCAGGACATCCTGGCTCAGATCGTCAGCGACGTCTACCAGCACCTTCGCGGCCACGACTTCAGGATCAGGGATCAGACGGGCCGCAATGACACCCGCTCAGACAGCGTCGGCCATGACCTACTCCGACTGTCGTTGCTCGGCCTTTACCGGCTTACCGTTGTGCGAGTTGACCCGTCCCGCGTGTCCCGGATCGTCGACAAGTACCACGACTTGCTTCGACCATTCAAGGCGGCCGGACTTTTCCCATCAGACCCATTCAACGTCGGGTCGAACGCGCAGCAATACTACGCGTGGAACCTGCGCCTGACTCGGGTTGCGGCTGTGTGGCTGACGGCTAATCCCCAAGACAAGGAGTTCCTCCGAACTTACACCTATCGTTGGATGTTCCGGTTTGTTCAGGCCCATAAGAACGCGTGGTTCTCGTTCATCTACGCGATGATGGCGGACCCGGTAGAGAACGGTGCTGCGGTCGATGCCACACTCAGCTTGAAGTCGTGGTCGCTGCGGCCTGCACCTGGATGGCCCTCTCCCCTGGCGAGGGGCTGGGGTCGGCCCTACGAAGCTCCTAGCTCCCTAGAGCGCCTCTCAGGCGCTGGGAACAACCGTGTCCTGTGGCCGCACCTACGAAAGCCTACGACCTACTGGACGTGGCAGAAGGACCCCTGGGACGTCTCAATGACCTACCCTACCGCTGGATTTGACGGTGTAGGAATTGACCTCACCCTTCCGTATTGGATGGCCAGGTATCACGGGATTTTGAGGTAGGATAGTCGCATGATGCGACGCCGCCGATTTCGACTACTAGAGCGTGAAGACGTCTTGCCTGGGGGCAAGGCCGACGACGCCGACGAGTCGGAGTTCGATCCGATCCAGATCAAGCAAGGAATCAGGATCGAGCGCGAGCACACCAAGGACGACAAGGTCGCTAAGGAGATTGCGATGGATCACCTTCGGGAGGACCCTCGCTACTACTCTCTGCTGCGCCTGATCCACAAGGACTAGTTGCTGAGGTTCTCAGCTCTCATCTTCATGAAGAGCTGTCCTTGCCCGATCGCGTCATCGAGAGCCTCGTGGGTGTGCTTCCTGGTGCCTGCGAACCAGTGCTTGGGCATGCCTCGCTTCGAACACGCCCGGAACCCTTTCTTGAGCACGGCGCTGGCGTAGCTCTTGATGTCGAGCCCGGAGAAGCTAAACGGGCTCTCACCGGCGAACTTGATCAGGTAAAAGTACATAAAAGTGAAGTCGAAAGTGACGGGGTAGCCGACGAACACAGGGGATCCAGGCAGCGCCTTGAGCCACGTGACGTAGTCGAGCATCGCCCGGCTCGGGTCCTGTAGGTTCTTCCTGCAGACCTCCCAGGCCTCCGGCTGGGTCTCCCACCATTTCATGGTCGATTCCTCGCCGGCCGCCCCCTCCAGGCACTCCAGATTGGCCTCGAACGTGGAGATCAGGTCCCCCGCCTCGTTGAAGGCGGCGGACCCGAAGCTGAGCATTGAGTGGGGTCCTGGAATGGGACCGTCCGCTTCGATGTCGGTGCTGACGTATATCTCTTTACGGGACACTGAGCCTCCTTGAGTAGTTCTCACGCTCCTTCTACCGGCTGTGCGTCAATTATCACCAGCACCACCAGACTTTGGTAAGCTACTGATGCAACTGGACCTCGGAGGAACTGATGGCCAACGACCTGCTCCGTCTGAACAAAGACGTCACTACGACCAAGCTCAGCCTGTCGCTGTTTACGGCAACGCTAGACGACAACAGGGCTCTTGGCGCTCGTATAGCACACCTGGAGACCGAGCTTGCTGCTGCGGCGCTGCGCGGCGGCCGCCAAATTGAAGCACTTCACGCGTTCGTAGCGGCTGCAGCTGCCCATCGCGTCCTGGAAAACCTCAACGCGGCTAGGTCCTGCCTGGCGCTAGCAGCGGCGCAACACGGAGGTGATGAAGAGACATCGCAGCTCCTGAAGACGGCGCTAACTGATCTGGACGCCAAACTGGTCACCAAGGCCGCCAAGGCCGCCAAGACCCCGAAGCCTAAGTCAGCCCCCAAGTCCAAAGCTGAGGAGAAGGACGCTGCATTCGCCGAGACGGCCGCCGAGAAGAGGCTCGACGCCGAGTGTAGGGCGATCATCGCAGCGACTGAGGAGAAGGCCGAGGTGAAGGCGCCTGAGCCGAAGAAGACCGCTAAGAAGAAGGCGCCGAAAAAGAAGAAGTCGCCAAAGGCGGATCCTCTTCCGTAGCGTCGTCCTCGACGTCAAACGACAGCATGGTCTCCTTGAGTCGGGCTTTTAGCCCGGCTCGGCCTACTTCTGCCGCCAATTTCACGGCCGCAGATCGCTGACGTGTCTGGCGACTCAGCTCAGCGCTCTCCTCAGCGCTCAGGACCTTCGTGACGTCGATGTCCATCATGGGAACGGCCAACTCGACTGTTTTTCGGATCTTGAGACGATTCGTGTTCCGATCCGACATGCTTAACTCTCCAACTTTCGCTCAAGGCGCCCCATGAGGCGAGCGTTCGCCTCGATGACGTGTACGGCGTGCGCGAGGGTGGCATCGCTCTCCTTCTCGGCGGCGAGGCGTTCGCGCATGAGCTTGTCAACCTCAACGGCTCGGTCTTTCGCGTCTTGCTTGGCGTCCGTCAGACGCTTCTCAGCGTCAACCTTCTCCTGTGTCGCTCGGGCCGCGAGGTCCTTGCGGTAGGAAACTTCGAGGGCCATGTTCTTTTTGTACATGAGGAACGCGGCCACGCCGAACACGGCGGCAGCGGCTAGGCAGATGAGGGGAACTCCTCCTGCAAGGATGCGCTCAAGCCAGCCAATGGCCTTTTCAGGTTCAGCAGATTGTGCCAGTAGGAGCCAGTTCATAGCGACCTCCCACCGAAGTATATCAATGATGCGCCTTTAACCTCCGGGGTGGTTGACAGGAGCGCCTTGTTGGGGGATCGTGGTATGACGAGGTCAAAATGGAGCTACACGACACCGAAAATGCGGCCCAGTTCGACACTAAGGTCGAATGCCAGGCTTGGATAGACAGCCGGGTCGTCCGATTCAAGCTGCGTATGGTCAACGTCACCCGTCCCGGAGCGGCGACGACCTATGACGCCCAGAAATTTGACGGGAAGATTCACAACACGCGCGCGGAAGACTTCAAGGAGAGCGGAACCGACGAACCCCTGAAACTTTACGCCGCCCCCACTAAGCAAGGGGAGGTGTGGATGGCGGCGATGGTGGTCCAGGAGAGCTAGCCGCCTCCCCGTCCAACTCTGACATGATCCAGGCGTAGGGGCCGTCCATGTCTTTGAAGACGTCCTTCTGGATCTTCATCACTTGAGGCACGCCATGGGTGTGGAACCACTTGATGGCCGACCTGGTCCGATCGCACGTAGATGCGCTGACAGTATTGATCCCGTCATCACTCGCCATCTCAACGTCGCGCAGGAGCTCAATCCTCCCACTACCCGGCTTGAGCGTCTGCCTCTCGGGGGTTTGGTAGTAGCCCGGAGTCAGGAATGTCTTCGCGACAGCGCGGCCGTCATCGAGAACCACCGGGCAATACCCTACGACGTAGTAGTGGTCGATGAGCTCTTTGTCCGTCGTCACTTTGAGGAGTTCTCGCATGTAGGCGCGCAAGAGCTTTCCAGCTCTCAGGCAGGAGTTGAAGACCACAAACGCCTGCTGTCCGTTGGAGAGGACGGCTTTTCCAAAGTGGACACATTCATAGAGGAATCCGAATACGTAGGCGACTCCAATGTAGTGCTCGCGCCACCGAGGGATGATGCGGTCCGCGAGTTGGTCGATCGCGTGTCGGGTGAAAGCGATCGTGCGTCTGACGCCATTCACACGAACCGTAGGCAAGTGCGGACTCTGGAGAAGGTGCCCATAGGTCGTCTTCACCTCTGAGAGCGACCGACATCGGACGCGCCAGCGCTTCCCATCTGGCTTGAGCGTGAAGCAGCTCGTAGGCATGACACGTCTCACTAGGTGCTGTGGTGCGCACTGCAAGATCCCGTTTCCGAGCTCCTTTTCGACCAAATGCGCAAGTCCTCGCTCAACTTGACCTCGGGTCATGTCTATGATCTCAGCGGCCGCATTGTTTACCAGGGCCGTCCAACCGACGGTGTGCTGTTCGCCCAGTACCCCAAGGGTGTTATCGCCGAGCATGCGGACGTAGTGGCGTTGGAGCTTTTCGATCCCCGCAAGCACCAGCTGTTTGATGTCGTCCGTCGCACCCTCGTCGTCAAGGACAAATTCTGGAAGTGGAGACCACCGCCTGAGCTCTCGTTCCGATCCTCGCAGTTCTCGCTTGGCTGAGATCGCCTTACGATCTTTCCGGACTCGCTTCTCGCGGGTCTTCTGCTTCTGCTGTCGTTTCTTTGATCCCCGGTCGCCCATGCCTCTTCTACCCGGGCTAGGTATAAGTAATTCGCAGAAGGAGGTGATCGTGGCAATAATTCTAGGACAGAAGTGCCCTGGGTGCGCCAGGCCTATTCCCAGGGTCATCAGGGAGCGCGCTGTCGCCGAGCAGCGGGATCTTCGCTGTAGGTGCGGTGCGTTGCAGTCCTGGAAAAGTCTTCCTCCAGAGAAAGAGTCACAGGCTCCGCCCCGTCCGTTATCCCCCCAAGCCGTCGCCAGCCCTCCTCAGAGTCCCAACTCCTGCGGAGAATCAACCCCCATAGAGATCGCCTGCCCCTACTGTGGTTGCAATGCCGAGCTCGTGGATTCTATCGCTGTATACCGTAAGTCTTATGGAATGCTCTGGCTGTGCAAGCCATGCCAGGCTTGGACCGGGGTCCACCAGGACAGCAAAGACCACAAGCCAAAGGGTACGCTTGCCAAGGCCGCCCTACGTCAACTGCGGATTCAGGTCCACGCGGCGTTCGATCCGATTTGGCAAAACCAGTTAGAGCAGGAGGGCGGCTCTAAGAGTTGCATCAGGAATGGCCTCTATCGGAAAATGGCCGTTGAGCTGGAGCTCTCGCATGACGCATGCCACGTTGGTCACTTCGACGAGGCCATGTGTAGGAGGGCCCTGGAGGTCTGCGCAGAATGGAAAAAGGCGACACCGTTTCCGGCGCCGCCTTTAACCAAACCGCCAGGAGAGAGCGACTAGCTCTTCTTGGTAGCCCGCTTCTTCGTCGCCATCACCTTGGGCTTGCTAGCCTTCTTGGTGATCAGTTTGGTCGCCTTGGGCTTTGACGCCTTGGGCTTGGTGACCTTCTTGGTGACCTTCTCCTTCGTCGACATCACCTTGGGCTTGCTAGCCTTCTTGGTGACCTTCTCCTTCGTCGCCTTCGGTTTGCTGGTCTTCTTGACTGGGGCCTTCTTCGTCTTCGACGTCGGGGCCTTCTTGGTGGTGGTCTTCTTCGAGGCCTTGGTGGCCTTGGACTTGGGCGTTGCCATTGAATCTCCCTCAGGGATTTGTAACTTAGGTGAGCAGGGTGTGGCTTGGAAGCCACGAACCGGCGGTAAAAGATAAACATCACATCCGCAGAAAACAATCTGTTTTTCCGTGGTACTTGACGAGAGGAGCAGATTTCCCATGTCCACCATCTCACCTGAGCTCGAAGCAAAGATCGAGCGACGAGCGCAGCGCGCCTGGAGACGCCACAGTGACGGGGCCCCTAAGCCGGTCACGCGCATCTCAGACATCACTGACACCGAGCTGAAATATCGACTCCCTTACACCCCCGATTACTACGGCAAAGAAAAGATTCGGGTCGTTAAGCACGCGGACGGCAGGATCGAGGTCGATCCGAAGACCACTGGACTGCTCGACTGTCTTCAAAAGACCGACCTCGACAAGCTGAAGAAGCACGGGGATACCGTCCGCGCTTACGTCGTTACGAAGGGGGACGCGAAGGATGGTGGCGAGGTCTTCAAGGTCAGTAAGGATCTCGACTTTAAGTTTGCTGTCAGCTTGAAGAGCCGGGCGCAGTGCCTGGAGAGCGTTAACCCCGGCGATCGTGTGTTCGTTGTCGAGCTTCACGCGGACGAGATCGTCGACCACAACTACGGGCACGTCACGACCAAGGTCGCATCCGTCGTCAAGGAGCTGGACCAAGAGAAGGATCTTGGTTTCACCGACGGATTACTCGACTGTCAGAGTAAGTCCGACCTAGAGAAGCTCAAGAAGCACATCGGTCAAGTTCGGGCCTACGTGCTGAAAAAACGACCGAAGAAGTCACTCTCTCTCAACAAGAAGCACACGCTCAAGACGGGCGAACGCTACACGTGTCGAGACGCCGTGGTCGAACAAGTGCGGCCGGGGGACAAGATCTACGTCGCCGAGTTTAGCTACGAGGACATCACCAAGCACCACACTGATGGTCTAGTCGCTGAGGGCAAGCTCGTCGAAGAACTCGACCCTATCAAGCACCTGGGCTTCACCGTAGGGACGACGCTCGACATGCTCAAGAACTCAGACCTCAAGCTACTGGCGAAGCACGACGGAATGGTTCGGGGCTACAAGTATGTCACCAAGGACCTCAAGAGTCCTACGCAGACCGGACCGGAGCAGATCACCTACAAGGTTGGCGAGGAGTTCGAGATTCCTAACGCGGACACCAATCCGAAGGAGACCTGCGGTAAGGGAATCAACGTCGCGACTAAGGAGTGGTGTCAGGGCTTCGCGAAGCCGCCAGCGCGGGCGCTGGCCTTTGAGTTCCACTCGAAGGACATTGCTGCGATCCCCACTGATGGTGGCAAGATGCGGGTCTTCCGATGCCTGTGCGTCGAGGAAGTCGACATCAAGACCTTCAAGCCGTTGGCCGCTAGTGATCCAAAGAAGAAGGGCTTCTTCGGGCGCTTGCTAGGCAGCGAAGGAGAAGAGGGCTAGCTGGTGCAGCGCTTCAATGTGTGGCCTCCTCGGGGACAGTCCCTTCCAGATCACGTCAAGACCGCTATGCGGGATTGGCTCGTATCCTTCGCGCCAGAGAACGCGGACACACTTCTCGTAGCTGCTGACGTAGCCGCTTGGGTTGAGTTTTTGGATGACTTCAGCCCGATCCAACACGACGCCGCCACCAACACGACGGATCAATCAATCAATCAAGATCGGTAAGTGGAAGCGGTTCGATGTTTACGTCGAGAGGGGCCAAACTCCGGGGTTTGGGGCTTTCATGTGGGGCCTCGACTGCAACATGGACGCAGCCTTCGAGCTGTTTGAAGAGTCAAGGGGTTTTGCGATAACGGCGGCCGCACCGGAGGTATAAACCTCCATGAAAGTCCCCTACACCGTCTATCCCGACCCTGCAGACAACCCCTACCTAGTTGGGGTTGTCTGCCCTCACTGTGACTCGGACGCTAACGTGAGGTGCTACACCTCCGGCGGCAACATCTACAGCGAGCTCTGCCACAAGAAGAGGCGCCAGGCGGCCCAACGCCAGGGGGTCGAGCTTCAAATCGTCAAGCCTCCGTCAGGTGAAGCTGGGACTGACGTGGACATTCCAGACAAGGTATCAGCCCTCAAGTTGGCCTTCTGGTTCATCGAAAAGTCCGGCGGTGTGGAGCGGGCCAAGGCCTACTTCGCCGCCGCCGCCAACGCCCTTGAGAACTTGCCAGCGGAGGTAGACAGCCCATGACTATGGACCCACACGGCACTTCGATGGGGCTCAAGGAGTTCCTTAGGATCTTTCCGGACACCGGCCTGGGTTCGGTTCTTCCCGGGCTCCCGTCTGTAGTCCAAGAGGCTATTGACTACATCGAAGGGACCGCTCCTCCGTTACCCGCACTCGACGGCACACCGGGGGACCCCTACCCAATCGGGGAGTCGATGATCACCTCCATTGCCGACACGCTCAGGCTGGGGGCAACGATCAAGGTCAGAATGGGCCCAACGGCTGAGCCGGTTCTAATTAGGAAGATCACCTTCGTTGGTAACGAGGAGATCGTCCTACACCCATGAGCTGGATCAAAGATCACATACGTCAATTCGTTATCCCCGGCATTCGCACGATCGCTCGGGCCAACGGACGGACGCTTGTTGACGACGACATCAAGCGTGTCGATAAGGCCCTACGGCCCTCGACGAAATGCGAGTACCTCGAAGCCGGCCTGATCTACTCTCTCGTTGCCTCGATCCTCCCCAAGACCAACGAGACCCGTGAGGTTGCGTTGGGCCTTTGTCGGCAGGTTGGCAAGGCTAACGACGCTGAGTTCGTCTACGAACTGGACCTCGGCGGTCGTGGTGTCGATAATCGAGTCAAGGACCTGTCCTTCGGTTACCAGGGCGTAGAGGGCGCGGACGTCCTCCACTCTTTTATTTCCAACAGTGTCAAGGAGCTCAAGCGCCGCACCAGGAAGCGGGCTACGGCCATCTACCCTGGTCGAGACGTCTGGTGCTGGGAGGTGATGAGTAGGCGGCAAGGAATGCCCTCCCATTACGACTCGAAGGTGTCCCGATCAATCGCCACCAACGCGAAGGCGATGGCTAAGGTCATCGAGCCGTGGGAGATTCCTGATTGGGAGCGTACAGTCCTCTTCGATACGGGCCATGCAGGAACGGTCCCACGTGCTATCGGAAAGGCGGCCGGCGTTCAAAGAATGCTGGTCATCATGCTCTCTGCCCTGAACAACGAGGAGCAGATCTTCAAAACGCACGCCAAGTCGCGAAAGAAGGCCCTGGCCTGCGAATACCTCGCTAAGTATCGGAAACGCGCCACGGTCAGAAACGATGAGCCTTATCAAGAGCTCGCCGACCTGGAGGAGTTCATCAAGGCGGCGCTGCTCACGATCTGGCTCTGGTATCACATCAGTCCGGCCCGACTCCCCTCATGGCAGGACCAGGAGGTCATCAAGACTAAGGACGGTCTGAGGTTTGGTAAGAGCGGAGGAATGACCTTTGGAAACGGTAATCTACTCTCAGTCACCCCTATCAATAACAGTCTTTACGGGACAGCCGTCATAGATCCGTGGGGTAGCGCCGCTACAACTACCCCAACGATTCTCAGCTGGGCTAACACTTCGACTGCGTCTGGGACCGGGTGGGGGTCTACCTCGTCAGGGGCATTGGATTTGATGTGGGGGGCGGGCGCCGGAACAGGCGCACTTACCGCGCTCACAGTGGCTTCGCCTACCACCCCTCCGGTTAAGCACCCCGTTCTCGATCCTACCACCTTCCAACTCCTCGACGGCGTCTCCAAGGTACCCCTCGAACCGGCCATGGATGCCAAAGCGGCCGGACTTGATCCGGTGCAATACGAGATCCAGCGCTCCCGAATCGAGATGCGACAACAGCTAATAGCGTCTGGTGTTGTTGACGCCAACGGTAACGTCAACGCGGCTCAAGTAGATCGGGCGATTGCTCAAAAAGCCCAGGCAGCGGCGGCCCAGCAAATCACGAAAATCACTGGTAAGGACATCGTCGCCTACGAGACGGCGAAGCTCAACGCTGCGATGGCTGTGACCAACTACAAGACAGCAAAGCTGTTGGAGCCGATCAAGAGCAAGCTCCCCGAGATCATGGCGCGGTCGAATGCTCCTCCAGGGCAACTTCCGCTCGTCAGTCTCGGAATCGAGGTAGACAAGGACTCAGGCGGGGTCTTCAAGACCGTGACCTACAAATCACCACTCATATCGAGTCAGCCAGGGGGCGTTCCCCTGCCTGGTTCGGTGCCCACCCCCACTACCGGTCAGGGTAATTCAATGAAACCGGTCACCGATGGACGCGGGAAGGCCATCATTTAACTTCAAAACATCTACGGAACATCACTTCATATGAATGATGATTGTTCCGAGTTTTCATCTATTCGGTGCACACGATTAGAGAAAACTGCTTTGCGACACCGTCAATGCTCTCCACGAAACCTAATGGCCATATTCGTATGGACTAAGGCGGAAGGGGGTGTGGCGGCTCCTGGAACTTGCAAGTCCTCGGGTCGTTGCGACGAGCACGCGGTCAGTAGGGTGCGAACCTGAAACTGTCGAACTGGCCCTTGTCACGGTGGGTGACGAGGGCTAGTGCCCTTTCTGGGCAGAAGGAAAAGCGCAGCACTAGTGGGGATTCGTGATTAGACTGTATTAGGACAAGGAGACGCCTGATGCGGTCTACATTGCTTCTACTCCCCGTGCTCTTCCTAGGTTGCCTGTCAGCTCAGCCATCCGATAAGCAGATGCCCAAGGCGGCCGTCCTCGGCCCGGCACCTGCCACCGTTGCGCTGCCTCCCAAGACACCAATGGAGCGGATCAAGGAGCTCTACGTCGCTGAGCAAGCGATGAAGCAGGAGATCTTCAGGTTGGCGCACGGGCTGACCGACGAGAGACTCGCCGAGCTCAACGTCTGGCTTAGTCAGTTCGGGGTTCAAATCACGAGAACCTGCACAGACCCGACGCATGATCACAACAAGCCGGACCAGAAGGCTGCTCCGGCCAATCCGCAGAATCGGCAAAGCCCTCAAGAAAACGGCGAAGTCTTCTGAACCGGGTATAAGAGGGGCGCCTTCGGGCCACTCTCTACATCAAACCCAGGGGCAGACTTCTGATCGATCGCATTCTTCTTGACCTAGACGGCTGCTTGGTGGATTTCTTAGGAGGGGCCTGCGAGCTCCATCGCAAGGCCTATGTGGGCCACCCGCACAACCCTGATACTCAGGTCGAGCAAACGTCCTGGAATATCGAGCCGATCTTCGGGATGACGGCTCCCGAGCTCTGGAGCCCCATGGGGCGTGAGTTCTGGAAGGAACTGAAGCCCCTTCCGTGGTGCCACGAGATCGTTGCGATGCTCAGTGCCAAGTTCGGCGAGGAGAACATCTGCCTGCTGACGAGTCCAATCCGAACTGATGGCTGCATTGACGGCAAGATGGACTGGATCCGCGAGCACGTCCCTCAGTTCAAGCGCCAGTTCTTGGTCGGCCCGGCAAAGCAGTTCGCAGCCAGCCCCCGTCACTGCCTGGTGGACGACCACCACTTGAACATCGAGGCCTTCAAGGACGCCGGCGGGCACGCCTTCCTCTTCCCGGCACCCTACAACCACCGCTTTAAGGAGCACCCGGTTGACGCCATGCGCCAGTGGATCGGCGCACTGGACGTTCTCGGACGTAGCTAGGGGACCGACACCCGGGCGCAGGGGAGCAAAAGCTCAACCCCGATCGTATTGACGAAGAGTCCGAAGAGTTCTAGCTCGCGTCGCTGTGTTTCGAGTGCGGCTCGACGCCTCCGTCGCCGCTCCTCGCGATCTTTACGGAGCCGGCGCTCAACCCGCTTACGCTTGCGCGAGCTTCTACTCACTCGGTAGGTCGCATGGTCACTGCCATGCGGTTCATTCTACCCGAGAGCGTTAGCTAGTGGCGGGACGCATCACCGGCTCGGCGCC
>Ga0114918_10001386_pt1 | contig 21666 bp, 22 predicted proteins | sample LantaG_FD_87015 | JGI IMG/M metagenome (GOLD analysis project Ga0114918, IMG submission 87015) | Deep subsurface microbial communities from Baltic Sea to uncover new lineages of life (NeLLi) - Landsort_02402 metaG | ecosystem: Environmental > Aquatic > Marine > Oceanic > Sediment | place... | reverse complement strand
CTCCCCGGGGAGGAGGCGGAGGAGGAGGCCCCCGACTTCTATTGCCCTTGCCGGCGGAGGCCGCCGCGCGCGCCCAGGCCGCTGCCCTCGGGGCCAGCTCGAGGTCCCGGATCAGCGCGAGCTTGGTCGAGGGCTCGGTGCGCTTGGAGGCGAGCGCCGCGAGGACGTCCGCGGCTGCCGCTGCCGGGGCCGTCGAGAACGACGGCGGAGCAGCGGCAGTAGTGTTTGCTTTCGTCGCCGTTGCCATCGCCGTTGCCGCAGTCATCGAAACGACCCCGGTCGCCTCCGCGCTCGAGGTCCCGCATGCCTCGTCCAGCAGCGAGTACAGCAACCCTAATAAACCCGGCTCTGCCACCAGAGAGACGTCCGCCCACCCGACGAAGCGCGAGAGCGTCGAGAGAGCCGCTGCGGCGAGCCGGGCGTCGGCCGCCGAGCGCGCGGCGAGAGACGCCGCCGACGAAGAGGAGGAGGCCTCTGTTGTTGCCGCTGCTGCCGCTGCCGCTGCCGCCGCTGCCGCCTCGGCCGCGCTCGTCGCCCTCCTCCTCGCGATCCCTCCCAAACACGCCAGCAGCGCCCGCAGCACCCTCCCGTCCCCGCCGACGCAGCCGCTCTCCCTCAGCGCGTCTTTCAGCAAGCCGGCGAACGCCGCCTCGGCGGCCGAGCGGGGCACGTCGAGCGAGATGGCGTCGTCGTCGAGGGCCGAGAGCACGCGCACGGCGAAGTCGTCGGCCGAGGGAGGGATCGAGGGGGAGGACGATGACGAAGAGGTTGGAGGAGAAGGGGCAGAAGGAGATGAAGCAGCGGAAGAAGAACCCGCAGCGTTTGCTGCTGCCGCTGCCGCTTGCTCCACCGGCCTCAGAATGACGTCTTCGAAGAAGGTCGGCCAGCGGCCAGAGACGAACTCCCTGGCCCCGAGAGCAGCGGCGACCTGCGCCGCCTTGTTCCTCAGGAAGGGCGCGCGAGGCGGAGGGGGAGCAGCAGCGTGCGGGGTGGAGGAAGATGAAGACGGAAGAGCAGAGGCGGAAGCAGAAGCTTCTTCCCCTTCTCTTGTCGTCGTCGTTTTCCGTCCGTCGCCTCCCGCCACGGCCCACGCGACGACCTCCGCCCTGAGCGCCTCCGCCTCGGAGCTGGAGATCGCGGCCAGCGAGAAGCCCTTGTCGTCGTTCGGTGGGGAGGAAGGGGAGGAGATAGTGGTGGAAGCAGCAGCAGCAGCAGCAGCGGCGGCGGCGGCGGCGGCGGCGGCAGCAGCAGACGGCGACGCAGAAGAAGAGCTGGAGGTGACGAAGAGGTGCAGCGTCTGGAGGCACCAGAAGGCGACCTCGGGAGGCGTTCTTTCGTCTCCGGCCCTAGCGGCGCAGGCCCTCCACCCGTCGGGGGAGGCCCTGACGGAGGCGCAGTAGGCGACGGCGCGGGCCTGTTTCGGTTGGGGTGGTGGAGGTGGAACAGTCGAGGAGAGGGTGAGGAAAAGAGCGGCTAGCGAAAATGCCGATTCCATTCTTGTTCTCTTCTTCCTCTTTCTCTCTCTTCTTCTTCTTCTTCTTCTTCTTCTTCTCTTCTTCTCTTTTTCGTACCTTGAGCTCGGGACCGACGGCTCCCGTGTGATCGAAGGCATAGAGGATCGCGCGCTCGAAGTCGTCCGCCATTTTGACGCGCCAAGAAACGTTGCGAGAAGAAGAGTGTTTTTTGTCAGAGAGTGAAGACGTTTTTTTTTCATTTTCCTTTTCTGCTCGAGCGTCGAGAAGAAAGAAAGAAAAAAAGGCGCCCCTCCCTCTGTTCCGTGTTCTTTCTCTCGTCTCTCGCGTCCAGTTCTCTCGTTTTCTTCGCGAAAAGGTAGGCCCATCGCGCAGAGCTCGACGATCCCCTCTCGCCGAGCGAGCCAGAACGAAGAATGCGCTTGAGTGGAGGACGGGAGAGGGGACCCTGCGATGGTCGAGAAGTGGCGCAATCGATTGCTCCTCGAAGAGCCATGGCGCCTCTCTTTGTATCACTTGCTCGCTTCTTCTTCTCCCACTCTCCCTCTCTCTCCTCTTGACGCTCCCCCCGACACCTCGAGAGCGTTGAGAAGACACTCCCAAATCCGCTCACACTCGAAACCCTAACTGAAACGCATCCTAATTCAAACGAAAACGCAGGAGAGAGGAAGAGGCTTTTTTCTTTTATCCATCGCGACTATTTCTTTTTTCTTTCCTTTTTTTTCCTTCTAAATGTCCTCTCCGGCGCAGCAGCGCTCCCTGCGCGTGCGCACCCGCGCAGGAGGCGAGCCGGCGACCGGAGAGAAGCAGCATCATGTGATCGACGACGTGTCGGAGGACGACGACGAGCGCTCCAAGGGCAACAAAAAGACGACCGCAGCTGTCGGCGCCCGTCCTCGTCCGGCGTCGGCCTCGACGTCGCCATCGTCGTCGTCGACCTGGAGGCCGGGCAGGACCCTGGTGTGGCTAGCCTACCTGGCGTCCTGGGCGGCCTACGCCTACGTGCGCGCGACGATGAGCCTGGACCTCGGGGCGTACAGCTGGTGAGGTCGGAAGAGTGAGAGGAAGAGGAAGAGAAAAAAAAACCGCTTTTGCTCCCGACCTTCTTCTCTCTCTTTTCCCCTTCCTTCCCTTTTCTCTCTCATTACTCCTTCCCTCTACTCCACCCCCACCCCTCCCAACCAACCAACCAACCATACCAGGTACGCCCGCCTCGCCTTCGCCATCGAGATGCTCGGAGCCCTCTCCGTCGCCATCTTCGGCTTCTTCGCCTCGCGCCGGCCCCCCGCGCCTGCCTCGCTCCGCTCGCTCGCCGCGGCGGGAGTCGCCGAGCTGCCCGCCTTCGAGCTGCACGTGCTGGTGCCGTGCTACACCGAGCCGCTGGAGATCGTCGCCGAGGCCGTGTGGGCGGCGCACGCGGCTCCTTTGCCCAATTCAGGAAAGGGAAAGAGCAAGATCAAAAAGACGGTCTGGCTGCTCGACGACGGGAATGACCCAACTAAAGCAGCGTGGGTCGCAGGACTCACGAAGTCCGAAACCGCCTCTTCGTCCTCGGTCAAATACGTCTCCAACCGCCCCAAGGCCCCGCACGAGCTCAACGGCAAGGCCTCCAACCTCAACCACGCCCTGGGGATGATTTACCCTGCGGGCAGCGAGATCGGACCAAATGATCTCGTCGCCGTCTTCGACGCCGACCAAGTCGCGGCCGCGGACTTCTGGGAGAGGATGCTCCCCCCCTTCGTGAGTTCCAGTTCCAGTTCTAATGCCGAAGAGGTGGCGATGGTGCTGTCGCCGCAGAGGTTTGGGAACGTGGACCCGGCGTCGGACGTGTTCAACCACGGTGAGTCTTTTTGGAAAAAAAAGTTGGAAGTTTTTTTTCGTCTTTTTCTTCTTCTTCGAACGAAAAACGCGAAAATGCGAAAGAAAAAAGCTCACTGTCTTTTTCTTCCTCTCTTTCTTTCTCTTTTTTAACAGGCAACGCCCACTTCTGGGAGGTCGCCCTCCCCGGGATGGTCGCGGCCGGAGCCGTTGTCTGCACCGGGAGCAACCTCGTCCTCCGCGCCTCTGCCCTGGCGGAGGTCGGCGGCTTCAACCCCGAGTCCGTCACAGAGGACCACTGTCTCGGAGTCTCGCTGGCCCGCGCCGGCTATTCTATGGCCTACGTCCCGCGCTACCTGGCGGTGGGCGAGGCCCCGGAGCAGGGGGCGGTCTTCAGGCAGAGGTCGAGGTGGGCAAAGGGCCACGCTGCGGCTTGGTTCTCGCGAACCGAAAACCCCCTGCTGCTGCTGTTGAAAAAGCAACTCACGCTGGGTCAGGCCCTGGCGTACGCTTCCGGGTTTATCTCCTATGCTTCCGCCGCCCTGGGAGCGCCGCTGTTCGCGCTGGCGCCGCTGGTCGCCGCGAGGTGGAGCATCGCCCCCGCTGCCCCTTCGAGGGAGCTGGCTCTTGTGTTGGTGCCCTATTTCCTGCTGTCGCACGCTGTCTGCCTCTGCCTTTCCCCGGAGGGCATTTCTCTTCGCCTGCTGAGGGCCCTGGCCTTCAACATGCTGTCGGGCAGACTGCTCTGGTGGACCTACGCCAAGGCTGCCTTCAACTCGGCCCTCAGGGGTGCCGGGCTGAAGAGGCCCGCTCGGTTCAAGACGACGGTCAAGACGGGGGCCTCGGCGCTGGGGCCCTCCCCGGGGGGCACCCCTCGAGCCGCCCTCGCTGCCTCGAAATCGACTGCTTTCTCACCCGGGAATGGCAGTGGTAAAAAGGGCGCCCTGCCCGCGCCGATGTTCGATGACGACGGGGGCTATGATGCTTCTCCGATGAAGCGCGGCAACAGCTCGGGCTCGTCGCTGCTCCACGCCTCGTCCTCGATCCCTGCTTCCGGCGGCGCCCCTTCTTCCATCGGGACTTCGACCGGAGCCCTGGAGCGCCTCATCACGATGCCCGAGCTGCTCAGGGCGCTGGCTGCCAAGCCAGGGGAGAGGCTCGGCTGGGATCTGGAGGTGACCGGAGGAGGAGGAGGAGGAGGAAATGACAACACCACCACCGCGAACAACAACAACGGCGACGACGACGACGAAGGCGAAGGCCCCGAGTTCGGCTCCCTGACCTTCGAGTCCCTGAAGCTGGGCGTCATCCGCGACCTGTGGGCGCCCGTCGCCGCAGGACTGGCCTCCGGCGCGGGCGCGGCCTCTCTGATCGCCTCGCTGCTCGCGGCCTGGCCCGCGCTGGCCTCCCCCGCGCTGAGCGCCGCGTCGCCGCGCGGCAACCCGCAGGCCACCGCCGCGGCCGCCGCGGCCAGGGCCTTCCAGCCCCTTTCGATAGTCGCGGTCTGCTGGGGCCTGGTGGGGGCCCTCCCTGCCGTGCTGCTGCTGGCCTACGCTGCCGGGTGGGGCCGTGGAAAACCGAGCCCGAACAGCGGAGACGGCACTTGTGTGCCAGACCCCCCCCGCCTCCGCCGCGCCTGCGCCGCCGCCTCGCTGGCCGCCGTCCTCCTGTCCGTGGCAGCCCTGGCGACCACCTCGGTGCTCTCCCCTCCGACCTTCGACTACGGCGAGGTCCTCTCCAGGGCCTACCTGTTCTTCGACGCGCAGAAGTCCGGTCCCTTGACCCTGGGCGAGGAGGGGGGCTGGGGCATCCCCGAAAACCGCGTCGCGTGGAGAGGGGACTCTGCGATGCGGGACGTGGGCCCCAGAGGAATCGACTTGGTCGGCGGGTTCTACGACGCAGGCGACCACCTCAAGGCGTCGATCTCGATCGGCGTGTCGGCTTCTTTGCTGGCCTGGGGCCTGCTCGAGTTCCCCGAGGCCCACAAGGAATCCAAACAGGCAGACATCGCCGCCGCCCACGTCAGGCACGCGGCAGAGTATTTGCTAAAATGCCACACGGGCGACGAGGAGTTTGTCGGCCAGGTCGGCGACTTCAAGACGGACCACGACTTCTGGGGCCGGCCCGAGGACATGGACGCGATGGGAATGAAACGCCCCTACTGGGTGATTAACGCCACGCACCCGGGCTCGGACCTGGCCGCAGAGGCCGCGGCGGCGCTCGCGGCGGCGGCGAAAGTGTGGGAGGTGCGGGAACCGGTCTTTGCTCGCAGGGCTCTGGTCTCCGCCCGCTCTCTGTATGCCTTTGCCAAGAGGCGACAGGGCAAGTTCTCGCAGTCCGTGCCGCAGATGAGTTTGGTCTATAACTCGAGCGCATACCGTGACGACCTGGCTTGGGCGGCGGGCTGGCTCGCGCTGGCGGCCGACGGCAACGGCGCACCGGGCGAAGGAGCACGCTACGCCCGAGAGGCCCAGGGCTGGCTCGACGACGCCTGGAAGCACGAGGAGGAGCGCTGGTACTACTTTGTCTCCAACTGGAACAACATGGCCTGGAACGCGCAGCTGCTGCTGGCCCGGCTGACCGGAGCGCCGCCGCTGCTCGAGGCGACCAAAAACTTTTTGGACGGGTGGAGGTTTGGGAAAGTCGTCAACGTCACTGCTGGCGGCCTGGCATACGCCGACGACTGGGGCACGCTACGAAACTCCGCCAACTCGGCGCTGCTGGCGCTGGTGTACGCCAAGCACGTCGGGAAGGAGAAGGGGGCTCCCTACGCGTGCTGGGCGCAGGTAAAGAGAGGGGGGAGAGAGAGAAGAGCGCGCGCGAGAAGAAGAAGAAGAAGAAAAAACTCACCTCTTTCTTTTTCTCTTTCTCCAACAAAAAAACCCCAGAGCCAACTCCGCTACATGCTCGGCGACGGCTCCCGCGGCTGGTCCCGCGGCAGGTCCTTCCTGGTCGGCCACGGCCGAGAGTTCCCGCAGCAGCCCCACCAGCGCGCGGCGTCGTGCCCTCCCGCCCCCGCGACGTGCAACTACCTGCAGCTGCATTCCAAGGACCCCAACCCGAACGTGCTGGTCGGTGCCTTGGTCGGGGGCCCGTTCTTCAACGACTCGTTCCCGGACGACAGGATGGACTACGCCAAGTCGGAAGTGGTACGAGGAAAAAGAAGGAGGAGAAGAAGAAGTGAAGAGTTTCGACGAAAGAAAGGAAGAAGGGAAAAAAATGAAAAAAATCACAAAAAACTTTCAAAAACTTTCAAAAAAAAAACTCTTTCTCTCTTTCTCTTTATCTCACAGGGCATCGAGTACAACGCAGGGTTCACCGCGGCCCTCGCCGGGGCGGCCGAGCTCTCCAAGGACCACCCCTGGGGCAGCTGCATGCAGGCCGGGGGTTTGGCCAACTGGAAGGAGCCCGCTGTGAGGCACGGGAGGGGGCGAGGGGGAGGTTGATGAGAAGAGGGAGAGAGAGAGATTGTTTTGTTTTTTGGCGAGAGAAAATTGAGGAAATGAGAGGGAGAACTAAAAAAAACATCATAAATAAAAACAAAACACACGTCTTTTGATTTGAAACAACGCGATCCGGCCTCTTGTCTTTAACGGCAAGAAGAGAGAGCGCGTTCGGGGGTGGGGGCGAGAGAGAGGTGTAAGAGAGGAAAGAGAGAGAAGAGGTCGAGGTCGAGGCCGAGAGGAAAAAAAAAAAAAAGGCGAGCTCTCTCTCTCTCTCTTCACTCTTTTTGATCTCTCTCTTCTCAAGGTAGGTTGCTCTTTCTCTCTCTTTCTTCCCTTTTCCGGGGCTGATTCCGATCTGCTGGCGTGCTCCTCTGTCTCTCCCACGCACCTGTGCGCGCGAGGGTCAGAGAGAAAAAGCGCGGCAGAGAGCATGGGAGAGCGCGAGAAAGCGAGTGACTCCGACGACGACGGCCGGACGACGATGATGATTTTGGTCAATCATTATCAAACTACTTCAACTCCCTTCGCGATGTTCTCGCCTTGAAGCTCCATCGCATCTCTCCGGGTTCCGGGCATCCTTCTCCGCCCCCGGAGTGTAGAGAAGTAGCAGAAGATGCGCAGAATGAGAGAGCTCTCCTCCTCTTCTTCTTCCCCTCTTCATCATCATCGCTCGTCGCCGTCGATCGCCGCCGCCGCCGCTTGCTCTCTCTCTTTCTCTCTGTCGGCGGCTCTGCTTGATCGCACGCTCCGACGTCCACGCCGAGCTCGGCTGGTCGATGCGACCCCGGCGCTGCATCGAGGACGCAGCGCTCGGTTGCTTGAGCGAGAGAAAAGAGCTCTGCGCCCTCCCCTTGGCGCCTGGCGCGGCGGCAAACGAAGGCTTTGATTGAGGGGTGGCGCGCGTTGCGATTCGGCGGCGGCCTTCAAAGAGAGAAACCTTTTCGCTCACCTTCTTCTTCAACCTCGACCTCGACCTCTTTTTCTTCTTCTTCTCTCCCCCCCTCTTTTCCAAAACAACAACAGCCCGCCACTTTACACACACCCTCGTCAGTTTCACACCATGGCCAAGTCCAAGAACCATACGGCCCACAACCAGACCTACAAGGCCCACCGCAACGGCATCAAGAAGGCCAAGCAGCACAAGCACAAGTCGCGCAAGGGGATGGACCCCAAGTTCCTGAGGAACCAGAGGTACGCGCAGCGCCACAACATCAAGGCCGGCGGCGCCAAGGAGTAGATGATGATGAGAGAGAAATGAGAGGATTGCTGCGCGGTTTTTGAGCCTTTCTGGGTGTAAAGAGAAAAAAGAGGCTCTCAGTTTTTCGTTTCTTTTTTTTACCGAAAGGTTCGGGTTTTTTTGTTTGTTTGGTTTCACTTGTTTTTTTCCCTTGTCTCTCTCTTTCTCTTTTTCTCTCTCTCTCCATTTCTCTCTTTCTCTCTCTCCAGTTTTCTCTTTCTTTCTCTCTCTTTTTCTCTACTGCTTGGGCTTGGGGAGCATGCTGCGGATGACGAGCACACAGCTGGAGACAAACAGCAGATCCGTGAGGAAGTCATGGAGCGACGGCTTCTCCGGTGGCGGCGGCAGCGGCGGCGGGTTCCCGTCGCCGCCGCCGCCGTCTCCGGCAGCGGCTTGCGCTGGAGGGAAAGTGGGGGACGAAGGAGGAGGGGCTTCGTACCGTCCGTAAAACGCCTCGAGCGCGGCCGCGGCGACGGCTCCTGCTCCGCGCCTCCTCGCCTCGTTCGGCAAAACTGCTGCTGCTGCCCGCGGCGGCGGAGGCGGCGGCGGCGGCTGCTCCTCAGCCGCCGCAGCTGCCGCTCTCTCCGCATTTCTCGCTCTGGCTGCTCTCCGGGTCCACAGCACGCTCAAGAGCGGCAGGATGAACAAGAATGCGTCCCAGTAGGGCAGAAGTAGGAACGGGCGGAGGAGGTGGGAGCGCGGACGAGGGGCAGCGTGCTCTCTCGCGCACTCTCGCTGCTGTTGCTGTTTTTGCTCAGCAGCTGGAGCTCTCGCCTCCGCTCTCGCCCCCACTTTCTCGGTGGCTGCTCTCCGGGTCCACAGCGCGTGCCAGAGTGGCAACGTGAACAAGAACGAAACCACGCCGAAAAGAATCAGGTGGGGGGCGCGCGGAGGAGGGGCAGCGGGCTCTCCTCCCTCGCGCTCTCGCTGCTGCTGCTCTTGCCCTTCTTGCCCTTCTCGGAGGAGCCTTTCTTGCTCGAGCTGCAGGAGCGCGAGGCGCTCCAACTCGTGCGGCGCTATCTCGGGCTCCTCGCGCAGGTCGGTATCCCAGTAGGCGGGCTGCTGTGGCATGTTTTGGTTTGGTTTTTGTTTTGGGAGAAGGAGAAAAAGTAAGGGCCTAATCGGCAGGCGGCAGCGGAGCGCGAAACGAAACGGAGATAAAAAATCGACGCACCGCTCGTCCGTCTTCGAAGCCTGCGCGGTATCCATCGAGCCAGATCGAGTTCTCCGTCGCCGTCTCCCACGACGTCGACGAAGACGACGATGACGACGACGAGGAGGAGCTGTGGTCCGATGGCGGACGGGGGATTTCCTGCATAGCGACTTCCATTTTCCCTTGGAGTTTTCGACAAAATGAAAAAAAGGATATTTTGTTTTTCCTCGGAACGTGAGAAGCGAAACTATTTTCTTTTCTTTTTACTCGAAAAACTCTTTCTCTCTCTCTCTCTGATTTCTCAACCTCTCCTCCTCAAACGGCCATCCACAGCTGCATCGCACTCTCGAACGAAGCCACCGCCTCCACGGGCCGCGGCCTCCTCCTCCTCCTCCTCCTCCTCCTATCGTCCCCCTCCTTCCCCGCCGCGAAGAAGGCCGCCGCGACCTCCGCCTCGAGCTCGGCCTCGCACGCCGCGAGCAGCATCCCCTCCTCGACCGCCGCAGCCGCGACGCAGCCTGCTCCGCGGAGCCTCGCGACGGTCGGGAGGAGCCTCCTCCTCCTCTTCTTCTCCTTGCCGCCGGGCTCCTTCTGCGGAAGCAGGTGGCGGATCGAGAGCTCCGAGAGCGGCTGCTGCAGCAAGAGGAGCTTGACTTGTTCTCTGGCAAAGGCGGCAGCGGCGGCAGCTTTCTTTTTCTTGTCTTCCTCCACCTTCTCCTCAAGCTTCGATTCTGCTGCTGCCGCTGATCGGGCCCTCGCCAGGCCCCTCGAGCGCGTCATAAAGATGCGGAAGCAGCAGAAGACGATTCCGGAAAAGATGGAGAGGGGCAGGAGCTCGCGCGGCGGAGGGGCGGCGGCGTCGAGCGAAGAAGGAGGAGGTGGAGGAGGAGGAGGAGGAGGAGACGAAGAAGTCGAAGAAGAGGAAGCAGCAGCAGCGGCGGCAGGCAGCGCAGCGGCAGCAGCAGCAGCGACGCGCTGCGCGTCGGCGTAAAACGGGGACGCCGCGACCTCGGCGGCGGCGCTGGCGAGCGCCGCCGCCGCGAGAGCGCAAGCTGCCTCTTCCAACGCCGCCGCCGCCGCTTCTTCTTCTTCTTTCTCGACCTCAACCTCGACCTCGACCGCTGCCTGTTCCTGTTGCTCCTCCTGCTCCTTCAGCTCTCTTCCCTCTTCTTCTTGCTCCTCGGCCTCTTCGATCTCGTTGTGGATTTCCCGGGAGGCGGCCACGGCGAAGAGCGGCGTCGAAGGGTCCGAGCGCGCGGACAGAAAGGTCGATGACGAGGAGCAGCGGGAGAGCGATGAAGACGACAAAGAGGAGGAGGAAGAGCTGCTCCCTTCGTCGTCTTCGCTGTTCAGCTGCTGCTGCTGATGCTGCTGTTCTGACGCCACTTGACGCCTCTGTGCCAGCTCCGGGGACGGAGGAGAGGCCGGCTCCTGTTGCTGTTGCTGTTTTTCTTTTGGTTGAGAGAGAAAAATGAGGTCGGAGAGAAGAAAAAAAAGTGCCCCCTCGAGGGTCAAAAAAAAGAAACGAGAAAAAAACTCTTCTCTTCTCTCTCTTACCAGCCGCAGCACGAGGAACTCGCCGTCCTCGGTCTGCGTGGCCGCGTCGACCATCGTCGTCGTCGTCCTCGTCGTCGATGGCGGGGCAGCAGAAGCAGAGGCGGCAGGCGACGGCGGTGGCGAGCCTGCTCCCGCGAGCAGGTCCCCCTCGGCGTTCATGGTTTTTTGAGAGTTTTCGGTTTTTTTTCCTCGAAAAATGGAAAAAGAAAAAAAACTCCCACTCTTCGATCTTCTTCTCTCTCTAATCCCCATCTTCTTTTCTGCATGCTCCCGCTCCTGGCGCGGCGCTGCTGCTCTCTCCGCTGCCGCTCTCCCCGAGGAGCCCCAAGCCTATCCCTGAACGCGACTCGAAGCGTAGGAGAAGCGCCAGAGGCGGCGGTCGCGTCGATGCGGCGCTCCTCCTCTTCGGCAGCGGCAAAGGCCACCATCGATCGCCAACTCCCTCAGACCTCGACCCCGACGCCGCTCCTCATCCCGGTCTCCTCCACGCCGCAGGTCCGCAGGTGCCGCCTCCTGCGCCGCTACAAGCGCTTCCTCGCCGACGTCGTCTTCCCCGAGGACGAGAATGGTGATCAGGATGACGACGAAAACGTGCGCTTCACGACGGTTCATTGCCCAAATACTGGCCCGATGACCGGCCTGCTCGACTCGTGCCCGCGCGCCGAGGCGTGGGTCTCCGTCGCCGACGACCCGAAAGGTACGCGCAAATACAAGCACACGCTCGAGGCGATAAGGCCCTTCGAAGGTGGTCCCATCGTGGGAGTGCACTCGGCCGCGGCGAACAAGGTGGTGCGGGCTCTGCTGGAGGCCGGGGTGCTGAGCGAGAAGGGAGAAGGAGAAGGAGGAGAAGGAGAGGGCTTTGCGCTGCTGCCAAAGCTGAGAGCAGCGGAAGAAGAAGACGGCGACAGCGACGGCAGAAGAAGCAGCAGCAGCATAACTGCCGAGGTCTCGTACGGAGGCAGCAAGAGGAAGAAGGGATCATCTTCCTCTGCAGGAGCCCTGTCCAGGGCCGACTTCCTGCTGCAGTGCGGCGACGAGCGCGGAGGGGAGCTGGTGCTCGAGGTCAAGTCGGTGACGCTCGCGGCCGAAGACGACGGCGGCGACGGAAGCGACCGAAAAACCTCTTTTCCCTCTTCCTCTTCGGCCCCTTCCCGCCTGGCCCTGTTTCCCGACACAGTCTCCGTCCGCGCCCAGCGCCACGCCGCGGACCTCGAGGCGGAGGTGGTCTCCTCCTCCCGCGGGAAGGGCGGCGGCCTCGGCGGACGCAGGGCGGCGATCGTCTTCCTGATCCAGCGCGGCGACTGCGACTCTTTCTCGCCGAGCGAGGCCTGCGACCCGGCCTACTGCCGCGCGCTGCGGTCCGCGGCCCGCGCAGGGGTGCTGGTGCTGGCGGTGCGCGGGGAGATCGTGGTGGGCGAGGGCGAGCGGGAGGGGAAGGGGCTGCTGTTTCGGTACCTGGGGAGGGCGAGGGTGGAGCTTGGCGAGGACGACGAGGAGGAGCAAGAACGATGATGATGAAGAGAAAGCTAGAAAGAGCGAGAGGGAGAGGTGTAACTTTTGTTTCGACGACGACGACCTCCTTCGCTCACTTCTTCTCCTTCTTCTCCTTCTAATTCTTCTTCTTCTTCCGCCCCCTCTCTCTCCCCGCCCCTTCCCCGAAACTTCTCCCTCCCGAGCAAGAGTAAGTCGATGACGTGAGCCTTGCCTAAGAGACGCGAAAAACTAGCGCGGAAAGCGGTTGTGGCGACGAGGGAAGAGGAGGGAGGAGGAACGGCCGGCGAAGGCGGAAGAAAAAAAACTCTCAACTCTCTTTCCCTCGCTTTTCTCGCTCCAAATCTCGCTCTCGCCGCCTCGTTCTGGTCGTGCCGATCGCACCTCTTCGAAAACAAAACTCAAGAGCCAAAGAAAAAATGCAAGACAAGCACGAAAAGCCGACTCGCGGCGCCAAGCCCGAAGCCTCTTTCGCGGCGATCAACCTCAACGCGTCGGTCCTCTTCGCAGCAGCAGCAGCAGCAGCAGCAGCAGCAGCAGCAGCAGCAGCAGCCCGTGGGCAACCCAGAGCAAGCGGCGGAGTCCAGCGACGACGACGACGACGACGACGACTCCGACTCTGACTCCGACGACTTCGCTTCCGACTCCGACGACGACAACGGCGAGGGAGGGTCCGGCCCGTGAGCGCAAGCGCAAGCGCGCGCGCCCGCGAAAATGAACCAAACCCTCAAACAGCCAAGCTGTTTTTTTTTCGAAACTCAGTTTCGAAAAAAACCAAAAAAAAAAACTGCCCTGACGTGATTTAACCTCAAAGAGGCATGCCTCTAACAGGCATGCACTCAAAAGAAAAAGAAAACAAAAGAGGAAAGCGGAGGCTCCGGAGAGATGAAAGAGAGAGGAAAGAGATAGCCCGCGTTCTTGTTTTCTTAAAAGAATGAAAAAAAACGAAAAAGGAAGGAAAACTTCCCGTTTTTGACTACATTGTTTGTTTTTTTGAAATCTCTTCTCTCTCTCTATCAGTCTTTGCGCCCCCCTTTAGTCTCTCCTCTCGCAAAAGAAACGGAAAAGAAAAAATAAAAGAAGAAGAAGAAAGAAAAGGTCTTTCACTCTTTCTTTCTCTTTTTCATCACGCGCCGACGGCCGCGCTCATCGCCGAAAACACCTCGACGCCCACCTGCGCCGCGGCGATCTCGTAGTCGTCCCCCTTCGCCTGCAGCGCCGCCAGCTTGGCCGTGTGGTCGGCCAGCCCGGCCCTCACGGCGTCGGGGTCCAGGTCGGAGACCTTGACGGCCTCGACGGCGCAGACCTCTGCCGACGAGTCGGCGTGGACGAACGCAAAGCCCGAGGACACGAAATACTTTTCGACCTCCTTGTCGAGCTCGGTGTGGACGGCGACGACACCCGGGCGGAGCTGCGCGACGGTGGGGACGTGGCCGGGCATGACGCCGAAGTCTCCCGTGACGGCAGGGAGGAGGACGAGGTCGACCTGTGGAAGAAAGAGAGAAAGAGGAAGAGAGAGGAAGGGGTCGAAAGAAGAAGAAGATGAGAAAAAGGCGGTGGCGAAAGAGAGCTCTCGTCGAGTTTTGATTCTTTTTTCAACTCTCTTTTCCTCCTGCTTCGCCGCGTTCTTAGCTTTGTGACTCTTCGCTGCACGGCTGTCACTGCGTCCTCTCTCGCTCTCTTGCCCAAAGGAGAAGAGAGAAAGCGCGACACAAAGGCCAGGAGAGAGAGAAGCAATTGAAGTAGAAGGAGAAGAAAAAAACGGCCGCCGTGGGCTTTGTTTGTCGCCCCATCGAAAAAAAGAAACTCTCATTGAAATTAAGAGCGCCGGCAGTCCTGTCACCACCTCTCTCTCCTCCCCTTTGGAAGCTTCAAGAGATGCTCCATGCTCTGGAGGAAAGATTTCAAGTGATTGAGTGCCACCAGAGGTCGCAAACTGGCCAGCCAATCAAAAAGAAGAAGAAGAAAAAAGAAACCATCGAGGGCGGCGGCGGCGTCCGCCGCAAAAAAAAGAAAAAGAAAAACCCATTCTCTCACCGGCTGCCTGTCCACGGGCTGGCCGTGGGGAAGGTAGAAGCTGAACTTGAGCTTGTCGGGCACGCCCGCGGTCGCGGCCGTCGCGTCCTCGGCGGCCTCCTTGGGCAGGAAGTCCGTGGGGAAGCTCGGCGGCGCCGTGGTGGAGCTCACGAGCGGGGCAAATTTCTCGAGAAAGGTTCGCCTGCTGATTTCGCCCGAAGCGTCAGAGGCGGAAGCTGAGGTGGCGGCGGCGGCGGCGTCGTCCGCGAACGAGCGCGCGCCGCGGCGCAGGAGCACGGCCGCTCCGCGTCGCAGCATTTGAAAGCGGTGGCGGTGGTGGTGGTGGGAGGGAGAGACGAAGAACGAGAAGAAGAAGAAAACGAAGAAAGTGAGATAAAAAAATTGATCGTTCGCAGTCAGTGCAGCACCTTTTGCTTTTTTCGTTTTGATTTTTGGTTGCAACAACAAGTTCCCTTCTTCCAAACCCTTCTTCTTCCCCTCCATTCTTCCCCCACTTCTCCGCCCCGCCTACTTCCCCTTGACCGTGTACTCGCCGTACCCCTTCCCGCTGTCCCACACCTGTTGTTGTTGTTGTTGTTGTTGTCGTTTTGTTATTGGTGGTGTTTTTTGTTTTGAGTTTTTTTCTTTCTTCGACTTTCTTTCGACCTCCTCGCTCTCTCTTTTCTCTTCTGCCTCTTGTTCTCCATCTCCTCTCTCCTCTCTCCTCTCTCCTCTCCTCTGCTTACCTCCCACCGCGACGCCGGGAACATGTGCTTGTTCCTCCCGTACCACGCCCGCGTCACCACCTTCCCGGCGTGGCTCTCGTCCTTCTCCCTCGTGGCGTCGCTCTGCAGCCTCACGTCGTCTCGGACGTCGAAGTGGAACAGGGGCCCGCTCTTGCCCCTCGCCCTGCGGGAGATGAGCTCGTGGAAGGTGACTTCTGAGGGCAGGATGCAGTCCTCCTTGACATAGAGGAGGTCGGAGGCCGAGGCGGAGCGGAGCTCGCGGAACTGGGGGGCGAGGAGGGCCCTTTTGTTGGGTGTGGGGAAGTTTTCATTTTTTTTTCGTTTTTTTAGGTGTTTTTTCTTTCTTTTCTTCCCAACTTTTCTCTCCCCCCCACGCACTCAACTCTCCACACTCTCCACACACCTGGCCTTGCCCAGGAACGCCCCTATCGTCGACCCCGCCGCGACCGTCGTCTGCCTCCTGTGCCCCGCGCCGTCCCAGTAAGAGAACACCACCTCCAGCGGAGCCGCTTTTGCCTTTTCTCTCTGCTCCTCGAATTCTTCGAGCAGAGCAGCGCGGAGCGCCGCCTCCCGGGCCTCCTCGTCGGCGTCCGGGAGGAAGTCGGTGCGGACGGTGGGGTCCTTGGCGAGGCGGCGGCGCTGCTGCGGCGGGGCGAGGAGAGGTTTGTCGTTGTCGTTGTTTTCGTTGTCGTTGTTTGCTGTCGTCGTCGTCGTCGTCGTCGTCGTCGTCGTTGCTCCTGCTCCTTCTTTCCTCCTCTCCGCCGCGTCGCCTTCTTCGTCGCCATCTTCTTCTTCTTCCTCATCATCTTCCTCATCCTCTTCCTCATCTTCCTCTTCCTCTCCGTCCCCGAAGGAGAGCTTCCCCCGGGCCGCAGCGCGCTTGGCAGCAGCGGCGGCGGCTGCGGCGCTCACTCCTCCCCCTCCTTGAGCACCTCCCGAAACAGAACCGCTGCTCATCATCCCCTCTCTCCGCTTCCTCTTCTTCTCCTCGGCGGCCGCCTCCCTGGCCGCGGCCTCGGCCTTCTCCTTCGTCGCCAGGAACTGCTCCCGCGTCACCAGCCCGACGGTCCCGGCCTTGAACGCCGCCTCGGCGGCCTCGGACTCCCCCTGGCCGAACTCGCGCAGCGCCGTCTTGCCCGAGCCTGACTTTTCGGCCTCGAGTTTCGCCTTCTCGAGGGCCTCCCTGTCGGCGGCGCGCTTGGACTCCAGGGCGCGGAGCTTGCGCGCGTCCGAGGCGTCGCCGACGTAGCCCTGGAGGCCCATTGTGGTTGTTGTTGGTTGTTGGAGGTGGAAGAGAGGAGAAGAAGAAAGAAGAGAAAGAGGAAGAACGGAGGTCGAGAGGTTGAAGGGGAAAAAAACGCTGAATTCGATTTCTCTTCGGCCTTTGTCTCTCTCTTTCTCTCTTTTTATCGCCTGAGCTTTCTCGAGGGTGACCCTGAGAAAGTTTCAAAGCTTCACAAGAGAGATCAGAGGCAGCAAAGCACCAGAAGAGGTCAGGAAGAAGCACTTTTTTCTTCGCTCGATGGGATTCGTCGATTCGGGACGAGGGGGAGCAAGTTTTTTTGAAGCAAGAAGCTTGCTTCATTCTCTCTCTCAAAAAAAAAAACTCTAGTAAAAAAAGAGAGCCTCTCTCTCGGCGCTGAATTGCGCAGGAGGCTCGGCACGTTCCAGATGGCGTCGCTGCCTTGTTCGCTCATTCAGCAGCTTAGCAGCTGTCGTGGAGGTGGAGAGACGGTTTCGACGGCGAGCGCGAGCACGAGCGGGCGCATTCTTTCGTCGAATGCCTCTGGGCATCAAAATCATCATCATCACTGGCGACGACGACAACGACGACATTCAAGGCTCCTTCGCCGCCTCTCCGAACCACTTTCAGCGCTTCCCAGCGATCAGCAAGGAGCACACAAAGATTCAGAAGCTCTTGACACGAGGAATTTACCTCCAGCGCCCGTGCGGAACGCCTCTTGGCGCGGCAACAGCAGCAGCGAGAGCGTCGCCGCCGATGCCTCTTCTTCTTCTTTGAGCCAGCTCTTCCTCGTCCATCCTCCTCTTCCGCTGCACGCTCCTCCTCGATCCTCCTCTTACTCCTCCTCTCTCGACCTCACCGCGGGCACCCTGCTGGCCCTGGCGGCCCTGCTCGCGGCCCGCCTGGGCCGCTCGGGCGCCGAGGCCGAGGCGACGGACCTCCAGGCGCTGCAGGGGCGGCTGACGGCGGCCTGGGGCGCCGACGCGGCGGCGGCGGCCGACGCCAGGCTCGCTGCCGAGGCCGCCGCCGCCGCCCGTGCCGTCGAGGCCCGCAGGGCCGTCGCCAGGGCGCGAGAAGAGGCTGCCAGGCGCGCAAAGGAGAAAAATGCATTGATGGCGGAGGCAGAGGCCGTCCGCAAAGAGGAAGAAGAGAGACTGCGGGCCCTGGCCGAGCGGCAGCGGCGGCGTTTCGAGGAGGCAGAGGCAGAGGCGAGGGAGAAGTCGAGGCTGAGGGCCGCGGAGCTCTCCGAGGAGAGGGCGGCGCAGAGGGAGGCCGCGAGAAAAGTTGCAGAGGAGAAGGCTTCCCAGGAGCGAGCGGAGAGAGGTAAAAAAGGAAGGAGAAGAGAAAGGGAGGGGAGAAATGAGAGAGAAAAACACAGCAAGAAAAGAAGAAGAAAACAAACTCACACCCCCCCTTTTCTCAAAAAAAAAAAAAAAAAGAGGCCGCCCGCCTGCAAGCAGAGCAGGAGGCAGCAGCAGCAGCCCGCGCCCTCGTCTCGGCCCTCGAAGCCGAGGAGCAGCGCAGGGCCCAGCGGCGCGCCGCGGCCTCCTCGAAGCTGGCCCTCAGGGTCGAGGGCCGAGTGAGGGTGAGGCCAGCCGAGGCCGGGGACGAGCTTGGTCCTTCGACCGCCAACTTCCCCACCTCCGCCTTTGGTGGAGGAGGCATTTCATCTTCTACTACTGCTAGCTCATCAGCTTCTGTCGTCGTCGAGGCCAGGGCGGAGACCGTCGTCGGCGGGGCCCCGCGCCCCAGGCTCAAAGCCGCGGCGACGCCGGCCGGTGCCGCGGCCGCCGCGAAAGAGGTCTCGGCCGCGGCCGCCGTCGAGGCTGTCGACGCCTTCCTCGGGGCGGCGACGCTCCCCGGGGGAGTTTTAGACAGGTCTGAGAACGCTTCCATGAGCGAGCCCGAGCGGAGGCACTGGATGCGCGTGGCGGCGCTGCGGGCCGCGGCGGCGGCGGACGAGGCCGGCGAGGCCGCCGTTTCGGCCGCCGCAGCCGCAGCAGGAGGAGTAGGAGGAGCAACATCTGAAGACGACAGTTTCCGCCTCCGCTCGGCGTTCGAGTCCCCCTTCGAGGCCCGCACGGAGCACTTTTTGTTCCTCAGGGATGACCCGAGGGGCTGGGACTCGCTGCTGGCGGCGGCGATCGAGAAGGCGACGAAGGCAGAGGACGAAGAAGAAGAAGCAGAAGCTCTCGCCGCGCTCACCGCTCTCGCCAAAGACGTCGAGGCAGAAGCGCTTGCGCCCTCTTCCTTTTCATCATCATCGTCTTCTTCCTCCACCGTCACCCCTCCCGACATGCGCGGCCTGGGTCTCGGGGCGGCTCTGGTCGCAGCAGCGGCAGCGGACGCCGCGGCCTTTGCCTCCAGGACCTCGATGCCGAGCGAGCAGCTCTCGTCGTCGTCGTCGTCGTCGCCTTCAAGCCCCCTCCTCCTCGACAAGGCCCTCCTCTCGCTCCTCAGGCTCTCCACCAAGGACGCGCCCCCGGACTCCCTGGAACGCCCCGCGCGGTGGTTCTCTTCCGCCTGCTCCTCCGCAGCAGCCGGGGGCTTCCAGCGGTCGCGGGGGGTCAACAGGGCCTTTTCGGACCTCGCCGAGAGGAACGCCTCGGCTCGGGCCCGCGAGCGACGGGCGACGGCGCGCGCCAGGGAGAGGGAGGCCGCCGAGCGCGCGGCCGTCGCCGAGGCTTACTTCCCTTCCAAGGAGGAGACCGCCCGTGCTTCTGCCGCGGAGCGAGCCGCCGCGGTTCCTTACCCGGAGTGCATCGCAGCCAACTCGTCGCTGGCGGAGACGCTCCTGGCCCGAGGGTCGAGGAGCACGCCGGGCGAGAGGGCGAGGGCGAGGGCGCTGCTCGAGGAGTGCGTTTTGCTGAAAGACGCCTGGAGCTCGAGGAGGAAGTTTCTGGGCACCGAGGCGTTTTCTTACTCATTGAGCGATGCTGCTTGTTCGCACCCTTCTCCCGCGCCGGAGCTGCTGCGCCTCGCCGAGTTTCTCGAGAGGACAGGCGAAGAAGACGACGGAGCCGCGGCCGCGGCCGCCGTCGTCCGCGCCCACTGGCTCTCGTGCCTCTCCCTCGTCGCCGCGAGGCTCTCCTCGCTCAACCCCAACGACTTTAGGACGGCTGCGATGCTGCTGGCGTCCGCGGCGGACGCGGCGGAGGGCTCGAACCCGTCGGCGGCGGCGGCGGCGAGGGAGCGCGCCAGGGAGACTCTGAAATCTTCCTCGTCCTCGGCGGCGGCGTCGGCGTTTCTCGGCAGCCCCGGGCCAGAGCTGGCGAGGAGGGTCTCCGCCGCCTTCACGGAGCCCGTGGGAGGTATGGTGTCGGGCTCGACATGCCCGAGGGATCTGTGGGATGCCGGGGGGCTTCCTCGGTGGTGAAGAGAAAGAGAGAGGAGAAAACTTTGGAAAAAAATGAAGAAAAATTGAAAATGAAAAACTTGTTCTTTTTACTTCATTTTGTTTCTTTGATTTTTTTTTCACAATTCCAAGGCAACAGTGGTGGTCGGGAGGGGCGGAGAAGAATAAAAAACAAGGCGCAGACATGCGTCCAGAAGCAGAAAAGAAGAAGACAATGAAACCTTATTGAATAGAGCAGCACCTGGCCTGCACGCCGCCGCCGCCACCAAACTCCCCGGCGCCGCCGCCGTCGCCGCCGTCGTCCGACGCCTCAAACTCGCGCACGGCGGCCAGGGCGCCGCCGTTGGCGTCGTCGAGCCACCGCACGCCCCGGGGGCCGTCTGCTTTCCCGCCTCCGTCGCCGCTGGTGCTCTCCTTCCCTTTCCCCCCTCCAGCTCCTGCTCCTCCTCCTCCTCCTCCCCCGGCGCCGCTCCCGCGAGAGAACTCGCCGCTCCTCCGGCTGCCAAAGCTGCCCGACAGGCGGCGCAGGATCGAGCTGCCGCCGCCGTTTGCCCCGTCTCCTCCGCCGTTGCCTGATGAGGATCTCGCCCCTGTTTTTCGTCGGGAGGAGAAAGAAGAGGAATCGGCGCCAGAGGAAGAGGCGGCTTCGTCTTCGTCACCGTTGTCGCCGTCGCTTTCGCGCACTGCTGCTGCTGCTGCTGACGCTTCCAAGTTTTCCAGCGCGGCCGCGACAGAAGCAGTTGTCGCTGTCGTCGTTGTCGCTGTCGCAGAAGCTTCTTCCCTCCTCGCCGCCGTCGTCGTCGCGTCCCCCAGGGCGCCGGTCGCCACCGAGGCCCGGAAGGCCGCGGCGTCCGCGGCGGAGAGCGACCCCGCTGGCGACGAGAGGTCGCTGCGCGGCGCGTCGGTCGCTGTTTTGATGTTGTCTTTTGGTGTTTTTGTTTTGTTAAAGCGTGTGAGCGTGTATGCTGCTCTTCAGCGGGACAGAGAGAGGGAAGCGGATGGAGGGAAGGCGTTTCGAAGCGGAGAGAAAGAGATGGAAGAAGGCGAGAGAGGAGAGAGAGAGAGAGAGAGAGAGGGAGCAAAAGAGGACGTCGAGAGTCCGTTCGTTCGTTTGGTCGTTCGTTGGCGGCGGCAAGCGGGCCGATCATCTCTTTCTCTCTTTCTCTCTTTCTCTCTCTCTCTCTCTCTCTTCCCCGCGCTCTTTCCCCGCTCTGCTCTCCCTCGCTCCGAGGAAGATCCATCAACAACGACAGCGACGCACCAGAGGGCAGCCTGACTGCCGTCACGGCCGTGGACGTCGAGCCTCTCATTCGATTTTGTTTTTCTTCTTTGAGGGCGGCGACGAAAGAGAAAAAAAGTCAAGAGAGAGCTTGATTTGGTAGAGCTCTTCGCGTGTCGCGCAGTCCTATCCGATGCGGGAGAGTGGCGCTCAGGAGTGCGTGCGAGAAAGGGCACTCGGCGTGGGGCGTGCGTGGCTGTCGCTCGAGGTGGGGGTGACGGGAGAGAGAGAGAGCGAGGCGAGAGATGAGATTGGAGAGAACAAGTGAAGAGAGCGAGTGAGTTTTTTTTCTTCGTCGGTTTTTCTTCTCCAAAACTCAACCTCTTCCTCTTCTTCCTCTTCTCCCTTTCTTTCTTCCCCCACCAGCGGTGCGCTTGTTTCTCTCCTTTACAAGAAGTTTTATGCCCCCCCCTTCGAAATGTCTGTGTTTGCGTTTCGTTTTCTTCTTTAATAAAATCGTCGTCAGTGCGTTTCATTGTTGTTGTTGTTGTTGTTGTATTGCTGTCTCCCTCCCTGTCAAAAAAAAGCATACCCCCGGGCCGCGACGGGAGGAGGAGGAGGAGGAGGAGGAAAGGTCGAAGAGGTTGCTCGCCCATTTCCTCGCTCTCTCTCTTTCTTCTGTCGAGGTTTTTTCGTTGTGTTTGTGCGCGCATCAAAGCAGCGTCCTTTCTCTTTTTCTCCTTCCCTTTTTCTCCTTCTCTCTCTCTCTCTCTCTCTCTCTCTCTCTCTCTCTCTCTCTTTCTTTTTTTTTTTTTTTTTTTTTTTTTTTTTTTTTTTTTTTTTTTTTTTTTTTTTTTTTTTTTTTTTTTTTTTTTTTTTTTTTTTTTTTTTTTTTTTTTTTTTTTTTTTTTTT
>Ga0114918_10001384_pt1 | contig 21699 bp, 19 predicted proteins | sample LantaG_FD_87015 | JGI IMG/M metagenome (GOLD analysis project Ga0114918, IMG submission 87015) | Deep subsurface microbial communities from Baltic Sea to uncover new lineages of life (NeLLi) - Landsort_02402 metaG | ecosystem: Environmental > Aquatic > Marine > Oceanic > Sediment | place... | reverse complement strand
CAACCGAATTGAACCGCGAGCTGTTAAACGAAGGCCCAAAGAATATGCCTTGCTGAACAAGCCCAGATCAGAGATGAGGGAGGCTCTCTTACAATGAGAATTGCTTATCTTCATGCCATTCGGTACAGTTACTTATTGTAGGACTGCTACCACGATCAATTCTAATACCACCCCCGCCAACTATTAACTCAAACGGCACTGCTGTGTTACGGCCACCTGTAATTACGAAACCATCAAGAACTGCGGTTTGATTGATTGAGTATCCACTGTAGATTATTGGGCCGTTGTCCGAACGAGTTGGTTCGTTAAGCAAATCGCTGAGATTATTTACATCAATATCATTGCTGGCCAAATCTCCACTAAGGATCGTTTCATATAGTTGGATATTTCTTTCATTCGGATCATGCTCATTGACTCCAGCATAGCCACCGACTAAAGTAACCTCGTTTATAAAAAAGAATATAACTTGACTAATATTGACACCCTGATTGGGCTTGTAGATACCCTGAGCGACACGGATTTCAACAGGCTTTTCTGCGGAGTTTGCATCGGCCAATGCATCCTGCAGATAGATATAAGCATTTTCCCACGATGAGCCGTTATTGGCACCAATAGCATCGTCATCGACGTAAATAACAACCTGATCTGCGAAAGATGTACATCCAATCGTTAGTACAATCAAAATCTTTATTAAAAATGTCATTTTGTCCATTTTTCCACCCTTTCAGATTAATCCTAAATGTACAAATCCGGGCTGATTTCTAATTCTCAAAGGCAGGGCGGTATGAATGTGATATAGGTACGAATTATGACGGCAAAAAAGTATAATTACAATCTTAGCCTGCCTTCACGTCTCACTAATCTCATTGTAGCACGAAAGATATTAATATTGCAAGGACTTTTTGAAGATTTCTGCAAAAAGAGTACGGCCATATTTCTCTGCAAGACCACACTCCCATATTGATTTTGCCGCCGTTTGGGACCGGCTCATTCGCCGGATTCAGTGTGGCAGCACGATAAATACCGCATCACTCTGAGGCGTTATAATATTTACAACAGGCGTTTTTACGTATTTGAGCCAATCTTCCGTCAGCAGGGCAATATCTGCCGTATTTACTATACCATTTCGATCCAGGTCGCCGGGCTGCCGGCTTTCGGTTTTCATCCAGGATTGAACCTGAAAGGCATAGTCCTTCGAGTTGACAAACCCATCATTATTTATATCCGCCAGCAAACTCCAGCCATGGGGCGGAATACCAGCCTCGGCTGTGCCGCCGTAGCAGCCCATATTGATACGCAGGTTGCTTGCCCACAAATTAGATGGGCCATCCGGTATATTCGACAATTCGCCATCCAATGGCGAGCCCGGATTACCAGCGTCAATACATGGACTGGTTATTTCATCGTAGTGCCAGCGCCGGCGCTCGATGTCCCACCGCCAGCCTGTGCTCATCAAATGGTAGTCGCCTGCTTCCGGATCGACAAAGAGCGGGTCGGCACCGATGTTTCCAATCCCCCCGAGTGTTCCGGTCCAACCCTGGATACAGCAATAATTTATTACCGATATCCTGCTGCCGCGCGCATCGTTAATCTGTGCCGATTCGGCCATACCGCTGCTGTCACTGTTGTCCCAGAGAATGGAGTCGGCCAATTCGGTGCTGCCGCCCCATCCGTTCCATATTCCGCCGCCCATCTCCGCCGAATTGCCGTGTAATGTGCAGTTAATCAGAGTGGGTATAGACTCGCTGTTTTTGACGGCACCACCGTATTCAGCCATGTTTTCACGGAACGTGCAGTTTGTCAGGCTCGGTTTGCTGTCGTAACAATTATACATGCCGCCGCCATGCCGGGCAGTGTTTGCCGTGAAAGTGCATTTAGTTAAAGCCGGGTTGCTATTCTCGGAGTTATAAATACCGGCCCCGCTATGGTTGGCAAAGTTTCCGCTGAAAGTGCAATTGGTCAGTACCGGGTTGCTGTTAACCAGATTACACATTCCGCCGCCGCTGCCGAGCGGGGAAAGCCTGGACTCGGCCGAGTTTTCGCTGAACGTACAGTTGGTCAGTATCGGTGAGCTGTTATAAGAGTTACAAATGCCGCCGCCATACTCTCCGGCAGTGTTTCCCGTGATGATGCAATTTATAATCTTCGGGCTGCTTGCCGTACATTTGATTCCGCCACCGAAACCGCCGGCGGTTCCATTGCTAATTGTAATGCCGTCGAGGACGGAGTTTCCGTCTTCGCCGTTGTGGAAATCGAAGCCGCGACCCTTTAACTGACAGTCGATAATGCAGTTTTGCGGACCGTTTTCACTTTTTACCGTGATAGCCTTTCCTTTGAAATCGATATCGAAGTTTCCTTCTCCGGAATATTGCCCGTCGGCAATCCATATAGTGTCACCATCCGAGGCGTCGTCTATCGCAGCCTGAATTGTGGGATAGACGCCCGGTACCCGATAACCAGAAAATTCCGCCGATGTAGTAAACGAATAGCACAGATCGTTGTTATCCGCCGTGACTTTGTTGCCCACTGCATCGACCAGGTCTATGACAAAGTAGTAGTCTGTGTTTAGAGAAAGAGGCTGGAGCCTGATGGTATGCTCATTAGCTATTATAACATCTTCCCGTGCAAAGGTATACGGCCCGCCGCATGTCAGGCCGCAACGAACCTGGGCCTTAGTCGGTTCGTCGGTCGCAAACGTGATACTGGCTACATGCCCCTGCGTCTCAATCCGGACATTCAAAAGCACCGGTGTTTCAGAATCCGTAATAGCACTGTCCATTGTTGCCGCCGGATTGCCGGAGCCGTTATTGGCATCGAAATATATCGCTGTGATAACCTCATCAGAGGAAACCTGGACAGTTCCATCTTCTCTGTTCAGTTCACCTGAGCCGGTATAAATGCTCCCGTTGAAAACGCCGGAAACGGAACTGCTTTCGGTCAGAACAACCTTTTCCAAATCACCCCCGCCTGTCATTATTGTCGCTTCCTGCGTGCCTTTGCCCCTGAGGTCCCAATCCGCCAGAAGCATTCCCACAACGCCGGGGCGGGCATAATAGTCGCTATCGAAACTGATATACCCTCGCGAGGGAATGACGGCATGCATTGCTCCCGAAAGATTTATCCTGCCATTCGAACGGCAGATTCCGGGTGAAATCGGATCCGCTGTTCGCGTCAGCACGCTATAAATCTGATCAAATGTCATTAACGGATTAGCTGAAAGTAACAGAGCGCAAGCACCTGCAACATGGGGGCATGCCGTTGACGTTCCTGATAAGAAAGTCGTGTATCCGTTGTTGAATGCGCCAAACGAAGTTCCTTCCGCACTGAGCGACAAAACATCCACGCCGGGTGCGGCGATATCCACACAGTTGCCATAATTGGAATACGGCCATTTTTGGTCGTCCGAATCTGTTGCCGCAACGGAAATCACGTTTTTATAGCAAGCCGGGTACTGGGGCAAATTCGAATCATCATTGCCGGCGGACGCGACAATTATTACGCCCCGGCTGTAAGCGTAATCAACGGCATCTTTCAGCAGCAGGGACTCATTGGGCGTACTCCAGCTATTGGAAATAACGTCGGCGCCGTTTTCCACGGCGTAATAAACGGCAAGCACCGCGTCGGCTGTGCTTCCATCTCCGAACAAGCCCATAAATTTAAGTGCCATTATCCTTGTATTCCAGCAAATCCCCGTGATATCGAAATCGTTATTACCCCTGGCGGCGATTATGCCGGAACAATAAGTGCCGTGACCATAGTCATCCATAGGGTCGCCGGTGTTATAAATGAAGTTGTAGCCATGCATATCGTCAACGTAGCCATTTTCGTCGTCATCTACCCCTTCGGTCCCGTTAAGTTCGGCTTCATTGACCCACATGTTATCCCGTAAATCCCTGTGGTTATAGTCCACACCCGTATCCAATACGGCAACTACCGTCTGCAAGCTTCCGGTGTAAATACTCCACGCTTCCTGTGCAGCTATCTTACCCAGAGACCATTGGTCGGGATGCAGAGGATCGTTCGGTATCGAGTTTGCCGAAACAATGTAGTTCAACTCCGCATATTCAACATCGGGATTGCTTCGATACTCCGCAAGAGCTTCTTCAAGTGATTGCCGGGATTCGCAGTCAAGCTGAATCATGTATATACTGCCGAGGTCGGGGACCTTTGTGGTTTTCGGAGCTCGCTTGAGTCTTTCGAGGATGCGTTTTTGTTTTGGTGCCGGGGATTTGCCGATTTCTTGCCTGAGTGAATTGAACTGCGGTTGTCTTTTCCGAAAGTCCTTTAAAAGAGGTTTGATCCGGTTCACCCTGTATTTTGCATTCAACTGACCCGGATGGGATGACAAGGGCGAGAAGTTCGGGATATCTGCCGAGTCCCGAATCTGTAGCTGTTTTTCGATTGTATCGGCGGCCGGCCTGCGAAATTTTACAATTATCTCATTCGGAACGCAGCGGCAGGGCTCTGCGCCAATTACCGCCGGTGTTAACACCGCTGAAAATATGAGCAGGGCAAGACTTGAAAGTACCGTCTTTTTCATTTACCTGCTCTCCATGATTTATCATGCATATATTAGTAACAGCCGCTTGAGAACGTCCGGGCTGCGATGCTATGAAGCTAATATAATTATAGCACGAGAGCAGTTGATTTTGCAAGGACTTTATTCAAATCCCGGCAAGCACAAGGATTGTATATTCAGTATCTGCAAATCCGGCACACATCGGCGTAACGCGAGAGGCCGGGTATAACTCACGAGATATTGACTTTATCCGGAATTTTTTGTATGCTGCTTAGCAGGTAGTCCTTCACCACCACGTCCCAGCTCATATTTTTTGCAAGTTCGTAGCCGGTTTTAAGCATGCTTTCAATCTCGGACTCGTCTTTTGGTAATCGTGAGCATATCTGCATTGCGACCTTTTCGCTCTGGCTTGCCTCTATTCGGTTCCGTACCGACCGGTCGATCTGAAACAAATCTTCAATGTCGGCATAGCTCCGGATTTCCAGGTCGGTATAGTCGGCGACAATTACATTCTTGACATTTTCCGGGCCGGTTACGTCCCTCAGGAAACCTAAACATCCGCAGACACTGCTGAATACACATATACCGCCGAAAGTCAGCGGCTCAAGCTGGGCAATTCCGAACGGCTCATAAATGCTCTGGCCAAATTCGACATCGGTTCCCTTGCGGATGTCCATAAATTCCATATCAAGAGGCATCTTTTGGCCGCATTTTTGGGGATCAAAGCCAAACTGGTTGATGAACACTATTTTCAAATTCCTGCTTCTGGCGTTGAATTGCTGCACTGCCGTATAGTAATTTGCTTCCCCGCCGGACAAGTCCGGCCAGCCTTCACGATGAGCCACGGGCCAATTATATGTAGACTCCATATCGTGAATATCCCGGCTGCGCCGCTGCGATACTTCAGTCGAAAGAACAAACAGCACTCCTGTCTTGCCCTGCGTCCTGAACTCCCGCTCGATGTGTTCAAGAACGCGCAAATCACGCCACATTCCTTTGCTCCGAACGAGCCTTGTTACGTGCGTGAAAACATAATCAGGCTTATAACCTAACAGGTTTTCACAATATCGCTGGAGTTTGTCTCTCGATGCGAGCTTCTCGGCAAGACTGATTTCGTATGCCGGGATACCGTTATATACTATATCGATATCGGCGGTTTCGAATTCCGGCGCCAGGAAACGCAACTCATCGACGACATAATCGCCGACCGCGCATATACGGTCACAGTATTTTGATGCCTCCACGAGAGAGTGCTTGAAATAGGTACTCTGGTCACCGAACACTTCGTTGACGTAAAGTCCATCGCTGTGAGCCTGTTTCATGACATTATAAAACATCGTATCGTGCCCGGGATGCTCTTCCACGATGCGTCGCATAGTGGCCACTTCATGAGCGTAAAAAACTGTTTTGAAGTTACACCCAGGCTCAAGAATAGCTGCCAATGCGGTCGGCATTCCCATAAACTCGTGTGAGATAACTATGGTAGAATCCTCTGCGGCACCGATCGCTTTGAGCACGGCAATTGCCACGGGGGCCAATCTGACATATTGCTCGAACTCCCACAGGTTCTCGAATAAATCACTGCGGATGCCGAATTCCTCGAACAACCGCCTCTTGAATTCGTTCATCGGACCCTTATCGATATGTCTTACATCGACCAGCACGACTTCAGGCGAGCTTATTATACCGGTCTGCTTGTCAACAAAAGTACGTCTGCCGTAAACTATGCCCGCATTGTAGTAATTTTCGATCTTATGAAAGGCCGGAGCGTACCCCGTGTTTACAAATTCATCGATAGACGAGTAGAGCACTTCACTATTCTCGCCGAGTCGTTCCGATGCCGAGCCTTCCGTGGTGAACAGCGGGCCGATGAGTATTGAGCGTTCTACTGCTTCAAGATAGGGTTTGCTGGTGAAGAATCCATCCAGAACGGCACCGATACCGCCGACCTTCCCCACCGTTTCGTGGGTGACGTGAACTGCTGTTGTCTCTCTGGTCATAGTAAATTTCCCTCCAAGTTTAAGTCTGAGGTATAATCAGGTTGTTCTTATTATATCTACGTAAAATATAAGAAGTGGGATCGTTACAAACAAATAAAAGGGGCCCTGTGACGTACCGTTTTATTTGGACCGAAAAAACGGAGTGAAATGTGTAAAGATAACGTGTATTTTAGGACGCTTTTTGCCGGCTTTGGAAATTTTTATTTGGGCCCGCCTATTATCTCTCGCAAGGTTCTTATCGTACCTGCAAGAACCTGTGGAGGAATATCAGCCAATTTCGGGTCGGGGATTTCGCTAAGCGCTATTCGGTCAATAATCTCAACTGCCCGTTTACTGAAAGGGGCAATCAAAGCGGCCGTTCTATCAGCTTCGTCCAATTCACCGTACACCATTTGCCGGAGATACATGATTATGTTTTGTGTCAACTCCCTGTCGCCCATCTGATATACCGCCCCGGCAAGTGGAGCGGGCCCGTCCAGAATCTCTCTTTCTTTCAGAATGTCTTGTGTAAGCCTGTGTGTTTCAGCCATTAGCTGGTGCTCTCTTTCCACATCGGTCTCATCTATTGGCGCCAGCTTCAGCTCTTCGCCGGTGTCCATGCTGGGGACATATAGTTTATTGTGACATGCCGGGCACTTGCCCCATTTGCCTCCGGCGGTGTCCGCTGCTTCTATCTTTTTCCCACAATACTCGCAATGAAATACGATTGCCATTTTGACACCTCTGATGAAAACTTTTCTATTTCTCCGCTCTATATTCCGCGGCCACCTCGGTGGTTATTCCGCCGCGAGGTGTAAATCGAGAGATAACTTTCATCCAGCGTGGTTTGCATAAACCAGTCAAATCATCCAGTATATCATTCGTTAGAGTCTCGTAAAAAATCCCCTTGTTGCGGTAACTTTGCATGTAGAATTTCAGGCTCTTGAGTTCTATGCATAATTTATCGGGACAGTATTCGATGACAATCTCGCCGAAATCAGGCTGGCCCGTTCGAGGACAAACGCTCGTAAACTCGGGACATCTGATCGTTATGCGATAATCCCGCCCAGGACTGGGATTATCGAACATTTCTATTTCTACCTGCTCGCCCATTATTCTTTTTTACCGCCTTCATAAAACTTCACACAATATTATAATCGAGAGATTGCTCTGGGACAAGCAATAATTGATATAAGAAATAATGAAAATCTCCCCCGGCACAAATATTGCGAAAACCGGCCAAAATTGTTGCATGTAGCCGGAAGCTCAGGTATATTTGACTTTCCGAAGGCACCAGGATTTAGCATGACGCTGTTGATATCAATAAATCCCGTTACGAATCGTTAAATATTTGAAAGGAATCAGGAAATGACAAAAAGAATCGTTATTGCAGGCTTACTGGTTGGGACAGTCCTTTTCGCTCTATCGGGTTGCGATACGCAGAATGAAGTTCAGGAGAACGAAGGCTTTATAGAGACCCAGGTGACCCAGGAGACCCCGGAAGTCAGCAAGGCAGAAGAGGTCGAAGCGGCAGAAGAAGTCGAAGCGGTTAAAGCGGCTGAAGAAGTCAAAGAGGTACAAAAGGTCGAAATCGCTAAATTGACGCTTCGGATTAATTGCGGAGCCGCCGAATCTTACACCGACAAGGCCGGTAACACATGGCTTGCCGACCAGGGCATGGAACCCGACGGAAAATGGGGTGCCGTCGATGGCCTGACCGTTGACCGCGGCGATTTGGGTATTACAGGTACCGATGCACCAAAGATTTACGAGACCGAACGCTATAGCATGGAGGGATATAAATTCACCGTCCCCAACGGCAAATATACCGTCCGGCTGCACTTTGCCGAAACTTACGACGGCATAACGGTAGAAGGCGAACGGGTTTTCTCGGTGACAATTAACGAACAGACCGTCCTGAAGGATATCGACCCCTTTAAGGAAGCCGGCGGTTATCAGAAGCCCGCGGTTAAGACGATCGAAGACGTGACTGTAACTAATGGCCAACTGGCTATCGGATTTACCCTGAATATACAGAATCCCGAGATCAATGGTATCGAGATACTTTCCAAGTAGCTGGTAGTTCGTCAAATTTGACTTGATAGCCTGGAAGGGTGGCAGTAGGGGCAACCCTATGTGGTTGCCCAGGGCAGGCACACGGGCCTGCCCCTACCGGGATGGCTAAGGAAAAGCCATCCCCATCCCAATAAACGACAATTGGGATGAGGCTGCCACCCAACCGTCTGACGACAACTTACAGATTGGCGGGAGCCGACTTGTGGCAGATAAAAAAGCTGTAGTTTTGCTTAGCGGAGGCCTGGATTCGACCACGACTTTGGCCATCGCGCGCAGCGAAGGTTTCCAGTGCTGTGCCTTGACTTTTGCCTATGGCCAGCGGCATAAACGGGAAATCGAGGCCGCGAAAAAGGTCGCCGAATCTCTCGGGACGGCGGAACATCGCATAATCGAAATCGACCTGGCCGCGTTCGGCGGTTCGGCCCTGACCGACCAGGCCATTGACGTGCCTAAGGACAGAGCCGACCTGGACGGCTCGACCCAAATTCCAGTGACTTACGTTCCGGCCCGCAATACGATATTCCTGAGCTACGCCCTCGCCTGGGCCGAGGTGCTGGGCGCGTTCGATATCTTTATAGGCGTCAATTCCACCGATTACAGCGGCTATCCCGACTGCCGGGCCGAGTTTATCGCCGCTTTCGAGAAGACAGCCAACCTCGCCACGGCAGCCGCCATCGAAAGCAGGGGGCGATACCGCATCAACACGCCGATTATAGATATGACAAAAGCCCAAATTATCACGACCGGCACGAAGCTCGGCGTGGATTATTCCCTGACCCACAGTTGCTACGACCCGGACGAGCAGGGCAAAAGCTGCGGCCGATGCGACTCCTGCCAGTTGAGATTAAAAGGCTTCGCCGAGGCCGGGCTCGAAGATCCGATTGAATATATAACATAACCTTGTCATTCCCGCGGGGGCGGGAATCCATAGTATTAAATGAAAAATGCGTATTAACGAGATATTCTATTCTTTGCAGGGCGAGGGCTTCCTTGCCGGCGTACCGAGCGTGTTCGTCCGCTTGGCGGGCTGTCCCCTGCGCTGTCGATGGTGCGATACGAAATACGCATGGGACAAAGAAGCAGGGCGGCTGTACAGCACAGATGAGGTTGTCCATGCTGTTCAACAATGGCCCTGCCGGTTCGTGGTAATAACCGGCGGCGAGCCGATGGTCGATCCGGATTTGCCGCAGTTGGTCCGGGAGCTGGAAGCCGCCGGCAAACACATAACCATTGAAACAGCTGGCATAGCTTATATCCCTGATATGCCCTGCGACCTGATGAGTATCAGCCCCAAATTGAGCAATTCCGTGCCGGACGAGGCAAAATTGGCGGCGATTCACAAGAATTCGAAACTCGACCTGGCGGTTCTTGGTGCTTTGATTGACAATTACAACTATCAGCTCAAATTCGTTGTCGATTCCGAGGCTGACCTGCCGGAGATAGAAGAAACGATTAAAAAACTCGCAAACGCCGAGCGTGAAAAGATAATGCTGATGCCCCAGGCCGCTACTCGACAAGAACTCTTAGCCAAATCGCCAATGGTCGCCGAACTGTGCAAACGCACTGGCTATGCATTCAGCCAGCGTCTCCAGGTACTACTCTGGAACAACCAAAAAGGCACATAAAGGTTTATGAAGCAGCCTGCAACGTTCGCGATAATTGTCAAATCTTAAAAATTGAGAATTGACAATCATTAATCAATAATCAATAATGTTGAAAATCCCGCAAAGGCGGGAACAATAATAAATAGTAAATAGTAAATAGTAAATAGTAAATCGAGCGCCCGGGTGGCGGAATAGGCAGACGCGCTAGCTTGAGGGGCTAGTGACCTTAGGGTCGTGCTGGTTCGACTCCAGTCTCGGGCATTTTTAATTGATTATTGATAAATGATAATTGATTATTAACATGTCCGGAACGGCATGCCGACAGCACTCCGTTAAAGCACAGATGAACGATGTCATTCCTGCGAAGAATGCCTGATTGCACATGAGGCGAATGTTAACGCCGGTTGGTATTGGCGGGAGGTAATCCGTTTTTCCACATCCACACCTTGTTCAGTGGCGTCGTCCACAGATAGAATGTGTGTTGAGACTTGTCCCTGGGAGAAGTGAAATTGACCGTCTGAACCGGCACAACTCCTCTCATTCCAAATCTGTACGAGACAATTCGCGAGCCGGGCTTGAGCTTGTCCAATTGGGGGATGAGCTTTAAGTTCAGACTCGGCAGCAAAAAGAGTGTGATTACGTCTGCCTTACTGAGGTCCAGGGTAAAAATATCCTTTTGCTCGATTCGAACGAGGTGTCCGACATTGTTTTTCTTCACATTCTCCAGCGACTCTCTCACACGCCTGGGGCTTATGTCGTAACCGACAGCCCTGCAGCCGTACCTCTTTGCTGCGGTCACTACAAACCGGCCGTCCCCACATCCCAGGTCATAGAGCAAATCGTCCTTCGTGACTTTCGCTATCTCCAGCATCTTATCCACTACTTCCTGAGGCGTTGGAACATAGACAACATCTGGTTTGCCGGCTTTGGGTGCGATCTTCGCCGGCGTGCGATTGTCCGGCCTGGTCAGCGAGATGCCGTCCAATGCCGGCTTGAACTCGCCCAGGTTCAGGCTGAAAGCCTCCATAATAGTCGGGGCCACGTCCTGACGCCGGCCGTTACGGTTGACCTTCTTATTGTTGGTGGCCAGGAATACGTAGGGCGCGAAACTGTGCCCCTTTTCGCCCTCGTTGAACCCGTGATCGGCGGTGATATAGAACTCCGTCTTATCAGCCAGCCCCAATTCTCTGACTTTGCCAATGATCCTGCCGGTCCAGAGGTCGTTCGAAATCAAAGCGTCATTATATTCTTTGGAGTTCTCCCCGTGCTCATGCCCGGCTTGATCGAGCTCGGCAAAATGGACGAAGAAAAAGAACGGCTTGTCTTTGTACTTCTCAAGCAGTTTGATCGCACGAGCGCCGACTTTTTTGTTTTCCTTCAAACCATTCTCGAACAGATCCATACTATTCTTAGCAATGTAGTAAGGTTGACCGGGGATCACGCGATACCTTATGCCTTTATCGACCACGGTGTTGCCTGCCTGTGAACTCTGGTTTTCTTTAGTCGCTTTGGTCTTTTTGGGCCCAGCGGCGCCGACGTTGCCCGACTTGCCGATAACCGCAACGGTGACAAATTTATCGGGGCCGAAATGTGCTTCCAGCCTCTCGAAGATGCTCAGGCCCTTCGGAATCGGCTGATACTGGCTGTCACTGTAAACACCGGTCACCTCCGGATAATAGCCGCTAAGAATCTGGGACCATCCGGCCTTGGTATCGGTTGTGCCCTCAATGTCAATCTTGACCAAAGTCCCTTCGTCGATCAGCTTCTGCAAATTGGGCAGTTCCTTTCGATTGAGACATTCTTTCACATGATCCCGCTGTGCCCCATCCCAGCCGAATAATATTATGTTTTGCGGGCTGTCACCAGCCGCAATTGCCAGCGGGAGAACCGGCATCAAAATCAGGATTGCTAAAACAATAGTCGCTCTCTTTAACATTGCCTGCTCCTATCCGTCTTTTCCTTATTTTGCCATATCATAGCTCTATCCAATATTTCGCATTTAAGTTTATCCATAGCATTACTCAGAATACTAAATTTCTCTTCCAAATTCAAGTATTCTCCACAGAGGTCTCTTGTGCGGGTGCTCCACGGGATTATGGCGGGCCTCAGCGAATAACAGAGAATACCAGGAATAGTGGGGCGGTTGAAAAAGTCCCATTGCCCTCAATTTTCTTAGACCCGCGGAATTATGACCATGATTTCATGAAGAGGATTTGACTGCATTGAATCAGCACAAAGTGAAGACTGTGATCTCGGGCCTTATGCTCAACCTCGCTCTGCCGACCCGACCAAGTCCGCGGTTAACGTATAACTTCGTGCCTTCGACTTCGTACATGCCTGCGTGAAAGTCTCTGCGCCAGGTAGTTCCCGATGCGTCAGGCCAAAACCTGGATTTTCTTCCATGCGTGTGCCCGCTCATCACGGCGTGCGCTGCGAAATCACCCAGGTATTCGACTCCACGGGGATTATGCATCAGTGCGATGGTTACCTGATCCGCCGGTACGTCGGCGAAGGCCTTATGCGGCTTGAAGTCACCTACTCTTAAATCGCCCAATCCCACGAGCCACAGCGGGTGCCCGTCAATGTCCAAAACGGTCGACTCGTTCCGCAGGACGGTGACCCCGCTATCGGCCATGCCTGTGATAAGGCGATCCAGCAAGTGATCCCGCCGGCCCCTGACACCATAATCGTGATTGCCCAGACATGCATAGGCGCCGAATCTACTTTCGATGTTGCCGAGCAGGGCGACAACTTTTTTCCTGTACGAACCGGCAAAGTCATACGTGATGTAATCTCCCGTCAACACAACAAGATCGACGTCGAGTGAGTTGATCCGTTCGATGCAACGACGCAAATACCCGCCGCTCACGGTCCGGCTGTGATGTAAATCGCTGATATGTGCTATGCGCTTGCCATTCAATCGCCGATGATGGCTTTGTAGAGGCAGATCGATTTCGACAACTTCGGTCCACTCCGGGCCGTCCCCCCTGGCATCGATCGCCCAGCGCGTACAAATACCCAGCGACCCCAGAGCGGCACCTTTCAAATAGTGCCTCTGATTTCGCCCTGACCTTACACCAAATGTCGATCTAAAGTGATTACCCATAATATGCAATACTGCCAATCGGAAGATATTATACGCTATACGGCGGAAAAAGCAAGGAGTTCGGAAGAAGTTTTGCAGCCGGTAGAAGCTGACGGACCGCATTATTCATAGGACAGGTTAAGAATCAGCTTTTTACGCCGGCCCGGTGGATGGACAGCTCGTTTATACTGCATGAAAAGAAGATTGTGAGCGGAAAATATTAAACCGCATGGGCAGGAAAACCTGCCCATCCTACTGTTCTAACTCATCCTGCGATAGCGCATGCAATGTAGGGGATGAGATTGAACACCCAAAAGAACATCTTGTACAACCCAATGAAGCAATAGATTGCTACGTTGAACGCTTCTCTGGAGATCGGAAACATTTTGCTATGCATCTGGTAGACCAAATCACCGGCGAAGGCACAGATCAGGAACGAGAGAACCAGTAATGCTCCATTGATAATCGTGCACCACATGAAAAAAGTTTTAACGGTAATAATATCCATAGCGTCTCTCCTTTTTTCCACTTATATCTAACGCAAAGCTCAGCGGCGGCGATTAGCCGTCCGCTGGAGCGACTTGTTGGCCATCTGCTTTAAATCCCTGGTGGAACGTGACGGTGCCCTTCGGAGTATGTCCATCAAAAGTGAGGGCGAAGAAGACCTCCCTTGGCACCCCCTCATACACAAGATCCGACATGTTACTGAACCCGAATTGCCTGTAGTAATCCGGATGACCCACTAAACAGCAGCCTTGAGCCTTCAGGTCTCTAAGCCGCGCAAGCCCTTCCTGTATCAGGGCTTTGCCAATGCCCTTCCGCTGGTACTCCGGCAACACTGAAACAGGTCCGAGTCCGTACCAGTTTGGGGTGTCGTCCGATATGGTCACGGGAGAGAACGCGATATGCCCTATCACACGGCCATCCAATTCTGCGACCAGCGATACCGTGAGGGCCCTGGCATCACGCAGCGCCGCAATAATGAACTGTTCCGTGTGATTGCTGATCTCCAGGGTCTTGAACGCTGCAATCGTCACTTCGGCTATCGCGCCAATATCCGTGTTAGTCTCGCTTCTGATAGTGATCTCTGGATTCATGGTCTTCTTGTTCCTTTCTACGTGGCCAACATAATAATATCCGGCACTACTGTTAGAAAATAAGCTGTCGCAGAGTTAATGTCAACGTTTCTATATGGCTGGCCCTACCGCAGAAAAAGCAATACTCCCAGACTGCTCATTGGAGGCCCCGAAAACCGGTACAAAGATTGCGTACGGGCTGTTTCCTGAGAGTATAATTCAGCTTACTAAGGAGGTCAGATTTTGGAAGGACCTTCGATTTTCCTGGCGATTGTCTCAACCGCGTGGACAAGCCGACTAAACAACCAGATCAGGTAAACTAAAACAGCGAAGTACAAAATCATTAGAACCACATAAATTAAAGCACCCATATCAATGCTCCCTTCATTGCAGATAATTTCCTATTGTTACACAGTCAACGCTGTATCTTAACACTTGATGTCAAAAAATGAAAGAGCAATAGAATTATAGCCATTCTTGACCCACTGTCCCACTCCTGTCTTATTTCTCCCGTTAGAAATATAGTAGGGGTATTTTTATGCCCAGAAATTGACTTGCGAGAATTATTACGTCGGGTATAATGTTATCATAAATGTATCGAGATTTTTGAAAGGGAGAACTTATGGCTACAGTTGCTACGATCATTGCAATAATCTTAGGCCCGATTCTTGCTATTCGAGTGCAGAAGATTATTGAGGGTCTTACTCAGAAGCGTGATGAGAAAAGAAAACTATTTATGACACTTTTAGCAACCAGAGGCCGCCAATTGGTACCTGAGCACGTGCAGGCTTTGAATATGATTCATGTAGTTTATTCGAGTAAGAAAGAGAAAAAGAAAGACAAAGCAGTGGTCGAAGCCTGGGACCTTTATAGAGATCACCTCAATAGTGGGACAGAACAACCGAAACCGCAGCCGGATGGAAAGGTTTCTGTGGCAGACATCACAGATTTCCAAAATCGACTTCGTGAATGGGGAGAGAAATCAGACGAACATCTTTGTAATCTGCTAAGGAAAATGGCTGAATCTTTGGGGTATCATTTTCCCGATCTTTGGCTCAAGAAGGGAGCATATACTCCTCAGAAGTATGGGGACATGGAACAGCATCAGACGACTATCTTAAAAGGCTTGGCCGAAGTTTTGCTTGGCATTCGGTCCTTTCCCATGAAGCTTACCGAGTTCCCTGTTGATGAAGAAGCCACCAAAGCCATGAAGCGATTTCTTCAAGGTAAGCAAACTTTGCCTGTCAGTATGGGGCTCTTATCTGAGGTCTTAGATAAGGCTGACAAAGAAAACAAATCCAAGGAAGCCTGATATGGTTTAGGGTATCTGTTAAGGCTTCTTAGTTTTGCCCTCAAGGCTTATTTGATTTCTTGGCATTGTGCTACTTACTTGGCTAAACTAACAATCTATTAGCTTCCGAATGGAAACAATAGCAAATAAAATAATGCTGAGACCAGTCGGGAGCCACTCACCCCAATATAACGAGCAGTCCTTCTCACCGTCGGCTTCCTTAAGAGAATTGACCAACGCAATTGGATAACATTTTGCTGCGCGGTCATGTGGGTAACTGCCACAGAAACAAGGAAAGAACAAATCAATTAGGCTCTGGGTCCAGTGTGGATTCTTAGGTCGATTTTCATAGGGCCGTAGTTCATCCATTATAGGATTGGTACTTGTCCATTTCCCCAGCATCCGACGTATACCGAAGTCCTGCCTTGCTGCCCATCTTCTATAGCGAAGTTCCCAACGGATGTATAAGTGAAGCATTAACCATATTAATAGGAACACGAACCAAAATACAAATTGTCCAAAGCTTGTAGCTATAGCCCAGCCGTCTTTTGACATTATCCAACCGAAGATTACTATTTCCAGAACAACACAGGCATGAGCCATTGTTTCTTTGTGGTTGTGATATGTCTTGTTGTCGGCAAGAAGATATCCTGCAAACTGCCTTGCACGATTTCCTAATTCGTCTTCATTATTCATTTTCTTCTCCCAAACTTTTTTGCTTTTTCTTGCGCTATTTCAAAGGTTTTATTATACTGGACATAAACTGGCGTGAACAGCCTATTTTATGGCAAATTACGCCAGCTTGCAGGCTCTGCCTCGTGGCCAACCAGTGAAAAATAGGATGCGTCTATAAAATCCTATCAGGAAAGAGGTTTCCGTCCATAGACTTTTGTATGAGCGGCCCAGGCTGGACACCATGTACGGTGCCAACGCATGATCCTGCCAAAAGCAGAATAGGGTTTTCTGTCTGCGAATGGACAAATCTTGCACTTATGACATACGCACGCCATAATTTTAGTAACCATTCCAAATTTTGTCTCTACTTGTGAACTATTTTGAGTTTTAATCATTTCAATTTTCTCCTTTCTACTACTATAGACGAGGCAAACTAAAGAAAGGATACACTTCATTTTGCGATTTTGATAGCGGACAGGCATTATATAATAGATTGCAAAATATGTATAATTGGGATATTTTTGTAAAGAGATACAATGGCAAGAAAGGCAGGAATGATGGCTGTATCCGACGAATTTTTGGATTATATTATCGACCAGCTCGCGGGCTGGGGCGAGGTTTCGGCTCGGAAGATGTTCGGCGGGGCCGGGCTTTATTGCGACGGGGCAATGTTCGGACTTATCGCCGACGACGTCGCTTATCTGAAGGTCGATGACTCAAATCGGGAGGATTTCGTCAAAGCGGGATCGTCGGCCTTCAATCCATTCCCCGAGAAGACAAAAACATACGTCATGTCATATTATGAAATCCCCGCCGACGTCCTGGAAGACCGGAAACTACTAAGCAAATGGGCCGAACGCGCCCTGGCCGTGGCACGAAAGAAAAAGAAGCGGTAGGGTGCGATGAATCGCACCAATTGTTAATAAATAGGAATAATTGAAGTGGTGCGATTCATCACACCCTACATTCTTTCAATTTCATCTTCGTGATACCATCCAGCGTGTACAAATTTAAAATTCAAAACGTCTTTGAACACTAATATGCGTTCTATTGTTTCACTTTGCGGCATTTCGCCTTTCTTGCTATCCAGCCAATCCCTTCTTTCCGCAACACCCATCACAAGATAATTGTTTCCTATTATTTCCGGCATAGGTTGTTCAAAACAGGCTACCATTAAGGATTCCAGTTCGGACTTTTTGGCAATTATCAAATCGCATTTGACACAGTAGCGGCATTTCTTATTCAAGAGAAGAACTTGCTGAGGATCGATGTGAACAACCAGTGGAAATTTGCGTATTTTTGTGTTGTCATTGCATTTCGGGCACTTGGTGAAAGCGGCATCTTCATAGGGATTCAGAAAAAAATAATGTTTTCTTCTCTCAGACTCTATACCTTCCAGTTCAATCATCTTTGCACCACTGCTTAAAGTGTCAGTTAAGGTTATCCTGACCTTGCAAATAATTTACCACTGTGTGAGGTCCCTGTCAAAACCAGTTTAGCAATATCCGCCCTCAATCACCCTGATACGGAAACGGCCGTAACCGAATCAATGCTAACTGCTGGGGGGTACTCATCCAATTCGCCTTTCCTTCCGAGAATCGAGAATCCTTAAACGTTTTCACAGCACGCAATACGCAATACTCACTACGCAATACGCACAAAGGACGCCGTCTCACGGAGATTTATTTAAAATTTGCCCGCCTTTTTCCATTTAGATTCGTATAATACTAAACTAATTGACTATTGACTATTGACTATTGACTATTGATTATTGACTAATTCTCGGTGTTTATTCGTGTTCACCCCATGAGATAGGTAAAACCGTTATCTCACGGGGTAAATTCGTGGTTAATTTGAAGGAAAAAAGGGCAGAATATTACAAAAAACAGGTGAAAAAGAGTAGAAACGACGAAAAATTGAGCTTAATTTGAAAAAACAAAACCAATTTACGGTAGGGCAAAATGGACTTAAGTATCTATATGAAAGGATATTATGAGCAATATTATGATTTTGGTCTGCGAAAAAACAAAGCCAATTCAAAGCCAAACAAAGCCAATATTATTTAGCCCCCAGATTTTCTGGGGGTTGAAAGGGTACATTTGAAAAAACAAACCCAATTTTCGAAAGGATAAAATGTCGTTAAGTCAATATTAACAATGGTTTATGGAGATATGGGCGAGTTGGTGCAGCGAAAAAACAAAGCCAATTCAAAGCCAATATACCGGGCTTTGGCCGGAAATCCTAAACAAGACGAAGGGCCCGGGTACATAGCAGTCTGTCAACTTCGATCAGGTAGGTTGTCATTCCGCACTTGATGCGGAATCCAGGATGCCAACGATTCTGGATTCCCGCTTTCGCGGGAATGACAAGCCACAGAATCAAACATAACAGAGTACTGGGCATCGGAAGGATGAGCCGGATATTCTTCGGCATAAGGCGGCTATTTTCCTTGCGCCGGCGGGCGGGTGTCGTTAGAATATGCGAAAATTTGTGTAAACAGCTCGAATGTGCATGAACTATGATGAATGGGAATTGATTATGGATGAAGGTCAGACAAGATCGCCTGAAGATAAGCAGCAGGGCAAGCCCGCGGGCCGTGTGATATCGATCGATGCACTTCGCGGCTTCGATATGTTCTTCATCATTGGGGGCGAGAGAATCTTCGCCAGCCTGCACAATGTGTTCGACAAGCCGGTAACGGCGCAGATTCGCACGCAACTGACGCACGTCAAATGGGAGGGCTTCCGTTTCGAAGACTTAATCATGCCGCTGTTTTTGTTCATCGTTGGCGTGGTTATGCCTTATTCGTTCGACAAACGCTTAGACGCGGGCGACGGCAAGATGCGGCTATACCTGCACATTCTCAGGCGGACCGTGATTCTCTTCGTTCTCGGCATGATCGCGCAGGGGAACCTGCTCGAATACGACCTGTCAACACTGCACATCTACTCCAACACGCTTCAGGCCATCGCCGTAGGATACATCATAGCGGCAATCATCATGCTCAACCTGGGCCTGAGATGGCAGATCGCCACGACTGGGATTCTGCTGGTGCTGTTCTGGGCGTTGATGATGCTGGTTCCGGTCCCCGGCCCCGGCGCGGGCGTTCTGACGCCGGATGGGAACCTGGCCATCTATATCGACCGAGTCATCTTCGGCAGCTTCATCGACGGGACCGATCCGCCCTATACATGGATCCTGAGCGGCATGACGTTCGCCTGCACGGTGATGCTCGGCGTGATGGCGGGGCACCTGCTGCGCTCGGATAAAGTAGGTATCAGAAAAGTCCTGTGGCTTCTGGCGGCAGGGGGCGGCTGCATCGTCGCGGGCCTTCTCTGGAACCTGAACTTTCCGATTATCAAGCACTTATGGACAAGCTCCTTTGTCCTGTTCTCGGGCGGCTTGTGCTTTATGCTGTTGGCGCTGTTCTACCTGGTGATTGACGTGCTGGGCTTCAGGAAATGGGCCTTCGGCTTTGTGGTTATCGGGACCAACGCCATCGCGGTTTATATGGCCACCCACCTTATCAATTTCCGCAATATCGGCGGCGTTTTCGTCGAGGGGCTGGAAAAATACGCCGGGAACTGGTACCCCTTGATTTACGCCCTGGCCGGATTTGCGGTCGTTTGGCTCATACTATGGTGGATGTATCGCAAAAAAACTTTCATTAAAATTTAAGGAAAATAAGGTCCGGGCATAATATACTGTCACTGAGTCGCAGATAAAATCATTATTATGATGTAACCAGACTGTTTTTATCAACCTCTCGGTATTTAGAAAGAATAATGTCAATGAAAAGGGGGCTTTCCGAATGAGTTTGAGGGCGTTTTTTATTGACCTTTTGGGGAAATCTGCTATAATTATAATAGCTTTTTCATTTTGCCCCTGCTTTTCTCTTCCTTCTCCCCTCCCTCCGCAAAAAAGCAGGGGTTTTTAAATATATGCCGGGACGTGAGTCTATCCTGCAGGCAATTTATCAGGTCAGACCCAACCGTTCCGCTTCGTCATAGAGGCCGTAATGCTTCATCTTCTTGAAGAGAGTTGTTCGGTTTATATCAAGTGCCCTGGCGGTCGCCTGCCTGTTCCAGTGATTGGCTTGCAGCGCCTGCCTGATAATGTCCTTCTCCGGCTCGGCCAATGCTTCTTTGAGACTCATTGTTTTGTACTCTGTTGCCTGCCGGGCTTGCTCGGCCTTAATCGGGTCCGGCAGGTCCTCCGGGCCGATGAATTTGCTCTTGCTCAGCAAAGCCGCCCGTTCGATAACATTCTCCAGTTCACGAACGTTGCCGGGCCACGGATACCGCTCCAGATATTCCATCGCCTCATCGGTAATACCGAGCTTGTCCCTTTTATGCTGGGCCGAGTACATCCGGAGAAAATGCTCCGCCAAAAGCCGAACATCTCCGACCCTCTCAAACAAGGGCGGCAATTCTATCATGACGACATTGACCCGGTAATACAAATCTTCACGGAATCTGCCTTGCCGGACTTCCTCACGAAGGTCCCGATTCGAAGCGAGGATAATGCGCGTATCCACGGTTCTGGTTTTGTTGCTGCCGACCGGCTCGAACTGCCTGTCCTCCAGGACCCGCAAAAGTTTGGCCTGAAGAGCGGGCGAGGCGTTGGCTATTTCGTCGAGAAAGATTGTCCCGCCGTCAGCGGCCAGAAATTTGCCTTCCTTATTATTCACGGCACCGGTGAACGAGCCTCGAATATGGCCGAACAGCTCGCTTTCAAGCAGCGTCTCCGGCAGCGCTCCGCAACTAACCTCGACGAACGGCTGATCGCGCCGGCTCGAATTGTGATGGATTGCCCTTGCCAGCATACTCTTGCCGGTGCCCGATGGTCCGGCCATCAGAATCGTGGTCTTGCTGTTGGCGACGGCTTCGACAAGGTCGAAAATCTTCGCCATCTTGTAGTTGTGACTGATGATATTCTCAAGGCGGCGTTTTCGCTGGAGTTGGGATCGAAGGCTCTCATTTTCACTGATAAGCGACTGTTGCGTAATCGCTCTTTCAACGGCCAGACGCAACTCGTCGTCAATGATCGGTTTGGTAAGGTAATCGTAAGCGCCGGATTTAATGGCCTTAACGGCACTATCGATGGTACCATAACCGGTGATTACGACGACCACGGTTTGAGGATAGTTTCTCTTGATAATACTCAATAATTCGAGACCGTCTCCATCCGGAAGGTTAACGTCCGTCAGGACCAGACAATAGCTCTCCTCTTCCAGCCTGGCCAGAGCGTCCTTGACCGTCCCGGCACCGCTGGTCCGGAATCCTTCGAGTGACAGAAATTCGCACAGCGAATCAAGGATGATTTTATCGTCATCGATAACAAGAATATTTTTCTTTCTCATAAAACTCCCAAACCGATTTTATAAATTCAAAT
>Ga0114918_10001383_pt1 | contig 21705 bp, 21 predicted proteins | sample LantaG_FD_87015 | JGI IMG/M metagenome (GOLD analysis project Ga0114918, IMG submission 87015) | Deep subsurface microbial communities from Baltic Sea to uncover new lineages of life (NeLLi) - Landsort_02402 metaG | ecosystem: Environmental > Aquatic > Marine > Oceanic > Sediment | place... | reverse complement strand
GCGTAGTCGACGGCGGCATCCCGTACTATGGGTGGCTGGGGTTCCACACGGAGCGGCCCGTCGTCGGGACGGTGAAGCTCCTCGGCCAGCCCATCGCCGACGTGAAGGAGGTAAAAGATAGGGCCGCCATCGCCGACACCCGGGGCTTCAGCTTCACCCTAGACGGTGAGCCTCTGCTGGGCCTCTCTCTATACATGACTCCTAGGCCGGAGCCCATAGTGAAGATTCTGCCGAGAAAGATAGGGGGTCTTGGTTTGAGCCCCGGAGACGCCGTGTCCGTGGAGCTCAGGGTTTAGGGGTAAGCCCTCTCGACGGGCGGCACCTGGAACCCCTCGAACCTGTCGATGAACGCGCAGAGCCACTCCACGACTTTGCCCATGAGCTTCTCAGCGTACTCGGGTGTGATCATCGAGTAGTCGCTGGTGGTCTGCACCTCGTCGGGGTGCGCCTCCGTCATCGACCCGACGTCCGTGACGTCTATCGTGCGCAGGGGTATCCTCACGACGCCTCCCCTGAACCTCGCCAGCCCGGCCCGGATGAGCTGTATCTCCGGGTCCACCTGCCTGGTCTCCTTGACCACGGCTTTGTCCATCCTCACCGCCTCAGGCCTCGAGGCGAGTGTGAGAGCCGTCTCCGCGTAGCCCGCGTGCTCCTCCGCGGCGTGGCCGAAGATGCTCTCCGACTTCAACGCGTCCCACCAGTGGGTGACCGCGCAGAGCATGCCATGCCTGTCCCGAGCCTCCTTAGCCGCCTCAACTATGGCCCCCGTGTTTCCGCCGTGGCCGTTGATGAAGACCACCTTCTCCACTCCGTACCTGGCGAGGCTGTCGAGTATCTCGCCTATGACCCTCCTGTAGGTGTCGAACGTCATGGTGAGTACGCCGGGGAACTCCTTGTGGTGCCCGGAGACGCCGTAGCACAGCGTCGGCAGGACGAGGGCTCCACACTTCTCTCCGACCCTTCTCGCTATCTCGTCCGCCTGCAGCCAGTCCGCGCCCACGCCCAGGTGGTGGCCGTGCTGCTCCACGCTTCCCGTGGGGAAGACCACGAGCCTGGTTTCCCTGAGCCTCTCTTCGACCTCCACCCACGTGAGGTTTGAGTAATCCGTCAAATCAATCACTGGAATAAGGTTGAGCGTCGCCGATTTGAGGTTTCCCTGTATATGAGTTTAAATCGGCTCGTGATTTAGAAGATATAGTGATTAACATTGCAGACCGTATACTACGTTCTATTAGGCGTCGTCCTGGTTGTCGTCTACGCAGTCGTCATGATCTATAACAGGCTCGCCAAGTACAGGAACGCCGCCGACGCGAACATGGGCCAGATAAAGGTGGCGCTTAAGAAGCGGCTGGACATGGTCGAGCAGCTCCTGGGCGCCGTGAAGGGGTACGTGACCCACGAGAGGGAGGTGTTCGAGAGCATCGCCAAGCTGAGGGCCGGCGTCACAGACGCGGACCCGGGCAGCGTCAACGAGATAGACAGGGAGAGCAGGGCGATAGTAAACAACTTGCTCGCCGTAGCAGAGGCGTACCCGGAGCTTAAGGCGTCGGAGAACGTGAAGGACCTCATGGAGGCCATCGTGGACGTGGAGGACGAGATCGCCCGCCACAGGTACACCTACAACAACGTCGTCCAGGAGTACAACACGATGCAGGACACCATCCCCAGCAACATCGTCGCTGGCGCAACCGGCGCGAAGAAACTCAGCTACCTAGAGTTCGAGGGAGAAATCGAGAGACGCCCAGACGTCTCGGTGAACTAGATGGCTGAACAACGGCAGATAGCCACGTACATGGTCGTGGCGTTTCTCCTCGCCTTGGGGGGCCAGCTCATCCCCGGCGCGGTCTCGGGGCTCTTCGAGGAAGAGGCGTACGTCACGGATTACGTCGCCACACTCTACCCCAACGGGACGCTGGTGGAGGAGTTCAACTACCGGCTGAACGTCGGCGACAAGAGGTTCCTGTTCCGCAACTGGGATGCGCCTCTCACGCGGGAGTACGTGAATTACCCCCACATCGAGTTCGTTAAGATCATAGGCCCCCCGGGCACCGTGGCGTACGTCAAGGACGCGGGTGGAGACGTGTCGTACCCCGGCAGCCCCGGCTCATACTACTACGACGTCGAGCGGCTGGCCTACCGCAGCGAGGTGGGCGCCTTCAACCCAGGCTACTACGAGCCCGGGACGTACCGCGTCGTGTACGTCTACGTGGTCAGGCCCCCCCTTGAGTACGACTCCGCCAACACCCACCTCAACCTCAAGCTGGCGAGCGAACACATACCCTACAGGAACGCCCAGGTGACCCTGGCTGATCCAGGCTACATCGACGAGGTATACCCCCACCCGCCGAACCTGGTGAGAAGGGAGAGCAGCGTCGGGATGACCTTCAGCGGCAGCCTCGCGGAGGACGAGCTGCTGGAACTGGAGATGCTCGTAAACGAGGGCCACGAGTTCAGCGGCTTCATGACGCCCGTGGAGGACGTCAGGAAGAAGACCGAGGACGCGAACTTCTGGTATGGCCTGCAGTACACCGCCGCCACAGGGGTGCTGTGGTTCAACAGGCTCCTAGGGTTCGGCGTACCCGTGCTCTTCCTCTACATATACAGGAGACACGGCGAGGAGAGGGATTATACGGTCCCCACTTACCTGAGCACGGTCCCTAACGACGGGCGCAAGCCCTGGCTCGTGAATCTGGTCTTCAAGAACGACGCCAGGGACTACGACGACGACGGGCTCTACGCCACTCTCCTAGACCTCCACGAGAGGAAGAAGATCAGCATCGAGATGACGGGGGAGGAGGACTTCGTGATCACGGTGCTCGACAGAGGCGGCCTGGACAGGTACGAGTCCCAGGTAGTTGAGTACATGGACGACCTCGGCGTCAAGGGGGTGGTGAACACCCAGTACCTGAGAGGCCTAGCTGAGGTCGTGAGGCAAGACCCTGAGATCGCGCAGAGAGTCGTCAAACTGCAGATGGACTACGCCCGGTTGACGAGTGGGCCCAGCAAGGCTGTGGCCGACGAGTTCACGTACAACGGCAGGCCCCGCATACTCCCGTTCCTAGGGGCCTCCATAGTCGTCTTCTTCGCCTCCATCCTGTTCCTCGTGACCACCGCGAACGCGTCCGGCGTCCTCTTGGAGGCCGTTTTCTACGGTGCCATGCCGGTGATCCAGTGTATCATAGCTTTCGCGTTCCCCTCGACCCTGTTTGGGAGGTGGAAGGAGGACGCCTACAGGGAGAAGCTTGAGTGGGACAGCTTCATGCGGCACCTGTCAGACTTCAGCCAGCTTCAGCGTTACGAGACAGAGGACCTGAACATGTGGGGCAGGTGGCTCGTATACGGCACGGCGCTAGGCGTCGGCGAGAAGGTGGCCGAGGCCATGCAGCGGCTCGACCTGCCCTACGCGCCGGCCCGCTTCGCCCCCGTCATGCCATACATCTTCATGCCGATAAGGACCGCCCGGATACCCAGCAGAGGCGGGCGCTCCGGCGGAGGCGGAGGAGGCGGGTTCGGTGGTGGAGGTGGGTTCGGCGGAGGAGGCGGAGGGGTCCGCTAGAACTCCCCGCCTTCATTCTCCAAAAACTTTTTGACTGTCCTGAGCGCGTTGAGGAACTGGCCGCCCTTGCCCGTTATGACGTACTTCATGTTGCCGCCGTACTCCTCCTCGTCGATGAGCTTACGCTCCATGAGGAACTCGACGGCCTCCTTCGCCCGGTCCACCGGCAGGTTCGCGCCGTAGCTGATCCTCGTGATCCCTGTTGCGCCTCGCCTGCGCACGGTCTCAAGTATGTCCTGGTAGATGTCGTATCTGGTGCGTCGCTCCATGGAGTAACACTAGAAGGGTGGTTCAGGCAGTTTTTCAACTTTTTGAGGCGCGTTCCTCATCCTGACGGATGTCTCGGTCCTCAGGTCCTCCGTGTAGGTCACTCCCTCGACCTCGCAGCCTTGCTCCAGGTGGACTCTGCGCCCGTAGAGGTGCCCGGCTCTGACCCTGCTTCTGAGCTGTATCTCGTCGGCCCAGACGTCCTCGAGTTCGCTGCGCTCCTTGGCGATGACGACCTGACCTATGAGGGGGCCCCTGGCTTCTCCCTTGCGGCCTATCTCTATGCGCGTCGCCTTGGCGCCATGCCTGGTCCTCAGGACGTTGGCCTCTATGAACTTGTCGGCCTCGGCCTTGTACGCCTCCAGCTTGCCGCCGACCCTTATCGAGTCAGCCTTAACGTCCCCGTCGACAGCAGCCTTGCCTCCCACCTTAAGCTTCTCGCTGAGGCTGAGGTTGCCGTATACCTTAAATGTGCCGCCTACCGTGACGTTTTCTCCCTCGGCGTCGCCGTCTATCTTGACTGTGCCGCCTACGCTGATGTTCTTGAACCTTAGCTCTCCGTCGCTCTTGAGGGTGCCGCCTACGCTGATGTCGCCGCCCTCCCCGCCCGAGAGGGAGATGGTTCCGCCTACGTCCAGATCACCGAACTCCAGGGGCTCGGAGGACTTCAGCGAGCCGCCCACCTCGAGGGTTCTGGCGACTCTGCCCCCGGACAGCCTGACTGTGCCGCCGACATCTATGCTGTCGATGTCGACGGTGTCGTTCGCCTTGAAGCTGCCGCCGACGTCGACGTCCTCGACCCGCACGGGGCCTTCTCCCGCGAAGGTTCCGCCTACCCGGATGCTGGTGCCTCTGGTCTCGCCGCCCACATTGGCTGAGCCGCCAACGTCTATGTTGTCGATGTTCACATCTGTCTCGGCATGGAAGCTTCCGCCCACGACGACGCGGCGAGACTCCACCAGCCCCCGGGCATTGAAGGTTCCGCCGGTGTTCACGTACTCCGACTTGACGGTGCCATGCGCTGTGAGGCTCCTGGAGACTCTCAGCTGTTTGGCGTCTATGTCTCCCCTCACCTCGAGGCTGCCTCTCTTCACCTCGACGGCTTCAGCCTTCAAGCCGCCTTCAACAAGTATGTCCCCGCGCCGGGACTCGATCTTGTTGGCCTCGACGCTGCAGAGGAAGTCGCAGTCGCCCGTGCACCTGATGTCTCCCTGAACCTTAACCAGTCCATCTGGGCCCGGAGCTTCAATGGCGCCGTCCTCAACGACGAGGTCTCCCTCGACGACGTCGAGCTGCATCTTTCTCCTGTTTACGTAGACCTCTCCCATATCCGTCACTTGTGTGATACCATGTTTTCTCCTTTTTAAATGTAAAACACGTATGGCACTCACAAGTTGTGAGTATGTCCTGTGATTATTTCACGCGATTATGACACTTGAGTCCGCTTTATAAACAGAAGAGACGAAGGTGCCTCGACGAAAAATGGTTGATAACAAGATTAGTGAGGTAAACCTCAGGAAACTGGAGTCGATCCAGGGCGTAATCAACGTCGAGGAGGCCGATGCCGTCACCCTCGACGAGACCCTGAGCCGGGTGCTCAAGTTCTACGGAAAGTTCGTGCCTTACAACTAGGAGGACCATTCGGTGAAGGCAGCCCAGGTCCCCAAGTCTTTTCAACAGCCTCAGGTAGCTGAGCCGAAGCCAGGTTTCCTCGGCGGCGTGATGCCTTCACGGCTCGACAGGAACGCGAAGATGTTTCTGTCAGGCGCCGTCGTCAACGGCGTCTCGAACGGAGTCTTCAACGCGGTCATGCAGCTTTACCTCGCGTCCTTCGGCTTCGACGGCCAAGGCCTGGGCACAATAATCATGATGAACGCGTTGACCGCCACCATCCTCATGATCCCTTGCGGGATTCTGGCGGACCGCATAGGAAAGGGGAAGATGATATTGGCGGGCTTCGCCGCCGTGTCGTTATCGATGGTCTCGTTTTTCTTGGCGGGAAGCATCGAGATGTTCGCGTTGTCGTTCGCGCTCATCGGTGTTTGTAACGCCGCAGCCACCGTGTTCACCCCCCTCTACTCGTCGTTCTTCGAGAAAGACGACATGGACAAGGCTTTCGGACTCTACGGACTGATCAACATCTCCGCGATGAGCCTGGGCAGCTTAGCGGGGTACGTCCCGCCGCTCATGGTCAACACACTCGGAATCAGCCTGAACGCGGCGTACAGGTACACCATGGTTGCAGCGGGGTCTCTCTTCGTTCTCCAGTACCTCTTCATCTACATGTCCAGCCTGGGCATTCAGGAGCGGCTGTCCAGAGAGTTCAGGTTTAACCTCAAGTCCAAGTGGCTGGTGTTGAAGATATGCGGAATCGGGCTTTTAGCCAACGTCGCTGGCGGGATCATGTTCAGCCTCTTTCCGTACTACGTGAACCAGAAGTTCGGGGTAGCCTCCGCCGGGCTGGGCGCCCTCTTCTTCGTATCCAACTTGGCGATGGCGCTCTCGAAGGGCACCGCCGCGTCTTTCGCGAAACGACTCGGCGGCATGAAGAGCATAACCTTCGGGATCGCGTTGTCCGCCGTGTTCCTGTTGCTGATGCCCCTCTCGCCCAGCTTCGGCGTGCTCGCCGTGTTCTACGTGCTCAGGATGGGTACACGGTTCATGTCAGACCCCCTGATCACCAGCATGTTCATGAGGAGCATAAGCGATGACGAACAGTCCACCGCCAACAGCCTGAGGATGATATCGATGAACGGCGGAGGCGTCGTCTCCCCGATCCTAGGGGGCGCCCTGATGGAGAAAGTGGGCCTCGACACGCCCGCCTTCATCGGCGGCGCGTTGACGCTACTCGTTGCGGTCCTCTACCCGCTACTGCTTAGACGGGAGGCAGAGGTGCTGATGGAAAACGGGGGGCGACGTTAACTACTTCTCATGCCCGATTTTCCTAGCAAGCTCAACCGTCTTCTCGTCGCCATGTTTCGTTCGGTACGCAAGTAGCCCCGCCCTGACCACAGCGTTTTTTGGGCCCTCGCTCGGGTCATACCTTGACATGAAGTCGTCACATGGGAACTCGCCGCAGACTCCGCAGTGATCCAAACCATGATCCTTAACACAGGTGTATGTCTCGCAAGTACCCCAGAACGGCTTACCTTCAACAGCCTTACAGCCGGGACACTGGGGCTGCTTCTCTCCCTTAAACCAGTCGCAGTCGTCACATATGATACCACAAGGCGAAAACTCGTGATCTTTCATACTAACTGTCACAGGAGCCACGTGTATAATAAAACTAGTGAACGTGTCAGGACTGCCCCTGGATGAAAGTGGGGGGAAAACTCTAAACCAGAAACAGTGTCTTCATATCCATGGGCTCCGATGAGAACCAGCCTAACTATGTCGACGAGGGCATCACTCTCTTCAGGCAACGCATGTTCAAGGAGGCGGCGGAAAAGTTAGAGAAGGCCATCGATCTGGCGCCCGAGAACATTAGTCTCTGGAATCTTCACGCGCAGGCACTCGCAAGCACGGGCGACTACGAGGAGGCTCTGAAATCCATAGAGGTGGCCGTCGCCCTCGACGACAGCAACTTCCTGAACTGGCAGCTTAAGGGGACCATCCTCATGAGGCAGGGCGACCTGGAGGTATCGAAGAAAGCCATCGACAAGTCTCTTGAGCTGAACAAGTCGTCAGTCATCTACGTGCTCAGGGGGCAGGTGGACTATAACCTTCAGAACTACGACGAGGCGCTGGGCTTCTTCGAGAAAGCCCTGAACCGAGACCCTGATAACCCTCTCGCCAACCATATGAAGGGGCTGGTGCTGTTCATCCAGGGCAAACACGGCGAGGCGATACCCTTCATCGAGAAGGCGTTGGCCGTCGGCAGATCCGAGAGCCTTGAGAAGATACTGGAAGAGTGTAGGAAGAGAGCCGAGCCCGGTTAAGCTGCTCCCGCCTCTATAAAGGCTGTTCAAGAGGGTTCTTGGAATGGTTCACTCGTTCAGTGACTTCCCGCAGTTTATGCAGTACAGGGTGGCGGGCACCTTTTCGCCGCAGTGGGGGCACGTCGTTACGCCTTGGACGGGGCTCACGTCATCGTCTTTGAAGTAGTCCGGCTCCCTGTACGTCTCCTCAAAGGTTATCTCATCCACAGCCGGTTCCTCTGTTTTCGGCGTTTCCGGTAACATGGGCTCGGGTAAGACGACTTCTGACTCGCCCTCATCGCTCTCTAGCATAGACTCGATCTCTGGCTCAGGTAACTCCACCCCTGGCTCAGAGAACTCTGTCTCCGGCTCAGGCACCTCTAACTCCAGTCCAGGTATCTCCACCGACTGTTCGGGCATCAAGAACTCCGATTCAGGCACCTGCAGATACGGCTCCTCGTCCTCGAAGACATCCCTCGACACGGGAGCCTGTTCCACCTCCACGGGGGGGCGCTCCTCCACCGAGGGTTCCCGCGTCTTCGGGGGCGCCTTGGGCGGCTCTTCCATCCTCTCGGGGGCTGGCTGGGTCTTGGTCTTACTTACTCGGCTGCCCACGATCACCGCGAACAGCACCAATACGAACAGCGCCACGAACATCAGCGCCATCGCTATCTCGTTGATCATCACTCGACGCCCCTAAACCAGTCCAGCTTAAGCTAATACGCTACACGTGGATATTCTTTTCCTAGTCCACGCTATCCAGCTTGAAGCTGAGTGTTCCGCATCGTCTGTGGCCTAGCGCCCCTCGTGGGGGCTCCTTGGTGCATGGCTTCACAGGGGTCTCAGATGTGGGAGGTATCGAGCCTGAGGTATAAATTCTGTCGCCGCCATGAGACAAACAATATACGTCTTCGAGGCGATTAAGTCACATGATTCTGGGTCTATGCGGGAGCCCCCGCGCCATGACCACCGAGTACGTGCTCAGAGCAGCTCTGGGCATGCTCCAAGAGAAGGGGTTCGAGACCGTGTTCTGGGGCGTACGCGGCAAGAAGATAGGGTTCTGCACCCACTGTGACCACTGCCTTAAGGAGGCGGGATGCATAATCGACGACGACGTCCAGGAGCTCTACCCTCTCCTCCGGGAGGCGGAGGCCCTAGTCATTGCGACGCCGGTGTATAACGGCGGCGTGAGCGCACAGATTAAGGCGGTCATGGACCGGACGAGGGCGCTCCTCGCCCAAGACCAGGATGCTCTACGAGGTAAACCCGGGATCGCCATAGCGGTGGGGGGCGACCGCGTCGGGGGCCAGGAGCTGGCCCTGCAGCAGATCCAGACGTTCCTGACCCTGAACGGCGCCATCCCCCTCAGCGGCGGCTTCTTCGGCGCCAACCTCGGCGCCTCCCTCTGGTCCAAGGACAGCATGGCGGGCATCAAGGAGGACGATGAAGGCATGAGGAGCATGAGGAAGACGGTGAACAGGCTCATAGAGTACATGGAGGAACGAGCATGAAGATCGCGTGGGGGATAACGGGCTCCGGCGACAAGATCAACGAGACCATAGAAGTGATGAAGGCCCTGAAAGGGGCGCACCCGGAGCTGAGGATCGACGTCTTCCTCTCCAAGGCGGGGGCAACGGTAGCCAAGTACTATGGGGTCGAGGAGGAGCTGCATACCAGCTTCGACAAGGTGTGGAACGAAGTGGACGCCAACACGCCTTTCCTCGCGGCCAGGCTTCAGGTCGGGGAGTTCATGTTCCTGTTGATCGCCCCCGCCACCAGCAACACGGTAGCCAAGCTGGCTGTTGGAGTCTCTGACACCCTGCTCACCAACGCCGCGATCCAAGCCGTGAAGGGCTACGTCCCTGTATACGTCATGCCGGTAGACTTCAGGGAAGGCGAGACCACCACAACCTTGCCCAGCGGAAAAAAGATGAGGCTCAGGGTGCGGAAAGAGGACGCCGAGAACGTCGCGAAGCTGGGCTCGATGGAAGGCATCCACACCTTCGAGTTCCCCGACCTGATTCCGGCTATCTTCGAGGAGCATGTGAAAAAAGGAAAACGGGAAAAGTAACTAGAAGTAGTGGTGCATCTTCAGAGTCTTCTTGGAGAAGTCTCTAGGAGGCCTGAAGACCGTGAACAGGTCCAGCCTGTCCTGCTCCTTCAGCCTGTCATAGATCTGCACCCACGCGCACTCGTTCTCGTAGTCCCCGACCTCGCACTTGCCCTTCACCTGTCCGCCGCAGGGTCCGTTCAGAAGCCCCTTGGCGCACCGGGTCAGGGGGCATATGCCGCCGGTCTCGTCCAGGATGCAGTCGCCGCAGGCCTTGCACATGTCGTGGAACTTGCCGAGGCGCTCGGTCTCGCCTATGAACAGCGTGTTCAGCGCCGGTAACACTATCTTCTTGCTGTATGTGCCGACTGTCTGAACCCCCGCCCCGCACGCCATAACCAGTATGGCGTCGGAGTCGGCTATCTGCTCCTTATACGCCTTCAGGTCCCGCCTGTCGAGCCTCAGGTCGCACGGGTCCTCCACCATGGCCCAGCCGGCGACCCTGTCGCCGAGCTTCTCGGTCATCTCCTTGACTTCGTCCTCGCCGCCCGTCTGGCAGCTGGTGGAGCATGTTCCGCAGCCCACTATGAACAGCTTCTCGTAGGGTGCGATCATCTCCTTGACTTCTTCCATCGGTTTCTGCTCTGTGATTATCATCTCATATCTCCTCCTAGAACGCCTCCAGCAATGGCTCGAATATCCGCTCATACATGACAGCCATAACGTGTATCCCCGCCGCGCTCGTCGTCTTGCGGACCTCCTTGATGAAGGGCCTGAAGAACTCCAGGTTCACCTCGTCGTATAGCTGCTTGCGCTTCTCCTTGTCTGGCTCCTTTTTGGCCTTCTTCATGTTGGCCAGTAGCTCCGTGGGCACGGAGACGCCTGGTATGAACCTGTCGAAGAAGTCGGCTATCCCGTAGCTCTTCAGCGGGAAGACGCCTATCAGCGTCGGGCACTTGTATTTCTCCGCCTCCTTGAGGAACTCCTTGGTCTTGTCGATGTCGAACATGGTCTGGGTCTGGATGAAGTCGGCGCCTATCTTGGTCTTGCGACCTACCTTCAGCACCTCCGGCATCAGCGGGTCCGCGTTCGGGTTAGCGGCTATCCCTACGTTTATATCGACGTTGCCGTGGATCTCGTTCCCGGCGACGTCCACGCCTTCGTCTATCATCTTGTGCAGCATGTAGACGAACTGCGCGGAGTCTAAGTCGTACACCGAAACTGCGCCCTTGTTGTCGCCGAGGACCGTGTGGTCCCCAGAGATCGCTAGGATGTTCTTGATACCCAGGTACGAAGCCGCCAGCACGTCGGACGTCAACGCGAGCCTGTTCCTGTCTCTCACCGTCATCTGGTAAACCGTCTCTAGCCCCACCTCCTTCTGGACCAACCACGAGGGTACGAGGGAGTTCATGTACGCGTAGGCTAGGGGGTTATCTGTTACGTTGGCAGCGACCACGTAGGGCTTCATAGCCCTGGCGCTGACGAGTACCTCCTCTAAAGCCGTCACTTTCTCGGGCTCCAGCTCGCCGGTGAGAACGAACTTGCCGGCTCTGATGTCCTTAACCAGTTGACTGTACGCTGGTCTTTTATCGGCCATTTTAACCATCTCCTAATCTACTACATACTCATTTTAAGAACTTTGTATCACCTAATGTTAAAAATACCTGAAGGTTGGTAATTTCAGTAAATATATTATAAATATCATTACGACACATACTCTGCCTATATGAACCCAAGGGTGAAGGAAATTGTCAAAGAAGGACCTAAGACTCAAGATAGATGAGCTATCCTCGAGCATCGGAGTATTCAAAGGGCTGGACATCCAGATAGGGAGAATCGTAGATGACGAGTGGGATGAGCCCATGGGGCCGACGCCGTTCCCGTCAATCGGCACGTTAAGGGATTGGGACCGGAAGCTTCTGGAACGTTACAAGCCGTTCTACATGCCGTTATGCGACCTCTGCTGCCTCTGCACGTTCGGGAAATGTGATCTCACGGGCGACAAGAAGGGCGCCTGCGGCCTCACGATGGCAGCCCAGCAGTCACGCATAGTACTGTTAGCGTGCTGCATCGGGGCGTCCACTCACTGCGCCCACGCCAGGCACATGATGGACCACCTTATAGAGGTGTATGGTAGAGACCACACACTCGACATAGCCATAAACACAAACGTACAGGCTCCGAACACGAGGCTCGTGTGCGGCATCAGGCCAAAAACTCTGAGAGACTTGGAGGATGCCCTCGACTACGTTGAGACCCAGCTTATCCAGCTAACCGCCACGGCGCATACGGGGCAGGAAGGCGACAACATCGACTTCGAGTCCAAGGCCTTCCACGCGGGGATGCTGGACCATGTCGCCATGGAGGTCGCGGACGCATGCCAGATATCCACCCTCGGCTTCCCCAAGGGCGTGGCGGACGCCCCCATGACCGAGATAGGCTTCGGCTCCATCGACACGTCCAAAGCAGTAATATTGTGTATAGGGCACAACGTGCTCCCGAGCGTGGACATCATCGACTACCTCATGGAGAATAAACTCTTAGAAGAGGTGGAGGTAGGGGGCCTCTGCTGCACAGCCCACGATACCAGCCGATACGATAAACGCGCGAAGGTATTGGGGCCCATCTCGTGGCAGCTCCGGTACATCCGCTCAGGGATACCTGACGTCGTGGTCGTCGACGAGCAGTGTCTCCGCACCGACATCGTCGACGAGGCGCAGAAGATCGGGGCGCCGGTGATAGCGACGAGCGAGAAGAGCATGCTCGGGCTCCCCAACCGGACCCATGATCCCCCAGACGAGATCGTCGATGACCTGGTTGAGGGTAGAACCCCCGGTGTGCTCATACTTGAGCCCGATAAGGTGGGCGAGGTAACCGTGAAGACTGCGTTGAAGATGAAGCCCAAGAGGGTGTTCGAGGCGCTGTCAATGGAGAAGCTCATCGAGCTCGCGGGGACTTGCCGCAGCTGCATGGAGTGCGTGAGGGCCTGCCCCAACAACCTCCCCATAATGGACGCGGTGAAGGCCGCGGCTGAAGGGAGCGTAGACGCCCTCGCGAAGATCCAGCCAATGTGTGTTGGCTGTGCAAGATGTGAGAGTGCCTGCCCCCAGAATTTACCGTTGGTCAGCTTCCTGACGAAGGCGGCAGACGAGAAAGGCATGACGGACTCGTTCGCGATACGGGTGGGCCGCGGAGCGGTCACTGACGTTGAGATCAGGGAAGTCGGCAGAGGCATCGTTTTCGGAGAGATACCGGGAATCGTGGCTCTGGTCGGGTGCGCCAACTACCCCAGGGGAGGTCTTGAAGTGGCAGACATTGCAGAGGAGTTCCTGAAGCGGAGGTTCATCGTGCTCGCAACCGGGTGCGCCGCCATGGACCTCGCGTTGAGGAAAGACGAAGACGGTCTGAACCTCTACGAGAAATACCCCGGGAACTTCGACGCAGGTGGACTACTCAACATAGGCAGCTGCGTATCAAACGCTCACATAACGGGGGCCGCCATCAAGATAGCCAACATCTTCGCTAAACGCCCTCTGAGGGGCAACTACGAGGAGATAGCCGACTACGTCTACAACAGGGTGGGCGCCGTCGGCATAGCCTGGGGCGCCATGTCCCAGAAGGCCGCGAGCATCGCGTCGGGCTGCTGGAGGCTCGGAATCCCAGTGATCGTCGGGCCCCACGGCGCCAAGTACAGGCGCAACCTGCTCGGCAGGGCCGACAAGGAGGAGGACTGGATGACGCTGGACGCTAGGACGGGCGAGGAGAAGTACGTGGGCCCGGTGCCCGAGCACCTCTTCTACTCGGCCGAGACCCTTGAGGAGGCCATGGTCATGACGGCTAAGCTCAGCATGAGGCCTAACGACACCACCAAGGGCCGCGCAGTCAAGCTAAGCCACTACATCGACCTTCACAAAACCTACTACGGCGCCATGCCCGATGACCTTCATCTATACGTCCGCGTGGAGGCCGACGTTCCGTTCACGATGAAGGAGGAGGTGCTCGGCATCATCAAGGATAAGGGTTGGGAGGAAGGCAAGATAGGTCTGCTGGATCCGACTCTGCTCGACAGGATGGTAAGGAGGAAGTCGTGATGTCAGCCAAGATGCGTACAGGACAGACCGCCGAGATTCCGGGGCCGAAGAAGGCCCACGTGATACCTCAGCCCAAGGTAGCTGCCTCGATGATAAAGAAGGCCAAGAGGCCTCTCCTGGTAGTGGGGAGCAACGCGCCGAAGTTGAAGACAAACGACGGCGACTTGGTTGACTCGGCCATCAGGTTCCTTAAAACCGGAGTCGCCGTAGTCGCCACGGGCCACCTTGTGAAGACTTTCAGGGACAGGGGGACCGAGGTGTACAGCATGCCCTTCATGAACCTAGGCGACAGGCTCACAGACCCCGACTGGGCCGGGTTCGACGGGGAGGGGCCATACGATATAGTCTTGTTCGTAGGGTCCTTGTACTACATGGAGTGGCTGGTCCAGTCTGGGTTGAAGAGCTTCGCCCAAGACCTCAGGACCCTTTCACTGAGTAATACGTACCAGCCCAACGCCAGCTGGTCCATGGGCTCGATGCCCGTGAAGAACTGGCTGACCGCGCTGGATGAGATACTCAAAGAATTGGAGGAGGGAAAATAGATGAGTCTATTCGAGGACATTCCCGTGGATGTAGGGATCATCTACGAAGGAGAAAGGATACGCGGCCGCGACATGCAGATCGAGCTGGGCGGCCCAAGGGAGGATTACAAGTTCGAGCTAGTCCAGTCGAAGCCGATGGACGAGATCGAGGACGGTAAGATGACCGTCGTCGGCCCCGATCTCCCTGAGCTACCGGAGGGCACCAACACGCCGTTCGGCATGGTCATAGTGGTCGGCGGAGCCGAGCTCGAGAAGGACCTGGAGGGCGTGATAGAGCGCCGCCTCCACGAGTACGTCAACTTCATCGAGGGCTTCATGCACCTGAACCAGCGGTACGACATACAGATGAGGCTCAGCAAGAAGAGCTACAAGAAGGGCTTCAACAGCTTCAAGGTGTTCGGCGAGGTGCTGATGCGGCTCTACAAGAGCGAGCTGCCGTTCATCGAGAAGATGCAGATCACGTTCTACACCGATCCGGAGAAGGTCGAGGAGCTGTACCCCGGGGCGATGGAGATATACGAGGCTAGGGACGCCCGCGCTAGGGGGATGAGCGACGACGAGGTCGACGTGTTCTACGGGTGCAGCCTCTGCCAGAGCTTCGCGCCCACTCACCTCTGCGTCATCACGCCCCAGCGGTACGCGAACTGCGGCGCCATCAGCTGGTTCGACGGAAAGGCCACCGCCAAGGTGGACCCAAAGGGACCCGTCTTCGAGATACCGAAGGGCGCCCTCATCGACGGCGTCACGGGAGAGTATGAGGGAGTCAACCAGGTCATCAGGGAGAAGAGCCTCGGCGAGATCGAGCGCGTCCAACTCTACACTGCGTTCGGTTACCCGCACACCAGCTGCGGCTGCTTCGAGGGGTGCCTCTTCTACATCCCCGAGGTCGACGGCTACGGAGTCGTACACAGGAACTACAAGGGCGAGACGGTGAACGGGCTCAACTTCGTCACCATCAGCGACCTCACCGCCGGCGGCAAGCAGGTGGACGGGTTCCACGGGCTAAGCATAGAGTACATGAGGAGCCCCAAGTTCATGCAGGCCGACGGTGGATGGGACCGCGTCGTCTGGATACCTGAGGAGATCAGAGACAGGATCAAGGAGTACATGCCCGAGGAGATAGTCACCAAGATAGCGACGGAGAAAGACGTCGAGACCCTCGACCAGCTCAAGGAATGGCTCAAGGATAGGGGCCACCCAATAGTGGATACATGGAAGGAGGAGCCAGCGGTGGAGGCTGCGCCTGCGGTGCCCCAGCAGCAGATGATGTACCCGCAGCAGGCCATGCCGACCACGTTTACCATGCCCACCATGGAGCTGCCGGCTGGCGCCGTGCCTGGGCTGCCGAGCGGCATGAACATCCGGATAATCCTCAAGAACGCAAAGATCAAGGCCGAGAGGTTAATCATCAAAGTTGACAAGGAGTGATCCACCCATGGTCAAGCCCAAAGACATAGAGCTGCTGCTCAACAAGAACCTACTGGAGAAACTAGCCAAGTTCCAGGAGATCGAGCTCGAGGACGTCGACATCGAACTCGACGAGATAGAGTTCAGCGTGGAGGGAGGGAGTGGAGGCGTCTCGTCACCGCTCCTAGCGCGCCTAGGCTTCGAGTTCGCCCTGATAAGGGACTCTGCTAACAGGATAACGAGCCTGCTGGGGGGGCCAGCCTCGCCCATGGGGATGAGAATGCCTCAGATGCAGCCCGCGGTGCCGGGGTTAGCGCCGGCCGCCCCTGTGGTCAAGCCGACGGAGCTCATCCCAGAGACGGCGGGCGTCCCCGTGAGCAAGTACCCTGGGAGCATCGTCGAGGTGAAGCTCGGGGCCACGAAGGCCGAGGGAGGCACGCGTTCCACGTCGTACGTCATCGGCGGAGAGAAGGTGTCCCCGTTCTTCAACTTCCAGGCGGCTACACCGAACAAGCCTGTTATAGCGTTGGACGTTTTCGATTGGCCCAAGGTGCCTCTCAGCAAGGCCGTGAAGATGCACTTCAGGGAGTACCTGGAGGACACCGGCGAGTGGGCTCGGGTCTGCGTCGAGAAGTACGGCGCCGAGATGATTAACGTGCATCTCCTCACGATAGATCCTCTGATAGAGGACGCGACTCCCAAGGCGGCGTTGAAGAAGGTAGAGGCGGTGCTGGAGGCGGTGGACGTGCCCATCAGCATAGGCGGCTGTGGAGACCCGCATAAGGACTATGCGGTCTTCAAGGCCATCTGTGAGAACATCGAGGGGGAGCGGCTGCTCATCAACTCGGTGACCCTGGACATGGACATAGAGGGCACAGCCAAGCTCGTCAATGATTCCGACAACTGTGTCATCGCGTTCACCAGCATGGACGTCAACAAGGCCAGGGAGCTCAACAGGAAGCTCTACGACTTCGTCCCCAAGGAGCAGATACTCATGGACACCACCACCGCCGCCCTCGGCTACGGCCTGGATTACGCCTTCACCGTCATGGAGCGATGCCGCCTCGCTGGACTAAAGGGAGACCCTGAGCTCAACCACCCATTGAGCTCAGGCACCACCAACGCGTGGGCCGCCCGAGAGGCTTGGATGAAGATGGGGCCAGAGTTCGCCCCAAGGGAGCTCAGGGGCCCCATATGGGAAACCATCACCGGTGTGACGCTGCTCCTCGCCGGCGTAGACTACTTCATGATGATGCACCCAGCCGCAGTGGACGCCCTGAAGACAACGATCAATCATCTGATGAAGAACGATAAACCCGCCGAGCCCACGGAGTGGGTCTCGGTGAGGCTGTAGGAGGGATTGGATGCCAGCGAAAGAACTGAGTCCAATAGATATCTACCAGAGACTGCCCAGGACCAACTGCGGGGAATGCGGCGAGGCCAACTGCATGGCCTTCGCGGCTAAGCTCGTGAACAGAGAGGCGCTGCTGGACGACTGCACGCCCCTCCTGGAGCCCAAGAACAAGGAAGCATACGACAATCTCTGGGCCCTGCTCAAGCCGGCGGTGAAGGCGGTGGAGGTGGGAGTAGGGGAAAACGCCCTGACCCTCGGCGGCGAGTACGTGTTCTTCAGGCACGAGTTCACGTACTTCCACCAGCCTGCGATAGCCGTCGACGTGAGCGACGAGATGAGCGACGAGGAGTTCGAGCTCCGAGTCAACGTGGTCAACGACTTCAGCTACGAGTACATAGGGATGAAGCTCACCCTGGACATGCTGGCGGTCAGGAGCACCAGCGGCGACCCCGACACCTTCGCAGCAGCCGTGAGGAAGGCCGGCGAACTGACCCAGAAACCCATGATACTGTGCACCCACAGCCCGGAGTTGATGCAGAAGGGCCTGGAGGTCGTCGCAGATAAGCGTCCATTGATCTACGCGGCTACCAAAGAAAACTGGAAGGAGATGGCTGAGCTGGCTCTCCAGTACGGCTGCCCATTGGTCGCGTCGTCCCCCCAGGACCTGGACACGTTGAAGAGCATAACGCACACGCTTGAGGCGTACGGAGTGAAGGACATCGTAGTGGACCCCGGCACCAAACCCATCGACTACATAGCGGCCAACCTCAACAACTTCGTAAAACAAAGGTGGCAGTCCATCAACGAGGAGGAGGAGCACATGGGCTACCCGATACTGGGCCTGCCTCTCGTGGCGTGGACGGTTGAGGAGGAGGACACGATAATCAACGAGTGGAACGAGGCCGTTCTCGCGGCTTTGTGCATCGACCGGTTCGCCGACGCCATGATAATCCACGGGATCAGCGGCTGGGCGCTGCTCCCGCAGGTCATCCTCAGAAACAACATCTACACCGACCCGCGGAAGCCGGTGTCGGTGGAGCCGGAGCTGTGTGTCTACGGTGAACCCGACGAGCTGTCGCCGGTGCTGCTGACGACCAACTTCGCCCTGACATTCTACACGGTGGCCTCCGACATCGAGTCGGCTAAGCTGGACTGCTACCTGCTCGTCGTGGACAGCGAGGGCATGTCGGTGGAGAGCGCCGTCGCGGGCCGAAAGATGACGGCCGACACGGTCGCCGAGGCACTAGCGAACTTCAAGGTGGGCGACAAGGTGAAGCACCGCCACCTGGTGATACCCGGGAGATCCGCCAGGCTCAGCGGCGAGATACAGGAGCTGTCAGGCTGGACCGTATCCGTGGGCCCCATGGACTCGTCGGGTATAGCCAAGTACCTGAACGAGAAGTGGACGCCCTTCCCGGAGGACTAGGCCCACTTCACGTAGCCGCCGGTGGAGCCTGCTCCACCCAGCACCACCCGGTGCCCCTCTTCTTTTCCCATATATCTCTCCAGAATGCCTCTGAACTCCACCCTTTCGCCTACCTCGAACAGGGCGCCGTAGATGCCCTCGTAGGACACTATCTCGGATATCGTTGCCTCTCGGTTCCTTAGCTTCGAGTCCGTCACCCTGTATGTCGCCGGCAGGTAGATGGACTCCTCGGTGTCGGACACGACCGCCGTGCCCTCGACCTCGCCCAGCTGGTGGTAGACGTGGTCGCCGTAGCTCTCGGTTATCTCCTCGTCGGTTCGCGTCGGGTGTATCGAGAAGTATGTGTCCCTGTAGAACCCGTAGTTCCACCTCGTGGACGCGATCCGTCTGAGCTCCTCCCTGCTCAGCGGGAACTTCTCGGAGCGCTGCCTCACCCACTCGTCCCTCTCTCTCCTGTTATGGGGGCGGACGACAGCCTCCCTCCTCGCCTCGAGGATAGCCTTCTTGACGCGCAGCGATTCGTCGTGTCCGTAGACCGTTAGATCCATGTCCGAGAACTCCGGGTTGTGTGAGCAAGTCAGGATGGAGCCGGTGACACCGATCTTGTCTTCAACGTCTGCATGCTCCCGGAGGTACTCCACGAGCCCAACCAGCTTCTCCTCCAGGGGGTCCGATGGCCCCTCACGGATCAGTGAGTCGATCCTCTCCACAGGGTGGTAATAGCGTTTCACGTCGCTGAGGGGCACGCAGGAGACGGTGATGTTGCGGACGGGGCAGTCGTATAGGTAGTCGGGGTGACTCTCCCTCAGGTAGCCGTACGTGTTCTCGACCTGGGTGACATGGTAGTACCGGAGGGTCCGGGTGTAGCGGGTGTCCCCCCTGCCCCACTTCCCCTCAGCCGTGGGGACGTACTTCAGGTACGCAGTCACCCTGCCGGGGGGGTGCAGGTAGCCCACGACGACGAACATCAGCCGGTCGCGGGTCTCGACCATGTCCCGGTCCTTCGGCTTCAGAAGACCACCTCACCTGAGCTGTTCAAGAACATATTCGACGAGCCTCTCGGCTATGTCGACAGTCGTCACCTTCTGGAGCCCCTCCCAGCCGGGGGTGCTGTTCACCTCAAGGGTGTACAGCGTCCCGTCGATGTCGGAGCGCATCAGATCAACGCCCGTGTACTCCAGCCCCAGCGTCTTAGCCGCCTTCAGACTCGTCTCGACCTCTTCGCTGGCCGGCTCATAGGGCTCCGGCGCCGCCCCCGCGGAGAAGTTTGTCTTCCACCCCGCGCCGACGCGCTTCATGGAGGCGACGACCTCATCGCCGATGACGAACGCCCTGATGTCCTTGTTGCCGTGGGGGATGTACTCCTGGACGTAGAAGACGCTCTGGGTGGACTCCAGCGCCCTGAAGACCCTGTACGCTATGTCCCCGTCGGTGAGGCGTGTGATTCCCGCGCCGAGGGAGCCGAACAGCGGCTTCACCACGACGTCGCCCCCCAGCTCCTCGAAGGCCCTCATGGACTCTGTGAAGCTCTCCGTGACGACTGTGCGGGGAGACGTTATCCCCGCCTTCTCTAGGAGCGCGGAGGTGTAGTACTTGTTCACCGACTTCTCTATGCTGAGGGCCGGGTTGATGACGTAGACGCCGTACTCCTCCAGCATGTGGAGGGCGTCCATCCTGTAGAAGACCCTCTCCGCGGTTCCCCCGGGCATACGTCGTACGATCACGGCGTCGTAGTCCTCGATCATGTAGCCCTTGACGGATACCTTGGGCTCCGCGGCTATCCGTGAGACGAGCCTGGTAGCAGGGAAGACGTAGGCCTCGGCGCCCCGCCTACGGAGCTCGCCGAGGAGCCTCTGGATGTGCCACTCCTTCCCGTCGTTTCCCAGTATCCCTATCTTCACACGGCTTCACTCAGGGCTCGGCGATGAGTATCTCGGCGTTGCCTCCTACGGCCAGGTCGCCCCTGTACCGCCTGAGGGGTTTGTCTAGGTACCGGAGAGCCTCCTCGACGTTTAACGTCTCCGCCAGCTGCCTGAGGTAGAGCCTCATGAAGGTGGGGCTGTAGGTGGTGTCGTACATGTAGGTGGGCAGCAGCTCATCGACTCCGCCGAAGCAAGCCATGAACCCGCCGTTGCCCTTTGCCTGGGCTCCGAGGCGTTTCCCGGCTCTGCCGAATACCAGTATCTCGCCTCCGTTCATGTGGACGCCGGTGAACGGGGCCGTGTCGCCCTTTACGACGATCATGCCGCGCCTCATGAAGCTCGCGGCCTCGCTGCCGACGCCTCCGCCGACCACGATGCAGCCGCCGGTCATGCCCTCGCTGCTGCCGCGGTAAGCCGCGCCCAGCAGGTGCCCCGCATCCCCTTCTATCCGTAGTACTCCGCCCTTCATCTCGGCTCCCGCCCAGTCGGCTGCGCTGCCCTTCACCGTGAGCTCGCCGCCCGTCATCTGGGAGCCCGTGTGCATCCCGGCGTCTCTCTTGACCACGAGTCTTCCCGCGTCCATGGCTGCGCCCATATACTTGACGTGGGGGGCGTCGCCGTCCACCACGATAATCTGCTCGGCTGGGGTCTCCGCCACCTCGCCGGTTACGTCGAAGTGGTCTGCCAACGTGAGCTTGACCTTGCCCTGGTACACGTTGAGCCGCTGAACCTCGTCTAGGGTCCTGCCCGCCACGACGGTCGGGGAGATGACCTCGGCCTCGACGGGTATCGCGGTTACTTCCTTAGGGACCAGTATCAGCTTCTTCATGTTAGCCGCCTCCCACACAGTCCTTGAGGCGAAGCTGGTACTTGCCCAGCTTGCCCCCGAAGTTGACCGCCGTGATCCACTTCACGCCCTCCACCTTGGTGGCCGCCTCTATGCCGACGCCCATCGCCTTCTTCACCGAGGGCTCGTCGAGGCCGTTGAGTATCACCTCCAGGACCGAGTTGACTCCCTCGGGTACTTGGCTGTCCTTCAGGCTGTGCTTGATGGCGGGGCAGAAAGGCGTGTTGGTGGAGGCCCTGAGGAACGCGTAGGTGGAGCCCACCTTACTGCCGCTCCTGCAGAGGCCGCCCGGGAACGGTGTGATGACGTAGGGCACCGTGTGGATG
>Ga0114918_10001382_pt1 | contig 21710 bp, 18 predicted proteins | sample LantaG_FD_87015 | JGI IMG/M metagenome (GOLD analysis project Ga0114918, IMG submission 87015) | Deep subsurface microbial communities from Baltic Sea to uncover new lineages of life (NeLLi) - Landsort_02402 metaG | ecosystem: Environmental > Aquatic > Marine > Oceanic > Sediment | place... | reverse complement strand
GGGGGCGGGAAGAGAGGGAGAAGAGAACGAGGACTGGAGTTTTTTTAAAGTTGAATTTCTCTTTTCAAGTTTTTTGTGCTTTATTTTTTGTCTGTTTTACAGTTTTTCGCAAGTTCTCTCCCTTTCTCTCTCTCTCTCTCTCTCTCAAGCGCTCCCTGCGCCAGAACCACCGCTCGGGGGCTGCTCGATCCCCGCGGCGGCGAACGACGCGGCGGTCTTCGCCGGCCTCTTTTCGGGGTTCCGCACGCCCGCCGCCCTCGGCGCGCTCCGCGGCGGCGCCGGCGCGACGCCGGCCCGGTGCAGCAGCGACGCGACGGGCTTCGACGGCTGCGCTCCCTGCGACAGCCAGTGGCGGATGCGGTCGAGCTTGAGGCCCACGTGCTTGGTGCCGTCCTTGGCTGGGGGAAGGCGGGTTTGCGTTTGCGGGGGAGGGAGGGGAGGAGGAAGGGAGGAGAGAGAGGGTGAGAAGGAGAGAATCGTCGGCGGCCTCCTTTGTCGGCCGGCAGTCTCCAAACTCAGTCTTCTCTTTTCTGCTTTGAAATTATCGCTCTGCTCTCCCTACCTGGAACGGGGTCGTAGTGCCCGACGACCTCGATGTGCTTGCCGTCGCGAGGGGACCTCGAGTCGGCGACGAAGATGCGGTAGAAGGGGAGGTTCTGTTTTGTCCATTGGAGTTTTTTTTTGATGATGATGGAGAGGAAAGCCGTCAGCAAAGGAGGAGAAGAAGAAGAAGAAGATCGAAAGAAAGAGACTCGGCGTGCGTTGGAGCTCTCACCTTTCGCCCGAAACGCGCGAGGCGGATCCGGACGGGCATCCTCAACGTCGTCGTCGAGAGAGATCGAGGGACAGACGCGCGCGAGAGACACTCGAAGGAAAAAAACAAAAGAGAGAGAGAGTGATCTTCGCGTGTCCGTTTGTCGATGGGCGCTTACACTTTTTGCTCGAGGGATTCAAAAAGCCCTCAGACTTTCGGACGCGGTCCCCTGTGCCCTGGCCGTTCCTCGGTTCTTTGCCCCCTCTCGCGTTGAGCGGGATGATAATTGTCTCTGCGTGCAATCGCCCCGCAGCAACGGAGCGGCCTCCTCGGCACTCGCTCGCGGCCGGCGGGAGGAGCGCGAAGCATCAGCGACGGGCGCCAATGCTCCTCCGACGCGCGGCCTCAAACGAAACCTCGACCTCGACCTCCCCCGCCTCCGCCTCTCCTGCCTCGACCTCCCCCGCCGCGCCCCCGACGACGGCCATCTCCGCAGTCGTCGGCCAGATCCTTCCCTTCCGCGCCTCCCCGGCAGGGGCCAGGCGCGTCTCTGCACCCTCCGACTTTCCGACCATCGTCATCCTCCCTGGTTTTGGCAATGCTGCGGAGGACTACACTTCTTCGATTCCGACCATTTCCTCTCCTCGGGAGGAGGAGGAGGAGGAGGAGAAGGGGAGGAGCTCGCCGCTCTCCTCCCTCCTGTCATCGTTGTTTCCCCCTCCCCCGTCCCCGTCTTCTTCTGCCCCCGAAGCGGAGGCGGCAGGAGAAGGAGGGGAGGCCGCTGCCTCCTTAGACAGCGAATCCCTCGCCGCTCTTTCCCCTCCGCTGCCTCTGCCGCCTCCGCCGCAGCCGTCGCTCGCCGCTGCCCTCGAGTCCCGCGGCTTCTCCGTCGCCGTCGTCCCCGTGAGGCGCTCCGACTGGTTTCGCGTCGCGCGGTGCGCAATTGACCCTGCGTACTGGCGCGGGGAGGCCGAGCCGGAGACGGTGAGTGCGACATTAGAGAGAGAGAGAGAGAGAAAGAGAGAGAGAGAGAGAGAGAGAGAGAGGGGGGAAGGGGAAGAACTAGAGGAACAAAGAACCAAAAGAATCGGAAAGAGACGAAACTTTTCCCTTCATTCTCTTTCATCCGCCCCCCCCTCCCCTTCAAAAAAAACGGAAAAACGAAAAAAACGAAATTTAACAGGCCTACGGCTGGTACCTCGACCTCGCCGAGCGCGCCGTCGAGCAAGCGGCCTCGGCCGACGCCTCGCGCCCCGGCGTCGTGCTGCTCGCGCACTCCGCCGGAGGCTGGCTCGGCCGCGCGCTCGTCGGCAGGGAGCGCGGGGGCCCGGCAGTCCGGGATCGCGTCCGGGCGCTCTGCACGCTGGGGACGCCGCACGCTCACAACGAGGCGGCGCGGTGCGTGACGGGCGGGGCGCTGGCGCGCGTGAACGAGCTGTGGCCCGGGGCGTTCTTCTCCGCGGCCGCTCCCTCCCGCGCCGAGGAGGGCGGGCGGGACGGCGACGGCGGCGCGGGGACCGAGGGCGCTGGAACCAGCATCCGATACGTTGCCGTCGCGGGCAGGGCCGTCGTCGGGGACGCCTTCGCCCCGAGGGGCACCGCGGCGAGGGCCGCTGCCGCGGCCTACGCGCAGGTCGCCGGAGGGGACGGGCACGGGGTCCCCGGCGACGGTGCGCGTTTTTTCCCCCTTATCTTTCGCGTTTCCTCTCGATGACTTCGAAAGGGTGTCTCTCTCTTACGAAGAACTCACTCTTATCTTTCCCCTTGCTCTTGTTTTCGACTTCAACACCAACTTAAAAAAATCAAAAAAAACAGGAGTGGTCCCGCTTTCCGCCGCGACCCTGCCCGGGGCACTGAACGTCATATTGGACGGAGTCTTCCACGCCCCGCGGAGGAGCGCGAGCGGAGGAGAAGGAGGAAACGCGCCGGGAGAAGAGAGGGCGAGAGTTGCGACGTCTGCCGCGAGGTGGTTTGGAGAAGAGGCCGTCATCGACTCCTGGCTCTCTGCTCTCGTCAAATCCTTGGAGGAGTAGGCTAAGAATAAGTTGAGAGATAGATACGGAGCAGAGAGAGAGAGAGAGAGAGAGACCAGAAACGAGAAGAAAGAAGAAAAAACTTTGTTGCTGTAAAAGAAAAAAAAAAAAAAAAAAACTCCCTCCCTCTGCTGTTTTTTTCACCCCTCGACCAGCTTGACCCTGTAACCCAGGGGACTGTTCTTCACACTCAGCAGCTCCACCTCGAACTCGAGCTCGGCGCCCCCGGGCACCTCCCCGACGCCCTTCGAGCCGTACCCCAGCTCGGGGGGCACCAGCAGCCTCCGCTGGCCCCCGACCCGCATGCCGCGGACGCCGAGGTCCAACCCCTTGAGCGTGCCGCCGGCGCCAGCTTTGGCCCCGACGTCGAAGCCGAGGGGGTTGCCGCCGGTCACGCCCATGCCCTGGCGCGAGGTCATGAAGGTGACGCCTGCAGTTGTTGTTGTTGTTGTTGTTGTTGTTGTTGTTGTTGTTGTTTCGCGTTTTGTTTTTCGTTTCCCGCGCGAGAGAAGAAGGAGAAAGGGAAAACACCGTGAGCGAGAGAGAACGGGGTTTTGGTTTTCCTCATTTTCCTATCCCCCCCTCCGTCTTTCCGCCGCCTCTCTCCTCCCCCCCCCTTCCACGCCCTCGCTCCCTCTCTTCCTCTCACCTTTCCACCTCGCCTCGTAGTGCACCACCACGCGGTCGCCCAAGGTCGCCTCCGGGCCCGTGCCCACCTTGAAGTCGTAGTACTTCAAGCCCTCGGGCCCCTGAGAAAAGGCCTCGGCCGGCAGCTTCGGCCTGCGGCCCCCGCCCTTGGCGAGGTTCTTTTTGAACCCGGGAGGCTGGAAAGCCGCGAGGGCGAGGGGGGCGGAGGAGAGCGCGGCCGCCGCGGCGAGGGCGGCGGCGGCGAGGGCCTGCCTCCGGCGGGGGAGCGAGGAGGGGGGCGAGGGCGCGTCGTCGGCGTCCATCTCCGCCTCGTCGCCGCTGAGGAGCGGCGGCAGATCGTTGGAGGAGGCGCGGAGGTTGCGAGCTCGCGCCGCGGCGGAAGTGTTCCCCCGCCGAGCCTGCCTAGGCGCAAATAAGACTCTCTCGGTGCCCGAGGGCGCAAGAGCGAAGGAAAACATCGGGCGAAACGAGGGGGCTAGCGGAGAGAGGAGTGAATTGAGATCGCCAATCGACCAAGTCAGAGCCAAGAACGGCGGAAGAGAGAAAAATAATCTCGATTCGTTTTCGTTTTTTTCTTCGTCTTCTTTTCATTTTACAGAGTCACCCACCTCGCCTGCCGCTTCAGCTCCCCAGCGCACTCCCACACGCGCTTCACGTCCAGCCTCGGCGAGCTGAGCGGCGAGGAGACCACCTGAGCGGCGGCCGCTGCTCCTGCGGCGAGGGCGAACGAAATCGTCGTCCTCGTCTTTTTGCTTCCTCCACCTCCTCCTCCGAGATGGCCGCCGCGGCCGCAGGCAGCCGCCAGGAAGCCCGCGGCGAACGCGTCCCCGGCGCCTCCCGTCGAGACGACGCCGGCGCCCCCTCTTCCCACTTCGGGGACCGGGGCAGCCGAGATGACGCACGCGGCGAGCTCGGCGCCGCCGCCGCCGCTGCTGCCGCTGCTGCTGCTGCCGCCGCTCCTCCTCCTCCCCGCCGCCGGCGCTGTGAAGAGGCTCGACGCGTCTGCCCTCCCCTCCCGCAGCGGCGCCATGGCCTCCTCCCTGCCGATCAGGGCCGCTCCTCTCTCCCCCATGGTGACGAGGCAGAACTCGCAGACGCCACGGAAGATGAGGGTGCGGGCTGCGGGGGCCAGCGTTGACCCGAGGAAAGAGTCGACGCCTTTCTCGTCGCCGGAGAGAAGAGGGCCCGAGGTCGAGCGAGTCGAGGTCGAGGAGGTCGAGCATCCCGGCTCCCTTTCTTCGACGGCCCGCGCCATGGCGAGCAGCTCCGCGGCGTTGGGCGTCATCACGCGGCATTTCAGTCCCCGCACCGCTCTGACGCCCTTGGCGACGCTCACGGGCTCGAAGAGACCGATCCCAGGGGAAGAAGGAGAGGCGGCGGCGGCAGCAGCGACGGCCGCGGCCGAGAGGTTGCCGTCGACGACGACGACGACGGCAAAGTCCTTTCCGCTTTCTCTCTCTATCCGCGAGAGCTCCCTCCGCACGATCTCCGGGGTGAAGGCGCGCTCGACGGCCGCCACGTCGGCGACGCTGCAGGCGACGTCGCCCGTTCCGCCGTCGTAGACGGAGACGACGACCGGAGTCGCCGCCGTCGCCGCCGCCCCCGTCCCTGCGCCGTCGCTGCCCTCGCCGCCTTCGCTCCCGCTCGAGGGGAGCCTCCTGACGCCGCTCGCGTCCACCCCGGCCCGCTCGAGGCTCGCGACCAGCGCGTCGCCGGCCGCGTCGGAGCCGACGACGGAGACGATGCGGACGCGGGGAGGGGGGGGGAGCGGCAGGAGGCTCGCGAGCGCCACCGCGACGTTGCGCCCGACGCCGCCCGGGGTCAGTGTCACGCTTCCGGGCACGCTGCCGCCGGGGAAAAGCGAATAGCCCGCTGAGGGAGTCGCGGCCACGTCCATGACGCAGCCGCCAAGGACGACGACGGCGAACGGAGGGGGAGACGTCGGAGGGGGAACGGAAGAGGTCGAAGAGGAGGTCGGAGCAGCCGCTGCGACGGTGCTTCGGCCGTCGTCGTCGCCGCCTCCTGCTCCTCCTCCTTGCTCCACCAGCTGCCTCGACAGGACGGCGAGGCGTCCTCTCCAGGGCAGCAGCGCTGAAGGAAGGCAATCGTCCATCCGCGCGTCGGTCGCTCGTTGGGGAGCGAGCGATGGAGGGAGAGCGAAAGCGATCGTCGCTCTGCATCTCTGAACGACGGACGGGCCCAAACCCCACTTTTATTTTCCCCCAATCATTCGAGCTCTGCAACGACACTTCGTCTTCAATCGTTCCCCCTTTCTTTTCTCGCCCGTCGCCTCTCTCCTCTGACAAAATGTCAGCAGCGAAACAAGACGGCGCGCTCGCCGAGGCTCGCCACTGGTTTGCGCAAAACAAACTCAAGGCCGTCGGTAAGGAGGGGAGAAAGGAGAAGCAGCAACGTTTTAAATGCCGGAGAGCAAGCGACATAGCCTCTCGCCGACCTCGAGGCGAGTCACAGCGACCGCCCCCCACTTCACCGCTTTCCCTTTTCCGTTCCTCCCCCCCCCCAACCTCCTCATCGTTCCTCCTCCTCCAAATCCCCCCAACCTCCTCATCGTTCCTCCTCCTCCAAATCCCCCCCAACCTCCAGGGACCTTCTGGGCCTCGTCTGTCGCGGGCGTCCTCGCCTACCAGTGGTCGAAGCCGATCCCCACAAACCTCAAGATCATCCACGCCCGCGTCGCCGCGCAGGCCCTGACGCTCGGCGCGCTCGCAGCGGCGGCGGCCGTCGACTTCTACGAGCACAAGGCCGAGCTAGAGAGGGTCGGCGTGAGGCTGGAGGACGTCGAGAAGAAGGTGCAGAAGGTTCACGGCGCGGAAAAGTGAAGAATTCGGGATCGACAGAGTGTGGCTGCGGCAAAAGAGGGGCGACGTTCACCGCCCGCAGAGTCTTTTTCTTTCGCCCTTTCGCCTCCTGATAACTTCCTCGTACTGTCGCTTCACTTTTTCGGTTGTTCGTTGTTTGCTTTCTTTAGCCGTTGCGTTTTCTTTTTTTTAAAGATTTTGTCATGAAAGAAAAAAAGTAGAAAAAACTTGGGAAACGAAGGGGGCCAGAAAGGAATAGGAATGAAGAATTACTGCAATTACAGACAGAAGTCAAGGCGGGGCACGGACACGAATTCACGAAAAAAAAATACCGGGAAAAAACCTTTTTGAAAATCACTCGCTCCAGTCCTTGCCGTCGAAGCCGGAGAAGCCCGCGACCTTGAACAGGTTGTAGTACTTTTTCTTCTCGATCTTGCTACCCCAGTTCCACGCCGAGGTGAGCCGGCCATCGACGCAGGAGCCGGCGTCGAAGAAGTTGTCGGCGCCGGACCCGTCGAAGGCGTGGCTGTTTTTGTCGAGTTTTTTGGTTTTGTTTCGTTTTGCTCCGGGTCGAGAAGATGAGCGAGAGAGAACGAGCGAGCGGCTGAGGGAGAATGAAAAAGGAAAAAGAAAAACTCAACAAGGCTACTTGCCGGAAAAAGTCGACCAAAACAGCATCGATCGCCCCGCCCACCGACCCGAACGCCGACTCCATGTACTTCCTCATCCCCGCGTCCTTGGCCGCGACGAGCGGCAGGTCGAGGCAGACCGAGATCACCGGGTTCAGAATCAGCGGGACCTGGCAGTACTTGTCGATGAACGTGAGGGCGTTAGGGACGTTGTGGTCTCCCAGGTGCACGACCGAGGAGCCGACCCACGAGCCGAGGCTGGCCTGCGTGGCCTGGAGGAGCTGGGCCATGGCCCGGCCGACGCGCGGGGGCGGTTGGACCTAGGGGAGAAGAGGGAGAGAGGGAGAGAGAGGAACGCGAGAGCGTGAGTTTTTCGGGGTCGAGGAGGAACTCGAAAGCAAAAAAAACGCGAAGAAGAAAACTCCAAAACACTCTCCCACCCTCTGCAGCCCCTGCCCGGTGTCCGTGAGCCTGTAGCGCCCCCCGGAGCTCGCGCCAAACAGGTCCTCCTGGGCCAGCACCCAGAGCCGAAACATGTCGTGGGCGATGGCGCGCCAGAGTGCGAGTGTCTGCCTTTAAAAGCGTTTTTATTTTTTATTTTTTTGAAAGAAGAGAAATAAAGGGGAAAAAGTGAGTTTTTGTTCTTTTCTCCCTTCTCGCTCGCGCAATTTTCTCTGTAAAAAAAAACTCTTCTCTCTTTAATTCACCGGACGTAGGCGTACTGCCTCGCATGTGAGTGTGTCAGCCTCGCCCCGGCCACCCCCCCGGAAATGGCCAGCGAAAGCTCCCGCTCCCTGCTGCGAGAGCGCAGCGAGGTGATGGCCGCGGCCGCCGTCGGGGACGTCGGCTCTCCTCCGTTGTCGCCGCCGCCCCTCGCCGCCGCTCCGTCCCCCGACTCCTCCTCCCCGAGCGCAGGAGCAAAACTCCCTCCCCCTCCCCCTCCGAGCTGCGCCGAGAACCGCGCCTCCAGCGCCGCCAGCGCCGCGTCCACGGGGTCCCTCGCATGCCGCAGGAAGCTCTCGTTGTCCGCAATAGAGTAGATGGCTCTCAAGATCTCCTCCTGGTTCAGCCTCGACTTCGGCTTCGAGTACCTCGCCGCGAGCGCGTCGCGGGCGCGCTCCTTGAGCCGGATGTCGCGCTGCACTTCGCTCCGCGCCCTGTCCCGTGACGCGATCTCCGCCGTCGCCCTCGGGAGCAGGGGGTCCAGCAGCAGCCCGAGGGCGCCGCCAGACTCCAGCGAGGCGTGCACCGTCCTCAGGGGGCGGACGGGGTCGAACTCGAGTAGCTCTTTGACCGAGGGCTCCTGCGAGTCCATCAGGAGGTATGCGAGCTTGCCAAAGCCGGTGCGCATCTTCTCCGGGTTCATGATCTGTTTTTTTGTTTTTTTTGGTTTTTTCCCCCATTTTTTTGGTGGCAATGCAAGTGGTAAAAGGGTGAGAAAGAAGAACGAGAGAAGAAGAAAAAATCTCAACCTCTCTCTCAACTCCTCCCTCCTCCCTCCCCCGTCTCCCTCACTAACCTTGTGCCTCCTCCCGACCTCGAAGCAGTCCCTGAAGAAGTCCGCGTTGTCCGCGAAATCCCTCTCGGCCACCAGCCGCTGTCCCTTTTTGTAGTCGGAGGCCACGACGAGGCCGGAGAGGATGGCGCACATGTCCCTTATCTGCGCGACGACGCGCGCCTGCTTGCTCTTCCAGGAGAGGACGTCCACCTTGTCGGTGTACTGTTGGGACCGTTTTTTTTGTATGCGCGTGTGCGTGTGTGCAGAGGGAAAGAAAAGATAGAGGGAAGAGAACGAATGAGAATGATCACGAGAAACGTACGTCGAGGGGGTCTTCTATCGAATCGAATGAAAAAAAGTAAAAACTTCTCTCTTGCCTGGGAGACCCCGAGCGCCGCCTTGAGCAGCGACAGCAGCCTGCGCTCGTCGGCCGTGAGGCGCAGGGGGATGTACCGGGCGCGCTCGAGCATCGCTTCGGCGGAGGAGAGGTGAGAGGCAGAGGGGACCGCGGAAGCAGAAGCGGAGTCCTCCGTCGCCGCCGGCTCCTCCTCCCTCGCCCGCTTCGCGTCGGGGCCCTCCGCCGCCGCCGCCGCAGCCGCCGCCGCGGAGGTCTCCATGTCGACGTCACCGTCCTCGTCCTCCTCCTCTCGCGGGGCCGCTCCATTCCTCCCTCCTGCTCTCGAGGCTTTCCCCTCTCTCTCGAGCGAGAGGCCCCCCGAGGCCGCCGCCTCGGCCGCGGTCGCGGCGCTCCTCCTGGCCCTCTCGGCGTCGGCCCTGGTCAGCTCGGCGAAGGCGCGCGCCTCTTCCGAAGCCTGCGCGAGCCTGTCGCGCAGCGCGACCAGCGAGGCGAGCGCCGCCGGAGCGGAAGCGGAGGAGGGGGCAGAGGAGGAAGCGCCGGCCTTTGAGACCGCCGCCTCGGCCTCGGCCAAGGCTTCCGCCGCGTCCTGCGCGCGAGCGCGGGCGTACTCGTGGACTTGCTCCTGCGCCACCTCGAGCCGGCGGGAGGCGTCGGCGGCGGCGCCCTCGGCGCGGACGCGGGCGGCGTGCTCGGCTTTTTTTTTTTGGTCGGAGAGGAAGAGGTTGAAAGCGGTGAGAGCGGCGAGGGGCGCCCTTTTGTCTATCGATCGGTCTCTCTCGCACGGCTTTGCTTCCCTCTCCTCTTTCTCCTCTTCTCTCCCTGTCTCTCTCCCGTGCTCTCTCAATCTTTTGGTTCTCACCAGCGACAGTCGCAGCGAGGTCCTCTTCGCCAGCGGCGCCGGCACCACCAGCGCCCCTCGGAGACGCCAGGGCGCCGTCGTCGTCGGCGGCATCGAGCACGGCCGCGAGCTTCCCTGCTCCTCCTCCTCCGTTTCTGCTCCCGTTTCCGTTCTCCTCCCCCTGCTGCTGGCCCTTGCGACGAGGGGAGCCGGGGCCTCCGAGGCCAAGCGCGCCGCGGAGCATCGTCGTCGTTTTTTGAAGTTGGGAGGCGGCGAAATCAGAGACAGACGGAAGAACGTTTCTTTTTCCTTCCGCTTTTGTGAGAAAAAATCCCTTCACATAAATCCCCCCCTCAAACAGAGAGAAGAAGCAGCAGCAGAAGAAGGAGGACAGAAGATTTCTTTCCCTTCTGTCGTCTTTTCTCCGTTTTCTTCCCCGCGATGCGCGTATCCTCAGCTATGATGAAGACGCGACTCACATGCAGCGCGAGCAGCAGCAGCCGCAGCAGCTGCAGCAGCAGCATCAACAGCAAAGCTCCTTCTTCTACTAGCATTGCCCATCACTGCCGTCTGATGCCGTCGCCTCTTCGCCTCCTCCCTTCGTCGTCTCCGTCTCCGTCCAGCAGACGGCCCCTCCTCAGCCCCCCGAGGTCCACGCCCGATGAGGAGCTCGAGGCCCAGATGGAGGCGTTTCTCAAAAGACAGGCCGAGATCGAAGGGAGCGGCGCCGTGGGCGCGACGGCGACGGCGACGGTCGAGCAGGTCGCCGACGCCGCCGCCGAGAGCGGAGGAGCGAGGGCCGGTCCCGGTGGCGACGAGGGGGCCGTGCTCGGTGCCGACGTGGTGTCTGATGACGTGAGTTGGTTGTTGAGAGGGATATGAATTGGCTGCGCAGAAGGAGGGGAGCGCGACGCACGCGGGGACTGGGGATTGGAGGTGTTCCGATCTTATCTCAAACCTGAGAAAGAAGGGAAAAAACTCGACCTCATCATCCCACTTTCCCCCCCTTTACATCAAAAAAAACAAAAAACAGGAGGCCAAGCGCCTCTGCCGCGAGGTCGTCGAATACGTCCAGATGCGGTCGATCGAGAGAGAATGAAAGAGAGAGAGGAATCATCTCGACCTCCGCCAAAAAGCTCGCTCCCCCAAAAGCTCGCTCCCGAAAGAAAGAAGACACCCACCCTCATCCTCTTTTTTTCGACCTCGACACCAACAACAACGCCCCCGCACCACACACAAAAAACAATTCGAACTTTTCTTCTCAGACGCTCCGCTCCACGCGTGAGATGACGGTCAACGAGATCCGCCTCACGCTGGCGATCGAGTCCCCGCTCGTCCGGGAGCAGCGCGAGCTGCTTGGCGTCGAGCGCGGCGCCGGGGGGGTGTCGAGGGACGACGTCGCTGCGGCGCTCGCGGCCGTCGCCGCGGGGCGCGTCCCCAGGGACAGGCTCGCGCTCAAGGAGCTCCACCGCGAGATGGGGGAGTGGCCCTTCCTGAAGGACGCCGGCACCTCGAACAAGGCGGGGGCCTCGGGCATGTCGGGGAGCAGCCTCGCGAGGAGGGCCCGGTACGAGGAGGCGGCCCCCGGGAGCACCGGCGGGGGCGCCGCCGCCGCGCCGTCGGGGGGCTGGCGGCGGGGTCAGGCCCGGCCGAGGCTGCTCGGCCGGGACCCCTCGGAGGCGCCGCAGAACCTCGCGGACCGCCTGCCGGAGTGGATGGGCTACGGGGCTCTCTACGCGATTTCGGCGATCCCCGTCATCATCGCCGGCAGCGTGATCGCGATCCTGTTCTTCAACTCGCTCAAGTAGGGGAGGGCGGGGGGGGAGGGCGGGGGGGGAGGCGAGGGGCGCGAGGGAGAGAAAAACAGAAAGAGAGAGGAGGTGATTCCCCCCCCCCCTTTTGCGTTTCCTATTCTGTTGTGCCAGCTGTGATTATTCTTTCTTTTTTTGTCATTTTCAAGTCGTCCGTTTTTGGTTCGTGGCCGAACGTTCCTTCTCGTCGCTGGAGGGGGGTGGGGGTGGGGGAGCGGCAAAGACGGAGAGACGGAGAGCGAGAGAGAAAAAAGACGGCGCAAGCGAACGACAAAAGGTAAAGAGAAAAAACTGAAAAAAAAAGGTTTTCATTTTTTCTGTTTCTTCTTTCGTTTTCCGCTTGAAGAAAACACCATGGATGACGCCTCCGACGCGGCTCCGCTCCTCGCGAGCCTGCGCGAGCGCGCAGCGGAGCTCGAGGCGGCAGTGCGCTTGGTACGTCTTCTGCGATTTTAAAGCTTTCGCTCGAAAGGCGAGGGCGAAACGATTGCCTCTCGTCCAATTCGATGGTTGGTCCGACGGAAAAGCAATCCGCGCTCTCACTTTCGTCCTTTTTTCTCTCTCTCTCCTTCCTCTCTCTCAACCCCTCCCCCCCTCCCCACTCCTTCCAGGACGAGGCCGCCCGCCTCGAGGCCTGGAATGCCGAGAAGCCCGAGCTCCAGGCCTACATCGCGGCCCTGGCAGAGTCCAGGTCCCTGCTGAGGAAGCAGCTCCAGGGGCTGGAGGCGACGAGGAAGGCGAGGGCGGCGGAGGCGGAGGCAGAGGCGGCGGCGAGGGCCAAGGCGGCGGCGGCGGCGAGCCCGCCACCGGCCGCCGCCGCCTCCCCCGCCCCTTCCTCCTCCGCGTCCAACCCTCCCTCCCCGACCCCGGGCTTCAACGTCATCGCAGCGCCCCGCGCCCCCGGGGTCCCTCCCCCCTCCGATGCGGCCCTGGTCGCGGAGAGAGACCGGCTGCTCGCGGGGGTCGCGAGGCTCGAGCACGCGCTGGCCGAGGCGCGGGCGCGTGCCGACGGGGGCGCGCTCGCCTCCAACCCCTTCGCTCCTCCTGCTCCCGCTCCTGCTCCTGCTCCTTCTTCTGCTCCTCCTTCTTCTCCCCCTTTTCCTTCCGCTGCTCCTGAACCCTCGTCGAAGGCCCAAGAGGCCAGGGACAGGGCCGAGGCCGACGTTTGGGCCTCGCAGCTGGTCGCGCTGCAGGACACGCTGCGGCTGACGCGCCTCGAGGTCGCCGCCGCAGACGTCGAGCTCGCCGGCAGGGCGCGCCTGTCTGCCGCCAGGCTCGAAAAGGAGGCCGCGGAGCGGGCGGGGGAGACGGCGGCGGCGAGGTGCGGGGCGCAGGTGATGGGGGTGGAGGCGAGGCTGGACAGGCTGAAGATGGCGCTGTACTTCCCAAAGGTCAAGGTGCGATTTGAGTTTTCCCCCCCCGTTTTCTCCTTTTTTTATGGTTTTTTGAGGTCTTGTGTGAAGAGGGAATAAAAAGCTCACCTCTTCCTTTCCCATCGGTACCCCCTTCCGTAAATCCTTTTCGACCAAATTCAAAACACCAAACAAAACACCAAACACAAGGGCTACGTTTTCGCCGTGGGCTCGAAGGGGATCTACTTCGGCGGGAAGGACATCATCGTGTCCGAGGCCTCGGGTCCGCTCTCCTTCTGCGTCCTGCCCCCTGCCGAGAGCGACGCCGAGAAGGGCGGCGGCGCAGCAGCGGCAGGCGGCGGCGGGCGGGAGGGACCCCTTCCCTCGCGGTTCGCCCTGATGGAGATGCGGGTCGGGGCCGGGGCGGCCGCGGCGGCGCAGGAGTGGGGCGCTTCTTCCTCTTCCTCCTCCTCGGGCTCCGCGGCGGCGGCGGTCGCCGGGGCGGGCGCGCTGCCGTCGTCGTCTTCGCCGCCGCGAAGGGGCATGGTCCGTCCCCCTTCCTTCTCTTCTTCCCCCTCCTCTTCCTCGCCGCTGAGGAGTCCCTCGCCTTCCAGAGGAGCGGGAGCATCGGGAGTAGGATCAGGAGTAGGGGCAGCGAACAAGGCGCCGCCCCCCTCGCGAATGCCCGGGGCGGCGACAGCAGCAGCAGCAGCAGCGACGGGAGCAGCAGCGACGGGAGCAGCAGCCTCGTCTCGCTCGTCTCGCCCCCCTCTCCCCCCACCCTCCTCTTCTTCCGCTTCCGCCTCCCTCCTTGTTATCCCCCGCACCGCCGAGGAGCGCGCCGCCGCCGTCGCCGAGGCCTCCGCGGGGCCCCAAACGGGAAAGGCCGTCGCCGCGCGGTTCCTCGCCAAGATCGGGTCGGCGACGGCGATGGAGCGGTACGCCCGAAAGGCGGCGCTGCCGCACGGGCCCAGGGAAGCGTGGCCGGGGGCCGAGGAGGAGGGGGCCGCGGCGGAGACGAGGGGTGCGTCTGCCGCTGCCGCCTCTGCCTCCGGGGCCTCCTCTCCTCCGTCGGAGGCGGCGGCGCGGAAGGGGCTCGTCGGCAGGCTGATGAGGAGGGCGGCGGCGAGGAGGGCCTCGAGGAAGGGGGAGAGGGCCGCAGCGGCCCGCGGCAGCGGCAGCAGGGCAGGAGGGGGCAGCGCGGCGGCCCCTATTTCCCCCGACGCCTCCTCTTCCGCCTCGGCCTCTACGGCGGAGGCGGGCGACGGAGCCCCTGTCGGGGCCCTGGGCGTCTCGCGGGCGGCCTCCTCGAGCTCGCTCCTGGGGGGGAGCTGCGGCGGCGGAGGAGCGGGAGCGAGGGCGGCAGCCGGGGCCGCTCTCGCCTCTTCCTCTTCTCGCGCCTTCCTCTCCGACGCGCAGGAGGACATCGAAGCTGCAGCGGCCGCGGAGGCCGCAATGCCCGAGGAGGCGCGGGGAGGAGGCGGAGGCGGGGGAGGAGAAGTGGACGACGAGGAGGGAATCAACCTCGAGAGGCTCTTGTCCTCCTCGTCGGATGACGACGGCGGCGGCGGCGGCGGCGAGCGAGGAAAGGCGGCGATTCCTCCTCTTCTCCCTCCCCCCCCGCCCGACGGAGGCCACCTCGGCACCGCCTCTGCCCCGACGGACGTAGGGGACTTCACCGCGTCCGAGATCCCTCGCCTGGCGCTCCCCGAGAAGAAGAAGAATAGAGACGCGGCCACCGCTGCTTCGACCGCCAACGGCGGCTCGACCGACGGCGGCGGCGGCGGCGACGGCACCACCTCGCGCGGCGGCCGAGAGCACCCTTCCTCCACCCAGCGCCCGCTGCGCGTCGTCGTCCGACTCTGCGACGTCGCCCTCGTCGGTGAAAAGGGGTCCCGCTGCCCCTCGCTGAGCGTCGCCGAGCTCTCGCTCGAGCTCGAGCTCCACGGGAGGCTCGCGGTCAAGTACGAGCGCGGCGCGGGCGGCTGCTGGGCGCCCGCGGGCCGCTGCGCCATCGACGTCTCCAAGGTCGCCCGCTCGGTCCGCGGCGCCTCGGTGCCCGTGCCCCCGGCCCTGCTGAAGCTGATCGTCTCCGCGGTCCTGCCCCCCGTCTTCCAGCGGCTGCTGCTGGGAGCGCTGCCGGCGGAGCTCGGCGAGTACCTGCTCGACGCCGGCGTCGGCGTCCGGCTCGCGGGCGACCTCGTCGCGCTGGGGCCGGCGCTGCCCGCGCTCGACGCGCCGCTCTCCGCGGCCACGGCGGCGGGGGCCGGCGGCGGCGCCGCGCCCGAGGCGGCCGGGGGCGAGGCCGCCCGCCGGGCCGCGAGGAGGGACGGCGCCGCGGCCGAGGCGCGCGCCGCCGTGGGCTTGTCGGCGGCGCAGGCCAGGGTGCTCGACGCTCTGTTCTGCGACCCTCGCTTCTCCCTGGTCGGCGTCGGTCCCCCTCCTTCGGCCGCCGCCGCCGCCGCTCCTGCGCACGCCGGCGCGAGCGAGGGCGGCGAGGCGGCACCCCAACAGCAGCAGCAGCGCCTCCGCCCCAACCCGCCCCTGACGCTGGGCTCCCTCGTCCGCCTCCGCCACCGTTACGCGCGCCATCCAGAGCTGTGGGAGTCCACCTGCGCCCTGTGGGACGCCGCGGCCTCGGCGCTGGCGGCGGCGTGGAACCTGAGGGAGAAGCCCCCGCCGCTCGAAGGGGTCTCCGCCGCGGCGGCGTCGGCGATCGCGCTCAAGCCGCTGCGCGCGTCGCTGGCGCTCGGCCACGCCGACGCGGGATGCAACGTGGACGCGGCGGTGCGGTGCCTCCGGCTTTACTTCGAGCGGCAGGCCCGAGAGCTCGCCGTCGTCGCCGGCGGCGGAGCAGGGAGCTCGGCGGCGGCCGCCGGGGCCCCCGCGAGCGGCGGCGGCGCCGCCGGCGGCCGGCCGCCCCCCCCGCCGCCGCCGCCGCCGGGCCTCGCCGCGGCGCTCGGCGCGCTCGAGGCCTGGCACGCCTACACCCTCTCGCGCCTCGCCGGCTTCAAGGCGTCGTTCCGCGGCGCGTCGGCGCGCGTGGTGGCCCAGGCAGACGCGCGCGGGCTGAGCCTCGGGGCCGAGGGCGCCAGGTACGTCGGCCCGCTGCGGCTGCGGCTGCCCGTCCGGCTGCGGCAGCGGCGGCCGCCGGGCGCGGCGCGCGCCGCCGCGGGCGAGGAGGAGGAGGCGGGCTGGTCGTTCGAGGTCCCGCTGCCGGACCCGGGCTCGTACGCCGTCAGGCGCTTCGTCGATGCGTGCCGGTTCGCGATGGCCTCGAGCGCGTCCCTGGGCCGCGTCGCGGCGCAGGCGGCGGCGGCCGCGAGGGCGAGAGAGACGAGGCCGGGAGCGGCCGGGGGGGGGCGGGGCTCCCTGCCGCCGCCGCCGCCGCCGACGCGGGCGGCCGTCGCGGACCCGGGAGAGGCGCTCGGCTGGTTCTGCGTCGACGACGCCGAGCGCGCCGCCGCCGGGCTGCCGCCCCTGCCGCCGCCCCCGCCGCCGCCGGGGACGCACCGCGCCCCCAGCGCCTCGTCGGTCCCCCGGCCCGCGCCCTCGTGCGTGCCGCCGACGCGGCTCGGGACAGTCTCCGTCGATGGCGCGCGCGCCCGCGTGCGCCTCGACGAGGAGGCCGTCGCGGAGCTGCTCGGCGCCGGCGGCCCCAGCGGCGGCCTGGGGGACGCGCCGGCGGCGTCGGCCGTGCGGCTGGCCCGGTCCGCCGCGAGGGTCCTCGCGGCCCTGGGGGACGTGGCGAGGCTGTCGTTCGCGCCCGCCGCGGCGCCGGCCGCGGGCGCGGCGGGCGGCGGCGAGGGCGAGGGCGCCGAGTTCGTGCTCGTGGCCGAGTCCGCGGCCGCGGCCTCGCTGCACGTCGACGTCGCGGGCGTCTCCTTCGCGACCGCCGAGGGCGTGACCCCGGCCAGGCTCGTCAGGCTGGCGCACGGCGTGGCCCGCTCGGTGCTGCTGGCGATGCTCGAGGGCGCGGAGGGGGGAGGAGAGGGAGGCGGCAGAGGCGGCGGCGGCGACGCCGAGGAGGGGGACGAGGAACCGGAGCAGCAGCGGCAGCGGCGCGCCCGGCTCGCGGCCTCGCTCGCGTCGCTCGACGCCAAGTTCGATCTCGCGCACGCGCACTTGGGCCGGGAGGCCCTCGACGCCGCGGTGTGCCTCGACGCGACCGCGCGGGTCGACAGGGAGAGGCTCGGCGGGGCGCTGGTGCTGAAGATGCGCGGGCTGCCCCATGGCGGGCCGCCGTGCCCCGACGCCGACGACGCCTCTGCCGCCGCGCAGCAGCCGCCTCCGCCTCCTCCCCCTCTGCTCGCGGTCAACGATCTCGAGCTGATGACGCTGTTCGGGGCGAGGCCCCCCGGGCCGGACGACGCCGAGGACGAGGCGATGGCGGCTTGAAAAGTGAGAGAGGGGGAGAGAAAGGGACGAGACAGAGAGAAAATGGAGAGGGAGGAGAATTGCAAACGAAAAAACAAAAAAGTAACAAACAATATTTAAGGCCTCGGCCGAGCAATGGACGCGCGCCGACCCGCCGCTGCTTCCGAGACCCCCCCGTTCCCTCCAGCCGCTGCTGTTGCAGCAGAAGCAGCGACGGATGCCCTCCTCGCCGCGACGGAAGGCCGGCGTGCAGCAGGAGGCAGAGCGGCACCGCCCGTCCTCTCGCCCCCCTCCGCCGTCGCCGCGAAAGAGACCGCAGCCCTCTTGTCTCCCGCCGCCGCTGACGAAGAAGACAGGGCGCTCCTGCCGCCCCCTCCGGTCGCAGAATGTGTCGAGAAGTACGACACGCTGGAGACCTCCGAAAAGGAAGCGACGCTGCCGCGGGGACCGCGAGTGACGACGCCTTCGGGTTCCGCAGCCTCGGCGGACGCAGCAGCGGCAGCAGCAGCAGCAGCTGAGGCAGCAGCAGCGGAGGCTGCCTCCATCGCCCGCGCGGCCCCGCTCAGGTCACCCTCGCAAAGCGCCCTCCACGCTTCCATCCTGGCGATGACCTGCTCCGGAGGGGCCGCGAAAGGATCGGGAGGCGGAGGGAGAGCAGGAAGAGAAGACGTCGAGAGCGAGGCGCGGCGGGCGGCGGCCGCGCCCGGGGAGATCGACATCCGCCTCGCGCCCCCCGGCGATTCGCTGGACGCTGCCGCCGCTGCTGCCGCCGCTTCTGCCGCTGCCGCGAAGGCAGCGGCGGACAGGGAGGAGCGGCGAGCCATCGGCGACGACAAGGAGGAGGAGGAAGGGGGACCGGCGTTGAAGGCGGAAGCCGCGAGCGACCCGCGGCGGCCCGGTTGCTGCTGTTTCCCTCCTGCCGCTGCCGCCGCCGCCGCCGCGGCCCCCGCGATCCCCTCTGCTGCGACCCTGCTCCCCCCCCTGCTGCTCGCCCCGCAAAACGCCTCCGCGACCCTCCGCAGAGCGGCAACGGGCAGCGCCGCGGCCAGCGCGGCGGCCTCCTCCCTCGAGGCGCAGCCGCCGAGCAACGCCGCCGCCGCGGGCGGGCTCTCGGCGGCGACGCCCGCAACGAGGCGGGCCCTCTCCGCCGCGGAGAGGCGGGCCGCGGGGGAGAGGGCGAGCGTGCCCGCGGAGAGGGCCTTGGTGAGGGAGAGGAGCTTCTCGAGCGCGGCGAAGCCCTCGGGCTCCACGGAGGGAGAAGAGGGCGGCGGAGACTCGTTTTCGTCTCGATGGGCGGCGACGAGCTGCCCCGCCGCCCTCGCTGCGACCGCCGAGGCGACGGCAGCGCTGACGCCCTCCTCGCGGAAGAACCTGCTACGGAGCATCTCCTGCGCCCTCTCGAGAGGAAGCCCCTCCGAGAGCGCCGCTGCGTCCGACGCGGAGAGCAGGGCGAAGAGCGGCGAAGAAGCGTCGCCTCTGTCGCTGTCGTCGCCGCTGCTGCCGCCGCCGCCCCATTTCCAGCCAAATCCTGCGTTCCCGCCAGAAACAGAGAAGAGCTAGAGGAAAAGATCTCGAACGCCGCCCGCGGGTCCGCGCGCGCGAGCCGCGACGCCCAGTCCCTGGCCACTCCCGCCGGGGTGGCGCCGGAGAGCAGGCAGGCCGCGGCGGCTCCGGCGGGCATGCCGAGGAGAAGGCGAGTCGCGGCGGAGGCCGAGGGAGGAGGCGAGGAGCGAGGAGAAGAAGAAGCCCCCTCGTCGCCGCTCGCCCCCGCCACCGCCATCAGCACCCTCGCGGCCTCCCCCGGGGCCATCTCCGCCAGCGCCGCGGCCCTCGTCCCCTCCTCCCGCACGCGCCCCAGGAGCCTCCTCGCGGCGTCCCCGGCCGTCGGGGCCGCGGAGAGCCACCGCGCGGCGCAGCCGGGCTCCTCGCGCAGCGCCGCCGCCGCGGTCGCCGCGGCCGAGGCGTCCGCGGCCCGCAGCAGCGCGAGCGCGCCCCCCCGGGGGCCGTCGCGCAGCCTCGACAGGGCCTCCGCGGCGGCCGCGGGGGCCAGTCTGCGGAGGCATTCGGTGCGCGGGGCGGGCGGGAGGAGGCTCAGGACAGCGGCGCGGGCGTCGGGCGCCAGCGCCGCGAGGGCGGCGGCGGCGGCGGCCGGGTCCGCCGCGGCGAGGGCCGCGGCGGGGGACGAGAGGTGCGCCCCGACGAGCGCAGGGAGCTCGGGGTCCCGAGACGAAGGGTCGGAGGGCGACAGGGCGGCGGCGAGCTGGGAGAGCCACGCGGGGGCCTCGCCTCCCGCGAACGGCCCGCCGCCGCCGCCACCCGCCCCCCGGTCGGGCCCCGCCGCGGCGTCCCGCAGCCTCCCCCTCGCGACCCCAGACCTGTAGGCCCTGGGTCCTTTCAGGCGAGCGTGGGCCTCTGCGCTCCCCGCGAGTGCCGCTGTGGCCTCCAGGGCGCGGAGGCAGAGGCGAAGGCGGACGAGGGCACCGCTCGCGACGGGGCCCGCCGGGGGAGGAGGGGGCGGGGAGGGGGGAGGAGGATGAGAGGCGGGGCAGGAGGCGTCGGGAACGGCGGCGGGCTCTGCCTTCGCGGCCGTCTTCTCGGCCACGCTCCTCAGCCTCCTCTCCAAAGAAGGCAGGCGAGGGCCCGGTGGCGGTAAGAGCGGAGGGTGCTTCTGCTTCTGCTTCTGCTCCTGCACTGCAGTCGTCGTCGCCGTCGCCGTCGCTGTCGCCGTCGCCGTCGCCGTCGCAGCCATTGCTGGCCTCTCTTCTTCTTCTCCTCCTCCTCCTCCTCCTCCAGCCCCTCTCCCGGCCCCTGCCGCGACGCGGGCCACCACGAACCGCCACCTCGCCCTCGCCAGCGCCCTCCGCGCCCTCTCCGCAAGCGCATCCACCGCCGTGGCCTCCGCGACGCCCGCCGCCGCCGTCGCCGCGGCGGCGAGCTGCGACCTCAGCGCCTCGGCCCTCGAGAGAGCCAGGTCGCGCCTCGCCGCCGCGGCGGCCTCCGCGGCGCCGGCTCCCGCCGCGGCGCTCGCCTCGGCCCTGCGCGCGCGGGCCTCTGCCTCCGTTGCGGCCCTTTCCGCCTCGGCGACTGCCTGGGCCGCCGAGGCCGCGAGGGCGTTCCAGAGGGCGGCGGCGGCCCTAGCGAGCGCCGCGCTCTTCGTTGAGAACGCCGCGACGAGCTCGGCAGCCGCGGCCGTCGCGCCCGCCGCGAGCGACGCCGCGGCGGCGGGGCGCCAGGTGGGGCAGAAGGCTCGGACGCGGAGCCCGGCGAGCGCCGAGGCCGAGGCGAACGACGACAGAAGGAGGAGCGAGGGCGAGGGGGAGCGGCTTTCGTCGTCGTCTGCGATGGCGGCCCCGGCGTCGTCGTCCCGGCGCAGCGCCGCTGCGGCCTCGGCCTCGGCCGCGGGCGCCACGCCCCTCGTCGAGCCCCTCGCCGCGGCGGCCCTCTCGGGGGCCGAGCTCGGGTCCGCCACCATCGAAGCGATAAGCTCTTCTAAGAGGGGGGAGGAGGAGGAGGAGGAGGAGGAGGAGGAGGAGGAGGAGGAGGAGGAGGACGGAGGAGGGGCGCACCTCGGGGGAGGGAGCGCTATAGTGATCATCATCGTCGTCGTCGTCGTCGTCGGTGAGGTAGGAGAGGGAGGGTCGGCGGAAGTGGAAGGAGAGGAGGTCAAAGGAGGAGGGCGCCGGGCCAATCTGACCGTCGACGCGAAGGGGGCGAGCGCCGTGGCGTGCGCCTCCGTTCCGGGAGGCAGCAGCAGCGCTGTGGGGCCTCCTCTTCCTTTCCTCTTTTTGCCCCCCCTCTCGCTGCCTGAATCGTCCAGGCTGCAGGCAGGGGACGCGGCCGCGAGGACGTGGGAGAGCTCCTCCGCTCCGGGGAGCAGCGGAGCAGCCCCCCGAGGAGACGGCGAAGGGAGAAAAGGAGAGCCCTTTCCGGGCGCCGCCGCCGCAAAAGTCGCCGAGAGGGGCGGCGCCCCCGGGAGGAGCCCCGCGGCGACGAGCCGCCTGTCGGCCTGGCGTTGGGCCGCCGCCGAGCGAGAATGCCCGTCGTCGTCATGCAGGGACAAGGCCGCGGCGGGAATCATCTCTCAAGGTCGCGGTTGGCGGAGAGTCGCGGCGTGCTTCTTTTTTTAGAAACAGTGTAGGGAAGAGGAAAAAAAAACGGCGAGGTCAGAAACCTTTTTCGGAGCGACAACAGATCGGCTCGATTCCCGCCTTTCGGGGGGCGCATGGAGGCTTCGGGAGGGAGCCAATTTTCCTCTCTACTCGAGATGCCAACCCCTGAGATCTATCAAGACCTGGACTGCGGCGTTGAAGCGGCCCCATGCGTCCCCGTCGTGGTCGGGTGAGAGAATCGGGTTTTCAGAATAAATTCGAAAACCCATTTGTCTTTCTTTCGCTCTCTTTTCTCAACCTCCCCCTCTCCAAAAAAAAAAAAAAAACCCCCCCCCCCCCCCCCGCCCCGCGCGCCCCCCGCCCCCCCCCCGGCGCGCCCCCGGGGGGGGGGGGTGGTTTTTTGTTTTTGGAGAGGGGGAGGTTGAGACAAGAGAGCAAGGGAGGGGCGGATGGGTTTTCGAATTTATTCTGAAGGCCCTATTCT
>Ga0114918_10001381_pt1 | contig 21724 bp, 14 predicted proteins | sample LantaG_FD_87015 | JGI IMG/M metagenome (GOLD analysis project Ga0114918, IMG submission 87015) | Deep subsurface microbial communities from Baltic Sea to uncover new lineages of life (NeLLi) - Landsort_02402 metaG | ecosystem: Environmental > Aquatic > Marine > Oceanic > Sediment | place... | reverse complement strand
TGGCGGAACATGCCACGGTGCCCCGGTCACCGTTCGAGGACCTCGGGTACAATTTCCTGACCTGGCCCGGCGACATGGAGGCGACACGTCTCTCCGCCCGCGCCATGCAGGCGAGCCTGGGCGACCCTCGTTTCGATGGAATTTTGGTCAAGGCATCCGTTTCGGTGGAAGAGCTCGGAGCCCTCTGGCACACGAAGGCGCTCTATGTGCTGCCGATCGTGGATCTGACAGGCAGCCTCGGCCCGGTAGCCGATGTCGATGGATCTAAACTCACGGCGCTGGATAAGGTGCAACTCGATCAAGTGCTGCGCGATTTTCATGACCGACGGGGGCGTCTACACCGCGATCTGCGATTCAGCGTCGATCTCGCCGAACAGTTGGTCGGCCGCGCGTTCGTTTCCAACCGTCCTCTCAAGCCAGCCTATGATCCGCACTCCAAATGGCTCGTGTCCTATGATGTTGCGTTGAGCGCAGCGGTCGTGGCGCGCGAGGCAGAGTCGCTCTGTGAGCGCGGTCTTATGCGCCGTGAATTCTTCGACCGCTTCCATGTTTGTCCTCGTTGCGACTCCTTGCGGCTGCACGTCCGCGAGGAATGCGGACAATGCCATTCCGCCGACCTCGAAGAGGAGCAGTATCTGCACCATTTCCGCTGCGCGCATCAGGGACCCGAGTCTGACTTCCGCCGGGGCGATCAACTCGTCTGTCCGAAATGCCGATACGAGCTCACCCATTTCGGCTTTGACTACGACCGACCGGGTTCGATGGTTGTGTGCCATGCTTGCGGTCATGCCGCATCGGAGCCTGCAGTTGGGTTCGTTTGCCTCGATTGCGGCAGTCACACGGATTCCGAATTGGCGCCGCCGCGCGACGTCTACACCTATCACTTGACCGATCACGGCGTCGGGTTTTCTGAGCATGGTCAATCGCTTTTGGGTGCGGCGGGTCAAGCGATGCGCTTTGCCGAGCTGCCGCTTGAACTTGTGGTCGCGCTCAATGCCGCCGCCAAGAAGTTCAACGAAACGCATGAGCCGTTCACCCTCATCAATATCGTCTACCGCAATGAACGGGAGGTCGTGGCGCAGCATGGCGCTCGGGCCTTCGTCAAGGCGCGTGACCTGTTCATCGAGAATCTGCGTTCATCGTTGAGCGGCGAAACGGATCTGGTGGTTAAAGGCCAGTCCCACGACTTCGCGCTAGTGGGGGGAAGCAAGCCTGACCAGGCCAAGGCGGACTTCGATCTGCTCGTGGTGCAAGCGGAGAATACGCTACGGCACGATATCGGCCCGTCATTCCAGGCCTTCGGCCCTGAGGATTTCGCCTGATGCTCCAGACGATCTCCGATGGCATGATCTATTTGACGTCGCAAAGCGGTGAGAGCCTTTTGCGGCTCTTCTGGTTTGTCGCCATTTTTGAGTTCCCGCGCTACACGCTCAGCTTCCTGTCAGTTGCCGCGCTTGCCTTCCAGACGAAGGCTCGAGAGGCGCCCTACCGCGGCAAGGTTTCAGTGCTGATCGCGGGACACAACGAAGAGGATTCCATCGAGCGGTGCGTTCGCTCGCTGCATGAGCAGAGCCGGCCGCCGGACGAGATCATCGTGGTCAGCGACGGCTCCACGGACCGCATGCCGGAGAAGCTGCGGGAATTGCAAGACGCCGGGCTCATCAGGGAAGGGCATTGCACGCAAGTACGCTCGGGCAAGTCCGCCGGGGTAAATCTGGCCTTGGCGCGCGCCACCGGCGACATCGTGGTCAACGTGGATTGCGACTGCACTTTCGACCGGCATGCGATCAGGAACATCCTTGAGCCCTTTGTGGACCCACGCGTGGGGGCGGTGTCAGGCAACATCGTGGCCCGTAATGCGACGCACAGCCTGGTCACCGCCTTTCAGGCCATCGAGTACTTGATCACGATCTCGCAAAGTAAACAGGCGTCGGACCTGACGGACCAGGTGAGCTGCGTTTCCGGGGCCTTCGGCGCCTTTCGGATCCAAGCCCTGCGCGGCATTGGCGGTCTCGATGCCGGGGGCGGAGAAGATTTGGACGCGACGCTGTCCCTGCGAAAAGCCGGATGGAGGGCGGTCTTCGCCCCGGAATCGATCTGCTACACGGATGTCCCGGAATCGCTCGGGGTCCTGGTGCGCCAGCGCTTTCGCTGGGAGCGGGACGCGGTGCATCTGCGCTACCGTAAGCACCGCGACCTGCTCAATCCGTTCAGTTCGAGATTCAGCATCCGTGAGCTCACACATGAGCTGGACTTTCTCGTTTTCAATCTCGGCTCGGCCGTCATTTTCCCATTCTACATTGTTTGGCTGATCGCCACATTCGGCGAGTTGGGCATCATCATCCTACTGGCGGCGCAAGTCGGCATGATGGTCCTCGAGTTCTTTGTGTTCTGCATGGCGGCGTTGGTGACGCCCAGGGTCAACGCCTTAGGCCTTTTCCCCTACGTGCCAGGCTTCAGTTTGTTCAACGGCTTCGTGATGCGCTTCGTCAGACTCGGCGCCTATTTGGAAGAGTGGATCTTCGAGGGGTCTTATCGAGACACCTATGTGCCGCAAAAAGTGCATCGCGTGCGGAGGTAAGTTATGAGACCGCTCAAATCACGTTCCCGTCCCGACAACATCCCGAACGAGAAGCGCGTCATGCGCGGCAAGACGGGACGTACCATCTATCTTATTCTGCTCGGCATCTTCGGTCTTGCCGTCGCCAATTATCTGCTCGGCGACTATGTTCTGCTGCACGCCGACGGGCTCGTGCTGCGTGACAAGAATGTCATCGCCACGCCCTATCTCGCACGTGTTGAGAGCGTCGACGTCGACGAGGGCCAGGGGGTCAAAGCTGGCGACGTGTTGCTGAATATTCAGTCGACCGAAATCCTCGAACGTCTCGCCGACCTGTCAACCAAACGCGCCGATCTCATGGCCAAGGCGACCGACTTCAAGGTCCGTTCCGAAAGCGTGACGCAATTGCTGCCGCTTGCCGAGCGTCGCGCCGACGAGGCCGTCAACACCATAAAGCAGTTCGACGACCTGGCCGCGGCGCGGCTGGTTACGTCCGCGCGCTATCAGGAAGCTCTGAAAGTTAGTTACGAGGCGAACCGCGAACGCGTGAATCTCAAGACCCAGCGTCAAGTGCTCCAGGAAGAGTTAAACTCCCTCGATGAGGCGCTCGCGGACGCTCGAGACGCGATCTCGAAGGTCGCGGCGCTCTACGCCGATGGAACCGTGCGGTCTCCCGTCAGCGGTTCGATCGGGGCCAGCGTCCCGTCCGTCGGCAATGTCTATCGTCCGGGCGAGCCGATCCTCTCGATCTATTCCGGGGAGCCCTACGTTCTCCTCTATCTGCCGCGGCGCTATCTGTTCCGAATTTCGGTCGGCATGTCGCTGCGTGTCACCGATGGGCGCGAAGCGACGGACGGCGTCATCACCGAGATATTGCCGTTGACCGATGCCTTGCCGAAGGAATTTCAGAACACCTTCAAGCCGTCGGACCGAAATCAGCTCGCCAAGATCAAGATCGGGGATGTTCCATTCCCGCTGAACCAGAAGGTCAGCGTGTCGCGCTTTCCCTCGTTCACCGGACAGCTGTTGAACGTTCGCAACCTTCTAGGCTTCGGCCGGTCGGAAGGCTGACTACGTGTCCGATCAGAAAACCGAATCTCCGCCCGTCGCGGGCTCCGATGTCTCGCAACCGACCCCCTACGGGAAAGACCGCCGCTCCAGACCGCGTTCGCGCTTTGGGCTTGCCGGCAAGATCGCCTTATGGGCCGCGATATTCGGCACGGCGATGGCACTCGGCGTCGCCGCTCTCATGTATCAGTCCAGTTCCGAGGCCGTCCGCGGGATGGACGAACTGGCGACCACGGAAGCCTTGGAACGCGCAACGGTCCGTCTCGTAGCGTCGACCGACCGGTTGCGGCAAGACGCCGTGATCCTCTCCACCATGCCGCCGATCCAGGGGCTGGTGCGGTCGGACAAGAACGGCGGCGTCGATCCGCTGGACGGGTCGACCGAGCAATTGTGGGAGGAGCGCCTGGCGGACATCTTTGCCACCTTCCTCGGCGCGCGGCCCGAGTATTTTCAGATTCGCTTTGTTTCGGCTGCCGGGAAAGGCCTGGAAATCGTCCGTGTCGATCGATTGAACGACGGGACACAACGGATGCCCGACGATTTGCTCCAGTACAAGAGCGAACGACCCTACTTCCAAAAGACCCGGGAACTGTCCCAGCGAGAGGTGTTTCTCAGCGAGGTCGACCTCAATCGGGAGCGCGGTGAACTCGAAATCCCCCATCGGCCGACGATCCGCGCGGCCACGCCGGTCCTCAGCGACGAGAGCGGCGAGCTGTTCGGCATGATTGTTATCAATGCCAACGCGCAGGATTATTTCTCCCGGATCGCGGGTGTGTTGCAGAGCGGCCAGTCCCTCGTGGTGGCAAATGCCGCGGGCGACTATCTGTATCATCCAGACCGGGCGAAGACGTTCGGGTTTGATCTCGGCAAACGCCACTTGGTCCAGGAAGAATTTCCGGCCTTGTCTGACGTCAAGGAGCCCACATTTCGCGGCGTCGTCACCGGGCGCGAGGGTGACGAGAGGCTTTATTTAAAGCGTGTTGTACTCGACCAAAGCCAGCCGGGTCACTTCTTGTCGGTGGGCGTGATTGCGGCCGACCACGGTCTTGGAACTCGGATCGGCGCTGACAGCGCCTGGATCATATTTGCCGCCGTGGCTTTCATCTTAGGCGGCACCTTGTTGGCTGTCATCTGGTCGCGATTCCTGACGCGCTCACTCAAAGAGGTCACAGCCGCGGCAACAAGCTTCGGACGAGGACAGCGCGACATCGACCTCACGCGCATCCGCAACCGCAAGGACGAAACCGGCGATCTGGCCAGAGCCTTCGGCGCCATGGCTGACGAAATCAGTTTACGCGAGACGGAGATGCGCAAGCAGGCGGATGCGCTGGCAGCAGGCAACAGTCAGCTCACCACACTCAATACGCAACTATCGGCCGTCATGGATACGGCGCTTGATGGCCTGATTGTGATTGACGAAGCCGGCATTGTTCAGAGCTTCAATCCAGCGGCCGTGAGTATGTTCGGGTATAAAAAAGAAGAAGTCATCGGCAATAACGTCCGCATGCTTATGCCCGAGCCGTATCACTCGGAGCATGACGGCTACGTTCGCAATTACGTTGAGACCGGAAACTCAAAGATCATCGGCGTGGGTCGAGAGGTTACTGCGCGCCGAAAGGATGGTTCGGTTTTCCCGATCGAGCTTGGTATCTCGCCCATGCGCGTTGGCGACAAGCGGTTGTTCCTCGGCATGACCACCGACATTTCGCGCAAAAAGGCGATCGAGAGACAAAAGGAAGAACGGTTCATCGCGGAACTCAAGCGCTCGAACAAGGAGTTGGCGCGAGCGCGCGGCGCCGCGGAGGAGGCCGCCGCGGCAAAGTCCGAGTTCCTGGCGAATATGACGCATGAGCTCAGGACACCCTTGAACAGCATCGTCGGCTTTGCCGGGCTGCTCGCCAAGAGCGCGAAGCTGGACGACAAGAACCGGCGCTTTGCCCATATCATCGACGGCTCAAGTCAGGCGCTCCTGGCCCTGGTGAACGACATTTTGGACTTCTCCAGCCTGGAAGCAGGCGCCGTCACGCTTCATCCGGTGGCGTTCTCCCTGCCGAAGCTCGTGGAGGACGTCGCCGCGAGCGTCTCGCTGATGGCGGACGAAAAGGATCTGAAGATCAAGATCGAGAAGGGAAACACGGTCAGCGACGCCCATTTCGGCGATCCGGTCCGCCTTCATCAGGTTCTGCTCAATCTCATCAACAACGCACTCAAGTTCACCTCCAAGGGGGGAATCACCATCGCGGTTTCCGCCGCGGAGCATTCGGATTCGGTCCAGCACCTCCGCATCGAAGTGCGTGACACCGGGATCGGAATTCCGCCGGAAAAAGTGCAGGCGCTCTTTCAGCGCTTCGCGCAGGCCGATGCCTCTATTCATAGCCGGTTTGGCGGGACGGGCCTTGGCCTTGCGATCTGTAAGCGCCTCGTCGAGCTGATGGGGGGTAAGGTCGGTATCGAAAGCGTTCAAGGGGAGGGCACCACGGCCTGGATCGACCTGGACTTGCCCTCCATGGCAGCGGAAGCGCTCGCCGATGAAACGTCGGACGACGAGCTCGCGGCGGGGACGGCAAGCAAACGCATCCTCGTGGTCGACGATGTCGATCTCAATCGGGATCTGGTGGCGGCGTTGCTTGCGCCTCATGGACATACGATCACGGAGGCGGAAGGCGGTGCCGAGGCCATCGAGGCAGTGAAGGCAGCCGACTACGACATCGTTCTCATGGATGTGCAGATGCCGGGGATGAACGGTTTGGAGGCATCGCGCGCCATCCGTTCGATCGAGGGCCGCGAGGGCCTGCCCATCATTGCCATGACGGCCCAAGCGCTGACAGCCCAGTGGGAGGCGTGCCGCGAGGCTGGCATGACCGCTCATCTCCCCAAGCCCATTACCCCCGCATCGCTTTTCGCCATAATCGAGAAGTGGACGGCTGAAACCGATGAGCCGTCGGCGCCGAGAGGGGAAGTCGGGGTGCCCGAAGAACTCCGCGATGAGTTTCTTGCGCGGTGCGCGGCTGACCTTGCTCGGGTCAGGCTGCTCCTCACCTCGAAGTCGCCAAGCGCGCTGGACGAACTCAGGCGCCTCGCTCATCGCGTGGCGGGGACTGCCGCGATGGTCGGCATGGCCGATCTGTCGGATGACGCCGCTGCGTTTAAGGAAACGCTGGATCGAGGGGCGGCACTTGACGAGCCCGAGTGTTCGGAGTTCCTGGCCAGAGTGGAGCGGCTCACGAAAGTTGCCGCGGCCTAATTCCCGGCCGCTTGCCGAGCCGAAACGACCATAGCGCGAGGCTTCTTGCCATGATCAGATCCTACACGGACCACGCGGCCAACGAGCGGACCTTCCTCGCCTGGCTTCGTACCGGCGTCGCGATCATCGCCTTCGGCTTCCTGGTGGAGAGGTTCGATCTCTTCATCCTCACCATGGCGGACGCTGTTTCCGTCCGCGGCGCCGACCGGGAGCGGCTGGAAGCGTTGTCTCATTCCATCGGCGGAGGGGCCGGGGAGGCGCTCATCGTGGTCGGGATCGTCTTCATCCTGGTCGCGACGTTCCGCTTCGTGCGAACGGGCGTCCTACTCGACGATACGAAAGTTCATACGCAGGGCATCGTCGTGGAACTCAGTCTGTCCGTGATCCTCGCCGTTTTGTTGGTCGCGGCGAGCATTCCGCTAATCCTGCCGTCACTCTAGGAAGAACAGGAGCCCGGCCGGCTGATGCGTTCTGCGTTTCGGCTCTTTCGCGCAGAACCGGTGGCGATAGTAGCAATCGCCGAAGGAGAGCCCGGTGCTCTCCTGGGCCAGCTCCGACTTGGCGCCGAGGCTGAAGCGATATTCGACGGCCGCATCCGGCGCCCAGCCCGAGCAAGACACCCGCACAACGCCCTCATAGGCTTCGTCGCAGCGATTGCGGATGCGAAGCGTGTTGCCTTCCGGCGTTAGCAAAATTCGCAAGCAGTGGGGCTTTGACTGATCGCACGCCGATCCCCCCTCTTGTGGCCTGTTGGCAAGGGCCGCGCTCCACAGCTTGGACGCTTCGGCCGCCGTCTTGAGATGCGTCAGGACCTCTTCCGTGACGAGGTCCGGTGCTTCCAACATCAGGTTGTGACCGGCCTCCATGGCGTGAAGCCGGTAGGCGCCATCCATGTAGCTCGCCGTCCTGGTTGCGGCGACGGGGCCGAAAGCGTCGTCCTCGCGGCCCCATAGGAACAACGTCGCGGGCCTGATCTTGCCGACAGGATCGAGCGACCGGAACCGAAAGACCCGGTACCAATTCAGCGCGGCCCGAAGTGTGCCGGGCTCGCCAAAGACACGCTCATATTCCTCGACCTGTTCGCGCGGATGGTCTTGCCATTTCAGGTACTCCAGGAATGCGGCCTGATTGAACCCCAGGATCAACTCCGGAAGCACCGGTAGCCGGTAGAACAGCATGTAGGCGCTACGGCGCCATTGAGACCCCGGATTGCCGAGCGTATCGGCGAGCGCCGAGGGATGAGGCATCGACAACGAGGTGAGGCTCAGCACCCGCCGCGGGTAGCGGTCGGCAAAGGTCCAAGCGATGGCGCCGCCGAAATCGTGGCCAATGACATGGAACCGCTCGAAGCCCGCAGCTTCGGCGACGGCGAGGACATCCATTGCGAGGCGTCCCTTGGTATAGGAATTCTTGCCGAAGGGCCTTGCGCCGGGGCTGTAGCCGCGCTGGTCGAAGGCGACGGCACGGTAGCCAGCCTTGGCCAGCTTGTCGAGAAGCGGTTCCCACATGATCGACGTCTCGGGGAACCCGTGCAGAAGGATCACGCCTTCGCCGTCCCGATTGTGGAAGCCGGCAACGCGGGCGCGGAACTCCATGCTGTTCGCCTTGATTCGCACCAGGCCGTCTTGGGTGCCGTCGAACACAGGAAGCTCTTCCGTCATCTCCGTGTTGCAGTCCGGGCAGGACGGGGCCAGCAGTAACCGGTCGATGGCATAAGCTGCTGTGATGGGAAGCGAAAAAACGGCCACGAAGAGCCAGAGCTGCTTGAGACGTTTCGTGCTGAGACGTTTCATGGCGCTGCGCTCTTCCCCCACGGCTGACGCGTCCGGATGTGCTCCAAGAGCCTAGTTTTATGACAAACGGCGTTTGAGCCATATCAGAAAGCCAGGATGCCCGCCATTGCGGCGAGAACCGTTTTTCGGGCTTTTTCGGGGGCTTGGCTAGGCGGGGGCGCCCTCGATGGCCACCTCGAAGTTCCGGCCTTCCCAGTTTCCGCTCTCCGGCCAGAAGAAGGTGAATTGGATGCTGTCGCCGGGCGCCAGCGTGTCGGTCGGCAGGTGGGCGACGTGCACGCCGAGCCCGGTGTCTTCGGTATCGATGTCTTGCACGCTCTGCCAGCCATTGGTGCCGAAATGGACACGCGCGGGGGCGTTCATCGCCACGTAGAGCGCGTGGCCGGCCGCGATCTGCGTCGGCCGGTAATTCGGTCCCCAGATGTCGTAATCGATTTGAGGCCGCACGCCGCGATAGCGCCCCCAGGTCGCCGCGGGACGGTCCACGGGACGGCCCGCCGCCAAGCTATGGCAGAGCTTGGCGAACTCCGCGTGGGCCCAGACCAGAGGCATGGCCGAGCCGCTCGGTTTGCCGGGCACGAGGTCGTGCGAGGGGATGGGTGCGGTGTCCCAGACCTGCTCGGGGATGAGGCCGAGGGGGCTCGACATCGCCATCATGGCGTCGAGATAGAGCGTTGCGTCTTCGCCGGCGCAAAGGGCGTAGTGCCCGCGCTCGCCGGTGAGGAGCGGCCAGCCACGGCCGCGGCCCGTGCCGTCGAAGCCGGTGCCGTCGTCGTGCTCGCCATAGCCGTCCGCGTTGTAGCGGTGCCATACCGGTCCTGAAGGTGTGTCGGTCTTGAGCAGATGATCGATGGCCTTGATGCTGTCGGTGATGGAAGGATCGTCCGCCGCGCGCAAGCCATAGCGCACCAGCTGCAAGCAATCCGTGGAGACTTGGCCGCTCGCCGGCAGGTTCGGGTTGTGGTCGAGATTCTTGATCGTCACCGTTTCGGCGAACGATTGTCTCTCGCCGGATGCGTCGAGAGGCACGGTGCGGATGAAGTAGCCGTCCACCTTCAATTGCTCGGCGAGCGGCGTTCCTTGTACGAAAGCCCAGTCCTCAAGCCGCGCGTTCCAATAGTCGGCCACGCGCAAGGCATGCTCCTTCGCGGGGCCGTCGAGATATTCCGCGCCTTCGACCAGCGCCGCGATGGCGACGGCAAGCGTGAACATGTTGAGGCCTGCATCTTCCTCCCAGCGGTCCTGGCATGTGGACGGTCCGGAACGGGCGATGAAGCCTACGGCGCGCACAATCATGTCGTTCACGGGGATCGCGTCCAACGCCTCGCGCCCGGCCAAGAGCGAGGCGAGCAGGATGGGAAACGCCGCCTCGTCGAGCTGCAGACCTTGCCAGAAGGGTCGGCCGCCGAGCCATTGGTTCTGAAACCAATGGCCGTCCTCGTGTTGGGTGGCGATGAGGTAGCGCAACACGTCGCGCGCGTCGCGGTAGGATTCCATGGCGACGAGCGCGCCGGCCGTCTCGACGAGATCGCGCGGCCATACCAGATGATAGCCGCCGCGGCTGGTGCTGGTATCGCCCCAAGGCACCGAAAGGCTGGCCACGGCGGCGCCGCGATAGGTGCGATCCTGGTGGACCTTCAGGACGGTTGCCGACAGTGAGAGCCGGTCGTCGATCTGGCCGCCGAAAGCCGCGCCGCGGCATTGGCCGAGCCACTCCTGCCACGCTTGGGCGTGGGCATCCCATTCCTCATCGAAATCGTCGAGAAGCGCGGACACCGAGAGCGTGGCCGCGGCTTCTTTCGAGGCGGCCAAGCCCAGGGCGAGCTTGCCTTGGCGTGCGATCTCGCCCATGAGGCTGACTGTGCCGGGACCGGCCTCGTCATAGGCCCAGGTCATACGGCCGTTGCGGTTGAAATCCTGCCAGCCGTCGCTCACTTCGAGGCAACCCACGGAGCGGCGTTCGAAGGCATCGGCGCCATCCGGGCGCATGGCGGATAACGCCAGCGCAAAGGGTCCTTGCTCGGCCCACAGCACGCCGCGCCCGTCATGGGTGGCGACGAAGGCCATATTGCTCAGGGCGTCGTCGCCAAGGCGCGCGGAGAGGAGGGCGTAGGGCTTCAAGCTCGCGTCGCCCTCGAGCCGGTAGCGCAGCAGCAGCGTGTCGCGGCGTTCCGATGGGCAGACCTCCAAGGTGAAGGTGAAGCGCGGATGGCGGTGCACGACCGTGGCCGCCGGCACGCCGGGCGCAGGCAGAGTAACCGTGTAGTCCCCGAGGCGGCGCAGTTCGACCCAGAAGCCCTGATCGTCGGCGACGATAAAGCCGAGATCCTTGATCTGGGGGATGTCGATGCGCGGGTAGTAGACCTCGGTGACGATGCCCTGCGCCAGTGTGAACCATAGTCGCGAGGATCCGAGGCTTGCGCCCACGATGTCTTTGCGGGCCGGAGCCCAGGTCGGTGTGCAGGCGCCGGAGGGTGCTTTCATGGGAGGTGTGGTCTCAACTGTGTGTGCGATCGAACGCCGTGGATCGTGATCGAAGTCTTGAGGCTTCGCAATCGAGTTCAACACACTGTGCCGCAAGTTTTTCGTGGCCCGTGTGACCTCACGGGCTTTCCCCCTCACCGAAAGTTTATTCGGCGTGCGCACCGGCCCTGCCGAGAGCCATTAGAGTGGGGCGCGCCGCAGCCATCGACCAGGAGCCCGTGCCATGCCACTCAATGCCCAGCAGGAAAAGCTCTGCTCGGAGAACAGGACCGACTTCTCCGATCTCAAGGCCGTCACGTTCAATTGCTCACTCAAGCGAAATCCGGAAGAGTCGCATACGCGTCTCCTGCTGTCGGTCGCCGAAGAAATCATGCGCAAGAACGGCGTGGCGGTGGAGCATATCCACGGCATGTCGCATCAGATCCCCTCGGGTGTCTATCCCGACATGACCGAGCACGGCTTCGACCGCGACGATTGGCCGAAGCTGTGGAAGTCCATCGAGGACGCCGACATTCTCATCATCGCCACGCCGATCTGGCTTGGCGAGGAAAGCTCCGTCTGCCGGATCCTGATCGAGCGGTTCTACGGCATGTCGGGCATGCTCAACGACAAGGGCCAGAGCTCCTATTACGGCAAGGTGGGCGGCACGGCGATCACCGGCAACGAGGACGGCGTGAAGCATTGCGCCATGAGCATCCTCTACGCGCTCCAGCATCTCGGCTACACCATCCCGCCCCAGGCGGATTGCGGCTGGATCGGCGAGGCGGGCCCCGGTGCGTCGTACGGCGACGCCTCGGACAATGGACCTGTCGGGTTCGACAACGACTTCACCCAGCGCAACACCACGATCATGACGTGGAACCTGATGCACCTGGCGCGCATCCTGAGAGACGCGGGCGGCTATCCCAATCACGGCAATAATCGCGAGGCGTGGAAGGCCGGCTGCCGGTTCGACTACGAGAACCCGGAGCACCGTGCCTGAGCGCGTTCCGGCTCAATAGACCGAATCGAACAGGTCGTAATAGGAGAGGTCGAGATAGCCGGCCTCTTGCCCACGATTCTTCACGTTCCACTGAGTGAACCAATCATAGGTCGCCCAGAAGCGCGCGTCGTTGCGCAGGATGCCGTAGCGGTCGCGCAAGCGGTTCCAGTCGGCGAGCGATTGAACGTCGCGAAGCCCGCGCAGGAAGTCGCCCGCCTGCTTGAGATCCATCTCCAGGAAGTAATTGGGGAAGCCGCCGATCAGCGTCGGATAGATGCTCATAGTATAGAGATGCGGCAGCGCCTGGCCGTCCTGGAACAGGATCGTGTACTGGGTGGCATAGACCCGGTTGGCGATCAGCGAATAGACGCGCGCCTCCTCGCCATCGGTCAGCTTCAGCAGGATCACGCTCGGTAGGTAGCGTGGGAATTTGTAAGCGTGCGTCTGGGTGAGCAGCGACGCCGCCTTGATCCAATCGTCGTAGCTCTCGATCGGCGCGCGCAAGGAGACATCCGGCTTGACGTGCGGGTTCAGATGGTCGACGGGGCCGCTCACCACCTCGCCCATATGTTTCTGGATGTCTTCGTCGAGGCTGAGCAACGGGTCGCGCGTGTCGGTCTTGACCTGCGTGGGCTGGTTCTCGCCGGCGAACGGCTCCAGGTCGAGTGCGATTTGGCCGATGCCTTGGGTCCAGTCGCTGCGGATTTTCTGGCGCTCGTCCTCGGGCAGGAGCAGGAGGAAATTGTCCTCGAACTCTTGGCGCAAATAGTTGAAGAACACCAAGGTTTCGAGCTTGGGGATGTCGCCGGACCAGTACTCGAAATTGGCGACGGTGTCGTAATAGATGCGCTCGAACCCACTGTAATCCATCAGCCATTGGGTGCGCGGAATGCCGCCCTGCCGGCCCTTCATCACGGAGACATTGCTCTCGTGGCGCAGCACGGTCAGCCAGGCGTTGCGGTTCTTGCCTTCGCCGTCCCAGATGGCGTCGATGGTGTAGCCCTTGGGCCGCAGTTTCCTGAGCGCGGCGCCATAGGCGTCCTCGTAGGCGTCGTTGCCGAGCAACGAGCGATCCATGAAGGTGTTCCAGGTCTCTAGGCCGAGCTTCGGATCAAGCACCGAGACGTCGTCCTTGGGATCGACGAAATAGACCCAGAATTGGTCCTTGACCGCGAAGGTCGCCGTCTGCCCCAGGCACACCGGGCCGTAGGTGATGCCGGAGACGATCAGCTCGGAATTCTCCAGCATGAAGCGGTAGCGCGCCTCGACCGGGATGGCCTGATAGACCAAGAAGGGATTGCCGATCCCCCAGGGCGCGTCGAGCTTGGCCTCGTCCTCCCAGTCGCGGGCGAGGAACAGCTTCCTCAAATGGGCGATGTGGGAGAGCCCGAGACGCCAGACGAAATGGTTCTTCTGCACGATCGGCGCGGTGATCTTTTTCAAGCGGTAATAGAAGCGATCGACGCCGGCATATTTGTAGGGGTCGGAATAGGGCAGCGGCGCGTCGATGATCTCGATGGCCGCGGGCGGGTTCGCGGTCGCGGCCCCCGACGGTGTCTTTGATCTCACCAGCCGGAAAAAGTCGCCCGGGCTTTCGTCCAGCACGATCGTGGCCAGGAACACGTGGTCGAGAATATAGCGGGCGACGAGCTGAGACCGCTTGTCGGGGGTATTGAAGAACGCTTCCCAGGCGAGAACGGCGGCCGGGTTGTTAACGGTCTCCGCGGCCTTGCGTTCGACATCCGTCGGGCCGGGCGAGCCGGCGGCCACCCAGTCGCGCAAGGCCTGGACGTCTTTCTCATCGAGCGCCGGCAGACCAAAGGGCATGCCCTCGGCGGGGCTTTTCGCCAGCTTGGTGTTGAGGGCGTCGGTTGTGGACGGGCATTGGTGGGCGTAACGGTTGGCATAAACCGGCATGAGCGTTTGGCGGGAGAAGCCGGGTCTGTTGTGCCGCGTACCCGTCTCGACCATTTGAGAGAGCAGCGAGCGCGAGAGGTTCTCGCTCTTCGAGCCGCCGCGCGACAGGACCGGATAGAAGCCCCGCTCGCGCCATTCCGCGGTCGTCTGGACCACGTCCATGCCGGTGCGTGGCATGGCCTCGACGTGGCTGCCATAAGGGTTATCGCCGAGCGCGCCGCGGTCCACACCGCGAAACGATGTGAGCTTCAGATTGCACGGGGACCCCAGGCAGCCATGGCAGGCGACGCAGCGCTTGTTGAAAATGGGCTGGATGTCGTCGGTGTAGCTGGGCGACGTCGTGGGCGCTTGGGCCGCTGCCGGCGAGCCGGCTTCGGCGGGCGTTTGCGTTGGACCGGAGATTGCAAACGCGATGAGCAGACCAAGCACGGCGAAACCCGCGGCCAAAGCAAGCTTTGTCCCTGATCGCGACCGGCCTGCCGGTTCAGCTCCAGAGCTTGGGTCTGACATCGGGCGCCCGCTCTATTGCGCCGCCGGCGTCTTGGTCGCCGGCGTCTTGGCCGCTGGCTTACCCGGCTTCGCGCCGTGTTCCGCATCGCAGCGCTGCTCGATGGGCTTTCCGTCGCGGCCGAGATTGGAGGCGCTGTTGACGAGCGCGAGATGCGAGAAGGCTTGAGGGAAGTTGCCGCACAGCCGTTTGGCGGTGGTGTCGTATTCCTCACTCAGGAGGCCGACATCATTGCGCAAAGCCAGCAGCTTCTCGAATAGCTCCACGGCATCCTCCTTGCGGCCGAGCATCAAATAAGCATCGACAAGCCAGAAGCTGCAAGCCAGAAACATGCCTTCGCCGGGGGGCAGACCGTCACTCGATTTCGACGTGTCATAGCGCTGAACGAGGCCGTCCTTCATCAGCGTCTTCTCGATCTGCGCCACGGTGCCGGCCACGCGCGGGTCGTCGCCCGGCAAGAAACCGACGGCGGGGATCAGAAGCAGGCTCGCATCGACCTGCTTGGAGCCATAAGACCGGACGAAGCTGTTGAGCTCCTTGTCGAAGCCCTTGTCGCAGACTTCCTTATGGATGGTCTCTCTGATTTCGCGCCAGCCCTTGAGGGGGCACTTGAGCTTGAAGCGCTCCGCGCTCTTGATCGAGCGGTCGAAGGCGACCCAGGCCATGACCTTGGAATAGACGAAGTTCTCCGGCCCGCTCCGCACCTCCCAGATGCCTTGATCCGGCTTTTGCCAGGCGTCCTCGAGATGTTTGACGATCGCGAGCTGAAGTTCCCAGCCGGATTCCTCCGGCGCGAGGCCGCCTTTGCGCGCCTGATGCAGCGCATCGAGCAGCTCGCCATAGACATCGAGCTGGGTCTGCTGGTGCGCGGCATTGCCGACGCGCACGGGCGCAGACTTCTCGTATCCCGGCAGCCAGGGAAGCTCGACCTCGTAGAGCCTGCGCTCGCCGGCGATCCCGTACATGATCTGCATCTGCTCGGGGCTGCCGGCGACGGCGCGCAACAGCCATTCGCGCCAGGCGCGCGCCTCGTCGAAATAGCCGGTATTCATCAGCGCGAGCAGGGTCAGTGTCGCGTCCCGCACCCAGCAATAACGATAATCCCAGTTGCGCGGCCCGCCGAATTGCTCGGGCAGGGATGTGGTAGCCGCGGCGACGACGCCGCCTGTCGGCGCGTACGTCATGGCCTTCAGCGTGATCAGCGAGCGCTTTACGATGTCTGCATAGGGGCCGGAGGCATTACACGTTGAGGACCATTCCTTCCAGAATTGCTCGGTCTCACCGAGGAGTATTCCTGCGTCCACGAGGGGCGGGTCGGCGACGAAGGATTCCGCGTAGGACAGCGCGAAGGAGTGGGTCTCGCCCGCGTCCACCTTGAACGTGCCCTTGGTGCGGAAGTTCTCGCCGCGGAGCGGGACGCTGGATTGCAGAACGACCTTGTTGGGACCAGCCACGGCGCGCAACCGCTGGTCCGGCAGCATCGTCACCCAGGGCACCTGCTCGCCATAGCCGAAGCGCACCACGAACTCGGTTTCGAATTCGATTGTGCCCTTCTCGCCGACCACGAGCCGAACGAGATGCGGATGCTTTTCGCACGGATACATGAAGTCGATCAGGGTGGCGGCGCCTGTGTCGGTCTCGAAGCGCGTCTCGAGAATGAGTGTGTCGGAGCGGTAGCGGCGCGTGATCGTCGCCTTTGGGTCGGTCGCTGCGATCAGCCAGCGGCCGTTGTCGTGATCGCCCAAGATTGCCGCAAAGCAGGCTTCGGAGTCGAAGCGCGGCACGCACAGCCAGTTGATAGATCCGTTGCGCCCGACCAGCGCTGCGGTCTCGCAATCGCCAATCAATGCATAGTCTTCGATGGGGAGCGCCATTGCGCTAGAGACCGGGGCTGCTTTGCATGAGGCCGCCATCCGCGATGATAGTCATGGCGGTGAGATAGCTGGCGCCGTCTGATGCGAGGAAGGCGACTACGCTGGCGATCTCCCCCGGCTGCGCCATGCGTCCAAGCGGGATGGCTGAATCGAGTTTCTTGAGCTTGGCCGGGTCGTCCATGGTGCCGGTGTTGATCGGCGTGGCCACCGCGCCAGGCCCGACGCCGACGCACAGAATATCGTGGGGCGCGAGCTCGACGCCTGCGGTGCGCGTCAGCATCCGCATGCCGCCCTTGGAGAGGCAATAGGCGGTGTTGCCGGGCATCGGCCAGTCCTCATGGACCGAGGTGATGTTGATGATGCGGCCGCCGCCGCCCTGCTTGATCATTTGCTGGGCCGCGAGTTGGGTGCCGAAGAACGCGCTTTTGAGGTTGATCTTCAAGACGGCGTCGTACTGATCCTCCGTCGTATCGAGAACCGAGGTGCGGGTCTCGATACCGGCGTTGTTGACCATGACGTCCAGGCGGCCAAACTTGCTGACCGCGGCGCCGATGAGCTTCTGCAGATCGGCGATTTGGCTGACATCCGCATCGACGCCGATGCATTGGTCGCCCAGCTTGGCGACGTCGCGCTCCAGCGCTTCGGTCGCCTCCGGGTGGGCCACGTAGTCGATAACGATATTGGCGCCTTGGCGCGCCAGCTCGAGAACGATCGCCTGGCCGATGCCGCTATTGCCGCCGGTGACGATCGCGACCTTGTTCTTCAAAGTCATGCGCGGTGCTCCATCTAGGTGCTTCTATCGTGGACGATTTTCATAATCCACTAACGCTGCAAGCGTAACGACTCACCTCGACGGTTACTGACGAAGGATAAGCCTAGACATTGGCGATAGCATCGGCAACCTTGCTAACGTCCTAACCCCTTCGGACTCATTAGCCTCAACATGACGCCCTGGTCGTCACTCACAGGGAGCCCATCATGGCGGCGCAACATGGCGTGATCGTTATTGGCAGCGGCGCGGGCGGCGGTAGCGTTGCCTATAAGCTCGCCAACGCCGGCAAGCGCGTGCTCTTGATCGAGAAGGGACCGTTCCTGCCACGCGATGCCTCGACGCTCGAAGTCCGCCAGGTCTTCGTCGATGGCGTATTCAAGAATCACGTCGTCTGGCTCGACAGCAAGGGCAAAGATTTCGTGCCCGGCGAATTCTACAATGTGGGCGGCAAGACGAAATGGTATGGCGCGGCCCTGTTCCGCTTCCGGCCCGTGGAGTTCGAGGCGGACCCGGACTATGGCCTGCTCGGCTGGCCGTTCGGCTACGACGAGCTCAAGCCATATTACGACGAGGCGACCGCGCTCCTCGCGATCACCAGTTTCAAGAACGAGCCCCAGCTCCAGGCGCTGCTCGACAAGATCACCACCGCCGATCCGAGTTGGGAGCTGCACCCGCTGCCGCTGGGCCTGTCGCACGACATCGTCAATCATCCCGAGGAGGCCAAGCACTTCGACGGCTTCGCCTCGCCTTCGGGTTTGAAGTCCGATGCCGAGCGCAATCTGATCGATCACATCCGCGACAAGCCGAACTTTACCTTACTCGCCGGCGATCCGGTCGCCGAGCTGATCGCCGCGCCAGGCGATCCGCGCACCATTATCGGCGTGAAATGCGCCGACGGCTCGACCTACGAGGCGGACACGGTTGTGCTCGCGGCGGGCGCGATGTCGAGCCCGCGCATTCTCGAGGATCATCTGCATGCGAACGGGCTCACCCTGCCATGCGGCGATCTGGTGGGGGCCAATTTCAAGATGCACATCAACTCGGCCGTGCTGGGCTTCTCGCCCTTCACCGACCACGACGTGCTGCGCAAGACGGCGGTGCTCTACAACGACAAGTTTCCGCACTCCTCGATGCAGTGTCTCGGGTGGATCGACGGCGAGGTCCTCGCCACGCAAGCCCCGCCGGAGATGCCGGGCTTCATGGACAAGTTCCTCGGTAAGCGGGCGATCGGCTTCTGGGCGACCACGGAGGATTCCTCGACGCCGGAGAACCGCATCATCTCGGGCAGGCCGGGCGGTAAGCCGATCATGGATTACAGTCTCGACCGCATCCCGCACGCGGTGAAGGAGCACCACGCACTGATCGACGATTGGCTTGAGCGGCTGCTTGGCGCGGGGCTCGTGGGCTTCAACAAATATATGGGCATGGCCGGCACGGCGCATGCGGTCGGGAGCCTGGTGACCGGCGACGACCCCAAAGCGTCCGTGGTCGATCCGCACGGCAAGGTCCACGGCATGGAGAATCTCTATGTCGGCGACGGCAGCCCGCTGCCGCGGGTGAGTCGCGTGAACCCCTCGCTGACCATCTTCGCCTGGGGCTTGCGGCTCGGCGAGCATCTCGCCGGCTCCAAAGTGTAAGCTTCGACGAAACGCTGTTCAATGCGCATTTGTATTCGCTCGACACCGACGCGCTGGGCTTCCCCCGCAGTCTCGACGCCAATACGCCCGGCATGCGCGTCAACTGGTAGCAGGCGAGCCCCTTTCCCTCTCGACGGCCAATCCGCAAGGATGCTAAAGCACGCCCCGGCCGGGGGAAGCGCGTAGGGGGAGTTCATGCAGGAGTCTGCCGTCAACGAGCACGATGCGCAACGCGTCGGCCCGAGCTGGTATTTATGCCGAGACGGGAAGCAGCTCGGCCCGCTGACGGATCAAGAGCTCTCCCTGTTTGCCAAGGGCGGCAATTTTCAGCCCGACGATCTGTTGTGGACGGAGGGGCTGGATTCCTGGAAGCCGGCAGGCGCCATTTTCGGACTGACATCCTCCTTGCAAGCCGACGAGGCAACCGATGAGAAATCGCCGGTTCAAGCCACCGAAGCGGCGGTTCAATCCCCCACTGAGAGCGCTGGTGTGACCTTCGAACTGGCGCCGTTGGCCGAGCCCCAGGCGCCAGAGCGCACCGATCCTGAGCACGCCGCACCGGAACACGCCGATCCTGAGAACACCGATTCCGAGCACGCCGATCCGGAGCCCGTTGAACCCACCGGAGAGGACGTCAATGCGCTCGTCCAGGCCCTCAAGGGCGAGACGGCGCCGTCCAAACTGACCTTTACGCAGCGCGCGCTCGAGGAACTCAAGGCGTTCGCAGGGATGTTTGCGTATCTCTGGGTCGTCTTCACGGTGTTTCTCGTGCACGAATGGATCGTCCTATCGGACAACCATGTCGGGTTCACCTTCTACGGGCTCGCCACGATCAACGCCCTTGCCCTGGGGAAGATCATGCTGGTGGCCGAGCATTTCCATTTTGCCGAACAGTTAAAGCGCAAGCCGCTCATCTATCCCATTGTCTACAAGACAGTCGCCTTCACCACGTTGCTGCTCGTGATCTATGTCCTGGAAATGATGCTGGTCGGCTTGATCGGCGGGCACGGCTTCTTCGCCAGCATGCCGGCGCTTGGTGGAAGCCTTGTCGGCACGGCGGCGCTTTGGCTCATCTTCTGCGTGGCACTTCTCCCCTTCTTTGCCTTCAAGGAGTTTGAGCGTGCCGTCGGAGCAGAGATGATCTGGAAGCTTCTGCTCGGAACGAAGTAAAGCTCGGGGGCCGGTGTCTTTCGGCCTTTGAATTATTCTGCGACCATGGGGGCGAGTGATTCTGGTTGCGGACGAAGGGAAGCTGACATGCCCGTTATCATCCTCCTGCTGCTTGCCGCCATGGTGGCCACGTTCGGGTTCTGGGCGACGCTGAAAGGAATCCTTGGCGCTATCGGCGTGATCGTCCTGCTCTGCCTGTTGGTCGTGCTGACGGTCTCGTTCCTGGCGGCTTGGCTGTTCAAGAGATAGCAGGCCGGTCTTGAGGTAGCAGGCCGGTCTTGAGGCCGGTCTTGGGCCACCTTAGAACTTGGGGTGGACGCCCATGATGGCGAAGTCGGCTTCCTGGAACTGATATTTCTGGACCACGCTCGCCGTGGCGGACAGCGCGCGCAGGCAGGCCTCGTGCGCACTCTGTTTCTCCGCCGCATCGATCTCCTCGCCCGCCTCGACTCGCTCTGCTGTCAAGAAGCAGAGGTCGGCGTCCTGCGCGGACGCAGGGGCGACGAGCCCCATGAGGCCCAGACCGAAGGCAAAGAAGGCGAAGCGGCGGGGTTTGCGGGCGGCCATGCCTACTCCGCGGCAAGCCTCACATACTGGCCATTGGCGACGGGGCAGGCCGCCCACAGCTCCTCGAGTGCGGCGATGAGCGCGGCCATCTGCGCGTCGGTATGGACCGGCGAGGGGGTAAAGCGCATGCGCTCGGTGCCCCGCGGCACGGTCGGATAGTTGATAGGTTGCACGTAGATCCCGTAATGGGTGAGCAAGGTGTCGGTCACCGCCTTGCAATGAACCGGGTCGCCGACCATGACCGGTACGATGTGGCTCGGATTCTCCATCACCGGCAGGCCGGCATCCTTCATCAGAGCTTTGAGGCGGCCTACCCGCTCGCGATGCCGGGCGCGCTCGATCTCGCTCACCTTGAGATGCCGGATCGAGGCCAGCGCGCCGGCCGCGATGGCGGGCGCGAGCGAGGTGGTGAAGATGAAACCTGGCGCATAAGAGCGGATGGCGTCGCAGCAGGCCTTAGACGCGGCGATATAGCCGCCCATGACGCCGAAGCCCTTGGCCAGCGTGCCGTTGATGATGTCGACGCGGTCCATGATGCCTTCAAGCTCGGCGATACCGCCGCCGCGCGGGCCGTAAAGGCCGACCGCGTGGACCTCGTCGAGATAGGTCAGCGCGTTGTATTTCTCGGCCAGGTCGCAGATGGACCCGATCGAAGAGATATTGCCGTCCATGGAGTAGACGCTCTCGAAGGCGATGAGCTTCGGCGTCTCGAGCGGCACCGTCTTCAGCAGCGCCTCGAGGTGGTCGAGGTCGTTGTTGCGGAAGATGCGCTTCGGGCCGCCGCCGTGGCGAATGCCCTCGATCATGGAGGCGTGGTTCTTGGCGTCGGAAAAGATCACCAGGCCCGGCATCAGCCGCGTCAGCATCGACAGCGTCGATTCGTTGGCGATATAGGCGCTGGTGAACAGCAGCGCCGCCTCCTTATCATGGAGGTCCGCGAGTTCGGCCTCGAGCTCGACGTGATAGTGCGTGGTGCCCGAAATGTTGCGGGTCCCGCCAGAACCGGCGCCGACCTCGTCGATCGCCTCATGCATGGCGGCGCGCACCTTGGGGTGCTGGCTCATGCCGAGATAATCGTTGGAGCACCAGACCGTGACGTCGCGGATGCCCTCTTCGGTGAAATGGTCGGCGGTCGGAAAGGCTCCGCA